>OGUH01000162.1_pt1 | contig 39497 bp, 35 predicted proteins | sample 1574661 | NCBI WGS metagenome assembly OGUH01 (sample SAMN03295822, study PRJEB24534) | human gut metagenome | isolation source: fecal sample 3 from infant 3 | host: Homo sapiens | place: USA: Pittsburgh, PA | collected 2014-07
ACGCGGTCGGTTGGATCCCGTAAAATCAGGCCATTGAGTAGTCTATGGGACTTTTCACCTGTGATGTGGATCTCTTCTCCCGGTAGAAAAAAATCGATTTAAAACGCTCTAAGAGCCAAAGTTTGGATGAGGAAAATGGACCTTCTCCACCCCTTCACAAAAAACAGGGGTTTTCCAACAGCCTGAAAAGTACATGATGTTCATCGATTTTTGTCTTTTATCGATTAGACAGTCAGAAATTGATGCCATTTTGCAGGATTCCCTGTAACGAAGTACGCGTCATAAAGGAATAGTGTATTTTTGCAGTTTTTCGGCGAATCGAGCTTTGAGAATCAGGGGGGTTGTCTCCCTGTAGTGAAATACTACTTTTGGGACACCCATTTTCCTCTTTTCATTCGATTCGGTTTCCTTTATCACCAGGCAAAAGCTCTTCGCCTCGACATTCCCCCCGCGCGCCCTTAGCTCTGACACGGCAGTGGAGAATGATTGACGTTGAATCGGTTGACGGTTGGATTTTCCGCTCGTCCATAAAAAAGAGCGGGTGAAAAACGCCCGCTCTCCATATGCCCGTTCTATTCATTTTTATTTTGGCTGCCGTCCGGACGCTTCCCGAACTCCTTGTCCTCCTCCGGCTCGGCTCGTTCCAGTTCCATGTCCTCCCGGCCGATCAGCTCATGAATCTGATGCTTAATCGTCTCGGATCGGGTCCCGAATATCGCCTGCACATTGTTGCCGACCTCCAGCACGCCCGAGGCGCCCAGTTCCTTCAGGCGCTCCTTGTCCACATTGCCCCTATCCTTGACCTGCACGCGCAGGCGCGTAATGCAGGCATCCAGGGAGGCAATGTTGGCCTTGCCTCCAAGCGCCGTCAGGATGCCGCGCGGCAATTCTTCTCCCGCCGCCGCTTCCGTCTTGGCCGCGGCTGCCGGCGCGGCCGCTTCCCTTCCCGGCGTTCGCAGGTTGAAGGTGCGGATGGCGAAGCGGAAGCCGAAGTAGTAAATCAGCGCCAGCACCAATCCGACCGGGATGACGAGCCAGTACGGCGTCCGGTTCTGCAGCACGCCGAACAGCAAATAATCGATCACGCCGCCGGAGAACGTCATTCCGATTTTGATGCCGAGCAGATGCATTGTCAGGAACGACAGGCCCGCGAACAGGACGTGCACGGCAAAGAGAAGCGGCGCCACGAACAGGAAGGAGAATTCGAGCGGCTCCGTAATGCCGGTCAGGAAGGACGTCAATGCGGCCGACCCCATCAGCCCGGCCACAAGCTTCTTGTTCTCCGGGCGCGCTTCATGGTAGATGGCGAGGGCAGCTGCCGGCAGGCCGAACATCATGAACGGATATTTTCCGGTCATGAAGGTGCCCGCCGTCAACTCAACGCCGTCTTTCAGCTGGGCGAAGAAGATTTTCTGATCCCCCCGGACGAGATCGCCCGCTTTGCTCACATATTCCCCGAATTCGAACCAGAAAGGCGCATAAAAGATATGATGCAGCCCGAAGGGAATGAGCGCTCGCTCGCAAATGCCGAAGATGAAGGCCGCCAACGCGCGGTTCGAATCGATAAGCGAATGGGAAAATGCATTCAGCCCGCTCTGGATCGGCGGCCAGATGAACACCATCACAATGCCGATAACAAGCGACGTGACGGCCGTAATAATCGGAACAAAGCGCTTGCCCGCGAAGAAGCCGAGGTACGAGGGCATCTCGATCTTGAAAAAACGCTTATAGAGCACGGCCGCCGTGATGCCGATAATGATGCCGCCGAAGACGCCCGTCTGCAGCGTTGGCACGCCTTGCACGATAGCGTAGGCGAAGTTGCTCTCCACCATCTCCGGCGTCACATTCATAATGACTTTCATCGTCACGTTCATGACGAAATAGCCGACGATGGCGGCAAGCCCCGCTACCCCGTCCCCGCCCGCGAGACCGATGGCCACACCGACCGCGAACAGCAAGGACAGGTTGTCGAATACGATGCCTCCGGCTTGCTCCATCACGCTGGAGATCAGGCTGACAGCGCCGGTGCCCAGCACCGGAATACGAGCGATCAGATCCGGATTGCGCAGGGCGTTGCCGATGCCGAGCAGGATGCCCGCCGCCGGCAGAATGGCGACCGGCAGCATGAGCGCCTTGCCAACCTTTTGCAGAACGCCGAATATCGATTTGAACATGGAACTCAACTCCTCACGATATGCCGCTAAGCGGAATGGAAAAGAACCCTGTTGTTACCATTTCCAATCCGTTATGGCGCTATGCATGCGAGTGAGTTCGGATTTCTGGCCCGCTCCCCTTACCGCTATTCCTCCATGACGACCGCTTTGGTCACATTCATCTCGCCATACCGGGCCATGACGTCGGGGAGTTCATCCATGCGGAAGCGATGGCTGATCAGCGGTTCAATATTTACGATATGTTGCGCGAGCAAAGCGATCGACTCCTCGTGCGTATACGGATTGATGAACGAGCCCATGATGCGCAGCTCCTTGGTGAACACCTCGAATGGCGACAGGCTGGCTCGCGCCTCCGGAGAAGCGACGCCGAAGAGCAGAACCTGCCCGCCTTTGCGGGCCGCCTTCATGGCTAGCTCGACGGATTCCGGAAGTCCGGCGCACTCGATCACGACATCGGCTGTGCTGCGAAGTTCATCCGCTGCGCCTGGTTCCCGCGGCGAGACGACGGCTTCGGCGCCCAGTTCACGCAATAATCTGTGCTTGCGCTCGGCCGGCTCGCATACGGTAATGCGCGCGACGCCCGCGGCCGCGGCGAGCTGCAGGAACAACTGGCCGATGAAGCCGCCCCCGATAATCAGCACATGCTGATTCGCACGCAGCTCCAGCTTCTTGAAGCCATGCAGCACGCAGCCAAGCGGCTCGGCCATCGCTCCCTCGGCCCAGCTCACCTGGTCGGGCAGCTTGTAGCAGTTGGCCGCCGGCGCCACGCAGGATTCGCCCATCCCGCCGTCTCTCGTCACGCCGACGGCCTCCAGCCGATCGCACAAGTGAGCGCGGCCGCTCCGGCAATATTCGCACGCCCCGCAATAGATATTGGGGTCGACGGACACCCGGTCGCCCGGGCGCAGATCCGTGACCGCCTCCCCCACGGCGTCGACGATGCCGGCCAGCTCATGGCCAAGCACGATCGGCGGCTTCACCTCCGCCGAGCCCGGATGGCCATGATAAATATGCTGGTCTGTGCCGCAAATGCCGCAGCAGACGACGCGCAGCCGCACCTCATCCTTGCCGGGCCGGCGCTCGCCCCATTCCGTTACCTCCATCATTTTCGTTCCGCGCAGAACTGCCGCTTTCATGCTCCTCATCCCTTTTCCCGCATGATTGTTCTCCTTCTCCATCCCCGGGCCGCTCGCGGCAATCCACGCTTCATCCAGCTCGATCTTGACCATGCGGGCCGCCCGGTCGGTCTCGATGCGGATGATGCCGGCCTCCTCATCCACGACGATCTGCAGGTTGGCCGGTTCGAAGCGCATCTCCTTATAGTCGCGCAAGTAGACATAGTTATCTTCCGTGAGGCCGCTTCCGGACGAGATGACGCACACCGCCTCTGCCGGATCCGCCCCGTTCGTCAGCTCCGCTTCGGACAGCGCATCCAGCTCCCTTTTGCCATTCGGCTCCAGATATACCTCATAGTCGCGCTCATACAGCTTCGTTCCATCCATCCGGTACACGGCCAGCCGGACCTGGTCTTCGTACGGCTCCAGCCGGTCGTTGAGCGCCCACAGATGAAGATCCCGGCCGGCATCATGATCCGCCGTCAGCAGCACCGGCGCATAGAACTTGCGCGCGTAATGATACGCCGCCTTCGGCAGCCCGTAATAGTCGATGACCGACCAGCCCGTGCCGGGCCAGCAGTCATTTAACTGCCAGAACAACGCGCCGAGCCGCGGCCCCCAGTCCCATCCGTAGTGGCTTTGGGCCTTGCGCGTCCATATCCTTTTTTTGCTGAAGCCGGACCAATAATATTGCATCTTGCTCTGTACATGGAGATGAACCGGATCCAGCTTGACCGCGAGGACATTCTTGCCCTTGTTCAGCTCCCGCGTCACCTCGAACGAATGGCGGATGAACATATTGTCCGTCGATCCCAATTTCACCCCGTTCAAATACACCGTCGCGAACGTATCGAGCCCTTCAAACACAAGCTCCATCCGCTCCATGTCCTCCAACGTCCGACCCAATGGAACGCCGTCCGGTACCACCACACCTTCTCCTCGACCCAGCGGCATTTCTGAAATGCCCGTAGAACGGATCCTCGATAATGCCCTTCTCGATCAGCGTCGTATGCACATCCCCCGGCACCTTCGCCGTCATCCAGAAATAATCGATATACTCGGGGGAAGCCGCCTCCAAATCGCGCGCCTCGCCGATATTGAAATGGCGCAGCTTCCAGTTCTCGTTCAGTCTCATATCGCGCTCCTATCCAGAAGACACCAAGACTGAATCGGAGCTTGAGCTGGCCCTGCCGTCTTTTCTGGAGAATCAAGACGTGAACGGGATTCTGATTCTGTCCCACTTGAGCACGGATTTTACGAATGCGGTGATCGGTACCGGAATACCGACCGTGCTCATTGATCACCATCATCCGGCCATTCATGCGGACTGCATCTTGACGAACAATCGGTTCAGTGCCTGTGAGACCGTTCGGCACCTGTGCGACTTGGGGCACCGGAGCATCGGTTATATCGGCAATATCGATTTCTCGCCGAGCTATTATGAGCGGCTGGAAGGATTCCGGCTTGCCCTCCGCGATATGGGAGTAGAAGCCCATCCGCAATGGGTCGTGACCGATGCCGTTGAACAGGCCGATTATGTCATGGAGACGCTGAAAGGGATGAGCGCTCAACCGACTGCCTGGTTCTGCGTGAACGACGGACTCGGGTTTCTCGTCAATTCCACGCTCCACCAGTTAGGGTTTCAGGTGCCGGACGACGTCTCGGTATGCAGCTTCGATAACGGGCAGTCCCGCTTGGCCACGCCGATGACGACAACGATGGCCGTCGATCTCAACCTGTTCGGCCGCAAAGCCGTCGAGCAGCTCTTCTGGCGCATGGAGCATAAGGATGAGCCGTTCACCGAACTGCTGCTGCCGACCAAAATTATCGTACGCGAATCTACGGCTCCCCCGCGGAATTAAGGATGGCAGCCCATCATGCCGAACGGACAAGCGCTTCCGCTTGTCCGTTCTTCCCGGGCGTCTGGCCGCAGATGCCCGCCGCTGCATGCAGACCTGGCCGTTAGGCCTGGTCTCTTTTCGTCTTGTCGTTATGAACTTTTCCCTTTAGGACGGAAGCCGCCCAATATACAGCAGACTCTCGGCAGGAAGATGGTCCGCGCTGCCATTCAGTATCGCCTGCACGTCCTGCAGCATGTCGTGCAGGCCGACTTCCGCGCCGGGCCGGCCCGTATAAGCCTCGGCGACATGGAACGGCTGAGTGAGATAGGCTTCCAGCCGCTCGCCTCGATCATAAGTATGCCGCTCCGAGCCCGGAATGCCGTTCAGGCCCTTCACCTGGACGAGGGAACGCAGCTCCCGGTATCGCCGCAGCAGCTTCTGGGCCCGCTGCTGGACGGCAAGATGGTTCTGGTCGAGATGCACCCCCTCCAGAATGGAGGAGGTCGAGTAGAGCGGATTCACCGCCGGGAACTTCAGTCTGGCCGCGAGGTCGGCATCGAAATACCACAGCGTCTCTAACGGCCCGTACGGGAGATCCTCGTCGACGGCGAGCCCCTTCAGGTCGACCAGAAATGTCGTGGCCCCGGTAATCCCCGCTTGCAGCAGCCGTTCCTGCAAGTCATAGATGCCGCCTGTCAGCACATGCTCCCGGTCCGCGGCGAACACGATCTCCCGGTCCGGGCCGGCATCGGCCATCAGCCGATACGTCTCCTCAATCGAATAGCTTACCTGATCGACGCCGTCCAGCAAATCGCTCAGCTCCGGATACTCTCCCTCCGGCTTGAGCAGGATCGTACCGTACCCTTCCTTCCCCAGGTTGTGGAACAGCTCGCCCAGCAGAACGAGCTGCCCCATCCCCGGACGGGCCACCAAACCAACCGTTCCGCCCTTGGCCAGCGGGGCGAACAAATCGAGCGGCTTAATGCGCGTCTCGATCATGTCCACCGCCTCCCCGCGCAAAATCAATTCATCCAGACTGCATTTCGCCAGCTCGGCGAGCGCCGCGATCGTCCGGACCTCCGCCCGGCCGACCGGAATTTTCCCTGTACATAGATTGGAGACCGTAGCCGGCCGCAATCCAACCGTCCGGGCCGCGCTCGTCAGATTCGGAACCCGCTGTCTCAGCAATGATACGTTCAGCTTCAGATTATCCAACATCTACACCCTTCTTATCGTTAATGTGCGGCCGTATCCCGTTCATGAAGCGCTCGGCCGCTTGAATGAATACATTCGGATCCGGCTCGAAAATATTATGATCGCTCTCCTCGAATACGACAATCTCGGCTTGCGGCAGCTTCTCCCGGTATTGTTCGGCCGCCTCCGCCGACAAGGCGGCGCCTTCCGTTCCGCCACGGATGATCAGGGCGGGACAATGCAGCGACGGCAATCGCTCCCACAGCATGACCGGGTCGGACTCCTGCTGCAGGGCATGCAGCGCCTCGGTGCTCATTCGCTCGGACAGCGGCTTGCCCCGCCAAGGCGGAAGCGAGAAGAAAAACTCGACCCAGCCCGGCTTCAATCGCGTATGGACCGCCGGGTAATCTCCGATAATGAGCCCCTGGATTCTATCCGGATGCTGTACCGCATACCCAAGAGTATAGGCCACCCCTCTGGAGAAGCCCATGAGCACGAACTTCCGCAGCTCCAGTTCTTCGATGGCCGCCTCGATATCGCTGACATGATATTTCAGCGTATACCCGCTTGCCGGGGCATCGCTGCGGCCGCGTCCCCGCAGCGTAATGACCACGCAATGTCTTGGATATAGCTTCTCCACGACCTCCCGATAATCCTCCGCCGCTTCCGCTAATCCGGGAATGATGACAAGCGGCCAGCCGTCCTTCGTCCCGCGGTTCGCTTCCATGACATGAATGTTCACGCCCCGGTTGTTCACATAACGTTCTTCCACGTTCATTGTAACATCCTCCCTGTGCCGGCTCTCCCGGTGATATAGGCTTACCGCAGTGCGTTGTTCGGCAGCAGCGCATGGACGCCTTTGACTGAATTCACGATCTGCGTAATGCGAAGATCGACGGTCAATGAGGCGTAAGCATACGCTTCTGTACGCGAAATCCGATAGAGTGATGACATCCAGTCGATCATATCATGCAGGGCCATCCACATCGCTTCCTCCAGATCCTCATGGAATCCCATCGTCAGCCACCCTGCGTCGGTCTTGGCCCTCGGCATCGCCAACGGCAGGTCATCCCTTACCGTCAACGTGCAGCTCACTCTCTCCATCGGGCACTCCAGCGCAGGGCCGCCCACTTCTCCGTCGCCCTGGACCGCATGACCGTCTCCGATGGAGAACAGCCCCCCTTCCACCGGGATCGGCAAATACAGCGTGCTGCCCGCCTGCAGCTCCTTGCAGTCGATATTCCCCCCGGAAGCCCGGGGCACGAAGGTCGTATGCTGGCCCGGCTCCGGCGGCGGCATGCCCATAATGCCCATGAATGGCTTTAGTCCGACAGCGTAGTCGAAATTGCCGAACTGGCTTCGCCCCACCATCCGGTCGGCGTCCAAAGCAAAATCAAAGTAAACCTCGGGCTCTTCGGTCATTCCCAGCTTCTCATTCCAGTAGCTCGGAAATCCTCCCGCCGATGTCCATCCCCATGAACCGGGTACAATCTCATGCAGTTTGATCTCCAGCGTCTGCCCCGGCCGGGCTCCCCGGATAAATACCGGACCGACCAGCGCGTGTCCAAAGTGCGGACATTGGCGGCTCGGCTTCCGTTCCGTGAACTTCTTTCTCGGCTCCCCCGGCACAGAGCGCTTTTCCAAGCCCCATCCGGCGTCCAACGTGCGAAAAATAACCGTATCCCCGGAATCGATCGTTAACGCCGGCTCCAAATCTTTGCTAAAAAAGCCGTGAAGCGTGTCTGCATCCGGGTTCAATTCATGAATCTTCGGCATAGCGTCCTCCTCAGCCCGTCGTGCAAGACGGCGAAGGGATGCTGCCGCCTTGTTACTTTATAAGGTAATCATAATTACGTTTGAAGTCAATCGTTATTTTCTTCTTAACGTAAAAATAATTACCGTATAAAAAACAACCACCGCTAGAGATAACTCCAACGATGGTTGTTCTATATGGCTGCACCAGGCGGAATGAAATCAAGTCGGTTTCCCGTGCCGTGCTCGTACTCAAACGATACCTCATCCGATCTCGCAAATCCCGAAATGCCCCAGTGTAGAGACGCCTTGCACATATTTGCACATTGTCTCGCTCAAGGTTCCATCCATGGTCCCAAGCTTCCGGAAGCTGCCCGAACGCCCCAAACGCACCCAGGGGGCTGTCCCATAAGCAGTTCTCGCTACCGCGGGACACCCCCCAGTTTCTCAAAGCTCGGCTCGGCTTGCTGAAAAAAGCTGCAATAACACAGTTTTCCCTTCTAACGTTTGGTTCATCACAGGAATTCCTGCAAAACCGCATCAATTTCAGCATATGAAACCGATAGAAAGCAAAAATCGGCGGAAATAATGTACTTTTGCAGGAATTGAATAAAATATCGGCTCAAAGGGCGTAAATTCCTGTATTAACCAGGCTGTTGAGAAAGTCCAAAGGATTTTTGGAAACTTCATCAGGACCTGTCTCTCAGTAGAAAAATTTTATCTGATCGAAGTGCCTGAAAACTGCACAATGAAATGTCTATCCGATAGGCGAAGTCCTCAAAACTGCACGGTTTCGCAAGACACGTTGATTCAGTAGGCAAAATCCTGTACAAATACAGCAATTCTGTAGGGACGACTTCACCAGAATGGGAATCCTGTAAAACTGCAGCAATTTCACCCGTTTCTCTTCAACTTAGCTCAAAAGGGCCTAAAATGATGTAGCTGTGCAGCAATTCCTCGAAATTTGGACTCATTGAGCCGAAATTCCTGTAAAATAGCAGCAATTCCCTCACACGTTAAAACCCCAGGAGATTATGATGTCTCCAGAAGGCGATGACGCTCTGAATGCCAAGTTTCGATTAGGTAATCACCCCTCCGAAAAAAACAGGGGTTTTCCAACAGCCTGATTAACGCAGGATTTCACTGCAACATCCAGCTTCGGCCGCTATCTTGCCGCCTCTACATTCTCTGCTGTCCCTTCCTAATCTCTGCTTCACGTCATATTTCACTGCTGTCCCGTCTTTCCCGTCTCCTTGTGCACACCTATCTATGGCCAACCTCTCTTCACTCGCAAGGTCGTGCTCGCCACGGCGCTGGCCGAGACGAGGTTGACGGTGGAAGATTCGGTTATTGCTGCTTCAGCGCCTGCATCCCTAACGCCAGCGCTCCGGTAATTCCCGCACGGTCCTCCAGACCTGGCGGCACGATATAGCCGCTGTCCGTGTCCAATACGGCCGGATGCTGCACATAGCCGTTCAGCAGCCGCTTCACTTCCTCGCGAATGCACGGGAACAGATGAAGCTGCTTCGATACCCCGCCGCCCAGAATGATTTTCTCCGGGGACATGGTCAAAATATAATTCATCAACGCCTGAGCCAGATAATACGTCTGGAACCCCCAAGCCTTGTGATCTTCGCCCAGTTCATACGCCTTGACGCCCCAGCGCGCTTCAATCGCCGGTCCGGCCGCCAAGCCCTCCAGACAATCCTGATGGTACGGGCACTTGCCCGCATACGTATCCTCCGGATGGCGCTTCACGAAAATATGACCCATCTCCGGATGAGTCAGCCCGTGAACGAGCTTGCCTTCCACGACCGCCCCTGCCCCGATGCCGGTGCCGACGGTAATATAGAGGCAGCTGCTCAGCCCTTTGGCCGCCCCGTAGGTCGCTTCGCCCAGCGCGGCTCCGTTCACGTCCGTATCGAATCCGATCGGCACGTTAATATGGCGCTTCAAATGGCCCACGACATCATACCCGCTCCAATGCGGCTTCGGTGTCTTCGCAATATGGCCATAGGTGGCGCTCGCCGGGTTCAGATCCACCGGTCCGAACGAGCCGAAGCCGATGGCGTCAACTCCCTTATCCTTAAAAAACTGCACCGTACGGTCCATCGTCTCTTCCGGCGTTGTCGTAGGGAATGTCTCCGTCTCTCCTACCTGTCCGTCCGGCGTGCCGACGGCGACGACAAATTTGGTGCCTCCGCCTTCAATCGCTCCTATACGTGTCATCACTTTCTCCCTCACCTTCTCCATGCCTGGTACGGCTGCGCCCTGTCTGTCTATCGGTGCCGCGCAGCCCGCAGCGGCCGCCTTGCAAGCGGTAACGCTTCCATCGGTCTCATTATACCATTCGTCTCGACACGTTCCAACACGAATCGAGCCGCATCTAAGATTATGACACATTTGTCGAATTTTTTACCCTTCCCCGCGGTAGAATCGGAACAAGTTTTCGTGGACGTCGGTCCGGTAATGCGTTAAAATATCAAATTAAATAGAAGCGCTGGGCGCACAGGGAGGCGTTATCATTGAGCACACAGACATCACAGCGAGGCATGTTCGGCGAATTCGGCGGCAGCTACGTTCCGCCGCAGCTTCAAGGCGTATTGGATCGGTTGGCGGAAGCCTTCGACCGCTATAAGGACGACCCGGAATTCATCGATGAATTCAAAACGTATCTGCGCGAATACGTCGGGCGGGAGAGTCCGTTGACGTATGCGAAGCATCTGAGCGAGAAGCTCGGCGGTGCCAAGATTTATCTGAAAAGGGAAGATCTCAATCATACCGGATCCCATAAAATCAATAATGTGATGGGGCAGATTCTGCTCGCGAAGCGCATGGGCGCGCATCGCGTCATCGCTGAGACCGGCGCGGGCCAGCATGGTGTCGCCACGGCCACCGTCTGCGCCATGTTCGACATGGAGTGCATTATCTATATGGGCGCCGAGGATATTCGCCGCCAGGCGCTGAACGTGTTCCGCATGGAGCTGCTCGGCGCGAAGGTCGTCTCGGTCGCGAAGGGGCAGGGCCGCTTGAAGGACGCCGTCGACGAGGCGCTGAACGATCTCGTGGACCATTACGAGTCCACATTCTACCTGCTTGGCTCGGCGGTAGGCCCGCATCCGTTCCCGTCGATGGTCAAGCATTTCCAGGCGATTATCAGCGAAGAATCGAAGCGCCAGATTATGGACAAGGAAGGCCGCTTGCCGGATGCGGTGCTGGCTTGCGTCGGAGGCGGCAGCAACGCAATCGGCGCCTTCGCCCATTATGTGGACGAACCTTCCGTCCGCCTCATCGGCGTGGAGCCCGACCAAGCCGCCACCTTGAACCGCGGCGTCCCGGGCGTCCTTCACGGCTTCCGCTGTCTCGTGCTGCTCGACGAGGAAGGCCACCCGGCCCCGACTTATTCGATCGCCGCCGGCCTGGACTATCCGGGCATCGGGCCGGAGCACAGCCACTTGAAGACGAGCGGACGGGCCGAATATGTCACCGTCACGAACGAGGAGGTGCTGGAAGCGTTCCAGGTGCTGTCGAAGACGGAGGGCATTATCCCGGCGCTGGAGAGCGCGCATGCCGTTGCCCATGCCTTGAAGCTGGCGCCGCAGCTAGGCCGCGATCAGATTATCATCGTCAATCTGTCGGGACGCGGAGACAAGGACGTGCAGCAGGTATTCGAGATGCTTCAATCCGGCAATTGATTGATAGGTCAGGGGCTGTTTGATAAGTAGTTTTTTAGCTGCAGCCAGACAGCCCCGCCCCTTCTTCTCACCGCTCAGCCTGCTGAAAAAACTGTAAAAGTGCAGTTTTCCTCTATGTCGAGTGTTCCTTTATAGGAGTTCCTGCAAAACTGCATCATTTTTGGACTCTTCAATCGATCAACGACAAAAATTGTGGAAAATAATGTCCTTTTGCAGGAATTTCCTCAAAATGCACCCTAAACAGCGAAAATTGCTGCATCCACCAGGCTGTTGGAAACCCCCTTTTTTTCGGAGGGTGAGTACCTATTCGAAACTTGGCATTCAGAGCGTCATCGCCTTCTGGAGACATCCTTATCTCCTGGGGTTTTAACGTGTGGAGGGAATTGCTGCTATTTTACAGGATTTTCGGCTCAATGAGTCCACATTTCGAGGAATTGCTGCACGGCTACATCATTTTAGGCCCTTTTGAGCTAAGTTGAAGAGAAACGGGTGAAATTGCTGCAGTTTTACAGGATTCCCATTCTGGTGAAGTCGTCCCTACAGAATTGCTGTATTTGTACAGGATTTTGCCTACTGAATCAACGTGTCTTGCGAAACCGTGCAGTTTTGAGGACTTCGCCTATCGGATAGACATTTCATTGTGCAGTTTTCAGGCACTTCGATCAGATAAAATTTTTCTACTGAGAGACAGGTCCTGATGAAGTTTCCAAAAATCCTTTGGACTTTCTCAACAGCCTGATCCACGCAGGATTTTACAGTCTCTTCCCACTTCCGCCGCTGGTTCCATCGCTGTGTCCGACAATATGTGCGTCGCTATGTCCACGATATGTCCGTCGCGGTGTTCGCCACTGTGCCCGGCGCTATGTCCGACGCCGTGTCTGCCGCTGTGTCTGCCGCTGTGTTCGTTGCTGTTTCCGCCGCCGCCTTGCCTGCCTCCGTTTTCCCGCCTCCACATCTCGGTTGCCCCCTCACCCCAATCATTTTTCAATCCCTCTGAAGCACCCTCCTCTTCATTCTTTCATGGTAGACTTGATGAAATAAGGACACCCCCCTGAATAGAAGGAGGCGCAAGTGTGATTCATACCGAATGGAGACCGTCCCAAGAGCAAGCCGCCGGCTATGTCCGCCGCCAGTTGGGCGATGAAGCGGCCATCGCCGGAGACTGGTCATGTTCCCGCCTCGGCTGGCAAGCCTCGAACGAGGTGACAGGCGGGCTGTACCGCGTCGCCGGAACCGCCGCATTGGCTGGGCGGACGCTGCCGTGGTCTTTTGTCGTCAAGCTGGTCATCCCTGCGGCGGCCGATGAGCCCGGGCATTATAACTACTGGAGGCGCGAAGCTCTGGCCTATCAATCCGGCCTGCTGGAAGATCTGCCTGGCATTCGAGCCCCGCGCTGCTATGGCGTGGAGGAGCAGCCTGATGGCTCTTGCCGTCTCTGGCTGGAGGAAGCCGCCGGCCTGGATACGCAGGAGTGGACGGCGACCCATTACCTGAACGCCGCCTACCGGCTCGGGCTATTCAATGGGGCCTATCTGCAGGATTGGCCCCTCCCGGACGAGCCATGGCTGTGCCGGGGCTGGCTCTCCTCCTGGGTCGCCGCTTCCGAGCCTTATGACGATGGGAGCGCCTGGCGGCCGGATACATGGGAGCATCCCCGGCTGCGGGCAGAGTTCCCGCTCTCCGCAGCGAAGCGCTTCGCCTCGTTCGATTCGCGGCGGGCTGATCTGCTGGCCGGCTTGCGGCGGCTTCCGCAGGTATTCACCCATAACGACGCCTGGCCGCCGAACCTTATCTGGGGCGGGGACGGAACGTTAACCGCCATCGACTGGGCCTTCACGGGCATTGCCGGCGTCGGCGAGGAACTGGGCCGCATGTATGGGCTCTGCCTGCATCAGAGTCTGCCGGAGGGGCTTAATGATGGCGCCTTCCCCGGCATGCTGCTCGATGCCTATGGCGAGGGCTTGCACGAGAGCGGCTGGCGCGGACCGGGGCAGACGGTCCGGTTCGGCTTCGCCGCCTCGGCCGGCCTGCGCTGCGGCATGCTCGTGCCGAAGCTGGTGGAGGCAGCGCGGGAGCCGGCTCCGGATGCGGAAGCCGCCGAGCGATTCGCGCAGCGCTGCCGGATCGCGCGCTGCTTGCTCGAACGGGCGGAGGAAGCGATCGCGCTCTTGCCGGAAGCGGGGTGTTAACCCAACCGCCGAAGCGCATCAAAGGGCCGCCCCTGTCATGCCTTCATGACTTGGGACGGCCCCTTGCATCGATACTTGAATCATGGTCTCCGCGATCGGCAGCAGTTCTTTCTTGCCCAACGGACTGCTCTTATTGACGGAGACCCGGTATTCAATGCCTTTTTCTTTGTCTTGCCATTTCAACGTTTTCATCTCAAAAGCGGCGGAATAGGTATAGATGTCCGCTACGCCTTGATCCGGCTTCCCTTTCGCTTCCGCATTCATTTCCTCCCTGTATTTCTGGCCGTTAGGCAAAATCGGCTGCTTCACTTCCGCTTTGGAAAAGACATAGTCTTCCGGCAACCCGTCGGGTTTGATGAGCAAGGGAGTGATCAGTTGGGATGCCTGCTTACTATAGTCGTCATACTTGTCAAATGTATACGGAACCGGAGAAAAAGCGATGTGTTCCTGCGGATTCAACATCATGTCATTGACATAAAGGGCAAAAAAATCACCCGGATTTTTGCTGCTTTTATTAATCTGTCCGTCTCTGCCTCAATCCGCTTTTGCCTGATCGCGTCGGAAGAAGCGGCCGGCTTGGCCGCCGCTTTGTTCATGGATTGCGAAACCGCCTCGGCAACCGCGTTCATCGCACCGAACAGCAGCAGCATGCAGAAGGCCGCGATTGCCGCCTCTTTGAACCTATTTTTCATCGTATCCCTTCTCCTTCTGCCTCTCTTCCACAGGGCAGCTGCCGACACACCAGGTTTCCTTCCGGTTGGCGAGGTCATCATCTGCCTTGATTCGCCTCCTGCGCCTTGCTGCGGGCCGACTCCAGCACGGCCTGCGCGTTGTGCTGGAGTTCGGCCAGCGCCTCATCCACCGGCTTCCCGTTATCGATCACGGATTGCAGCGCTTCATTCGCCAGCGAAGAATACGCCTGATAGAAGCTGTCCGGAACCCGCTTCATTACGCGTTCGTTATGATGAGGCGCCGGCTTCAGCATATAGAACACCTCCGTATCGGCGCGATCTCCGCCGGAGACATAATCGGCTATCGCCGGCAGGTCGCTCCCGGCCGTGCGCGATCTGGCCTTGGCCACCTCCGGTCCGTTGATGAAGCGGATAAGGTTCCAAGCCGCCTGCTTGCGGGGAGAATCCGCGGCGATAGCCAGAATCTGGGGCACGTAGACCGAAGTCGATTCATCGGGCCGCGCCGGGTTGATCGGAACCGTGACCATGCCCCAGTCGAAGGTCTTCGCTTTGCTGCGGAGCTGGGAAGCAAAGTGATGATCACTGATCAACATCGCCGCTTCCCCGTTCAGGAACTTGTTGATGGCGAGAAAATAACCGTAACCCTCCGGGCCCTCGCCCGATTCCTTCGGGGAACGGACCGAGATCGCCTTGCTTCGGATCGCCTCGGCCGCGATCTGGAAGGCCTGCTTCCATCCTTCCGATTGCAGCACGACGTTCCCGCCTTTCGCATCGAATAATTGCAGATCCAAGGTCAACGCAACCTGGGACAGCACATCGTGAGCTTCATTGCCAATCAGGCCATAGACGGGGGCGTCCTCTGTCCCGGTATTCGGGAACCGTGCCGCCAGCGCGAACATGTCAGGCCATTGCATCTTGTTGGAGGGAGGATCGATACTGTTCTCATTGAACAAATCTGCATTGTAATACATGACCCGCGGCCGGATGAATGGAGCCAGCCCATAGAGTGAACCGTCCCCCTTCTCCCGCAGCATGTCGATCATGCCCGGCATATATCCGCTCAGATCGAATTGGTCCTGCATGATTGCCGGATCCAGATTATACAGCTTGCCCGCCCGGGCCAGCACTTCATATTCATCCTGGTCCAGCAGCAGCACATCCGGCTTATGCAAATCGATGAGCTTTTTGAGTTCCTCCTCGTAATCCCCTTGCCGCGCCTCTTCTATCCATTCTCGCGCCTGCAGCACGTCCACCTGGATGCCGGGGAACTTGGCGGCGAACATTTGCCCATATTTGGTATGGAACGGCTCCACATCCGGGTACCAAATTTTCAGACTGCCGGGGGCGTCCTCCCCCAGCTCGTCCTGTACGGACTTGCCTGCCATGCAACCATTCAACAGAACCGCAATACTAAGCAGCAGCCCCGTCATCTTCCATTTCCTTGATAACCTCATCTCTTCTTCCTTTCCCCTTAGCTGACGGTCTCGCCTTTACCGGCAGAGGCCCGCCTGCCGCAAGCTTCCCTATGTATTGCGACAGGCGAACGCAAGCCCGCCCGTCCACATTCGTTGCGCGTGTGATCCCCGCTCCCTACTGGCCGCTGCGGGCCGCCTGAAGCGCCGCTTGCGCCTGCTGCTGCAGATTCGCCAACGCCTCGTCCACCGAACTCGTCTGATCGATTACGGCTTGCAGCGCTTCGTTCACCAGGGACGCATAAACGTCGTCAAAAGACTTGGGAATCTTCTTGCCGGTACGTTCATATTTCCGATCCATCGGCTTCAGCGCGTATAACGGTTCCGCGCTTTTCCCGTTGAGGTCCTTGACGTAGCCGATGCGAGTCGGCAGCTGATACAATATGCCTTGCGCATCCGCGCTTGCTCTCTCCGGCCCGGCGACATACTTGATGAATTCCCAAGCCGCCCGCTTGTTCGCGGACTCCGCCGATATGGCGAACGTCTCTCGATAAGATGCAAATGGCGATTCTCCGGGATTCGCGGGGTCTACAGGGACCGGCGCTATGCCCCATTCGAACTTCTTCGCCTTCTTGCTGTACGATGGATCGTTAATGTTGTAGGCCAAGCCTGAACCCGCGATGACCATGGCGGCCTGCCCGTTCATGAAGAGATCATCGGACGGGAGATAGCTCGGGGCCTCGCCCGCCCCAAGCACCTTCACCGTACGGCTGCGGACCGCATCCGCAGTCATGCGGAACGCCTGCTTCCATCCCTCCGATTCCAGCAGCACGCTCTCCCCTTGCGCATCGAACCTCTGCAGCTTCAGCGTCCGGGCGATGCTCTCCAGCAGTTCCGCCGCATCGCCATCGCCAGCGTCCAATCCATACACGGGTTCGTCGGCCGTGCCGGCACCCTTGAAGCGAGCGGCCAGATCGAACAGCTCTTGCCAGGAGAGGCCGCTGCGGGGCAGCTCGATGCCGTGCTCGGCGAACAGGTCGGCATTATAAAAGATGACGCTGGTGAAAAAATTCGGCGTCAGCCCATAAAGCGAGCCTCCCCCCTTCTCCCGCAGCGAGTCAATCAAGCCGGGCATGTACCCGTCCACATCGAACTGCTCCTGCTTGATGATCGGCTCCAGGTTGAACAGCTTGCCCGCCTGTGCATACTCTTCATACTCGTCCCCGCCAAGCAGCAGCACGTCTGGCTTATGGAGATCCACCCATTTCGCCAGCTCGCTCCGGTAATCGAAATCCTCGCCGCTTCTCCTTTTGTCCATAAGCTCCTTCGTGCTCACAATATCGAACTCGATATTGGGGAACTTGACGTTGAACGCATTTCCGTATTCCCGGTAAAAATCATCTTCGTTATAATAAAGAATCTTTATCGTTCCCTTGCCCTCCTCGCCAAGCTCTTCCAAGGCGGGCTTCGACCCGAAGCAGCCGCTGAGCAAGACGACGACCCCAAGCAGAAGCAGGCCTTTGTGGGCAATGGCGGATAGTCGCATCATCGTTTTCATTCTCCTTTGCTGGCGCCACGCGGAAACGTTACTTGGCTTTCGCTCCGCCCGGCTGCTGGACAGCGCTTTCCGCAAGCTCGATCAGTTCTTCTTTCGTCAATGGATTTTCCGGATTCGTCGAAATGTTAAATTGATATTGGTTGTCTGTCCAGCTCAGTATATTTTTAACGGATTGAGGGGATTTTTTCTTCGTCTCTTCATCCCATTCGTCGGCCGCCGTAAAGTGGTAACCTTTCTGCTGGCCGCGCTTCTTCGCGATCTCTGCGCTCATCAGGCTAAATTGGAGCTTCACGACATCTTTTCCGTTCTTGAATTCGAGATCGGCCTGGCCCGCTTCCGTCCATTTGATGAGCTTCAAGTAAGCGGCTTTGTCTTTGGCCTCCGCTTTCACTTCTTTCCGATACTTGTCGCCATAGGCCAGAATCGGCGGCTCGATGTTGGCTTTGGTGAACTTATACCCTTCCGGCAAGCCGTCCGGACGCTTCAATACGGGAGTCTTCAGCTTGGATGCTACTTTCATGTAATCTTCATAGCCTTTGAAATTGTACATATTCAGATAGTTGGAAAAGTGATCGCCGCCATTAAGCGACTTATCGCTTACATACAATATGTAATAGTCACCCGGATTTTTTTTCATTTTGGCATACTTCGCTTTTTCCGCTTCCACCGCCTTTTTCTTCTCCGCGGCGGAAGGCGCCTTCGCTGCGGCCAGTACCGTCACTTCCTTGGCCGTGTTGGCCGGCGCCGCCTCCGCGGCGATGTGCATCGAATGGAACAGCAGCAGGCAGCTCGTCACGGCAATCGCCGCTTTAGTCCTATTTTTCATGTTCTATTTCCCCTCTCCAGCGTTTCGTTTTTGATCGATCTTCGGTTCAAGGCCAGGCCGCAATGCATTGCTTTGGGATCCCTTAGGCGCAAGCCTCTATGTTATAAACACAGCCAGGCGAAAATTGGTTCACTTTTTTTGAAGATAGTTCAAAAAAATAGACCAACCAGAAATTCTGGCCGGTCCGGCGCTGCGGCAAGCTCTCCGCAATCGCTGCCGCAGCGCGGAAGGAAGAACGTCCCTTTATTGAAGCTTCACTGTTAACTCCCGTTCCGGATGTCTGACCAAATACATAAAGATATACATCTCCGCTTCCGTTTCTTCAAAACCGGGATAGACGTCCACCCGCTTGTTGAGGCTGTCGTTAAGCCCGGCGCCTGGTATCCAATCGAACAGGATATGTCCGGGGATGCGCCGATCTTCCTGGCGAATGAACGTCTGATTGATTCCGCCGAATCGTTCGTCCGGGCTTTCGCTTTCTACATACAGATCACCGTTCTGCTTGTAGTAGGTCCACTTCACCGGATATTCTCCCACGTCCACCGTCAACGTCTGTTTTTCGTCCGAAATATTTGACAAAAGGAGCGGCTGTCTGTAATCCCATCTTTCCTCCACTTCATATTGCAGCAGCAGCTCCATCGGCAATTCCGCTGTCAGGCGGAGATCAGGCGTAGCCTCGAACAGATACGTCTGCACGTAATGAGATCCTTCGCGCGTATTGTCCGTTAACCATTCTTCCCCTTCCAGCTTCCGGCCGCCAACCGACAAATAGACGCCCTTATAAGGCAACCGCGAGTATGGACTGCCATGCTCAATCTCGACCCGAATGCCTGTCGGACGAATGAACAGCTTGCGGACGACGGCCTCTCCCTCCGTCGTTCGCACCGGCACGTCCAGGGTGCGGATCGCCGATGCATGCAACGCCTTCTCCTTGTTCAGCCGCAGCCCTCCGAGATTCCATTCGCCGTCTATCTTCTTGCCCGGCGTCATGTAGGCGAGCTCGAACGTGATATTTTGCTGATGAATGTCGTCCAACTGATAAATCTCTTGCTCGGCCCACTTGCCATTATCGAGGCCAACCCGCATACCGGATCGCTTCATGAGCTTCCCGTCCTTTTTCACCAGAATCTCGGGAAGATTCGTATTCGCGGTCCGCTCATCCCAATACGTATAGAGGGATTTGAGCACCATTTTCCCTTCCGCTTCCCGCGAAATCTGAATGCTTGCGGATTCAATGCCGCCATCCTGAACCGGGAACGTCTGCACGCCAGTCTCGGACAGATCGAGAGCCAGCGGCAACCGCTTGGTGTTATACTCCTGCAGTCCCCGCACGCGAAGCTGCAGTTCCGTCTCCTTGCCGTCGAAGGTCCATGGCGTTTCCAAAAAACCGTTATATCGTTTATTTTCCTTATCCCAAATATGTGAGTAGTACCCCTTTTTCCAGTTCATTCGCATCGATTGAACATCATTCACCTTCACGACGGGTTCCCCGTCAGCCGTGCGCAATTCCACCTCGGAGAATTTCCATTCCAGCGGCTCCTCGTCCCCCGGATCGAAGCTGTATAACAGCGTGGTCCCGTTGTCATCGGACATGGCCGCATCGACCGTAAATGTAACGCCGCTGTTCGTAACCGACTTGTCAATCTTCTGCCCGAATCCGTGGTTCAGCGCCGACTTCACGCCCGGCCGGAACGTAAAATCCCAATGTCCCGACATGGAGGCCAGCACCGGCGTCGCGATCAGCACCAGCGCGACCGCCGATAAGACCGCCAAGCGGCGCCCGCGCAGGAACATCGTCCGGCCTGAGGATTCCGCCCCGGACTCTTGTCTGGCCGCATCGATCCTTGCCCACATCGCATCGAAATCGGGATAGTCGTGTCCCTCCTTATCGCCGAGCCGCCGGGCAAGGTCCGTCTCCACGCGTGTCTCCTTGCTCATTATTCGCACCTTCCTTCCTGCCTCCTGCCTGCTTATGTACGCTCCTATTCCCCGGCCTGCTCCTCTCATCCGGCTCCATCTGGCCCGACTCCTCCAGCATAGCCTTCATCAGCTTCAGGCCCCGATTCAGGCGCGACTTCACCGTGCCAACCGGGATATCCAAGATGTCGGCAATCTCCTTAAGCGCCAAATCATTCGTATAGCGAAGGGTCACGACTACCCTGATTTTATCCGGCAACCGCGCCATGCGGCGCCGCCATTCATCCTCCGTCTCCCGCTGCTCCACCTCGGCGAGCACCGGAGGCTCCGCCTGTTCCCGTTGGAACAAGAGCAGCAGCTTCTCCTTCATTCGTCTCGTCTTGCTCCGCCGCAGATGGTTCAAGCAGTGGTTGACGGCGATGCGCATAAGCCACGTTTTGAGGTGCTCCACCTGCCGCCATCCCGAGGTGAACGCCTTCATGAACACCTCTTGGCATATATCCTCCGCGTCTGACGCATCGCGCAGCATATAGTAGCAGGTCCTGTACACTTCCTTGTTGTACCGCTCGAAAAATTCCCTGTCCGTCAACAGGCCCTCCACCTTTCCCATGCTCACTCTACTAAGTTAACAACTTAACGGGAGAAAAGGTTCATTATTATCAAATTTTTTCGTAACAAAGCCGCCACAACGTGGAAATCCCCCGTCCCCGTCTGAAAAATCGGGGCCGCTAATGAAATGCGGACCACTTGCCGATATACATAAGGGAGTATGTCTGAGGAGGATATTGAAATTGCCACAATTCGTTCGGCGGCTCAATCGCTGGCTGCTGTTCCTGATATTACTTGCGCTCTGCGCCTTTCCGATACAATTCCTGCTCGCCTCCAAATTCAAAGAGGGCGGGCTGTCCTTCTCGTTCGGCATGCCTGCGGACGATATCGTCCTCATGCTGCACAGCAATACCGCCTACGTCGGCCGCTACCTCGTTCCGATCGATGAGCGGGAGAACAAGGCATCGCCATATCAGCAGTCGGGCGAGACGCTGGTTCCCGCCCGCTTCCTCGCTTCGAAGCTGGAGGCCGAGCTGGCCTATGACCCAGCCAAAGGAACGATCACCTTCACCAAAGACGACGCACGGGTGACCTATCGGCTGAACAAACCGGAGGTCAAAATTGCGGGAGCCACGTCCCCGGTCAACACGGCTCCGCATGTCAAGGACGGGCTGACGTACGTGCCGCTTCGCCCGGTCAGCGAGGCGCTAGGACGCAGCATTTATGCTCGGGACGGCGTGATCGCGCTCAGGAATCGCGATGATGCGCCAAATGAGACGCAGTGGAATGATTGGCGGAAGGAATTGTCCCAGTATATCGACTATGATACGTTCGGGCCGTATGGCGTCCAGTTTGGCGGGCGCTTCGAGCGCGTCTTCCGCCGGTGGGAGGATGCCGTCGCTTACGCCCGGCAGGCGCCCGGAAGAAGGGTCACCTATCGCGGGAAGCATGTCATGTGGGATCCGGAGAAGCCGGCGCCGAAATCGTTCCGCTACAACGGGGCGCCGCTCATCCTGCAGCTGCCGGAGCTGCCGCGCGGCTGCGAAGTGACTGCCCTGGCGATGCTGCTGAAGACGGCCGATGTCGACGTGGACAAGATGGAGCTCGCCCGGGAAATCCGCCGGGACCCGACGCCATATAAGAAAGCAGGCGGCAAAGTACACTTCGGCAATCCGCATAAAGGATTCGTCGGCGACATGTACACCTTCGCCAACCCGGGACTCGGCGTCTACCATGAGCCGATTGCCGAGCTGGCCGAACGCTATCTGCCGGGCCGCATTGCCGACTTGACCGGCACGTCGGTCGAGCACCTGCTGTGGATCGTCGGGCAGGGCACCCCGGTCTGGGTCATTCACACGACGATGTATGATGAGGTGCCGGATAAATATTGGGTGACATGGCAGACCCCGGACGGCCCGGTGCGCGTCACCTACTTCGAGCATTCGTTCATCGTCACGGGCTATGACGAGAAATATGTCTATATCAATGACCCGCTTGGCCGCCGCGATCGCATCGAACGTTCCGCCTTCCAGAGAGGCTGGGAGCAGATGGGGAGCCAAGCCATCACCTATTTGCCGCCGGAAGAGTCTATATAGAATGTTGCGGCTCCAAGCAAAAGCCCGAAGCTTCCCTGTCCTGTGACAAGGCAAGCCTCGGGCTTCTTTTGCAGCCGTTGATATAATGTCAGCGTTGCTATACATTTTCTTCGTCTTGATGGTTCGATACCCGGCTATTGAAATACCATAACGCATAGAGCACGGCGCCAACCAAAATGAACAATCCGACCATCCAAGGAATCAGTTCACCCATTCCATCCACCTCCCCTGTCAAATCCATGCGGAGCCCGACGGTCACCGGGCCGCACATAGTCCTGCGGTATGAAGCAGCGAATCTGGTTGTCTGTGTCTACATGATATACCCTTGTTGCCATTGTCTGAACCTCAATCCGTCGGCGATCGCCTGTCCGCCGCCGACCGGCCAAGCCTCTCCCGCGCCCCCTTCCCATCCATGTACAAGTTGGAGCAGTCAGTCGCTCGCTCTCCTCTCCATCATGCCATAAAAGGAAATAAATTCAAACCCGATTCATTCAAAATGGATGCCTTTGGCGTCAGAAACCCATTCGTCACCCTTGGCCTTCTGCTTGTTATATATTATCCAGCGGCCTTTTTCATCACTATCCCGTTGACTCATAAGCTTGCATGGCGTGCTCCTTTTACGTCCACTATCCCATTGCCTCATAACAGTTCAAAGACCTGCTGCTCTCCGCTGTTCTTTTGATCGCAATCCCGCTCACTCCCAGGATTACTTTTCGCTTGCCGTTTTTTACGCCATATCCCAATGCCTCATAGTCGCATCACACGAGGCGCGTCCCTCGATCCAGAGCGGATTACATCCAGTGGAACCGTCTGTATGAGCCGATGGGATAATGAACAAAGGCTACGCCCCCATACATCACATCCTCCTTGATGCCCCTATAGGCAGTCATCGGCGGCCAACCGAAAAAACGGAGCCCGCAGCAACGCGGAACTCCGTTCGCAATCTATCGGTTAGGATACTTCCTCAACTGGCGTATCGAGCACTTCCGCCTGCAGCCGGTGAAGCTCTGCCTTCAATTCGCTGACAACCGACCCATAGCCCGGTTCACCGTATACGTTGCGCATTTCACAGGGATCTTGCTCCAGATCGAACAGCTCCCACTCCGGAGGCCGATCCTCGTCGACCGACCCCGGCGTGCCCAACGCCTGCGCATAATAATAAATCAGCTTGTAACGGTGCGTTCGGATGCCATAATGCGAATAGACGTTATGATGCTCGTCCAGGTGCATCCAATAGCGGTAATACATCGAGGTTCGCCAATCCGCAGGCGTCACGCCCTCCCATATCGGCCGGAGGGAACGTCCCTGCATGTCCGCAGGCGCCTCGATCTGCGCATAGTCCAGGAAGGTCTGCGCGAAATCGACATTCAGGGCCATCGCATCGGTCACGCTGCCCGGAGCAATCGCCTTCGGATAACGGACGACGAACGGCATGCGCAGCGACTCCTCGTACATGAACCGCTTGTCGAACCAGCCGTGATCGCCGAGGAAAAAGCCTTGGTCGGAAGTATAAATGACGATGGTGTCCTCCGCAATACCTTCCTCGTCCAAATAATCGAGCAGCCGCCCCACATTGTCATCAATGGACGCGACGCAGCGCAAATAGTCCTTAATATAGCGCTGGTACTTCCATCGCTTCGCTTCCTCCTCCGACATCCCTTCCGGCGGATCTCCCTTCGTATCGGTCGTGACCATATCGCGCCCAATCCGCATTTTCGCTTCGGCGGCAGCTTGCGAGCGATTGGCATAATCGTCATCGAACGTCTCCGGATACGGGATTTCCACGTCCTCGTACATGCGGCTGTGACGCTCATCCGGCTGCCAAGGACGATGCGGCGCCTTATGATGGCACATCAGCATGAACGGCTTGTCTGGATCCCGCTTCCGCAGCCAATCCAATGACAGATCCGTAATGACATCGGTTACATATCCTTCGATACGGCGGCCGCCATTTTCCTCCAGGAACTCGGAATTGAAATATTCGCCCTGCCCGTCCAGAACGCTCCAATAATCAAATCCTGTCGGATTGGCATGTCCGCCGTGTCCGAGATGCCATTTGCCGACAATGGCGGTCTGGTAACCGTGCTGTTGAAGCAGCTTCGGGAACGTCTGCTGCCTTCCGTCGAAGGGATCGTCGATCGATTTCACTCCGTTGAGATGGTTGTAAGTCCCCGTCAAGATAGAAGCGCGGCTCGGTGAGCAGATCGAATTCGTGCAAAAACAGTTGTCGAAGCGGATGCCTTCATTCGCAATCCGGTCGATCTGAGGCGTCGCGTTGATGCGGCTGCCATAACAGCTCATGGCGTGGGAAGCATGGTCATCTGACATCACAAATAAAATGTTCGGTCTTCGGTATGATGCGGTCGTCATCGGTGTCCACTCCTTCAGTGAGCGAAGGCGGCTCCTGCCCAGACAATCCTTAAATCATAACATTGATGCAGCGGAGAGCCTGTCCTTCGTTAAAATATGATAAATGTTAACGGTAACCCTCGTGGCATGACAAGGAGAACCCTGCGGAACAGCACAGGGCCCCGTCATGCTATCATGAATCCTTCGGCTTGTCTTCCTTGACTCGCTTCAAATACTCATCGTACCGGCCGTCGATTTCCTTCGCCATGCTTCGATACTGCTTCGTCTCCTCGACAATCGGGTCGAGGGCCGTCTGAATCCGGATCTCGGTGCGGGGCGGAAGGCGTCTTCGCACCGCCTCCTCCTGCTCCTCCGTCTCCATGTCTCCTTCGGTCAGATATTCGCTGAGCTGGGCTTCCAGGCGCCGGCGCTCTTCTGATTCGGGCATCAGCGATCCCCCTCCTTCATATCGTAGTATACCCAATTCATAGGCTTGTTCGAGAAAACACGCTCCTGCTGATGATGAAGCAGCCTGCCCGCATCCGGACAACCGGTGCCGAGCGAACCCGCAGCCGCCGGTTCGAAGGCCCGCGATGTGAAGCCGGGTTGTTACCCTTGCGCTCCCGCCGCCTCCAACGCTCCGATGAAGGCGTCATGGATGGCGCCGTTGCTCGCGACGACATCGCGCACGCCCAGATGATACGGCTGTCCGTACGTATCGGTAATCTGTCCGCCGGATTCGCGAATGAGCAGACTGCCTGCGGCCAAATCCCATGCATTCAGATTCAGCTCCCAGAATCCGGTCAGCCTGCCGGCTGCGACATAAGCCATGTGCAGCGCAGCCGAGCCCGCCGTGCGGATATTCCGCACCTGCGGCGCCAGCGCCTGAATGCCCGCCAGGTTGGCGGGCAGGGCGCGGGTACGCTCGGTCGGGAAGCCGCTCGCTATCAGACTGCCGGACAATTCCTTCTCCGGAGCGACCTGCATGCGGCGGCCGTGCACGTAGGCGCCTTTGCCCTTCTCCGCGACGAACAACTCGTCGCGCATCGGGTCATAGACGACGCCGACGATAACTTCGCCCTGATGGGCCAGCGCGATCGAGACGGAATAGAACGGGAAGCCGTGGACGTAGTTCGTCGTGCCGTCCAGCGGATCGATAACCCATACATACTCCTCGTTCTTCACCTGTTCCCAGGCTTGCTTGGAAGCGTCGCTGCCTGGCTCCACCCCTTCTTCGCCCAGAATGGCATGGTCCGGAAAATGGGTCAATATCAGCTTGCGGATCATTTGCTCCGCGCCTTTGTCCACTTCCGTAACAAGGTCATGCATGGATGACTTTATATGAAGCGACTTGAACTGCCCAAGCTTGCTCTTGATCCATTCGCCCGCCTTCGCCGCGCAATTGACCGCTACCGCGGTGTGGCTTTTGCTGGACACGATGTATGGAACTTTTTCCTTCGTATTCAAAACAATCACGCTACTTTCTGTAAAAAATGGAACGGACTACCCCTACCTATTCTACGTTCCTGCAACCGCCGGGTTTCATCGAATTGCGACTGGCCCAATCATCGGATCGCGCATCCCGTTCCTGCCTTTACACCGGAAGATACAGAAAATCCGCCTTGAGGAACCGGCCTCGAATGAGATCGATCCCGCAAGGCGGACGCCTGCTGCAGCGTCCCGTAACTATCGTGTTATACTCCGATAATATGGAAACCGCCGTCTACATAAATTACTTCTCCCGTGATGCCTCGCGACAGATGGCTCATCAGGAACATCGCGGTATCGCCCACCTCTGCGGCGTCCGTCGTGCGGCGGAGCGGCGCCTTCTCTTCCACTTCCTTGAGGATGGAGTTGAAATCGCTGATGCCCTTCGCAGCCAATGTGCGGATCGGTCCGGCCGAGATCGCGTTGACGCGAATGTTATGTTGTCCGAGATCATTCGCCAAATAGCGTACCGACGCCTCTAGCGCCGCCTTCGCCACGCCCATGACGTTGTAATTCTTCATCGCGCGCTCAGCGCCCAGATACGTCATCGTCATGATGCTGCCGCCTTCCGTCATCAGCGGATGCAGGCGCTGAGCCACCGCGACGAGCGAATAAGCGCTGATGTCATGCGCCAAGGCGAAGCCTGCGCGGGACGTGTCGACGTACATCCCTTGCAGTTCCTCCGTCTTCGCGAAGGCAATGCTGTGCACCAGTCCGTGCAGCGTGCCGAATTCTTCCCGCAGCCGGCTTGCCAGCGCCTCAATGTCTTCATCGACGGTCACGTTGCAAGGGAGAACGAGCGAATTCGGAATCGTCTCCGCCAGCTTCCGCACGCGGCCTTCCACCCGTTCGCTCTCATATGTAAATGCCAATCTTGCGCCCTGGGCGGCCAAAGACTGCGCAATCGCCCAGGCGATGCTGCGATCGTTCGCGACGCCCATGACGACGATATTTTTACCTGCCAATAATTGAGTCATTGCTTCAACCTTCCTCCTCTCGCCCACTCGCTTCATCGCGGATCATAGCCGCAATCAAGCAGTAAACGTTCTGTGTCCAACGTATCGTATTTTCGCCACATTTTCAAGTGGAAGTCCATTACGGCTCGATTCGAACGCTGGCCTGATCCGCGATCGCCACCCCTTCTCCCTCGCATGCCGCGAGATCGTCCATCAGCTTGAACAGGGCCTTGTCTTTGTGCTTCGCCTCAATCATCACGTCCAGCCGCTGCGTATGGGCGGCAGCCACCCGCAGAAAATCAAGCAGCGGCCCAACATCGACTTCATCGGCATGACCGCGGATATCCTTCTCGCTCTTCGGGCTGGAGACATGAATCTTCGGCGGAAGCGGATCGTCCGGCGTGGCGTCGGCCTGGGCATACGGCGTCTGCCAAGTCTTGGCGATGCGGGGCCACAGCTCTTCCAGCGGTTCGCCTTCATTATTTACCTGATGATGATGAATGTCGAGGACCATTGGCAATCCAACCCGCTCACAGACGGCCAGCGTCTCCGCCGCCGTGAAGGTCTTGTCGTCATTTTCCAGCGTCAGACGCCGCAGCAGATCTTCCGGCAGTGCCTCCGCGTGGCGAACGAACCGTTCTCCGGCCGCTCGCTTGTTGCCGTAGGCTCCGCCGATATGGATATTGTTCTTCGCCCGGGCGTCAAGCCCCATCGCCTGCAGCATCCGCAGATGGAAGCCCAGATCGCGCTTCGAGCTCTCCAGCACCTCCTTCCGCGTCGTGCTGAGGACCGTGAAGTGATCGGGATGGAATGACAGGCGCATGCCGTGCCGCTTCGCATAATCGCCGACAGCCGCGAAACCGTCCCGCAGCGCCGGGAACGGATCCCAATCGGCCAGCGCCTCGTGGGTCGCCAGCGGAATGAGCTTCGAGGACATCCGGTACAGCCGGATATCATGCGCGCGGTTATGCTTCAACAGCCGAAGGGTATTATGCAGATTCTCCGCCGCAATTCGCTCCAGCTTGCGCAGCGCTGCCTCGCGATCGGGCAGCGCCTGGAAGCGCTTAAACGTCATTGTGCGCGACGGGGATGCGTTCGCCACCACCATCGACATGGCCACGTACCCGAATCGGACAAGCATGGAATCAGACTCCTTTTCCTCTGCGTCGCAAGAGGCGCGCAGGCATTCTTATTCCTAGAATGCCCTATTTCCCCCAACCGGAACCGTGGCGCTCCATCGGCTTCCCTTTTCTCGCCCCGGATCAAAAATAGAAGCCCTTCGTCCCGGATAACCGGCATGAGGCGCTTCTATTCCAGGACGCGCTTGCGGAGCTAGGCGCGCTTCGGATTGCCGAAGAACATCTCGTGGGCCAGAGCGGTCTGGACCCGGGACTCTTCTTCGTTCAATCTGCGAACGAGCTCCATCTCGACCGCCGTCACTTCCTCGCCCTGAAAATTAATCTCGGCGATGGAGGCGCTGATCTTCACAATCGCAACCGCCGTATTGTCCGGCGAATAAGCGATGACCATCTGGCCGGTCGGATAGATCCGGAAGCCTTCCTTGGTCATTTTGCAGCGTCCATATTCCAGCAGTTCATATAATTCCTGCTCCTTCTTGAACTTGCATACGGAATTGAACTCGGTCTGAAATCCCATCCGTCCCCGCTCCTTTGCGTTATATTCTCTCTTATTGAACCATGACGGAAGGGGTTGCGGCAACCGGGCAACGCGAGGCTTGTAAAGGCTAAAGCAGCTAAAGGGGATAGGGGAGCACCGACGTTTCATGCTGGCTTTGGAATGATGAGAGCAGTGATTACAGGTACTTTATCCTTTGCTGGATATCATGATAGATATAAGTCAGATGTTTTTGGATAGGGTCATGTAACTAACATTCTAAAGGACCTGAATTTGGATGGTGTAAATAGTTACAATTAAAAATTCAGTGAGCTTCATTACACTTCGGTCGTTAATGAATAGGGAGCTGGATTAGAAGTGTGAAAAATAAATTATTACCGTATCGAGGGGCTGGCTTACTCAGCCCCTCATCTTATTTTCAATAACCGCAATTCAAGTAACATTCTCAAACGAGATATTTGAAACTGCGGATTTTGTCATTCAATGAAGAAGGGTGTATAGGGAAAGACCTTATTAAAACTCCAACAAAGGGCATGGATAAGGCTCCTATAGATCCAGTTCACTCCGCTCCATACACCATTTCGTACCATGCCCGCAGATGATGGATGGCGACGCCGGCAAAGGACGGATGACGCCCTCCCTGCCGCTCCAATGCCCGCAGATGGTAATCAAAATAATGCTCGGACTGGCCATGGAACGATACGCTCTCGCCTTCGTCGGTCCGGCCCAGCTCGACGCCGACGAAGACCGGACGGTTCAGCCGCTCCCCGACGCTCAGATCGGCGGCGGCCACGTCATAGATCGCATTGACGTGGTTGCGGTACGCCATAATCGTGATGGCGTCGAACCGCTCCTGCACCCAGACGCTCATCGAGGCGTCCTCCCCTGGCGCCGGAATCTTGTCCAGCCAGAAGGGCACATCGGCCGCGATGAACAGTCCCGCCTCCCGGGCCTCGCGAATCCAGCGGTCCATGCTGTCCGTCCATTCCTCCACAATACGAGCCTGCTCCTCCTTCCAGCCCGGCAGGAGATAAGGCTCGACATCGAAATGGATGCCGCTGAACCGCTCCTCCTCCGGCACGGCCGCATTGTAATCGCGGACCCAGCGGATGAAGCCGACGCCCTCCTCGCGGCGATCGGGCATGGCCCACTCGGGCTTCCCTTCCAGGGCGTGCACCTGGATGCCGGCCTCGCGGGCCATGCGGATGAAGCGGCGGTAAGACTCGGCTTCCTGCTCCTGATCAATCTGAAGATAGATCAGATTGATTCGCTGCGCCTGCGCGAAGGAGACGATATCGGCCGGCGCTTCCGCCATCCACCGCGTCTCCCACACCCAGGTCGCCCGCGTATTTTCCGTTCCGGCCTGGCTGAGCAGCAGAGAAGCGACCACCAAATAGCAGAGCAACACGGCCATCTTCAGCCCGTGCTGCCCGGTAAGGAACGAGGGCCGCCAACCGCCTTCCTCGCTCCGGCGGAACCACCACAGCAGCGGTCTAGACCAAAACAACCTGATCCCACTCGCTCTGAATTTGCTGCACCGAATTGCCCAGCTTGAAAATGTTCGGCCGCTCAATGCCCTTGAAGGCGTTGCGGGTATCCAGAATCGGAAGCCCGAGATCCGCCAGCTGCTCATAGTCGAACGACTGATGATTCGTGATCAGCACCATGCAGTCATAATTCGCGAACTCGGCCAGACTGTAGTCGATGGTGCGCACCATTTTGCCCGACTTGCTGACGAAGTGAGTGGCGTGCGGATCGTAGTAATCGACATTGGCGCCGCTCGCCTTGAACAGCTCGTACACTTCCAGTCCCGGCGATTCCCGCAGATCGTCGATATCGGGCTTGTACGCCATCCCAAGGATAAGGATTTTGGAATGATTGAGCGATTTGGCGCTCTGATTCAAAATCCGCCCGGTCTTCTCGACGACATAATACGGCATGTTCGCGTTAATTGATTGGGCAATATCGATGAATTTGCTGTAGAAGCGGAAGCCCTTCGCCTTCCAGGACAGATACATCGGATCGAGCGGGATGCAATGGCCGCCGATGCCCGGTCCCGGGTAGAACGGCATGAATCCGAACGGCTTCGTCGAAGCGGCCTCGATGACTTCCCAGATGTCGATGCTCATCCGGTCGCACATCATCGCCATCTCGTTGATGAAGGCAATATTGATGCTGCGGAACGTGTTCTCCAGCAGCTTCGACATTTCGGCCACCTTCGTGGACGAGACCGGCACGACTTGCATGACGACGCGGCTGTAGAGCGCGGTCCCCAGCTCCAGGCAGGCCGGGGTGGCCCCGCCGATGACCTTCGGCGTATTGAACGTATTGTATTTCGTATTGGAAGGATCGACCCGTTCCGGCGAGAAGCAGAGGAAGAAATCCTCTCCCGCGCGGTAGCCGAGCTTCTCGATCTCCCGTTGAATGAGCTCCTCCGTCGTGCCGGGATACGTCGTGCTCTCCAGCGTAATGAGGGTCCCCTTCTTCATATACTGCTTCAATTGATCCACGACTTGCGTAATGTACGACGTGTCCGGATCCTGATTCTCGCTCAGCGGAGTCGGAACGCAAATGCTGACCGCATCCATCTCGCGGATCTGCTCGAACTCGTTCGTAGCCATGAACCGTCCTGTGTCCATGCATTGTTGCAGCGTCTCATCGCTGACGTCTTTAATGTAGGAGTGCCCTTTGCGGATGCTGGCGATCTTGGAAGGATTCAGGTCAATTCCGATGACGCGGAACCCTTGCTTGCACATCTCGACTGCAAGCGGCAGACCGACATATCCGAGACCGATGACTCCGACGACAGACGATTGGTTTTCGATGTTGTGTTTCAAATTGGCGGCATACATGTTCACAGGCTTCACCTTCCATAGAAGAATTGGGTTATAGAGGTTGTCCCCGCCGACCAGTTGGCGGCCTGCGGGAACGCGCACTTATCTATCTATTTACAAACAGCTTCTGATTCTGGCGTCCAAATCCGCCGGCGAGAACGGCTTCGTAATATAATCGCTGACGCCCTGCTGGAAGCAGTGCTCAATGGTGCTTCCTACGCGCTGCTCCGACAAAATGACGATTTTGGGCTCCTTGGCGAGGTCCATCTTCTGAATCTGGGAAATGAACGGCAAGCCGTTCAACCCGTACAAATTCAGCTCGGTGACGATGAGGTCGTAGCCTTCCTTCCGAATCATGTCCAGGGCGGTGATCGCGTCGGTCGCCGCGTGCACCTCATATCCCTGGAGCTTCAGCTGGATCTGCAGGAACTCGCGCACGCTATCGTCATGGTCGACGATAAGAATTTTCTTCGCGTCAGGCGCCTCCAGTTCATCGTGCAGGATCCAGATGCCTGCGGTTCCGTCCATCGTCTTCAGCTCCGACCAGCGGTCGAAGAGGAGCGCTTCCGCTTCCGCCGGGTTGTCCGGCGCGGCTATCGCGCATACGATCGGCTTGCCGACATGACTCTGCTCGAGCAGCATCTTCAGCTGCAGCGCATGATAGTGGGTCATGTCGAGCGCGCAATCCGGCAGCAGGACGGCCAGAATGTCATGGGCCGCATCCCGCATCAGCTCGAAGCGGAGATTACGGTCAGCCGAGAGCCACTCCCGCGCCTGCGCTTCCCAGTTCGAACCGAACGGCTGGGCGTGCAGAAGAATCACCCCCAGACAGCCGCTGTCCTTGGCGCACAAGCGATGGACCTTTTCTTTGACAGACGATGCAGCTTCCGGTTTCATTACCGAGTTCAGCATTTTCGGAAATACCACCTTTCCCAACGGTTATCGTCAAGCCGACTTGACCGGCTTGCTCTCCTCTTGCCAGCTCTGGCGGGTCATCGCCCCCCACGAGTTGTTGTTCTGGAAATATTGAATATGGCCTTGAATCCGCCATAGACCTCCCAACTGGCGATAGCCGAAGAACATGAGCACGCTGAATGCGAGCATACGGAACAGATCGCTAATCCGCGGATATCGCTTGAAGGCGATCTCCTCCAGCAGCAGCGAACCGATGGCAAGCAGCATGCCGGACAGGAAGTTAATCAGCATGAAGATAAGCACGATCGGCCACTGCGTCATATCCAGGAAGGCATAGCCGATCAAGGCGAGCAAGCCCGTGACCTTGAAATACGGATTCAGCGCCTCGAACAAAATCGTATACGGCATCGAGAGCAAGCCGAATACTTTGTACTTCGGACGGAACGCCATGTCGTAGTTCTCGATCATGTTTTTCAGATTGCCGCGTCCCCAGCGCTTGCGCTGATTGGACAAAATATGATACGTATCCGGCGCCTGCGTCCAGCAGACCGCTTCCGGGCAGAACGCGACGCGGTACGGCAGTTTATTTTCCAGCATATAGCGGTGCAGCTTGATAATGATGTTCATGTCCTCGCCCGGATACCCTTCGCGGTACCCGCCAACCTTGATGACATAATCCTTGCGGAACAGGCCAAACGCGCCCGAGACGATAATCAGCCCGTTGATTGCGCCCCAGCCGATCCGGCCGCCGAGGAACGCCTTCAAATACTCCAGCGTCTGGAACATCGGCCACCACTTCTTCGGCAGTCTCACCTCGGTGACGGTGCCGTTCTCGATTTTGCAGCCATTGGCGATCCGCACATTGCCTCCGATGGCGACATACTCCTCCGGATTGGACATGTACAGGTTCGCCATTTGAATAAGCGAGTCTTTCTCCAGCAGCGAGTCGGCGTCGATCGACGAGATGAGCGGATAGTGGGAGAAGTTGATCCCCGCGTTGAGCGAGTCGGCCTTCCCGCCATTCGCCTTATCGATAAGATACAGATTCGGATATTCCGGATTGTAATAGACGCCCCGGAACTTCGTGCAATTGACCGCGTAGCGCACGGCCAGATTGTCCATGCGGTACATCCCGAACTCCTCGATCATCACCTGCAGCGTATTGTCGCTGGAGCCGTCATTGACGACGATGATCTCATAGGTCGGATAGTTAAGCGTCATAAGCGACTTCACATTTTCGATAATCGTCAATTCTTCGTTATAGGCCGGCACGAGCAGCGATACCGGCGGTACATGCTCCGAGCCCGCCAGATTGCTGCGCAGCGCATAGCGCTTGCGGCGAACAATCGAGAAAATGCTCTTAAAAGAAAACAGCATTATGCCGAAATAAATAGAGTTGACAATAATGACGTAGTACATGACGACGACGCCATAGGCAAGCAGCAGATCTCTAAGCAGAATAATCGCCTCCTACCCTGCCAAGTAGCGGAGCGATTGCGGCCTCGCCGAAATACTGCTCATAGATGATCCGCTTCGGCTGATATCCGGCACCCTGCTCTCGCCGGCTAGCAAAAAAGTGTTCGCGCAGAAGCTCCTTGTGTATGCGATCCTTCGCCATGTCCGACTTGAAGTGATCGTCAGTCTCCAGCGCTGCTTCGCACAGCGCATGGAAGCCCTCATCCTCCATATTGGCCAAGCTGTTCGCGCTGTAGTAGCGAACCCACCAATTGGAATCGGTCAATGCTTGCTTGAGCACCGGGATTCGATCCGTGTTCTTGGAATGTCCGAGCGCTTCTGCCACAGCGGCTCGGATCTCCCATTCCGGATCCTTCATCCATTCCCGGATGTTGTTCTCGGTCAGCGCATGTCCGGCGCGAACGAGCATTTTGACCGCGAGGGCCCGGATCTCTTTGTCATGACTGTCAACGAGCGGAAGCAGGGCGGGCGTCAGCGCGACGTCTGTCTGTCCGCTTAACGCGAGCAATGCCGCCTTGACCATATTGTCCGACTCGTCTTTGAGACAGCGGACAAGCATCGGGGTCGCGTTCACCCGCGTCTCTTCCAGCACCTCCGCTGCCAGCAAATAATGGCTTTGACGGTGGCGCGTCAACTGCTGAAGCATCGTATATAGCTGCTCCGCATCATTAGCGCATTTTGCCACGGAACGCGCCAGCACTTGCAGGAGCGGACCGTCCTTCTCCTGCATCATCGCCTTCGTCAGATGGGGAACCGCCCGCTCGGAGCGCATTCCGCCCAGGCGGAACGCCGCCTTCATCTGCTTGGAATAGAACAGGCTGCCCAACTCCTTAATGTCGCGGTCGACCAGACCCATCTCTTCACAGAGCGCCGTCAGCTTCTGCTGCTGCTCCCCGCTGAATTTGTCCATCCATTCCATCAGCTTATCCTGAATCACCCGCATCTCCAACGGGCGAAGAGGCCCTTTGGGGGGCTGGAACGGATCCGGGTCCAGCATATGCCGTTGCAAATACACGAAATAAGGCTGATGCTTCTCCAAATAAATCTCTTGATGCTTGGCTAGCCGGTTATTGCGTGCTTTCATCAATAACAAAATGAGTACACCGATTCCAATCAAGCCAAGACAAACGTAAATGAAGCCGAGAGCGACTCCCAAACTGGAAAACATGTACGCGTGCCTCCTTTGTCGGTCTCAAGCGCAGCTATGGGCCTTTACTCCGCACCCAGCTGCTCGAATATCGTTTTCATGTCGGTATAGCTTTGCTTTAATCGCTCGGTATAGCCAACCTGCTCCCACTCATCCCATTGGTATACTGGGATATTTAGGAAAGCGTAAGGTTCGGCCTTCTTTCCGGCGGAAGCCTGTCCCCGTTCCGAGAGCCAAGGCAGGAACCGGATGCCTTCCGTCTTCACGGTCGTGAACGTCCGCTTGTCCTTGACCGCATCGTAGCTGATGACCTGCTTCGAGCTCGGGTCGGCGAAGCCGAGCAGCATCCAAGGGATGCGCATCTCGATGAAGTCCCCTTTGTACTGCCAGGAGGCAAGCGATTGATATTGTTCATCCCGCGGGTTGTTCGTTCCGCGGATCAGCTTGCCTACCGTCACATCCTGGAACGGATGCGCCGTTCGCGTATCCGGCGGCTCCATCTTCAGGCTGACCGCCAATTTCCACGGATTGAAGATCCCTGAATTATCTTGAAGCTCTTTCTTGTCCGGCTCCACCATCCAATAGCCGGACGGACCATACAACCGATTGTTGAAATCATAGTTGGACGCGATCCGAATCTCGCTCTCCTGATCCGTGCCGAGCGTGATGAGGGTCTCCAGCCCTTCATCCAGCTTCAGGCCCGGGAGCTCCGGCATGGTGCGGTTGCCCCCCTCCAGCACGCTGGAGCCGATATGCAGCTTCTGCGTCTTCGGATCGAACGGCTTGTCCAGCATGAGCGCGAGATAGACGTAAGCTTCATCATGGGTCGCCCACATCTCCCGGATGCCCGGAAGCTCGGTCTTCAATTGAACCTTGTCCTCCATGGCCTCCCAGTCGCTCCAATCGCCGTCGAGCACGATCTGCTCTTCCTTGCTAGGATACATGCCGAGGACGCCGAACAGTTGCTCATTCGTCAGCACGTTCAGCCAGTAAGAGCGGCGGTCGTCCGGAATTTCGAAGCGCATCGTATTCCAGGTCTTCTTGAACCATTCGTCCTGCCACATGAACAGGATGGCGCCGGCGAACCGCTCGTCGTAAATGTCCTTCGTCAAGGAGGCATTGATGCGGCCCTGCTCCCGCTCGTCATGTCCTCCCTGATTGCGGCCGCCCATGCCCAGATGGGAGATGCCGACCGAGGCTGGCACCCCGTATTCGGTAATCATGACCGGCATATCGGGATACTCCGCCTTCAACTTGCGTAAATACGCCTTATACGTATTGAATTGGCCATTCTCGTCCTTGATCGTCTGCAGCGTCTTGTCGAGATGGAAAAAGTCCGGGTAGTACGGATACACATGATATGCCGCGAAGTATCCGGCCTTCCAATCCACCGGCTGAATATGGCGCGCGTCGACGCTGGCCATATCTTCCTGGAACAGCGGTTCGCCGGGATGCGTCAGCACGTCGGTCGTCACCCAGTTGGTGAACGTCATCGGGTGCTGCCATCCGTAGCGGCGCTCCAGCTCTGCGGCATGATCAATCATTTCTGCCAGCCAGCTCTCGAATGGCGATGCCTTCTCCGTCGCCTGGAACCGGCTTCCTTGGTAGGGCTTCACATCCTTGTGCAGACGGTTCGTATTATCGACCATCGCCGGGTCCCACTCGGTCCCCAGATGCCAGGCCATCAAATACTGTCCCGCATTCTGCTTATACTCTCCCCCTGCTGTTCCCGGCTTGACCGGGATATCCAGATCCCCGTAGACGGCCTTGACCGCCTTCTCGATTTCCTGCTTGAACTCCTGTTGGATCTCCGGAAGATACGCATCCTGCTTCTCGATGAGCTGCTCCTCCGGGGACCAGATTCCTTGTATAAAATAAAGCGGGCGCTCCGCTTCCTCCCGATTGAACTTCACTAACGCCTTGTAGAAGACCGGCTGGTGCACTGTATAGACGCGGATGACATTGGCGCCCATATCATGAATTTGGCGGAACCAGCGCAAATACGTCTCCTCATCGACCGGAAATTCACCCGGGAAGTGTCCCGGAACAGTAGCCCCAAGATTGACTCCTTTCACAAATAACGGTTCGAACTGCTCATTCCTGTACTCTAGGAACTGATCTCCTTCCGTCTTGAACTTCAGCTTGATGCCGCTCGGATCGGCATAGGCTGTCTGCTTCGGGTACAGCAGACCGGGTAAATAATACCCCGCCAGCCCGCCGGCAGCGAGAAGCAAGACAACAACCGTGATGAGATTCCACTTCGTTCTCCGGCTCATGGATCGTAGTATTGTTCACCCTTTCCTGCACAACGTATTTCTTATGACTCATCTAGTGCCGCGGGAATCAACCGCAACACCTAACAATAACTATAACCAAGAAAACCGATGGTTTAACATGGTTATTTAGACTCTTTTTATTCAGGACCCTTGAGTCAAAAAAATGGTTCTATGCGGGCGGAAGGCAGTGGCCCGTGATTAGACGGTCTACTCGGTTAGGTCCGTCCATCAGTGAGGAGAAAAGCAGGAGTCAGGTTCTGGTTTTCTTTTATTTGTCATGGTTAGACGCATTCCTCCTTTAAAAGTTTCGGTATTGTAACCATTTTACCAATAATACCTAGTTTTTTCGTTCTTTAGTCATATTTATATTAACATTCATTGCATCGAAATGTTTTTAACAATTTCTAGTTAATTTCTACTAACTTCATACCAAATTAATCCTAAAAATGGATAAACCAAAATGGAGAAAAAAGGACTACTTCTCCTTGCTATCCCCAAAAAAAGAAAAATCCTTGCATTTTGCATGCAAGGATTGGAAACAGATCCGCTCCACTTCAGCGGCCTTACGTAGAAAGCAGCGTGATAACCAGCAACTCGTACAGAACAAGCGGGAGAATGACATTGTTGTAGTACGCCCCTCCCAATGCCCGCTGATCTGTCAGCATCCTCGTGTACAAATAAAGGTGACATCTGTCAACATTAACGATAATGCCCTCATAGACTTGGCCATCTATCGTCTGAACCCGCACATGCCGATCCTTATACATACGCCCCATATGTTTCACCCGATCCCGTAAAGAATACAGGGCTTGAACCGTTCCCGGCTCCATCTGATAGATAACTTGATGTTGCTGCGGATACGGGCAATGATGAGCGGAATATGGCTGATGCAAGGGCCTGAACCTCCGTTCGCATTGAAATAGGTACATTTCACCTTATGCGCATTCTTCAGCCATCAGCACCGGAAATTACCGTTGCTCGTCCGCCGCCCGCCGGCAACCCGCTCCACTATATAACAGAAACGGCCCAGCCTTCGTTGGCCAGCCCGCCCGGCGATGATAGGAGTGGAGATTATTCAATCGATTACGCCTTGCTGCGGTAATAGACATGGCGAAGCCGGAGGGACAGATCCTCTTCGATATCCAGCAGGCCGTACGAATACTTCGGTTGAGACCGTTTGTCCGTCGGAGATCCGGGATTGAAGAGCAAAATCCCCTCTCTTTCTTCCACATGCGGGATGTGCGAATGGCCGAAGACAATGATATCGACGCCTTGGTTACGGAAAGTATGGAAGGCGACATCCTTCGTCGTCGATCGGCCTGCCCCGTCCCCATGAACGAGGCCGATTCGGATACCGCCAGCCTCAATGATTTTACGGCGGCCGAAGCGCTTCACAATATCGGCGCCGTCATTATTCCCGGCGACACTGTCAACCGGGGCCAACGACTCGAACATCGGGATAACGCTTGCCGAAGTCCAATCTCCCGCGTGGAGGATAAGGTCAACGCCGCACAGTCCCTTGATCAGAGCGCGAGGCAGCTTTTGTCCCCGATGAGGCATATGGGTATCCGACACGATTCCGATGCGCATAGGTCTCCTTCCTCCTTTTTTTCCTAAAATGGGTTGCTCGCTCGCAGCCTTCTTCTTGTTTGATATCTATTGTGGCACAACTCCCGCTCCCCGTCGATGTCCACTCGCAACAGTTCGGGAGCGGCCGGGACGCCGGGCCCTTCCGGTCACTATCCCTTCCCCTCAGCGCGGGATAGGTCGCGGCCTATAGGGCCTTACGGTCACTATCCCTTCCCCTCAGCAAGGGATGGGTCCCGGCCTACAGGGCCCTTACGGTCACTATCCCTTCCCCTCAGCGCGGGATGGGTCCCGGCCTACAGGGCCTTACGGTCACTATCCCTTC
>OGUH01000163.1_pt1 | contig 38983 bp, 41 predicted proteins | sample 1574661 | NCBI WGS metagenome assembly OGUH01 (sample SAMN03295822, study PRJEB24534) | human gut metagenome | isolation source: fecal sample 3 from infant 3 | host: Homo sapiens | place: USA: Pittsburgh, PA | collected 2014-07
GAGAAGGCATACGAGAAGGCATGCGAGAAGGTATGCGAGAAGGCATACGAGAAGGCAAACAAGAAGGCCAGCGGGAAGCAAAGGAGGAAGTTGTCCTGCAAATGATTGCCGAAAATCTGGATCCTGAATTGATCGCCAGAGTCACGGGCTTTTCACTCGACATTATTGCACAGTTACGCGAAAAATCTAAATCTAAATGATTCAAATTCCGGCCGTTTCTTTTGAACGGCCCCTTTTTTACTCCTTGTATTTAAGTACATCTTTCAGATTAAAAATACCAGTTCTCTTTTACAATGAGCCAGCAGCAATTGGTCGCCTGGATGGCGAATATACTAAGTCAGAAATTGCCGGAAAATGAACCGCATTTGCGTGAGCTTATCCAAAACGAAAAAGGAGGCGTATCGGTTATGGGGCTCGAAAAAACCTTGGATGCCATTAAGCGCGAAGGAAGACGCGAAGGCCGAAGAGAAGGTATACGAGAAGGCATGCGAGAAGGTATGCGAGAAGGCAAACAAGAAGGCCAGCGGGAAGCAAAAGAAGAAGTGGCCAAGAACATGATTGCCGAAAATCTGGACCCTGAATTGATCGCCAGAGTCACGGGCTTTTCACTCGATATTATCGATCAGTTACGGGAAAAATCCTATTGAACAAGCCATTTCATTTCGAAGCAGCTTTTAGCTTTTTTAATTGTACCGGCTTCTTAACTCCAAAAAAATCGCCGCTTCCCTTGGTCGTCCTGCGACCTCCCAAATATCAATCACAGCGGGCTTCCACTTAGGATGCGATTTCAACGTAGGGCTCGAATTTTTCGATGATGGCAACCCAGGGGAATTCATGTGAGCTTCAAATTTATACCTGCCGTTTATGAACCGCCCCCCTCTTTCCTGCCAGGAACGCCCCTCATTATTTTTCCAGTATATTTTAAAAGTAAACTTAGGTAACTTAATAGAATTTTTTATCTAAGTCCATATCTCGCTTCACTGTTACCGCCTTCTCCCACCATGCCTTCGACATAAGCAAGGATTTCCCTGCACTAAAAAAGCCGCTGAATAATCAGCGACTTAATTACGTTTGTACATTAAAAAACTCTAATTTTGTAGATGTCAACGAGTTCACCCGTATCCGCATCTTTAATGGATACATACACCGTTCCTCTTTTTAAACCTTTCACTTTACCATAACTAGTAAGGCGAATTATCTCTCCCGAATCGCCGATCGGTTCAATAGCATAAAGATATGAGTCTTCATAAGGCAAATAATCAGTTTCACCTACGGCTAGTCTCATTTCTTTGTAGCTTTTTGACGCTTGAATTTCGTGCATGTCTTTTGCAGCAAAGGATGGGGCAGTCGCACCCAATGACAATGCAACCCCTAATAAAGAAGCAATTAAGATTTTGTTCATGTTCGTTCCTCCCTTAAAATGGTATTTCAACTACAAGGTCATTGTATCCCCTTATTTTCCAACGATCAATATATTTAGTATAACTGTAAGGTTATTGTAAGGTTCCGCTGCCTCTGAATAACAGCAACTTGAGATTTGTAGCACTTTTCTCGAAATATACTTCTTGAGCATCCACCCTTTTGGTTAAGTCAAAACGGCCGCCTTTCAATCCTCTTTCTGCGAAAATGCCCCTGATTAACACAGCAAAATCCGTTTCCCTCGAACGCGAATTCACTTTATACTAACGGTTTACTTTAAAAGAAGACGCTAACGCGTTACAATATTATGGTAAGGGAGAGGAGAGATGGAATGACAGTCCAACAAGAGGCGGCAATGCAATCGATGGTAGAATGGCTGGCTGATGAACATGAACTCGGCCGCGAACCCAGCAAGATTGAGATCGCAGGTGAATTTGATCTGCACGATATGCATTACTACATATTCAAGTATAAAAAGACCATGCTCGGGACATGGCTTCTTGGCGTCTGTGGCGGCTATGAAGCTCCAGATGACACGGAGCATTGCGGCCACGTGTTCAGTGAGATGCAGCCCTATGATCCGGCTACTGCGGAGCAGGAAGCGATTGCGATGATCGAAATGATCCGCGAGTATTGGATGAAGCAAGCGGCAGCACTTGAGGCAGAGCAAGAACAATCTGATCCTTCCGGGTCGAAGAAGGAATCATCCGGCCTTTTTAACGGTTTCGTTCTGCTCAACGCTTCGGAGTGCGACCTTGAACAGATCAAGGCCAATCTGCTGCAGGACTGGAACATCTCTTGTCCATCCGCCGAGAACCCCGAGGAAGAAAAAGAGGGAACTATGGTCTTTGAGGTGGAAGGCTTCACCTTGGCCGTTAGCTTTGTCGATGCTCCCGTGCCGGACGGCGAAGCCGAGCATTACGCGCAAGGCAACTACCTCTGGCCGGAGGCCGTGGAGATCACTAAAACGCATGTCGCCCAAATCATATTGGCTGTATTTACCCGCTCCGGCTCCCCGCTGGACAGCGGAAGAATGTATACCAAGCTGGCCGCCAGTTGCTTAAAGCTCCCGAATGCAATCGGGCTTTATTCATCCGGCACCGTCTTTCAGCCTGAATTCTTCGTCCAGTTGGCCGAGATAATGAAGTCGGATGACGAATTTCCTTTATTAAATCTGGTGCATTTCGGCCTTGTCCGAACGGAATCAGGGGTGAGCGGATACACGGTCGGGCTGGAGCATTTCGGCAAGGACGAAATCGAAGTGCTGGACAGTCAGGCAACCCCTGCCGAGCTGCGTGACTTCCTGATTTATATTTCCGCTTATGTCGTAGAGCAGGACGTCACCTTACGAGATGGCGAGACGATCGGCTTCACGGCGGAACAGAAGCTGCCGATTACCCGCTCCGAAGGCATATATGTTGACGGTGACAGTCTTAAAATCGAATTTTAAGGCAAAAAAGAGCAGTGAAGCGCGATGCTTCCTGCTTTTTTTGTGCCCCGGCAGCTCCGACCGCGACAAATGAGACAAACCGCCGTACCCTACGAAGCCAGAAACGCTCCCATAATGTCCTCCAAATCGAACGGAGTGATTCCACGCTGGACCGAAAATACGGTCTGCGCCTCCTCTTCCCGCTCGACAAGCTGTCCGCGCGCCAGCGCATGCAGCCGGAACAACTCATACAGATTCGGCTTGGCTGCCGTAGTCATCGCTTTGCCCATGGCGACCATTCCCGTCTGATGTCCTTCCACATTGTTATAGAATTGAGGATTGCGGGTCAAAGCCAGATCGCACCAAATGACGGTGCGCTCCGCCAAATCGAGTATAGCCGGAATGGCAATCTGCGTGTTGGCCGTCAAATCAAGGCGATCAACGACGGTCGCCGGATCGAACACCTCGCCCGATTTCGGATGCTGACGCATCATCCAGCCAGCGAAGCATTCCGGCAGCTCGCTATACGCTTGCCCCGTGAAGGAATGCAGCGTGGCCACAATATAGCGTCCGCCGTACTGGAGGACAGTAGGAATGTCGATATCGATGAACTCGCAGGCGCCATGCGGTGCCGATACGATATCGCCGCTATGGGCCGCCTTATAGCGCGCAGACCTCAAATTCGTATAAGAGATATGCTCCTTGTAGTTCCAGGCGTCATCATACAAGACGGCAGAGAGATCGATATCGGTGCGGCCTGTCGCCTTTCCGTCGCTCACCCCTTCTTTCCACCACAGGAAAAAGCGAATCGTCTCCCCTGCCGGCATGGCCAGCTTGCTGCCACGCACGAGCGTACGCAAGGACTTGCTGGCGGAACGCTGGGAGAAAGGCACCATATAGTTCTGCAATTGCGGATCAAGATAGACATTCCCGAGAGCAGACAGCTTGGCGAAGCGGGCGAGCAATGTCTCTTCGCATACCTCCACTACGGCAGCGCATGCGTCCGGCGCGACGGGAGGCCGCGTATCTGGCGAAGAGAACGCTTTGGCCACATTGCCTTTCGGGAAAAACAGCCGCAGTTCATTAGCATACGGGCGATACTTGAAATGCGTCATTACTTGCAGCAAGACCGGTGTCGCCACCCGATCCGCCACCGATGCAAAAAACGAGGCAATCCAGCCCGCCTCCGCTCCTTCCAGGCGAAGCAAATGATCCAAGCGCCGGGCAAATTCACCCGGCTGCTCCAATAGCTGCTCCACGGCCTGATCGGTATCGAAATAGCGCAGCGACTCCTCAAGACGATGGCCAAAGGTCGCATAAGGCCGATTGTTGCGCAGCACATCAAACGCTTCTTGGCATCGTGGATAACGGCTCTTATATTCCGAAGGATGCAAGATCTCGCCCAGACGCACCCAGCGGTGGCGGCAGCGCAGCATATCTTCGGCCGGATGCGGGCATTGCTCCAGCAAGCCAAGCAGCAACCGCCGCTCTGCCCGCGTGAACTTGCGGAAGGGCGTGCTCGCCGCCAGGCTGACATCGCCGTCCGACCAGGCCACGGCCAGACGCAGCACATCTGTCGCCGTCCGCACATAGCGTTGAATGCGAGTCACGTCCGCCTTGCCGCTGCGCAGCAAAGCAGCAACGATAAAGCCGACCTGCTCCTTATGCGGGATCGCATCCGGCAATAAAGCGTCAATGTCCTGGTCATGCTCCATGACCCAGGCCAGATCCTGTTTGTCGGTGTCCGAGATGGACGTATTCGCCTGCATCAGCTCACGCATGAGCTGGCGGAAGTGCTCCTCGCTACCGAGCTCGATGATCTCCAGCTTCGTCTTGCCCCGCAAAATTTCCCGGGTGATCGGCTCCATCTCAGGCACTTCATTCGTCACATAGTGATACCATGCATTTAAAAATAACACGGCATCGCTTGCCTCCATGACCTGCTCCGGGAAATTCGGATACATCGGCCGATAGGCAACATGCGCGCCAACGAGCTTTTTCAAGCTATGGATCAATGCTTTGTACCATCTCAAAAACGAAACCTCCGACAGCGTGCGAAGAGCCGCAAGCAGCGCGGGGGAACAGGTGAAGCCGAGTGCGGCTATATTTTTCATTGCCGTCGCCAACTGCGCGTCCGGAAGCTTGGATTGTTCCGGTACCACGATTACTTTTCGGCTTCTGCGCAAATAAATCTCGTTCTGCATCATGTCATACCCCTTTTCGATGGAACTGCATCGCCAGGAAAGCCGCCCCTCTAGTAACACCCAAGTTATTGTAGAAGGAAGAAAGACGATAGCCTGGCGAACGCAGTCTGGTATCTTCCGGAAAGCTGCTACCCTAAGCCAGGGTAAAGGAAGTAGAAGGAAGGTTAGCAATAGCCGGAAGATGGGAGCGCCGCTCAAGCTGTTGCCCGCTCGGCCTCTTGGTTACTATCTTCGCACCATGGGGAGCTCGCGAACAGGGCGCAAGTATGGCGAACTTGGAAAAATGATGGATGGATAAGTTTTTCCTTCGTTTGCCAGCGGCGATCCGCAACTGCTATACTGTAGGCATAGTGAACAAAGGAGTGAAGGGGAATGACGCAGAAGACACGCATCGGCAAGACGGATTTATGGGTTAATCCGATTGGGCTTGGAGCCAACGCGGTCGGGGGACATAACATTCACCCGAACTTGAACGATGAGACAGGCAGGGAGGTCGTCCGTACGGCCTTCGATCAGGGCATCGACTTTGTGGACACGGCGTTCATCTACGGACCGGAGCGCTCGGAGCAGCTTATCGGCGAAGTGATCAAGGAGAGGGGCAACCGTTCGGATATCGTAATCGCCACCAAAGGGGCGCACAAGTTCGTGGACGGCAAGGTGGAGATCGACAACTCCCCCGCCTTCCTGACCGCCGCCGTAGAGAACAGCCTGCGGCGTCTTCAGACCGACTACATCGACTTGTTCTACATTCACTTTCCGGACGAACAGACGCCGAAGGACGAGGCTGTTGGCACGCTGAAGAAGCTCAAGGACGAGGGGAAAATTCGGGCCATCGGCGTATCCAACTTCACCATCGAGCAATTGCGGGAAGCGAATAAGGACGGCTATGTCGACGTCATCCAGGACGAATACAACCTGATCAAGCGCGACAAAGAGCGTGATCTTCTTCCTTATGCGGCGGAGAACGGCATTTCATTCATCCCTTATTTCCCGCTGGCGTCAGGCTTGCTGGGCGGCAAATATACGAAGGGTTCGCAGTTCACGGACGGACGTGCCAACAGCCCGATGTTCCAGGGCGAGGCGTTCGCCGCGAATCTGGAGAAGGTGGAGCAAATCCGGCAGATAGCGGAAGCGAAGCAGGCCGAAGTGGCCCATGTCGTGCTGGCCTGGTATTTGACGCGGGACGCTATCGACGCGCTCATTCCGGGCGCCAAGCGGCCAGATCAGGTGCTTAACAACCTGAAGACCTTATCCGTTCGGCTCACTCCGGAGGAGATCGAGCGGATCGATCAGATTTTCAAAGCATAATTGCATATGGAGATCCAGGGCTGTCCCCCAAAGTCAGAGAAAAATGACGAAGGGCAGCCCTTTTTGGCGGATTCGCAGCGGCTCTGCTCTCATTCGTCACCAGTCTTCCAACCACCAACTGTCCTCATTGTAGAATGGTTTACATTAAATAGTTATTTTGTCATGTCATGTTTACAAATCAAGAGGGAGATGGTAAATTATAGGCAATATATCATTGATTATGGGGAGAAGGTGCTTATCGGATGGCACAAATATTGTCCATTGGTGAATTAATACAATGTCACAGATACAATAGAGGCATGACATTAGCGCAATTGTCAGAGCTGACAGGCATACATAAAGGGACCATCTCCAAAATTGAAAACGGTGACGTGAAAAGACCGGAATATAAGACCATCCGTCCGCTTGCAGATACATTGCAAATTCCGCTAGAGACGTTGGTCGAACTGCACATCACCGTGGACAAGAGGGCAGACACTCTCCTCTTCGTGTTGCAGGACGTGATTCAGCATTCGGGTACGGCCGAACTGGTAACTAAAGTTGGCAGAAAATTTTTAGAATCCCCCAGCGACGATAGTCACGCTTTGGTGGAACGGCTTTATGACTTCGTAGGCCACGTAGAAAACAAGGAGATTCAATTCGCCCTCTATCAACTCATTGTTGACTACTCTCGCGATCACGGCATCATGCCTTTTCTAGCGAGAGGTTTATTCCAGGTGTATCTTATCGAACGGGACGACTTCACCAGGCTCAGATCCGTTTACGAGAGCGGCAAACATATCGTTCAATATGTTGATTTCTTAAATAGCGAAGACAGAATCACTTTGTACTACAAATTGGCTATACATGCGTTCAATTTATTTCTGTACGAACAAAGTATTAATCTCTGTTTAAATGTTCTTCAAGAAGCAGGTGAAGCAGGTAGAGAGCATTTGTATTACGTCAACGCCCTCGGCATATTGTGTAATTCTTATTTCTACCTTGGAGACTACCAGAGGTCTGAAAATTTTTTATCGCTTTATATGCAATACGAGTACCCGGACGTAAAAGCAAATGCAGTGCTTATGTCAGCATTAATAAACGCTAAAAAAGGAAACTCAAATTTTGCTATCACAGAGCTTAGAACATTTCTGGAAACATGCAGTCAGGATGCCGCACTTCAAGCTATTAATCAGCTAATGCCCTTATATTTGCAAGAAAACCGATTAGTTGAGGCCAGACAGTTGATTGACTACCCGATATGCATGGAATCCATCAGCACAAATAACCCTAATACTATTTCACAGTTAGCTGAATATTATTATCATCGAGCTGCATACTTTGTTACCCTGGGCGAACTCAATAAGGGAGTATCTGAATACCTGGAAGGCGCGTTTCATTTCTCAAGAGTAAATGATACGGTTCAGGAAAAAGAATGTATCAAACAAATCATGTGCATCCACCTGCAACAAAACGTTACCATGTCAATGTCCACAGTGGAAAAATTGAAGGCGTATTATGAACGCAGTGCAGCTAAAGAAAATAAATTGGAGGGATTGGTATGAAGCGTCTCATAGCAAAGCTATGCAGCGGCATCGTTTGTTCGGCAGTCGTTGTGGTAACTTCAAGTGTGGCATTGGGGAATAGTGGTGGCATTTTTCCATGGTGAGAGTACCTGATAGGTACTCTTTTTCGTTTCTTCCTGTTTCCTGTAATTGAATTTATTGGGATTCGTTCGACACATTGTATACTCATAGTTAAGAAAGCGCCCCATTATCCAAGCTGATGTGAGGTGACGAACTATTGTGTACAGTGATGATATTCTCCATAAAATTAACGGACTTCGACAAAAATTGATCCACGTTGCCAATCAAAAAGGGAAATTTACAGACGACGAAGTCGTTCAAGTTAGCCAACAGCTAGATATTTATATACTTGAGCTGCAAAAGTATTATATAACACAACAAGAAAAAGTCATAGCTAGAAGGAGCAGCTAGGTTCAGGGAAAGGCTTGGTAAGTATACAACTTGTGGGGTAGTCAAATGGCAAACGGATTAATCCAAGCGTTGCAACGATGGGATAGCTGGTCCTAAAACCATAAAATCAGTCATGGGTCATATCATTGAATATGGGGAGAAGGTGCTTAACGGATGGCACAACTACTGTCCATTGGGGAGTTAATACAATGCTACAGACGCAATAGAGGCATGACGCTAACACAATTGTCAGAGCTGACTGGCATACATAAAGGGACCATCTCCAAGATTGAAAACGGTGATGTGAAAAGACCGCAATATAAGACCATCCGTCCGCTTGCAGAAACATTGCAGATCCCGCTAGAAACTTGGGTCGAACTGCACATTACCGTGGACAAGAGGGCGGACACCCTCCTATTTCTGCTGCAGGATATGATTCAGCATTCGGGTACTGCCGAGCTGGTAACCACAGTAAGCAGAAAATTTTTGGAATCCTCCGGCGACGATAGTCACGCCTTGGTGGAACGGCTTTATGACTTCGCGGGCCACGTAGAAAATAAGGAGATTCAATACGCTCTGTATCAACTCATTGTTGACTATTCGCGCGACCATGGCATCATGCCCTTTCTGGCCAGGGGATTACTTCAGGTGTACCTTATCGAACGGGACGACTTCACCAGGCTCAGATCTGTTTACGAGAGCGGCAGGCATATTGTTCAGTACGCCCAATTTTTAACCCCAGAAGACCGAATCGTTATGTATTACAAACTATCGATTCATGCGTTCAATTTATTTCTGTATCGGCAAAGCATCGAGCTCGGCCACCAAGTTCTTCGAGAGGCAGCTCCAGACAACTGGTTTTACATTAATGCGCTTGGCATAATTCGTGATTCTTACTTCTATATAGAGAACTACGAAAAGTCTGAATATTACTCACGACTCTATTCACAATACGACTATCCTCACATCAAGAGATATTCAATTCTTATGACAGCATCGCTCAACGCAAAAAAGGGAAAGACCGAAGTAGCTATCGAACAGTTGACATCATTTCTGAAAACATGCAATCAGGATGATGCCCTTCTGGCGCTGAATCAATTAATGAAAATATATTTGCGGGAAAATCGATTGGAAGAAGCTGTACAACTACTTTCATATCCAGTATGCCCGCAATCCATCAGCACAAACAACCCCAATATCATCTCGCAACTTGCCAAATTTTATTTTCATCGAGCTCAATATTACATTACAGTTGGCGACATTCAAAAAGGAGTATCAGATCTGCTAGAAAGTGCATGGTACTTCTCTAAGGTGGATGATACTGATAATGAAAAGGAATGCAAAAACAAATTAGAAAATTTAAATGATGCATTGTTGGCCAAAGTCAAAGAACTTAAACAAAAATTAATCCACATCGCCAATCAAAAAGGGAAACTTACGGATGACGAAGTCGTTCAGATTAGCCAACAGCTAGATATTTACATACTTGAGCTGCAAAAGTATTATATAAAACAACAAGAAAAAGTCATGTCTAAAAGGAGCAGCTAGGTTCAGGGAAAGGCTTGGTAAGTAAACAAGTTGTGAGGTGGTCAGATGACACACGAGTTAATCCAAGCGTTGCAGCGATTAAAAGAAAAGGAATGGGTCGATCTGACGCATACGTTCGGTCCGGACTCGCCTCATTTTTCCGCTTTTGCCGATGCCCGGTTCACGACCTTATTCAACCATGATGACGGATTTTTTGCCCAGAGCTTTACCTTCCCCGGACAGTACGGAACGCATTTGGATGCTCCCATTCATTTTGTGCGGAATACGCGTTATTTGGATGAGCTGGATTTGAAGGAATTGGTCCTGCCTCTGGTCGTGATCGACAAGTCCAAAGAAGCCGAAGCGAACCATGACTATACGATCAGCGTAGAAGACATTTTGCAATTTGAAGCGGAGCACGGCACCATCGAGGCAGGCTCCTTCGTCGCGCTGCGAACCGATTGGAGCAAGCGCTGGCCGGATAAAGACGCCTTCAATAACAAAGATGCGGACGGCAACAACCATGCACCGGGCTGGTCGCTGGCCGCGCTTCAATTTTTATTCCAGGAAAGAAAAATCAAAGCAATCGGCCATGAAACATTCGATACGGACGCGAGCGTGGACTATCAAAAGAATGGCGCCCTGTTAGCAGAGTATTACGTGCTCGAACAAGACGCCTACCAAGTCGAGCTCATGAAGAATCTGGATAAAGTGCCGGCCACAGGCGCCATCATCTTTAACATTGTGCCCAAGCCGGAGAAAGCATCCGGATTTCCGGTGCGATCCTTCGCCATCTTGCCATAAACGCAAAAAACACGCTGCCGTACGCAAGCGTGTTTTTCTATTGGCTAAGCCAAGCAGCCGCATCCCCTTAGATCATAACCCGCCCAGCACTGCATGACTTCGGAGTGCTCCATCCGTTCTTTATCGTCGGAGCAAGACTCTCTGATAATTTTCTGTTAATTTAGTTATTCTTTTAATATTTTTTGGACAACTGGTCCTAAAGCTAAAAAAATCAGATAGCCCAGTAAACCTCCAAATGTGTTTGTGAGCAAATCAGTCACATCAAAAGTTCTTGAATGTAAGCCTCCCCACCACGCACTTAGTAACTGAGAAGATTCAATGAGTAAGCTAAAAGTAAAAGTCAATGCAACCGTACGGAGAACACCTTTTTTCTTAGCGATGGGATATAGAAATCCAAATGGCATCATCATAATTACATTTAAAAGGAGCTCTCTAGCCGCCCCACTGTAATTTGCCATTAAATCTCTAAAAGGAATAAAATTTGCCGTCTCCATAAACAAATTATTCGTTCCGCCAAAAGGTAAGGTAAATGGCATTACCGTAACAAATAAGACCATTACCATATAAACGTATATTATTGAATTCAGGATTAAATGCTTTTTTGATTTTTTATTCCATTTCCTATAAAAAAACAAAACATAAATGAATGCTAACAAAATAAAATCAAGAAGATAGTCCATTGCCCAACTCTCCTCGTTACCAGCTTTTCAACCCCTCGGATTTTTTGCTAAGAGAGTGATGGAATAAGCCAGCTTTCCGCGTCTTCTCTGGATGCAAAAACCCCAAACTGGTTGCTGCGATTGGATTCGGTGACCATTTCCTTAAACCTGCCTTTATTCACCGATGGATCGGGAATGACGACGGCCGTCTTAACACTGTAGGTGATAAATTTTTGCATCATTCTTCCCGCTACGCCTGTTCTCAGGTTGAAAAAGTCCTCCGACAGTGCCTCCCCATGCAGCATCAGAAAATCGAGATCATGTTCTCTGCACAACGCAACCAGATCCGCGGCATCCTGCTCTGTGCTTATCGGGGTTGGGCCAGAGATCAATTCGATATACTTTTTCGTTCCGTTCTCCACAATTTTATAGTTCATTGTCGTTCTCTCCTCCATTTGTGTTCGGTCATCGAGTTCCTTGCGAATGCCTTGCACCCATTTCAGTTCGTTCTGATAGAAGGAGAGCTGGTTTTCGGCAATTTTCTCCCACAAAAAGCTTTCCCGCTCGTTTCGATTGGGCGCCTGAACTCCGCGTTTCCTTTTTTCCTGCTGGTAGACAAGCTGCATGTGGATGCTGCTCTCGTATCGATCCAGCATTTCATGCAATTCCTCGTCGCTCAGTTGGTCCGCCCACGCCAATTGAATAAGGAACGTGTTCTTGAGCTCGGGAACGTCCGGTTCTTCAAGAACCCAATCTTTCAATCTGGCCAGCCCTTCCTCGGTAATACTGTAAATTTTCTTGGATGGAGAGCTTTCCTGATGCTTAACCTCGTTCGTCACCAAGCCATCATTCAAGAGCTGAACAAGGGACTTGTAGATCTGATTGTTGTTGCCGGACCAATACATCGCGGAAGAGTCTTCAAAAATCTTTTTTAGCTCATATCCTGTAGCGGGTTTCCAGCTAAGAAGCCCCAGTATGGCATACTTGATTGACATAAAGCCACCTCATTAGGTTACTTGTAACATAGGTTAATAGTAACTTATTTTGCCGCTCATGTAAATATGAGATATTCAACTTAAAAAGAGCTGCTAAGGAGTTGAGGAAAAACTCCCGCAGCTCTTTGGCTGTTCACCGGCGAAGTTAACAGGTCCGAATCGCTAAAAAGAAATTTAAACAAATGGTTATTCTATTTACTATCGTGCGGCTTCATTTTCTTTCTTTTCTTCGTACAAGCATCCCTTCCATTCGCCCATATTCCCAAGAGGACCGCCAAGCCGGCAAGAGCGGATAATATCACAGAAAATGGGAGGTCCTTGCCATACCTGTCGGGCAGCCAAATAAGTATGAAAACGATATACAAAATAGGCAAGATGGCCCCCCAGTAAACGCTCTTCCTTCTCGATAAGAAAAATTGTACCATCAGGGCCGATATCCCAATCAACCATCCATATACCTGAAACACGATTTCATCAACCCATTCTTTCTTATTATCTGCAAGCAAACGGCCAAGTTGTAGTTTATCTAAAATTCAAATTCAAAAGTCTTTCGCTTGTATGCGAACTCGAATCCCAGCTTCGCCCCTAGTCGAAGGGACTCCTTATTCGTCTCGAGGGCCGACCAATGCGGGTGTAATCCGTGAGCGACGCAATGCTCCAAATATGCGGCGCTCGCCAACGAAGCGAAACCTTTCTTCATGTCCTCGTCATGGTAGGTTTCTACGCTAATCTCGTGATCCTGGCCATTCACACAACAGGAAAAACAGGCGCTAATGACGTGCCGGTCCTTCAACACGCAGTAGCCTACCCCCTTGCGCAGAAAATCGTCCGTCGAATACCAGAATTCGTTCACTGCTTCGGAGAGGAGCCCTTCTGGATCGTTCTCGATCGTCCCTTTGTCGATTCTGCGAACGGTATACCCCGCCGGCAGCGGCTTTAGTCCGCTTTTAAGGGCATGGAAGCGTTCCGCGTTGAAGGTATGGTACCATTCGTAATCCGGCTCGTAATCGCGGTGCGCAATGGCGCTCTCGATCGCTCGTTCCCAGGCTTCATCGCTAACAACCGTTAAGAAATAAGTACCTCCGCAAGATTCTAACGTATCCATTTTCAACTGGTTATCGATATAGTCCGGCAGCAGGCGAAAAAAGTCCTCGTTCGTATGATCCCCAATAAACAGGGTTATCGTGCCAATGACGTCAACTATGGCCGTGCGCGGGTGTTCCGGGTTGTCCACATACACGGTGCCGCGGTTGGTTCCTTTAATAATTGCATTTAAAGTCAGGTCATTTTGCTGCTCGTTTTTGAGCAATGGCCTTATTTTCTCATAATCGTTTTTGTTAAGTTTGCTGATCACTATTAAGTCCACTCCTTCAATGGCAGTTTTCGGGAGAACATGGTTGTGATTCCATCCGGATGGCCATCAGAATTCCAAAATCGTAACCCATTCTCAAAATACGGAGAATAACGGAAAATCATTGCGCTTGATTTTGAGTTATATAAGCTTAGATGCAGAGGAGAGCTCCTTCGTTCATGAAAAATAAAAAAAATTCATGAGCCGCCACCAACTGCACGTATGCTAAAAAAATTTGTTATATTTGAGTCTGCGCTCGAACCGATCATCCTTCGACATCGTCTATCATAGTGCAGATATGATTCTAACGGTAACAAGAGGTGCGAAATGAAAAAATATGGGTACGGTATTGCCACCGGAATTGTAATCGGATTAGTTGTCGCGATAACTCTCTTTGCGAGCCGTCCAACCAGACCGAGCGCCGACGGGAACGTCATCAGGGCCTGTAATGCACTGGAAAAGCTCAATAGCCACGTAATAGATTCCGTCAAATCGCTTAGCGAAATCATCGAGGAGAAGATAGTCTGGTTCGTCAATCGGCAAGGGGTGTTGATGGACACAGAGAGGGAAGCACAAAGGATTCGGCTCGATCTGCTGGAAAAAGCACTTGCTCCCCACTCCGCCAAAGAAGCCGGAGAGTTATTTAATACCAGCATCAAGACACGGAATGGAGCGCTCTTGTATGCCATTCTCGATCCGCAAATTAGAGACCAAAAAATGGCTTCAGAGGTTGTTGAAGAAGGGAGCTGGGTGATAGGCCTATCCAGTCCATGGGTGTCCAGCATGGTGATTGACAGCGAAAAGCAATTGGATGACTCAACCACAGAATTCCTTGTGCGTTACCATATGTCAACTTCCACAGGAGGTGAAGGACCCTATTTCATTAAATTGACAGTGAAGAAGTTCGATGACAACTGGTTGATCACGGACTATGAATACCTAGAGAATGGAGAAGCTGCGGCGTCGTGAGCTTGATGCCTCTCATGGCGGCATTTGTCGGTATGGCGAAAGGGTAATGGATGGCTGCAATGTGGGAACAAGGCTTAGCTGGTTCAAGATAAGAAGCAAGGGGCAAGCGGCGCGGCGAAGAAAATAATAACCGTTCCCGCTTCGTCCCCTATGGCCCAATGAGAAGTTGGATACGGAGCAGATACTCGAGCAGAAAAAAATAAAAACCCTTAGGCAGTAAGGGTTTCTTCATTTATTAAGTATGGTGCGGTCAAGAGGACTCGAACCTCCACGGGTGTTACCCCACTAGAACCTGAATCTAGCGCGTCTGCCAATTCCGCCATGACCGCATATGCATGTTATGTAATGTTCCTGTCAAAGTCGCTAACATCGCCTCAACAATCATTAGTATAGCCTATCTAACATCCGATGTCAAGCATGAAACACATAAAATATTATTCTTCTGTGAAAATGTCTCCCGGTGCGCAGCCGAGAAGAACCACGCCCGGAGAACGTGGTTCTTCGTCATTGAGCGGAAGCTCTTCATGCGCTCATTCTGCCCGCTTCTCCTCCAGCGATTGGCTTGCCGTTCATTCTAGCCGTTCTTTGGAGTAACATCCGGTTCAATGACGCATGGCCTTCATGCGCCGGCTTCACGAACCGGCGGCAATGGGGAAAAGCGCGCCCAGAACCATGGCGCCAATAATCGCGCCGCCGGCTATCGGCTTTTTGAAGTAATAAAAAATGCCTGCGCCGATCGTCGCGCCGATCCCGACCGGAATCGAGGCCATGACGGCCGATATGACGATGAGCGGCCCCAAGTAACGGCCTGCGGCGTTGCCTGCTCCCATCATGACGTCCGCGCCGAAGGTGGAATTCGCCGCGTTGATCGTAAATTTGCGGATCATAATAATGACCGAACCGACGAGGGCGCCCAGCCCGGCTCCCGTTACGAGCGCGAGCGGAAACGAAGTAAGCGGAGCGGTAATGCCGGCCCCGAGCATCAACGCCGGGACGCCGATGCCGATACCCGTCTGCAGCGCGCCGCCGATATCCAAGATGCCAACGAGCGGGCCCTCGAGAATGCGAGCGAACAAGAAGCTTGCGCCGAAGGCTGCGGCCGCGCCATAACTGCCGCCCTTCATGCCCGCCTCCAACAGCGCCACAATCGCGATATCGTTGAATGCGCCCACATGATAGACATAATAGAGATGCGTCCCCGCAAAAATGCCGGAAGACAAACAGGCGACAAACCAGACGAACGCCCATTCCGAATACCAAAAGCCTTGTTTTGCCGTCTCCACGCTAACGAACCTCCGATCCGAAAAATGCATGCAGATCAATAAGCCACTGCGGAATGTTCTCCACATGCAAGCTGTGGAGGAGTTGAACATCGAAGCCGCGGAAAAAAGCGCTCAATGTGAATAATAGCACAATCGCCGCGACAAGCGTCTTCGTAATGCGGTTCCAGCCGCTGTCGTCCAAGCCTTTGCCGACCAGTATCCCCAGCACAAGCCCCGGCACGGCATTGCCCATAATCATGTGAGCGAATCCGCCGAGCACCGTCGCCCACAAGCCCGGGCGCTTGCCGGCGTCCATTGCCGCGGTCCAGAACACGATCGGCATAATCGGATTAATGAGCCAATTTGCCGCCGGGACCAGCACTTGCGTCGCAACGGCTTGCAGCGATGCCGGAATGGCTGCTGCCGTGGAATTCAACAGAGGCACGAGGATAGCGCCGACCAGCGCTCCGGCATACGCCATTTTCTTCGGATTGTGCAGCGTATCCTCCACATTTTTATTGCGAATCATCAGGAGCGCGGCCGACCAGTTCGGAATGATGCGGTGATCCACATCCTGCGTCAGTCCGCCCGCGCCGACAACGGACGCCCAGGCGTTGAACAGAAAGCCGAGTCCGAAAGAGAAGTGCGCCACGGGGTCGCCTTCGCATGCATTCAATTCGCCGAATGTGCGGAACGCTCCCATGCCTTGCACCTTCGGGGCGTGGAACATGCGCGCCGCGCCAGCCCCAACGCCGTACCCGACCAACAGGCCGATAATGATCGATTCCACAATAATCGTAACGGTTTCCATCGGAGTCCTCCCCACTCGGATGTAATGCTTGCAAGCTGATTATCGTCCTACCGAAGATGAAGAATGCGCTGGGGCGGGGACAACGATTCCGTCTGCTGCTCGAACGCGATTTCGTCCAGCTTTACGGCGCGGATTTTAATATGGATGCGAACTCGAATCTCGTAGCGCGCCCTTACTCTCGGAAAAAACAGCCCCAAAAAGCGTTCCGTATAGCGGGTCTCCTTTGCCGACAGCACTTCGACATTTTGCGGCTCAATCTGCAGCAGCACATCGGGAAGCTCCTGCGTGAGCTTCCTCTTCATGGCGGAGAGCGCCTGCTGGAATGCCGCCCCCTTCGAAGCTCCCTTCCCTTCGATCTCGATCTTCTGCTCCCATACGCGTAACATCCCGCATCACCCCCTATATTGCTGAATATAGGCTTCTGTCAGCCTTCGGCCCAGTTCCTCCACATCCATGAAGCCGAAGCCAATCACCTTCTTGCCTTCCCGAATGGCCGTCACGCCCGCATCAATGGAACGCAGGCCGAATTCCATCGGATACTTATATTTCGTGTTGGCCGTAACCGCTCCGGCTCCCCCGCTGCCGCAGAACGAGATGCCGAAGTCCGCCTGCTCCGCGTGCATCACGTCGCCGACCTTCATGTCCGCCCCAACGCCCGGGATCAGGATCGCTTCCCCGCCTGCCGCCTCTACTCCCTTCGCCACTTGCTGTCCTTTGCCCAAGCGATCTCCAATCACGACTTTCACTTTGTTCCCCATCGTCTTCACCTCTTCTTATTGATTCCTGGCCGCTTCGAAATGAACCGTCAAATAAAAAACTTCCGCATCATCAATCGCTTGCTCCGCGAGTTCCCCGTACCTTCGCAGCGTGCGGCGACTTAGCTGCGCCAGTTCCGGACTCGCCTCGTCCAACATCGATTCCTCCACCTCGGGCAGTGACTCTTCTCGCTTCCGTCTGCGCGCGAACCCGAGCAAATGGATGGCAATGACGAGCAGGCGGTCATCCGTCAGCGGCAAACCAATCCCCTCACTCCCTGCCAGCAGGCAGTGAAGCATCGGCCGCAGCTCTTCCAGTTCGTCCGGATCTGCCTTCGTCTTGGCAGGGATATCATGAAGTATTCGTTCGATTCTGTCCATCTGCTGATCGCTCTCCATCATTCAAGTTGTCGTTACACGGTTCCAAATATCTGAGAATGGCAAAAACCCCTCCCTCTGAAGCGCTTACATTTCGTTCTCTAAGCATCTGTTCGATCTCTTTCTTCATCGCCCGCCGCGTTTCATCCAGTATCGGAAGCTCTTTGCTGTCCGCGAAGGATCGGCCGCATGCGGCCCGGTTCACCATGAACATCATGTGAAGCCGCAGTCCTTCCTCCCGTTCCTCCGACAGATAACGCTTGAAGCGCGCGATGACGGCGCTCGACAATTCATAGCCCGTATAGATCACATCGCGAATCCGGCTTTCCAGCTCCGCCTCATGGCAAGGATGCGCCTTCGCTTCGCCGAAGATATGCCCGTTCCCGCCCTCCTTGCTTGACGCGCCGCGGCGCAGCCGGCCAAGCTGCATGCGAATCGCCTCGATATCCCTGACTCCCGGAATCGAATGGACGACGACGACCGGAACGTCGGCCGATACGGGCAAATTGCTGATGATCAAATCGACTTCGATGTTCTGCAGCACCTTCTTGACATCCATCACCGAGCAGGTGGCCACGAACCGGATATGCTTCAGCTCGCTCTCGATAACCGTGGTGAGCAGTTGGGCCGTGCCCCTCCCTGTGCCGCACACGGCCAGCGCTCTCCACCGGTGCTGATCGATCCGGCGCTCATACGCCGTCTGAAAATGCAGCACAATGTACGCAATATCCGCATCGGTCAGGAAAATCTGATGCTCGCGGAGCACGTTCATGCACGCCGCCTTGACATGCCGGAACATCGTTTTGTATTTCACCATCACATCCTTCGCCAGCGGATTCGGATCGGCCACCCCCAAGCTATGCTTCGAGATGCGGCTCGACATATGCGCAAACAGACTGTCCACCAGATCCGGACTCTCTTGGAACGGGAATTGCATCTCCCGCTCCACCTGCCGAATCAGCTCCATCGTGATCCCGTACACATCGGGAAGCGGCTTGTGCCCTCCTCCTTGGACCTGCGGAGCGGCAAGCCCTTCCGCCTGCAAGCCGATGAACCACACATCGCCGTCCGTCAAGACCAGCGAATAGCGTTCCGACAATGGCTCCAGTCTCGTTCGAATAATCGAATGAATCATCAGTCTGGCCTGCGGGGCGTCGGCGCAATCCGCCGGCAGCGGGCAAGCTGAACCGCTTGCCGATCGGCATCTCCGAATGGCAATGCACAGCCGGATAAAAACCCCGATCATGACGCGATCGGATAACGTTGCCTCAAGCTCCCGCTCGATATCCTGAACGATGTTCGCGACCAGCACGAACAGCATATTCACGTCGGCAACGGACGCAAGCAAGCGATCCAACACATAGACGGCGAATGTGTCCGGCTTCCTCCGCAGCGCAACGCCCTGAACGATTTGCAGCATATCGGCTTGATCCAGTTGCCCGTAAATAACGTTTTCCAGTACAATACGCCGCTCCTGCTCGCCAGCCTTCAGCTTGATGCCCCGCCGCGTCCGCTCGATCGCAAGCCGATGCTCCGCGAGGAGATTCTCGGCCAGAGCCACATCCGACACAATCGTATTGCGGGTAACATCGTATCGCTTGCAGAACCGCCCGATAGGGACGGGTTCATCGGCGAGCAGCAAATCCAGGATAATGCAGGCCGTTCGCTCCCGTTGGCTAATGAAGCCCCCATCACCCGCTTCATCCAATCGGTGAAGCAGCGCCATCCGCGCCGCCTGGCCGCATTCCAGCCAAATCCCTTTGCTGGGACTTGAATGCAGCGTCATCCCCTGCTCCTTCAACCACATGCGAATCGATTCCAGATCGTACTTGATCGAGCGCTCGCTCACCTCGTACATGGCGGCCAATTCTTTAATATGGAACGGCGTATTCGCGAACATCAAGGTCTTAAGCAAGCGGCGAGAACGCGTTGACAGTGTGATACCGCATCACTCCTTATCGCCTGCTAGCGGCACGAATCCATCATGCCTCCAATATCGACTCCAGCACGGCCGCAAGCGCCTCCACCGCTTCCGCTTCTTGCTCGCCATTCGCTTCCACGATCACCTGATCGCCCTGCTGCAGCGATAATGACAAAATGCCGACAATGCTCTTGGCGTTCGCCGCCTTCTCGCCTTTAATGAGCCGAATATCGCATGGGAACGCTTTCGCTTCTCTCATTAACGCTCCGGCCGGCCTGGAATGAATCCCGAGCGGATTCGCGATCGTGACCTGCTTATCCATGATGTGTCCCTCCTGTGCGCAGTCTTGATCTACATCAATGAGATCGCAACCGCCGCGATATGTTCTTATTCCCTGCTTTAACGGTATCGCACATTCAGGACGCTGCCAAGATACAACCTCTTGCACTGTTCATCGGGAGGCAAATTGATCATCTCCCGAGAGGCGCGGACAGCAAAAAGACAGAAGCCGCTCCGACCGCGCTGCCCGATGGCAGCACGAAGAGCGGCTTCTGCCTGGCCCCATCATTCGCCCAAGGCGTGCAGCGCAAGCCCTATTAGCCGTCGTAATTCACGACATAAGAATGAAGAGCCGTATGGTAATACCCTACGCTATATTCGATCAGCGTGCCGTTCACGTCATAAGAATAGCGGGAACGCCGCAGGAGCGGCACGTCCGCTCCTACGCCAAGCACCGCCCTGGCCGCGGGCGGCGCCGTCGCCACGGCGAACTCATCCTTATACTGGCCGAGTTCGATATCCTGCTCCTCCAGCCATTCATACAGCGACTGCCCGTCCAGTTCCGACAGATCGAGCGCTCCGGCCTGATGCGACAAATAATGAGTAAAGTGGATATACGGCGAACCGTCCAGATCATAGACCCGCTCGATGCATAGGCAGCTCGCCCCGAACAAGCGGCAAGGAGCGGTTCCCTCCTCGGCGCGGATGACTTCCGCCCTTATGACCCGCTTATGAATCCGATGGCCCTCCTCGACCAAAATTTCCGTAAACCGCTTCCACTTGGACAGCTTCGAGGCGGATGTATTGCGAATGACCTTGGTGCCTTTCCCGCTGCCCTTCTCTACATACCCTTCCTGCACCAGTTCAATGATGGCGTTGCGCACCGTTATTTTGCTGACCTGGAATTCTTCTTCCAGCTGAGGCTCTGACGGAATATTCGTGCCGAGCGGATAGACGCCATGCAAAATGCGCTCGCGCAAAATATTGCTTACTTGTACATACAAAGGACGTTTGTTCCGTGACCGTTTCAAGACTACGTCCCGCCTTTCCCTTACTTGCTTGCTTCTTTTTACCTCTCGACGTCGATCCCGGACTCTTCCATCGCCCGCATCACTTCCTGCTCGGCCGCCATCGGCGTATCGCCTTCGATCGTATGCGCAAGCATGCTGGAAGCGGCAGCGAACCTTACCGTCCGTTCCGGCGGGAAGCCGCGGAATTCGCCATGCAGGATGCCGCACGTATAGGCATCCCCCGCGCCAATCCGATCATGCACCGCGAACGTTAACGGTTCGGAATAATAGAAGGAGTCCCGCTTATACAAAAAGCCCTGCAGCGAATGCGTCTGACTGTCCACAATCGTGCGATGGGTGCCGGCGATGACGGAAATATTATACTGCTTGGCCACCTGGGGAATCAATTCCTCCGCCTGTTCCCGCCGTCCGGCCTTCCCGCTCTTCATGTTCAGCGTCAGCATCGCATCCTTTTCGTTCATCATGACGATATCCGCAAGCTGCAGCATCTCCTCATAATGGGGCTTGGCCTTCCCATGCCCGCCTTCCCCCCAATGCGCCGGGCGGTAGTTGCAGTCGAAGATGACGAGCCCTCCCGCAGCCTTGACGGCGGCGGCCAATGCCTTCATATGGCGGCGGACGCCATCGTTCATCGCCAGCGCAATGCCGCACAGATGAACGGCGTCGATCCCGTTCGCGATATCGGCATACGGATACGCATCTTCCGGAGCGGTATTGAAGCTGCTTCCCAGCCGCTCCGTATAGGTGACCCTCCCCGGGCGCGCCCCGAACCCCTTTTCGAAGAAGTACATCCCCAAATAGTTCCCGCCGCGGGCAAGATAAGCCGTGCCGATGCCAAGCTTGCGCAGATGAGCCTCCGCCGCTTCGCCCAGCGGATTGTCCGGCAGCCTCGATACCAGATACGCCTCATGCCCGAAGCGGGCAAGCTGCGAACTGACGTTGACGCCCGTGCCCGAGAACGAATAATCGAGCCGGCTGGCTTGGCTTAACCGCTCCACCCCGGGCACGGTCAAGCGCATCATCACTTCTCCGAAGGCCGCAATCTTTTTGGGAGTCCGATCAGGCATAATAATCGACCCATTTCTTCATTGTCGCATACAGGACGCGCATATCCTCAACCTTCGTCTTCCCGGTTGCCTTATCGATGATGGAAGAGTAGACATGCGGAATGACGATCGGCACATTCGCTTCGAGGGCGATGCGGAGAATCGCTTCGAAGTTGTCCAGATCGATTCCGCCGGTCGGCTCCAGCGCAAAGCCTTCTTCGCCGCATGCCTTCGCCACGGCGCGCAGCTCGCTCTCGCAAGCAAGTCCGTCCATCGGAAAAAATTTAAGCGCATTGCCGCCCATATCGCGCACCAGAGCGATGGCGCTCTTGATCGGAACGATGGCTTGATCCGCGTGTGCGGCGCTTGCGGGACCCGTTGAAATATTGACGTAACCGGCCTGGCCCGTCGGCGAAACCAAGCTGTTGATCCAGGACTCCTTGCCGCCGAGATTGGCGCGGGTCGCGCCAACGGAAGGGAACACCTGGTTAATATGCGTCCCGCCGTAATGCTTCGCGATCTCCGCGACGACCGCCGCTTGGCGATTGTCGCCGGCGCCGAGCCCGATCGACACGGCCTCGTCAATCGCCGCGCCGTATTCCTTCATCGCCTCGACGGCCGCTTCCACCGTCGAATAGTTTTTGGACAGGACGCCGACCAGCACATGCCCTTCCGCCGCATCGAACACTTCCTTCGCATTGTCTGCGCTGTTGGCGAGCACATTGAGCGCCGCGCGTCCTTTGTACAACCGTTGATCCATCTTAGACATGAGCAGTCCCTCCCGTTAGTTTACGAATTTGCGCCGCGATGACGTCGATGTCGTCCCCCATAAGCGGGCGCGGATCGATATCGAAATAGCCTTGTCTTGCCCCGTAATCGCGCGTGTAGATCGCAATCTCTCCCGACTTCAACCCTTCGACGACCCCGGTGGCCGTCGTGCCGGCAAGCGCGGGATCAATCTGAATGCGCGCGCGGTAGATAGCCCGGCCCGCTTCGTCTTGAACGATCGTGCACGTGACGCCCTCGAGTTCATTCAGCGGCATCAGCTTGGCAAGCATCTCTTTCTCCTGCTCGCTCTTGTCTTCCTTCGCCATATACTCATCCAAAGCCTGCAGCAGCCCGAATACCGATTCTTTGCCGACCTTCATGCTCCGTCCGATGCCGTGCAGTTGGGCTTTCACCCAGTCCACGGCCTGCCGCTTGCCCGCCACGATCCCCGTCGTCGGCCCCTCGATCGCCTTCGAGCCGCTGTAGATCGCCAGATCGGATACGTTCACATATTTCTGCAAATCTTCCTCTGCAGCCGCATCGACGATGAGCGGCACCCGGTTGCGCTGGGCTACTTCCCACGCTTCTTCGACCGAGATCATATTTTTCTGCACGGCATGATGGGATTTCACATAGAGTATGGCCGCCGTCTTCTCATGAATCGCGTCCTCGATATGTTCGGCCCTGCCTTCATTCGCATAACCGGCTTCCACCACCTTGCCGCCGCCCAGATAGACCATGGTCTCTACGGGAGCGCCGTATTGCACATTGTGACCCTTCAACATAATAATCTCGTTCTTCTCGATCGGATCCTGATGCAAGCGAAGGCTGCGGCGGCGTTCCCCTCGCGTCACGATGCCCGCGACCGACAACGCGATTCCGCTCGAGGCCGAATTCACGATGACGGCCGCTTCGGAACCGAGGTGCTTGGCGACATAGCTGCCTGCCTTATCGACGAGATCGGCAATTTCCACATAGCTTTGCGCGCCGATTTTCATCGCCTCCATCACCGTGTCCGTCGCCGCGGACACGCCCAGGATACTCATGCGGCCGCTGGCATTAATGACGCGCTTCAGGCCGTACTTCACATGCAACGTACTTGCCATTTGCAAACACTCCCTTAGCTACAAGATGTTGATGCCCGATGCGGACATCGCCTTCCGAATCCGTCAGCTCAATCGGTTCCTTCCGCACTTCGAACAGCGTCAAATTGGCCCGATCCCCTGCCTGTATCCGGCCCAGCTCCGGTTTCTTGAGCCAATCCGCCGCATGCGTCGTCACGGACGCGACGACCTCTGCCAGCGAATAACCCAGATACAGGAATTTCGACATGACGCGGGCCAAGCTGTATACCGGTCCATTCAGCCGGTTGCCCCGGTAAATGTCGGAACTGATCGTATGGAGCGGAATATGATGCCGCTTGGCGGATTCCGCCGCCTTGAACGAGAAGCTCGCTGTCCCGTGCCCAACGTCAAGATGCACGCCGCGCGCAATCGCGTCGGTCAGCACGCGGAGCGGCTCTCCATTATCGCGGAACAAGTTATTCGCTTTGCCGTTCAAATAATGGGTAATCACGTCATCCCGCTGTAAATAAGGAATAATCTCTTCAATGCCGGGAGGAGCCGACCCGATATGTACCATGACGGGAAGTCCTGTATCGTCCGACAAGGCGCGCGCTTGCTTGAGCGGTTCGATGCCGCTGCCGCGCACGACGCTCCGGCTTATTCGCGCTTTGAGCCCGACGATGAAATCCTGATGCTCCGCGACGGCTTCCCGCACCGCCGCCGGATCGACCCAGGCCAGGTCCGACAGCTCATCCGTGCGCATCAGCCCGATCCTGGAAATATTCAGCAGCGCCAACACGTTCGTGGCGGCTCGCTCCGCCTGCGCCCTCAGATCTCCAATCCGATCCGCCCCCGTGCTTCCGGCATCGACGACAGTCGCCACGCCATGCTCCACGCCAATCTTGTCAATCGCGTCGCCATAAGGATCGAACTCTTCGAAGGCATGGACATGCAGATCGATCCAGCCGCTGGATACATAAGTCTCCGTATTCGTATAATCCAGAATATCGCCGCCGCGACTGGCGCCCGCTTCCGTCATGCCGGCAATGATTCCGTCCTCGACGACCAGATCCATATACGTCCCATCCACGCGTTTGAGGCCGCGCAGGACGATCCGCTCGGTCAACGTGATCACCTCATTTCAAATAATGAAAGAAAAAGTCCAAAGATTCCTTCTCGAAAAGCAAAACATTATAATGTTTGGTCTCATCGTAGCACTCCACTTCGCCCGCGTCAATATAACATTATAATGTTTTCACTTCCGTCATCATGCCATCCTGTAACGGCTCACAGGCCGCCATATCGTCAAAAAGCCCTTGCGCGGCGCGCAAGGGCTAAGGACCGAATCGGTTATCAAGCGAGCACCTCGACGGTGAACCCGCCTGGGGCTTTCACATAAAATGTCCAGGCGTGGGATCTTTTCGGCGGCGCGACATCGAAACCGTCTTCCTTCAGCCGCTGGTTCATCTCGTTCACCTTTTCTTCGCTCTCCTGGATGAAGCCGATATGAAATGTTTTCGGGTAACTGGCTTGAGATCCTTTCATTAATGTGAGCACTAATCCGTCATCGTCGAACAGGACTCCAAAGGCATCGCCGCGCGGATCTCCGCTCGTGTCCATGGCTTGCAGGCCGAAATAAGTCGTCAAAAAATCGGAAGCTGCCGGAACATCGGTGACCGTAAGATTGAGATGATTCAGTCTCACAAGGCTACACATCCTTTTCCTGGATATTTATTCTGGTTTATCGTATCACATTAGTGCAAATGATAACCTTTGCGCGGAGACTCGTTGCCCTGTCCTTACGTTAATTTTATAATCCTTGGCTAAGTCCTAATATCTGATCATGAACATTTACATTACTTAATCCCCCGTGATAACAAACCACGGATGCAATGTCGAGGTCTAAATACTTTTTTAAAGAGAGACGGGCTGCATTCATATCCGGTGTGGTCGGGACATGAATTCCCCCGAGAATCCCATTTACACTGTACATCGAATCCCCTGCAATGAGAGTCTTACTTTGCCGTAAATAAAGGCTGATATGACCGGGAGTATGCCCCGGAGTATGGATTACCCGAATCCCGCCGCAAAACGGCAGTTCCTGACCGTCAATCAAGGTATCGTCCACTCTGCCTTTTGGGGGATTCTCAAGGTGCCCGTCTTTTAAAAGCGGTCTCTCCCCCTGAATATACGGCTTATCCAGTTCGTGTGCATAAACTTTAACATTACTACCACACTCCTGCAAAATCTCAGGAAGACTGCCTATATGATCCACATCCTGATGCGTCAGAATCACAACTTTTAGTTTGTCGAACGACACTTCTACTTTTTCCATGGCCACGCGTAAATCTTCAATTTGCCCTGGGAATCCTGTGTCTATTAAAACAGCCATTTCTCGATCCCACAAAAGAATTGGGTGAATAATATTCCCATGAAAATCTAGATGAAGCATTTCTATTCCCTTTGAAATTTCCATAATATCGGGCCTCCATCCGTCTACCATGCTTCCTTCATCTTTCCTTGAGGGGACTCACCGCACGGGTTTTCCAAAAACATTCCTGCCATGAAAAAATTCTCATCATTGTCTCCCTTGAGAGCTGCATCTAGTTATAAAGCGATTTCGTGTTTCCCCATTCATCTTCTAATATACTCATCTCAATCAAACTCCAATAGGAATCTTGATACCGTCTTGCATCCCTTGTTACGCCTTCTTGAACGAAGCCTAGTTTTTCATAGCATCTTCGGGCTGATTCGTTAAAATCAAAAACACCAAGACTTATCCGGTGCAACTGCAGTTCTTCAAATCCTATTCTTAACGCCTGCTGCATGATTTGTGTACCGTACCCCTTGCCCCGGCTGCTCTTATTTCCGATGAGTACCTTGCCTATTCTTGCTGAGCGGTTATATCTTTCTATTCGGCCGATGGAAATATGACCGACTGTCTGATTGGTTTCCGTTTCGATTGCTTTATATATAAGTCTGTGTGAACGCTCTACATCATTAGCTCCCTTGATATATTCGAGCAACTGATCTTCAGTCAGTGGATATTTGAATTCCGGCCCGGCCCATTGGAGCAAAAATGCTTCATCCCCGCTCCATGATATCAGTTGTTGAAAATCGGAAGGCACGAAATATTGAAGCGCGATCATACGTATTCACCCCTCCTTGTCATGTGGCGCCCATCAAGCATAATATCCGCCTCGCTTGACATATTGACCTTCGGCAGCGTAATGCTTATAGATTTTGGAGAACACGCGATATGCCATCCATTCGCTCTTCTTTTCACTCGTAAAAACAATGATATTGTTCAATGGCGTGTCTTTTCCTATTTCCCCGCTCATTAATTTGGAAAGATCGACTTCCAGTTCATATTCCAAGGTTTGCATGCAATGGCCATAGCGGTAGCGCGCGACGGTTCCTCTCTCTTCGATTAATTCGAACTCAATGCAAATCGCCATCTTCCCACTCTCCTTGATCTTGAGACCACAGTAACTTATAGATACTGACTGCGGGTATCGAATAGAAGCGGATCCAGCTTGGCCCATGGCGTAAATGTTGTCGTTAAGGAGTACCGTTCCCCCGATTCCGCCGAACGATAGGCTCCGAACATAATTTCATGCACGTGAAGCTGCTGCCTGCCCGACTGTATTGGCTGCTGACCGCTTCGAAGACACTGAACGAAATGGGCGATGGGCTTAGTAAAATACTAATTATCACGCCATGGGCCGGGAAGGGACAGCTGCGCTTCGGCCCCGGTAACCTTGCCGATGTAGCGCTCATTCACGAACTCGGATGCCGCTAAGAAGACTGGATGCAACTCAAACGGCAGACTCATGAAGATAGCGCCCTTGTCCTCGGCAAGGGAAACCATGCGTTGGCAGTCCTCGAAGGAAGCAGCCATCGGCTTCTCGTTAAGTACATGCAGGCCCCGTTCCAGCGCGGAGATTACCGGCTCCGCGTGCAAGGAATGGGGAAGCGATTGCTGACATGTCCGCTTCCAATCATGCCTAATTGAATTGTTTTCATGGATATCTCCTTTATAGGGATTTTCGATTCTGAAGTATAAGGCCCCGGGCATTCTTGACTTGCAAACGCAGCATTCGATATATAATCTAAAAATCTGGATTTAGAATTGGCCTCGCATCTATCAAAGGAGAGTCTCAAGGAGTAGCTCGAGTCAAGCACTTCAGCTATGTTCCTGAGAGAAGCGGTTCGCTTTTCGAAGCTGTTGTATTTTTTCGCCCAATGTCATGCCAAAACCTCCTTGCTATGGATAGCTTCATTATAGCGGGATGATCGGTTGCACACTATCAACATCGAAAAGCCGCCCCCGATTTCTTAATCAGGGGCGGTGCAATCTGGTTAGGCCATCGTCTTGAATCTAGGTTTGACGCTCGCGTTTGAGGTTTGATAAGATGAATGTCCTGAACAAATGGAAATCTATTCATCTAATTTGAACGATGCTTGAGAGGATGGTGCGGGCGTTGGAAGACAAAATCAAGATTACATATCCTCCCGTATAACGATGAGTTCTATATGCGAAACGAGTTTCTTTTTCGGGACTATTTACAGCAACATCCCGATTTGGTCCGGGAATATAGCGAGCTCAAAAAGCGAACGGCCAAAATTAGTGGAGTTACCATGGAGCAATATACCCGTTCTAAAACCGAATTTATCCAGAGAGCAGTCGATGCCGCAAGAACGGAGAAGGGACTTCCGCTTCAGAACGTTTGGGAAGAGGAGTAATGCCGCCGGATGAAAAACAGCATCGAAGAGGGAGTGGAAATCTAATGAAAACAATTGGACTAATAGGCGGAATGAGTTGGGAATCATCGGCTGAGTATTATCAAATCATTAACGAAGAAGTAAAAAATAGACTGGGCGGATTGCATTCGGCAGAATGTCTTTTATACAGCGTTGATTTCGAAGAGATTGAACGTTATCAAGCAGAAGGCAAGTGGGACAAGGCCGGTATGCGATTAGGCAATGTTGCCTGTTCATTAGAAAAAGCAGGAGCGGATTTTATCGTTATTTGCACAAATACGATGCATAAAGTCATTGAATATATCGAAGAAAAAATAAACATTCCAATTTTGCATATCGCAGATGCTACGGCAAATAAAATAAAAAAATCAAACATAAGTACGGTAGGTTTGTTAGGGACAAAATATACAATGGAACAAGATTTTTATAAGTCGCGATTAGAGGCAAACGGTATCAAGGTATTCATTCCAACTCACTCTGAACGAGAAATCGTTAATAAAGTAATTTATGAAGAGTTATGTTTGGGGATTATTAAACCATCATCCAGAGACTATTATAAACAAGTAATTAAACACTTGGTTCATAATGGTGCAGAAGGAATCGTTCTCGGTTGTACAGAAATTGGCTTATTGATAAAACCAGAGGATGCTGATGTACTATTGTTTGATACAACGGTAATACACGCCATTGAATCCGTTAACATAGCATTAGAATCAAAATAAGCTTATTGAACAAAGGTCTAGAGATGAAGTTCATGCCACACGCACTGCAGAAGGGGAAAAAGCCTGATTTCAAGCTCTTCCCCTTTAACGCCCGCTTTCCCGATTAGACCGATCTGGCAGCTCCGTTGCTTCATTGATTTAATCATCATATGTTATAGAGCGTTCCAATAGTTCGTTCAGCTCGCTCTCAGGAAGTACCTTGTTGGCGCAGTAGACCAGGCTGGAGTGAAAGCCCCATTCACCATATGCAACCAGACTGCTCTTTTTGCTGTGCTGTCTCACTAGAGCCCAAATTCCTAAATCTCCTTGGGCGCCTGCGTCAAACAGAATCCACTCATTGTACTTCATCACATAAGACGCTCCAAACATTTTGAACCCGTCCAAATATCCGGCGCCCTCTTTTTCAGGCAGCTTATCGCATATTTCGGTTAACGGCAACACTTCTTTAATAGCGAGAGTTATCCACGCTTTTTCTTCATTTTTGGAGAGAATGCTTTCAAAACGACATTTCACCAATGCGGAGGAACCGATCTCATCCGGGTGTTCCTCCCAGCCATTGAAGCTCGACAAAGCAGGTCTGAATAAAGTCCAAAAAGTTTCTCCCACCGACATATGAAAAGGAAAGTACACTTGCACTTTTTTCATTTCACCTTTGCTTGGCGCCGTTATTGTCCTCTGCCATATTTGCTCGTCCAAGCCGGGCACAGATTGGGAAAAATCAGACCAATCCATCATATCTTCATACGCTACGATATCGAACCCTCTGCTATCGAGTTCGTTTTTTTCCGCGACTTGTTTGCATGCTCTACATTTGAAAGCCAGCTGTTCCTTTTCCATCACGCACCTGCTTAATTGGTCATATGAGTAAATGTATTCACCGCTCGCAGATATCGAGCGATTCATGACTTTCCTCCTATTCTTGGAGAAAATGCTCCGTCCACCGCGCGGCAACTGAGCTTCGAAGAAAGGCTTCCTTCATATATTCTCGATGCAAGGCCAAAAACCTCTCGCCGCTCACGCTAGAACCCGTTCCCTTAATGCTCACGAGAAACGTCCTATCGTCGCACCTCAGGCGGGGATGCCTTGTCGTCTCCATCTAGTGCTGCCACGCGCTGTCAAACGCCGCTTCCATTTGAGCCGCCTCTTTAGAGACCGCGAAAAAGACAAAGCGCCCTTTCGTTTTCAGCACATGCTTTTCGATGAGAAAATACTCTTCCGGGCGATAGTCTTTAAACTTTACCGTCTGGGCATCGATTCTCTGCAATATATTTTGCTTGACGCGTTCAGCCTGATCCGCATCTTTTACCTTGATGATCGCCAATTCGTCCGCCTTCACATTCGATGCAGCCGTATACAGCATAAAATCCTCCACTTCATCGGCCTCGATATGATACAGCTTGACCAGTTTCTTGATATCCCCCTGCTTCATCTCATCCAGATTCACCGCCTGGTGGATTCGTTCCCCCACCGCGGCGGCCGAGGGCTCCTCCCCGGCTTGCTTGCCTGAACATCCGGCCAATGCCCCGATGACAACGGCTGACATGAATAAAAAGACGAAATACTTCCAAATCTCTTGTCTATATGGTTTCATTCGATCAACTCCGATAGATTCTGAATAGATGGATCTTCAAAGAACGTATGGACATTATAGAGCAGCAGCATGTCACGGATTCCGTGCTGCCGCACGAGGGCCGTCAAGTCTTCCCCGTAATACCGGAGATCGACGACATAGATTTCGCTGAAATGCTCCGTTAAGAAGGGCAGCAAGCTATTGGCGTACGAATCTTTGACCACCAGCAGCTTCTTCTTTCCCTCCGGGCGGGCCGTCGTGATTTTTATCAGCGGATGATTGCCGTTCAAAAACAACGTATACTTGTCCTTCTTGTTGAGATTGCCGAACTCGTACAAGGAATCCGTTGTTCGCTGTTCATCGACATACTCCACCTTATAGCCCGCTTCTTTCTTGGGCAGATAGAGCTCGATCCGGTCCGGCCGGATATGCCGGAATCCGCTCTTCGAATAGAGCGACCCGTAGAATTCATTCGTTACGAGCCGAATGCGGAAATCTTCCTTGTCCAGCGGGATGACCCCCATGTGCTTGCATAGCTCCCGGTAAGCGTAATAGGCTCCGGTCGTGGTCCAATGATGGTCGGTCCGGTAAAAGATAGGCTGTTCCCGTTCGGCAGACAGCGCAGGATACACATCGACGAAGCGAATACCGGCAGGAAGCGCATGCCGGACCTGGTCCGCATAGGCGGATTCATCGCCGGCCGCGGCATACGCCGGGAGCTTATCCTGGAGCAGCATGGCGGCCGTAGGCGCAAGCATCATATATTTGCGAACGCCGGGCGTGGCAAAGTCGAACGCACGAATGGCCTCTGCCTTATCCTCCACAGCCCTGTCCTCCGGCGGGTTGAACCGTTGAATGAGGAAGCCGTCCTTCCCCAAGTACACCCCGTTGCTCTCCTTCTTCCCGATGGCCCGATCCGCGTCGGTCTTCACTCCGATCCAGGCATCCCGGAAGAGGAATTGATCGGACACATACTTCTCGTAGCTGGAAGTAAATTTCCCCGCCGCCAGCGACAGCAGCATAAAGTCCGGCCGCTTCTCCAACACCCGATTTTCCGCTTCCGAAAATTCGCGATCCGGCGTCACAACATTCAGCACGGCGAGCGCGCCTATAAAAAGGAGCAGCAGTGCGGCCATTACATACTTATAGATTTTGTCGTATTTGTTCATCGGCGCCGCCTCCTTCAAAAGCGAAAATAGAGGAATGGGTTGTACGTTTCCGTGACCAGATAAGCCGTCGACAGCGACAGGAACAGAAAATATATCGCCGGTACGAGGACAACTCCTGCTATCTTCCCTTTGTCCCTGAAGAAGGATAACGCCTTCCGGGGAAGCGGCGTCGCGCAAAATGCCAGCACAATCAGCAAGACTACATTCGCGGACAGATCATAGAGCGCTTGACGGTCTGCCAATACATGCGTGCCGTACCCGAACATCGTCCCGATGAATTCCGCGGCGGAACCCAGATTTTCGAATTCGAACAAGACCCAGCCCATGATCACGATGAGAAGCGTATAGACATGCCCTGCGAACCGAGGACTGCGCTGCAGCCAGTTCAAGAGGAACAGCTTCTCGGCCGTAACGACAACGCCGAAATACAAGCCCCATAGAATAAAGTTCCAGTTCGATCCGTGCCATAAGCCGGTGGCGAGCCAGACGGCGAACAGATTGCGGAACTGAATCGGCAGGCCCGATCGGTTGCCCCCGAGCGGAATATAGATATATTCGCGGAACCAGGCGCCCAATGAAATATGCCACCTGCGCCAGAACTCGGTAACGCTTTTCGCTATATAGGGATAATTGAAGTTTTCCAGAAAATCGAATCCGAACATCTTCCCGAGTCCGCGCGCCATATCCGAATATCCGCTAAAATCGAAATAGATCTGGAACGTAAAGGCGATAATGCCAAGCCAGGCCGACAAGACGCTCAGCTCTTCTGCCGGCGCCGCCTTCACGCTCGTCCACAGCAAGCCGATATTATTGGCCAGCAGCACTTTTTTGGCAAGTCCTCTGATGAATAATTCCGCCCCTTCGCCGAACCGGTCCAGCGTCATCGTTCGGGAGGCCAATTGTCTCGCGATATCGCCGTACTTGACGATCGGACCCGCGACAAGCTGCGGGAACATGGTGACATAAGCGCCGAAGGAGATGATATTCTTCTGTACGGGCACTTTGTCCCGGTATACATCCACGATGTAAGACATCGTCTGGAACGTATAGAAGGATATGCCCACCGGCAGGGGCAGATCCGCCGCCTGGATATGCAAATGGAATAACTGGTTAATCGTGCCGACGACAAATCCGGCATATTTGAAGAAGCAGAGAATGCCCAAGCTGCCGGCGATGGAGCCGATAAAGACCGCTCTGGCGATCGGCTTGCGGTGCCGGTACTTCTCGATCAACAGTCCGTTAACATAATCGAAGACGGTCGAGAAAATCATGATAAAAATATAGACAGGCTCGCCCCAGGCATAGAAGATCAGGCTTGCGGCGAGCAGTACCGCATTTCTAAGCCTCTTCGGCGATACATAGTAGATCAGAATCGTTGCCGGCAAAAAGAGGAACAGAAACAGGAGACTGCTAAAGACCACGTTCTGTCACCTCGCATAATCGAACGATAGGCATGTTATTTCACTGCATCCTTCAGCGCATCCAGCATGAACGGATAGAACCCGGCTTTAAAATGGATGCCGTCCTCATCATAGAGATCAGGATGGTCGGCAACGATCGGAGATATATCGACAAATCCGACCTGCTCCTTCTCCGCCAGCTCTTTCAAGCCTTGATTATAATCGCTTATATTTTTGTAGCGGGGCTCTTCCTTCTCCCGCTCAGCCGTAACCGGGGTGACCGATAAGATCGTGATTTTGGCCTGCGGCAGCTTTTCCTTGATCGAGCCGATCAAGGTGGCGTAATGCGCCAACGAGTAGGCCTTCGGATCGTCCGTAGGCCAGAGGATGTCGTCCGACCCCAATTGAATAAAAACATGTTTCGGGCTTCGCTTCGCCAACTCGCCGATATCCTTGAGCGCGAATTCGGCCGTTTTGCCCGCGCCTGCCAGCACATTCGCCTCATCCAGCACATCATGGAAGGACAGCCCCTCGGTGATCGAATCCCCCAGAAAGACGCTGTCTTGAAAAATCGATGGGTAGGAAGCCTCGGTTGACTTGGCGGATCCGCCCTCCTGTTGTCGCGCTTGAAGCGCAGAATTTTGCGGTTGTTGGCTGCCGGACTCCTGTCCGCATGCGGCCAAGGTGATTACGATGCTCCCGATCAATAGTGCAGAGATTAATTTCGATGTCATATTCCTCTCCCTTTCTTCATTATCAGGACGTCTTGCATCCGTCCGGAACGGAGCCGGGCTGCGGTGCCCTCCGTTCCCGTTACAAGCGATGATCCTTCTGGAAATTCAGATGAAAATGCTTGGCATCATCATACACGCCGAAGCTGTACCCTTCCTGTTGGTAGAAGGCGATGATCTCCGGGAGAACCTGCAGCGTTTGCGGCTTCTCATGCATGAGCACGACTTCCAGCTCGTCTGTCGTCGCTTTTTTAATGTTCTGGACAATCTGCTCGGGGCGATCCTTCAGATCCCAGTCGTTCGAGTCAATGGTCCAATCCCAGATTTTGATCCCGTCGTCCGCGATTTGATCGCGAAGCTGCTGATTTTCCAATCCCGGAGCCGAGCCGTACGGCGGACGCACCAAATGCGGATTCTCGCCCGTAATATCATGGATGAGCGATAAGGTTTCTCTCATCTCCGGGACGAATTGTCCCTCTTCGTACAGCTTTTTATATTGATGAGTCATGCTATGGCCGCCGACATAATGCCCTTCACGCACCGCGCGCTTCACAGCGCTTTGCCAGCTGCGGCGTTCCAGATTGGTTCCCTGCATAAAAAAAGTGGCCTTGACGCCGTGCTGCCGCAAAACGTCCAGAAGCTTCCCGGTCAGTTCGCTCGGACCGTCGTCGAAGGTTAAATAAACGGTTTTCCCTTGCGGCCGGGCGTCGCTGCTCTTCGCCGCCGCATGATGGCCCTGTCCGTGTTGCTTCGCCGCCGCCGTCTCCAGCAACGATGTAACTTTCATGAAGCAAAAGACGAGCAGCGCAACGGCCGCCAGTCCTGCGATGAATCGGCCTCGTTTCTTCTTTCTGGACCTTCTTTGCCTCGTGCTTCGTTCAAGGTTGGTTCGTGCTGTCATGTTCCATCCATCCCCTCTCACACTAGACAGAATAATAGAGAGAGATAAAGATAAAGTGCAGATAAAATAAAGATTGCTTGATAAACCGCAGAGGCCGGGAATCCGGCCGCATGCCCTTGAACGCAACAAAAAAGCGCAGAACCAAAGTTCTGCGCGCCCTACCTTTTTTTATGCAAATGGAAATAGAACATCACGCCTTCCGCCGTATTGCTTACGCCGTACGGCACGCCGTGCAGCTCCAGGATCTTCTTGGAGATCGCCAGGCCGAGTCCGGTTCCGCCGGTCGAGCGTTGGCGGGAAGGCTCGCCGCGATAGAAACGATCCCATATCTTCTCCAACTGTTCATCGGGAATATGGGCCCCTTTATTTTCGATGCAAACCTGTACGGTATCCCGCTCCTCCATGGTCGACACAATAATGGCCTGCCGTTCCGGCGTATAGCGAATCGCGTTCGTGAGGAAATTGACGATCACTTGCTCGATCCGGCGTTGATTGGCCTCCACTTCGAACGGCTGAAGATGAGTGTGCAGCTCCAATTCCTTGCCCGCGATGCCGGAAGCGAACTTCGCGCACATCCGCTCCAGGACAGCAGCGATATCGAACGGTTCCATCTCCATCTTGTACGTGCCGGACTCATATTTGGCCAGCTCCAGCATATCCGCGATCAGCAGATCCATCCGTCTCACTTCATCTTCCATCGCCGCAAAATAATAATCCCGCTTATGGCTGGCCACCCCGTCCTTAAGTATGGACAGGCAGCTTTGAATGACGCTCAGCGGCGTTTTCAATTCATGCGACACCCCGGCTATAAATTCCTTGCGCGTATTCTCGAGCTGCTTTTCTTTCTCGATATCCTCCTCCAGCCGGGCAATATGGGAATGCAGCCGCGCGGAGAGCTCATTAATGTTGCGGGACAGCTCCCCGATCTCATCCTTGGTCGTGACCGGAATTTTCTCGGAAAAGTCCAGGCCGGCCATTTTTTGCGTCGTCTTGTTCATGCGCAGCAGCGGCCGGGCGATGCGGCGGGAGAAATAGAACGAGGCCAGCAGCACGAGCAGCAGCGTGGCGACGATGATATATACATAGTAGTCCTGCATCATCCCCGCGGCTTCGTTCACGGGCTGCAGCGACGTCATCGCGAACAGGTAGGCGGCCTTCCCGTTGCGATCCTCGATGCGATCCACGAAGATTTTGTAATTCACATGATTTTCTTCAAAATCGATGATCTGACTCGGATTCGCGCCGCTGTCATAGTCTCCGTACAGCAGATCTGCCTGAAACGCTTTAATCCGGTCCAGAAATAAATGGTTCGTATAGCGTGACACGCCCGCCCCTTCCGGTATCCGGATAGCCGTAATCGTTCCCTTTTCCAGGAAAGGGGGATACTTGTCGAAATATTCCGTCGGATTCCCGAACCGGGGGACGACTTGATATTCCTTGTTCACCATCTGATGATTTTCCAGACGGTTCTCCTCCCTCAGATTGGAGACACTTCGCCCCATCCGCTGCACGACGAGTTGCTTGTTCATGATTACGCCTTCGAACGTTATCCGCTCCCCCTCTTCAATCCAGGGAACCAAAAACGAATTGTCGCTGCTGAATTCCTCAACCTTCATGACGGTGTACAGCGGAACAATAAGCGTGGTACCGGCCAGGCCGGGGCTTCCGCCGACCCGATCCAGTCTGATCTCCATTTGAAAATCATCGGTATACAGCAGATTGCCCCTATCGTCCAACGCCGCGATCCAGGTGCCATGCTTTTGATAAAAATCTTGTTCAAGCCCGACCATCGCCTGGACGTTCCCGGCATGCTTCAGAAAGTCCTGTTCATAGGCTTCGATGGCAGACTTTACACTCGCCACCTTTTGACGCACATACATTTGTTTGAAGAAAAGGCTTTGTCCCACAAAAACGATCGCAAGGATGAACAGACACAGGGCGGTCGTTAACAGAAAAAGCTTGAAGACGATGCCCTTTTTCATGGCTGATCCTCGAATTTATAGCCCGAGCGAACGACGGTGACAATGGACTTGGCCTGTTCCCCCAGCTTGGAGCGCAGATTGCGAATATGACTGTTGACCGTGCGATCGTCCCCGACGAAATCATAGCCCCATATTTTTGTAATAAGCTGATCCCTCGTGATGATGAGTCCTTTGTTTTTCATCAGATACGCCAAGATTTCAAATTCGGTATGGGTCAAGCTGCAGGCGGTCCCGTCCACCGTCACGGTTCGGGAGGGGAGATGAACCGTAATGCCGCCGCCGGATAAGGTGTCGGCCTCCTGACCGCGGACATGCCGGCTTTCCAGCAGCCGCTTCGCCCGAGCGAGCAAGATGGGCGGACTATACGGCTTTGTTACATAATCGTCCGCGCCCAGCTCGAATCCGAGCAGCGTATCGTCCTCATCCGCGCGCGCCGTCAGCATAATAATCGGAACGTTCGATGCCTTGCGAATGCGCTGGCACACCGACCATCCGTCCAACTCCGGCAGCATGATATCCAGAATAATCAAATCCACTTCATGCTCATGAAAGAGCGACAGCGCCTGCTTTCCGTCGCCCGCCTCCAGTACTTCATAGCCTTCATTGAACAAATAATCCTTCATGATTTCCCGCAAAATCTGCTCGTCTTCCACAATCAATATTGTTCTCGACATATGATGACCTCACATCTTTTTGGAGCAGCCCCCCATATCGCTTGCCTGAGGAGCCTTGTTTTAGGAACATAACATCATTGGATATCCTAACATGTTGGCGGAATGGAGACAAATATGTTCGGGAGGAAATAAAGCCGAGCGGGCTAAAATACCCGATTTCCATTTTTTTACTTACCGAATTGCTTGTTTCTTTCTTCCATTTGGTTTTCGTGCCAATGCCATAATTCCTGCGATAACAAAGAACATGGCAGGAATGAACCCGAACACCGAAATAATGCAAACCGCCATCGATACAAGAATAAGCGTCCATCCTGCCAGCTTCGGGCTGCCGCTGCCTTTCAACCAAATCATCACAATAAGACCTAGCACACAGCCGATCATCCCGGGGAGAACCCACATCGTTCCCGCTTGATTCATCTGATCGAGCGAAGCGGCTGCTTCGCCGTCCGTCCAATGGGCATACAAATCATTCACATAATCTTCATTATCTTTCAGGTATAAAAAAACCAAGCCGGTCACGATCATAATGAGACTCACTACGGCTCCAATCATGCTTAACGCGATTTCCCCTGTTCGTTTCATGTTGAACCTCCCTTGTAATATAAAGATCTTTCCCGTGGCACTCGTTTCACGGTTTGGTTGATGAATCCCCTCCTCGCTAGCATATCCAGGCTGTTGAGAAAGAAGTTTTGAGCAGGAAAATGGATAGTTCTACCAGACGAAAACTGTACCATTTCCCTGGACACGCCCATCCGGCAGGCGAAATCCGCAAAACTCCACGATTTCTCCAGACACGCCGATTCGGTAAGCGAAATCCTGCAGAAATACAGCAATTCGATATGGACGACTATTCCAGAAAGGGAATCCTGCAAAATTACAGGAATTTCCCCCGTTTCGCTTCGGTTTGAAGCAAAAGGGCCTAAAATGATGCAGATTTGCAGCAATTCCTCGGGATGGGGACTCATTAAGCCGAAATTCCTGTAAAATAGCAGCAATTTCCTCCGCACGTCCAAGCCCCAGGAGGCAACGATGCTTCCAGCAGGCCGATAGTGCTTCCTGAAGGCGACGATGCCCCCAGCAATCCGACGCGGTCGCTTGGATCCCGTAAAATCAGGCCATTGCGTAGTCTATGGGA
>OGUH01000183.1_pt1 | contig 29750 bp, 15 predicted proteins | sample 1574661 | NCBI WGS metagenome assembly OGUH01 (sample SAMN03295822, study PRJEB24534) | human gut metagenome | isolation source: fecal sample 3 from infant 3 | host: Homo sapiens | place: USA: Pittsburgh, PA | collected 2014-07
GGGATGGGTCCCGGCCTACAGGGCCCTTACGGTCACTATCCCTTCCCCTCAGCGCGGGACGGGTCGTGGGCTACAGGACCCTTACGGTCACTATCCCTTCCCCTCAGCGCGGGGATGGGTCGCGGCCAATAGGGCCTTACGGTCACTATCCCTTACGCTCAGCGCGGGATAGGTCGCGGAGTCAGGCCCGGGGAATAGGACTCAGGCCGCCTGAACAGTCCGGGTTCGCGGGCAGCAGCCAGGTACATGCTCATCCGTAGAGCGACAACCGAACAGGGTCCCGGGTATCGTCCCCTATAACGTTCATGTTGTTCGACAGGCGCGTTCTTTTTTCTCTTTTATGAAGCAAGGGGATAGTGCCCGAAAGAGGTTCGAAAGGCATATCCCTCATTCGACATGTCCTTTCCACCGATTTCACCGCATGCCAGTGTTCTCCTCGACGGGTGTCATTTTCCGTTTTTCTTCCTATTATATGCATTGTTCTCCTGCAACACGCCCAGAAGAAAAAGAAACCCGAAGTCTTAGCAAAGACCGGGTTTCTCGACAAGCCGCCCGATACATGATATCCATGTCCGAGGCCGCAGGCCCTATACGATTGTTTTCGTTCCGCCTTAGCCTGCCAGCATCCCCTCCCCGACCACGGGAACACAGGAAGCAAGCTGTGAAGGCTAGATGATGCTATACGTTCTCATAGTGCAGCTTCCGCTTCGTCTCGAAGCGCTCCAGAGCGAGCTGAATCAGGCGATCGAGCAGAGCCGGATACGTGATGCCCATCTCCTGCCACAGGATCGGGTACATGCTGATCGGAGTAAAGCCAGGCATCGTATTGACTTCATTAATCAGGACAGCCATGTCGGAACGGCGGACGAAGAAATCCACGCGCGACAGGCCTGAGCCGTCGATGGCACGGTAGGCCTGCAGCGCCATCTCGCGGATACGCTCCAGCAATTCCTCGTCCAATGGCGCAGGGATGGCGATTTGTGATTTGCCGTCGATATATTTTGCCTTATAATCATAGAATTCGTTGGATGAGATAATCTCGCCCGGTATGGATGCTTGCGGCTCGTCATTGCCCAGAACGCTTACTTCCACTTCCCGCGCGTCAACGAACTCCTCTACAATTATCTTCCGATCGTATTGCAGCGCGAGTTCGATCGCCTGCTTCAATTCCGCTGCATTGCGCGCTTTGGAGATGCCGACCGAGGAGCCGAGGTTCGCCGGCTTGACGAAGCAAGGATAGCCCAATTCGGTCTGCACCCGATCCAGAATCTCCGCTTGATTCTGATCCCATTCCCAACGGAGAAAGTGCTCATATTTGCACTGCGGCAAGCCGGCGTGAGCAAAGACTTGCTTCATGACGGCTTTGTCCATTCCGACGGAAGAGGCGAGCACCCCCGCACCGACATACGGGATGCCGGCCATCTCGAGCAGTCCCTGGATGGTGCCGTCTTCTCCGTTCGTGCCGTGGAGCAGCGGGAAGGCCACATCGATCTGGCGCGTATTCATGGCTTCCTCCGATATGCCTTCCGCGCTGTCCAGGCCGGCGAACAGCATCTCCATCGCGGTTACGGTTCCCCCTCTGAACGACTCCAGCGTCAGCTCCTCTTGGTTCGTGAACGGCCGGTCCCGCCACGTTCCGACCCGCCACTCTCCCCTTTTCGTAATATAAAAAGGAAGGATCTCATACTTGCCGTAATCCATCGCTCCCATCACCGCAAAAGCCGTAGACAACGATACTTCGTGTTCCCCTGATTTGCCGCCGTAGATGAGACCGACGCGCAATTTGCGTTCTTGTTCCATGTTCCCCTCCGGTTAGCGCCTGATGCGCCTGTTGTCTTCTCCCAGAATGCCCGTCACGCCTCGCACATCGGGCCACGCCGCAATAAGCGGGAACGGATTGTCTCCTTCCCCGCCTGGCAACCTAAAATGCATCGACAATATGGAAGAAGCGGTACTTCGTCGCTTCCGTCCATGCATACGAGTCCTGGTAATCCCAGTACCGGTGGCGGCTGCTTACCGTGTGAGCGTTCACCAGCGGCATGCCGTTCGCATCGAACGCGGTGACCATCGTCGTATGCTGGTAATGACCGTTCCCGTCCCAATCATACGCAATCACGTCGCCAAGCTGCAGATCGCCGGGATGATCGACCAGCTCGGCCCGCAGACCGTGCGTGCTGTTCGTCAAATGCCGCTCCAAGCTGTTCGCTACCGCCCAGCTGTAGCTCCACGCTTCCTGGCCGTTAACCATGCCTTTATACCACCAGCCCGAATCTCTTCTACCAGTATAGTTCATCGGTGCGCCCCCTGCAAAGAGACATTGCGAGATATAATTGGTGCAATCCACCTCGAAGCTGAGGAAGCGCGGGTTCGGTTCATTCCACCATTGGTCTGCGTAAGCGACCGCTTTATCGCGGCGGTACGGAATGGCCCGGAGGGAGCCTGACGGTCCCAGCACATCTCGATTCAACAGCGGCTGCGAGCGGCACGAACGCGATGCCCGCTCCTGCTCAGCCCCGTCGAACTGCATGCCTCGGCGCTCCGGCACCGGAATTTCCACTTTGGCCACGACCCAACCGCTTCCTTCCTTGAGCAAGGTCAGCCGTTCTCTCTCAATTCTCTCATCCTTCAGAGGCAGCCCCTTCTGCTCATAGCCTCTCCGAATATGGAACTCGAGGTCTACCGTTACCTCCTGCTCGGCCTCGTGGGCGCGCAGGAGCTTCGCCTGCGTCTCGCACTTGGTCGGGCTTGCCCCCCTGCTCTCATACCACGAAGCCAGCCTCTGTGCCCGATCGCTCGCGAGAAGCGCATGCTCCATGTCGGTCACCGGCGCCTGGATAGCCCGGGGCCGATCGTCAATTTCGGAACGATTATGCTGATCCACGTACAAATAAAGGGTCGTCTTCCAATCATGACGCATTCCCCTCTCCACCTCCTTTACTCATGTATTGCGGCGTAAGCCGCGGATAGAGCCTGTCGCTCTTTTTTCTCCGCCGGCCCGGTATTTTGCTATCCATTGTATGCAGAAAATCCGCTCGGCATGTCGAGGTGGTAGATTTAGGCATGTTTGTACGGGAAAAGCTCTTTACGGTGTCCCCCGAACACGATATACTAAAGATGTGAAGCAATTATGAAATCGAGTTCCATTAGATGAAACGAACAATGAGAAGCAAACGAAGCTTGACAGCGTGAAGCTCCTTGAGGAGCTTCGGATGTACAGAATCTAGAGGGAGGTAATTTTCAATGGCAAGAACAGATGCTTTCTCTACGGCCCGCGAACTGAAGGTCGGCGGCAAGTCATACCGCTACTACAGCCTGGAAGCATTAGGCGCGCAAGGCTACGAAGGAATTGATCGCCTTCCGTTCTCGATCAAAGTCCTGCTTGAGGCTGCCGTCCGCCAATTCGACGGCCGCGCGATTACGAAGGATCACGTGACTCAAATTGCAAAATGGGCGGAAGGTCAAGATGAGAACAAGGAAATTCCGTTCATTCCCTCCCGCATCGTCCTGCAGGACTTCACCGGCGTTCCGGTAGTCGTCGACCTGGCGGCTATGCGCGATACGGTGAAAAAAGCGGGCGGCGACCCGAAGCGCATCAATCCGCTCGTTCCGGTCGATCTCGTTATCGACCACTCGGTAATGGTCGACGCTTTCGGTTCGGAGCAAGCTTTGGAATATAACATGAACGTGGAGTTCGAGCGCAACGAAGAACGCTACCGTTTCCTGCGCTGGGCTCAGACGGCATTCGATAATTTCCGGGCGGTGCCGCCGGCTACCGGCATCGTTCACCAGGTGAACCTGGAATATCTGGCTTCCGTGGCCGCAACCAAGGAAGTCGACGGCGTAACCGAAGTCTTCCCTGATTCCCTCGTTGGCACGGATTCTCACACGACGATGATCAACGGTCTCGGCGTCGTTGGCTGGGGCGTTGGCGGGATCGAGGCGGAAGCGGGCATGCTTGGTCAGCCGCTCTATTTCATTACGCCGGAAGTCATCGGCTTCAAACTAACGGGAACGCTTGCAGAGGGCGCGACCGCAACCGACCTGGCGCTGACCGTTACGCAAATGCTGCGTAAAAAAGGCGTCGTCGGCAAATTCGTCGAGTTCTTCGGTCCGGGTCTCGAATCGATCAGCCTGGCGGACCGGGCGACCGTCGCCAACATGGCTCCGGAATACGGCGCGACGATCGGGTTTTTCCCGGTAGACCATGAGACGCTGAACTATCTTCGCCTTACCGGCCGCACCGAGGAGCAAGTCGCTCTCGTGGAAGCCTACTACAAGGCGCAAGGCATGTTCCGCCATGCGGATACGCCGGACCCTGTATTTACCGACATCATTGAGCTTGACCTGAACTCGGTCGTGCCGAGCCTGGCCGGACCGAAACGCCCGCAAGACCGCGTGGAGCTGTCGAATATGAAGCAGTCCTTCCTCGATGTCGTCCGCACGCCGGTCGACAAAGGCGGATACGGCTTGAGCGACAGCAAAATCGAACAGAAAGTGCCGGTGGTGCATCCGAACGGCGAGACAAGCCAATTGTCGACGGGCGCTGTCGTCATCGCGGCGATTACGAGCTGCACGAACACCTCCAACCCAAGCGTAATGCTCGGTGCGGGCCTCGTGGCGAAGAAGGCGGTCGAGCGCGGATTGCGCAAGCCGGCTTACGTGAAGAGCAGCTTGACGCCAGGTTCTCTGGTCGTGACGGAATATTTGAAAAAATCCGGACTGATGGCGTCGCTGGAGCAGCTCGGCTTCCATGTAGCTGGCTACGGCTGCGCGACTTGCATCGGGAACTCCGGTCCGCTGCCGGATGAAGTGAGCCAGGCGATTGCCGATCACGACATGACGGTCGCGGCGGTCCTGTCCGGGAACCGGAACTTCGAAGGCCGCATTCACGCGCAGGTGAAAGCGAACTACCTGGCTTCGCCTCCGCTCGTCGTCGCCTACGCGCTCGCGGGCACGGTCAATATCGACCTCGAGAACGAGCCGATCGGATACGACAAGAACAACCAGCCTGTATATTTGAAAGATATCTGGCCTTCTTCGGAAGAGATCAAGCAGGCGATGGCGCAAGCGATCAACGCTTCGATGTTCCGCGAAAAATATGAGCATGTCTTCACGCAGAACGAACGCTGGAATGCGATTCCGGTTCCGGAAGGCGAGCTGTATGAATGGGATGCGAAGTCAACCTACATCCAGAACCCGCCGTTCTTCGAGAATCTGGGCACTCAGCTCGGAGACATCGCCAATATCGAGAATGCCCGCGTCCTGGCGCTGCTTGGCGATTCCGTGACCACGGACCACATCTCGCCGGCGGGCAACATCAAGGTCGACAGCCCGGCAGGGGAATACCTGATCGCGAATGGCGTTCAGCGCAAAGACTTCAACTCTTACGGTTCCCGCCGCGGCAACCACGAGGTCATGATGCGCGGAACGTTCGCGAACATCCGCATCCGCAACCAGGTGGCTCCGGGCACCGAGGGCGGCGTGACGAAGTATTTGCCGAAGGACGAGGTGATGTCCATCTACGATGCGTCTATGAAGTATCAAGACGAGCACACGAACCTGGTTGTCATTGCCGGCAAAGAATACGGCACAGGCAGCTCCCGCGACTGGGCGGCGAAGGGAACGTATCTCCTCGGCGTCAAAGCGGTCATCGCCGAAAGCTTCGAGCGCATCCACCGCAGCAATCTGGTCGGCATGGGCGTGCTTCCGCTGCAATTCCAGGAAGGCCACGGCTGGAAGACCCTCGGCATCGACGGGACCGAAGTGTTCAGCATCAACGGCTTGTCGAACGACATTCAACCGGGACAGACGCTGCAAGTCACAGCGGCACGCCAGGACGGGACGACGTTCGAATTCCCGGTTACGGTCCGTCTGGACAGCATGGTCGACGTCGACTACTACCGCAACGGCGGCATTCTCCAAACCGTATTGCGGCAAATGATCGCCAGTGAAAAGGCAAACGCGTAAACGAACCGTCTGACTGCGTAACGATGATTAATGAATAACAGGGCTGTTCCCAAGGTCCACGATGACCGGGAGCAGCCCTTTTTGCGTCCTCGGCCCCCGGGATTTGTCCTGATTATTTTCCTCCTGTCCCCGATTCCAACCGCTTCCCAACAGCTAGGCTTCCGCATAGGATGAACTATCGTGAGACCAAGGCATATCCAACGGAGGCGATTCTGTATGACAGTCGCATTAACCGGCATTCACGCCGTCTATTTGCTGTTCGTCGCCCTCATCATTCTGTGCCTCGTCCTGCGGCGGGACACCACGGTCGTCTGCTTGATCGGCATCTTTGCGTTAGGCTTGCTCGCCACCTCATCGGCCAGCTCGGCGGTAAGCGGCATGTTCACAAGCTTCATCTATGCGCTGGAGCAGTTGCTGGGGACGATACTCATCATCTCCATCATTGTCGCGATGAGCCGCGTAATGCTCGCGTCCGGCGTGAACGAGACCATGATCTCCCCGTTCACGCGGCTCATGCGGGGGCCAGGGCCGGCCTATTGGACGGTCGGGCTTCTGATGTTCCTCATCAGCCTCTTCTTCTGGCCTTCCCCGGCCGTCGCTCTTATCGGCGCCGTCCTGCTGCCGGCTGCGGTCCGCGTCGGCCTTCCGCCGCTGGCGGTCGCCATGGCCATGAATCTGTTCGGCCATGGGATCGCGCTGTCCGGCGACTTCGTCATCCAGGGCGCGCCGAAGCTGACCGCCGACGCGGCGGGTCTGCCTGTACAGCAGGTATTGCAGGCCAGCGTGCCGCTCGTCCTCGTCATGGGCGCGGTCACGATCGCCGTCTCCTACTGGATGATGCGCCGCGATATGCGGCTCGGCCGGCTGACGATGGCGACCGGCTTGGCGAAGAATGCGGCAGGCAGCGAGCCGACGCGCCTGCCTCTGTCCGGCTGGGCGAAGGCGGCGATAGCGCTGCTTATTCCGCTGCTGTTCGCCGTCGATGTCATTCTCCTGTTCCGCCTCGATCTTCAAGGCGGTGAGGCGACCGCCCTTATCGGCGGCACGGCGATCGCGATTCTCGTGCTCCTGGCCGGGCTTACCCATCGGAAGCAGGCGCTGGAGGCGACGACCTCCTACCTCATCGAAGGCCTCCAGTTCGGCTTCAAGGTGTTCGGCCCGGTCATTCCGATCGCCGCCTTTTTCTATCTCGGCGATGCGGCCTTTCTCGAACTGTTCCATCAGGGACTGCCGAAGGGATCCCAAGGGATCGTCAATGATCTGGGCGTCGCGCTGGCCCATAGCGTGCCGCTCCATCCGGCTGCCGGAGCCGGGACGCTGGCGGTGGTCGGAGCCATTACGGGCCTGGACGGCTCCGGCTTCTCCGGCATCTCGCTCGCCGGCTCGGTCGCCTCCCTGTTCGGAACCGCCAGCGGCGGCGGCACGGCGACCTTGACCGCGCTCGGCCAGATCGCGGGCATCTGGGTCGGGGGCGGCACGCTTATTCCGTGGGCGCTTATCCCCGCGGCCGCCATCTGCGGCGTCAGCCCGTTCGAATTGGCCCGCCGCAATCTGATTCCCGTCGTCATCGGGCTGGCGGCAACCACGCTCGCCGCCATTCTTCTCTTGGCGCTTCACTGAGAACGACGGGCGAAGGCATGCGGCCGCAGGGCGAGAAATGACTGGCGCCTCCGTAATAATGCGAGTACGATAGAAGGAGCAATGATCCAAAAGAAGCTAGGAGGTAGCATCATGCTCCGAATCGGAATCATCGGACTCGATACATCCCACGTCACGGCCTTCACCGCGCTGCTGAATGACAGCACTCATCCCTACCATGTGCCGGGCGGGAAGGTCGTCGCCGCCTATCAAGGCGGAACGCCCGGGCTGGAGCTAAGCATGTCCCGCATGAAAGCGTATACAAACGAACTTGTCGGTCAATACGGCATCACCCTCGTGCCAGAGCTTCCGTCATTGGCGGAGCAATGCGATGTCCTGCTGCTGGAATCGGTGGACGGCGGGGTGCATGAAGCGCAGTTCGCGGCGGTGGCGCCCTTCGCCAAGCCCGTCTTCATCGATAAGCCGCTGGCGCTCTCCGCCGCCTCAGCCAACCGCATCGCGGACCTGGCAGCCCGATACGGCACGCCGGTCATGAGCAGCTCCGCGCTGCGCTATGCGGAAGCGCTTACTTCGGCGGTGAAGGAAGTGACGTCCGAAGCGGAGGGCGCGCCTTACGCGCAAGGCGTGGATGCGTTCGGCCCGACGCCGCGGGGAGATGGCGCGCCGGGACTGTTCTATTACGGCATCCACTGCGCGGAGATGCTCTACGCGGCCATGGGGCCCGGCTGCCGGGAAGTCCGGGCGGAACCGGTTCCCGGCGGTGAGTGCATTGCCGCCCGCTGGGAGGACGGGCGCATGGCGACGATCCGCGGCCGCCAAGGCGGATCGTTCGGCGCGCTCGTTCATGGCGAGCGTCAATCGCGCTATGCGGATGTGGCGGCCGATGCCAAACCGTTCTACGCGAGCCTGCTGGAACGGGTCATGGCCTTCTTCCAGACCCGGGAGCCGGACGTCCCGCTCGCGGAGACGCTGGAGCTTATCGCCTTTCTGGAAGCGGCGAACGCGAGCCTCGCCGGGAATCGTACCGTACGGCTGTCTTAACCGAGACAATATGAAAAAGCCCCGATGCGTTCCCCTACCCAAGGGAGCAACCAGGAGGCGGCGACGGCCGTAGGTTCTCGGCGACAGGGCGAGGCAAGCGGAGCCTGGCATCGGCTCCTCTTCGCCCGCCGCCGTTACCTTCTCTGAGGCTCGATGCCCCGATCCGGCGTGCCGCCGTTCCCCTCCCTGTCGTTCTGCGGAGCATGCACGCGGCTCCGTCTTCTTCGCGCATATACGACCACGCCGATGATAACCAAGACAGCTAGCAGCATGAGAACGAGGGCGACGATCATATTTTCCCATACAAAACTCAAGGTGAACCCTCCTTTCCAGACATGCCGGGGGATACGAGAAACCTCTCTCTTCCCTGGCAGCTCTATACCAGACTCTACGTATATTTCCTTGCATGCGTTGCACTAAATTAAAAAAGACAGCTTCTCCGTTGGAGAGCGGCTGCCTGAAGGATGGAAAGATGGACGCGGAAGCCTCCGCTTCGGGATCCGCATCCGAATCGAGAATACCCGCAAGCCGCTTTCCACGAGGGGCCTGCGGGTCTCCGTCTGCTAGTGCCGGCTCGCTACCGCTTATCCGGAATATGGAAGGAGACCGTGGTCCCCTCCCCCTCCGCGCTCTGAATGCTCAAGCCTTGGCCATACTGCTTCCGCAGCCGCTTGTCTGTGTTGATCAGACCGATTCCGCCGTGCGGGCGCTGGCCGCGATCCAGCAACCGCTCCACCGTCTGCGCGTCCATACCGGTCCCGTCATCCGTCACGGCGATCCGGATGCCGCCGGTCTCCGCTTCGATTCGAATATGAATGAGTCCTCCTTGGGAACGGCTCAGAATGCCGTGACGGAGCGCATTCTCTACGAGCGGTTGAATCGTTAGCGGCGGGATCTCGGTGTGCAGCCCGGCATTCACCGTCCAGATCACATCCAGCCTGTCGCCGAAGCGGGTCTTCTCGATCGTCAAGTAAGCGCGCACGAGATCCAGCTCATGCTCCAGCGGGACAAGATGCTCCGCATTCCACAGATCGAAGCTCAGCCGCAAATATTTGCTGAACGATTCAATCAGCGCACGCATTTTATCCGTGTCGAATTTGCTCAACGCCACGATGGAATTCAACGTATTGAACAGGAAGTGCGGCTTGATCTGAGCCTGCAAATAGGCGGCTTCCATGCGGAGCAGTTCCCCGACAGAGCTTCTCAGATCGGTCAACGCCCGGACCCGCGACTTCAGCTCCACGGCTTCAACGGGCTTGGTCACGTAATCGTTCGCTCCGGCCCGGAAGCCGGAATATATATCTTCCGCCCGGCTGCGGGCCGTCAGCAGCAGCACCGGAAGCTCCGACATGGAGAAGCGCTCGCGGATGGCGCGGGTCAGCTCATAGCCGGACATATGCGGCATCATGACATCGGCAATAACCAGATCCCAGCGCCTCTGATCCAGCATGGAGGCGGCCTCCTTGCCGTTCATGGCGGTCGCGACATTATATCCCTCCGCGAACAGCAGATTGGACAGGATGTTCAGATTGACCGGGTCATCATCGACAGCCAAGATGTTCATGCCGTCTGCCGCAGCGGCTATTTCCGGCGAGCCGCTCGGCACGCCCGGAACAGGCAGAGCACTGCTCCGGTGTCGAAGCAAGGCCGCTTCCGTCTTCCCTCGACTCCAGCCCGGGCTTCCCGACTGCGCGAGCGGAAGCGTGAAGGTGAACACGGAACCGGCTCCTTCCTCCGATTCCGCCTTCAGCGTTCCGCCATGCAGCTCGACCAGCTGCTTCGTAATGCTTAAGCCGAGGCCGATGCCTCCGACGCCCGCGCTCGCTTCCCCCTGTTCGTACGCCTGGAAGGCTCTTCGCTTCGTGGCCTCGTCCATCCCGCGGCCGGTATCGGAGACGCGAATATGGGCGTACCCCTTCCGAACGTCGGCATCAACGACGACGATGCCCTCATCCGTGTATTTAATGGCGTTGTGAACCAGGTTGAAGAGGATCTGAATCAGCCGTTCCTCGTCGGCAATGACGGGAGGAAGGTCATCCGCCATGTTCATCTCCAGCCGAACCGGCTTGCCTTCGGTCATGAAAGACAGCATGTCGATCACGCCGAGCGCCACCGGCGGGACGGACACGCGCTGCAGTTGAAGCCGCAGCTTCTCCTGCTTCAACTGGGAGGAATCGAGCAGATCGTTCAGCAAATGCGACATGCGGCGCCCGACCGCCACGATCAACTCCAAATTTTTGCGGTTCGCTTCGGTCAGCGAGCGCCGCTCGTCCTCCAGCACGCTCTGGGCCATGTTGATGATGCCGTGCAGCGGAGTCCGCAATTCATGCGAAGTGTTCGCCAGGAAATCATCCTTCACCTTGTCGGCCTTGATCAATTGAACGTTCAGATCCGCCATCAGGGCCGAAGTCCGGAAGAATCGCTTGAACCAGAACGTGGCGAAGGCGAGAAAGGCAATAATCAAATCGATCGGGTAATAGGTCAATTCAAACCAAACTCTCGTCTTGATGCTTCCCCATATAATATTTACTGTCACAGCTATCGCCGAAATCAATAAGTAAATGGCGTCACGCTCCCTTTTCAAGGCCGCGCGCAGCATAATAACGGGAACAGTAAGATAGGAGAAGATAATAATCACGCTGTACAAAATATCAATGCTTAACGTAACCCGGGCGGGCGCGCACAGAATGAAGAAGGACACAGCCAAGCAAGCGGCTCCATGCCATCGAAATGCCGGGATTGGTCTGTACTCCGGAAATAAATGCTTGGCGAACTGCAGCAAGAAGCCCGAAACGCCGAACATCGATATAAAAATAAGCTTGATGTACCATTCATAGTCAAGCTGCAGCCATTCCAACAGCAGCTTGTCATCATCCACCAGAGTCATCACGGTGGCGCTGGTCACCATAAGCGAAAAATAGATGAGCGCTTGTTGCCGCCCGCCAATGAAATACAAAATAATCGCGTACACAACATGCATGAGCAGGACGATGCTGACCATTAATTGCGACCCAATGCTCAGCCAAGTCGCATTGGTTACGGCTTCCGCCGTACCGAATAACAGCGGACGCGCGATGCCGCCGATGCGCTTGTTCATGAAGTTGGCGGCATGAATGACAATCTCGACCTCGCCGCCGTCCGGAACGAAGAAGGCGGAATATGGAATGTTCTGGGCTATGTTATGCGCCTCATCTGCAGCCGGCCGGCCGGAATGCGCCAGCAGACGCCCGTTCACGTATAACTCGGACGAGTTCTGAATATTGGGAACCCGAATGGCCAACGACTTTTCTTCGGCCGGATCAATCAAAATACGGAGCCGGTACGTCCCGAATCCATAGCCCTCCTCAAATATATCCCCCTTCCAGTTGCCGGGCACCTGAATTAGATGCGGCTGGTCAGCAGGGGGGTGATCTCCCTCCCGCAAAAATACCCCGGGGTAGAATTCCCATTCTCCATTTAGCGTAAAAGAGCGCCCGGCGGAAATATCCCAGCCGCGCAAATCCAAGACGCCATGCTCGGCTGGCGGGGACTCGAACACCATAAACTTTGCTATCCACAGCAGGCGGATCATCGTCAAAATGACCAAGACCAGCCCGGCCGTTATCATAATTTTTCGTATGGACATCGGATCTACAACTTTCTTTTTCTCACTGCGGCCGTTCCGGCCTTGCCTGCGATTATGTACATTGTCTATCCTCTCTTCTAGCTGCCGCTCCATCTCTCATACCATGATTGATAGGCCGCCTGCGGCGGAATCCCGAACTCGTTCTGCGTCATGTCGCACAGCTTGGCGTAGGTCGCATCCACCGCATTCCGATCCCCCAGCTCCGCATATAACCGCATCAGCATATAGTAGCCGGATTCAATTCGCGGGTATACATTGACCTGCCGGTGGTACACCTCGAGCGCAGCCGGAAAATCGTTCTCCGCCACATAATAGTCGGCAACCTCGTTCACAAGATGAAGCCACAAGGAACGAAGGCGCTGCCGTTCTCCCTCCGCCCACAAGTAGCTGCAATCGGCCAAATAGTCGCCGCTGTACTGCTGCAGCAGCTCACGGTAGGCCAGAATCGTATCCTGTCCGACAGGGGGCAGCGCCTCGGTCTCCTGCTCCCACTGCACGCAGTCGATGACCGCGTCTTGAAGGACGAGCATATAACTGTCCTCGCAGTTGATAATTTTCAACTGGTCGATGTAAGGCTCCAACGTTTTGCGCACTTGATAAATGGCGGTATAGAGCTGGGCGTACCCTTTTTTGGCATTCATGTCCGGCCACAGCAGCTCGAGTAGAATTTCTTTGCGGACCTGCCTTCCTCTATGATGCAGCAGGTAAGCGAACAGTTCCTGGGCCTTGGACGTTCGCCAGCGAATCGGCTTCTGCGACGGATTCTCGAACTCGATATGCAGGTTCTGGAAGCAGCGGATCATGCGGATGGACGCCTGCTTCTTGGCTTGCGCCGTCATGGACGCCCGCTCCGCCAGCCGCTCCAGCGTCGCTGCCAACCGTTCGACCTCGACCGGCTTCAGCAAATAGTCGATGGCATTGAGTTCAAACGCCTTGACGGCATAATGATCATAGGCGGTAATGAACACGATCTGTACGGCCGGGAGCGAAGACTGAATTCGCTCCGCCAGTTCTATCCCCGTCATCTCCGGCATGTCGATATCCAAAAACACGACATCCGGCGCGAGATCTTCGATTTCCTTCAGGGCCCGCTTCGGATCCTGATAGGTTCCTTCAATTGCAATTTTCCCTGTCTCGGCCAACAGGTCATTCAAATAAGCAAGCGCCAAATATTCATCATCAATCAATATGGCTCTCATCGGCCTTCCCTCCGCAGGTTATATAGTTGATACCCCTTCGTTCGGCAACCAGGCTCATGAAAGATATCGATATCTAACTATGACACGCCCCGAAATCAAACTTGCCCGAAGGAATGTGCCCCATTTCACTTGGGCATGCCTCGGTTGTTTCTATTATATACTACTGCAGTCTATGTCCTTTACTAGATTATACAACAATGACTGTTAAATTGTTCCTCTCGGCGGCAATAATGATTCCAAGGGCCTGCTTGCCTATTTACAAAAAAACAGGGCAGAAGCAGATATTCCTCTGCCTGCCCTGTTCCTTGCGTCGCGGATGATTAATCCGTCAGTACATTGTAAATCGCTTGCGCGGCTTCCGCTCGAGTCGCGGCCGCTTCGGGAACGAAGCGCCCGGCTGCCCGCCCCTTCATCAGGCCAAGCCTGGCCGCGGCGTTCACATAATCGGCCGCCCAGCTCGAGATCCGCCCCGCGTCGCTGAACGTCCCCTTCGTGTTGGCGGCAAGCTTCTTGCCTGTCTTCGCTTTATAAGCTTTGACCAGCATAACCGCCATCTCTTCCCGGGTAACCAAGCCTGCGGGATCGAAGCGGTTCGCGCTCTTGCCGCTGACGATGCCCGCCTCATAAGCCGACGCTATCGGCCCGGCGTACCAGGCATCCGCGTCGACGTCGGCAAATGCATTGCCGCCCGCGCCGGCCAGCTTCAAGGCCTGCGCCAGCAGCGCGGTGAATTCCGCCCGGGTAATGGCCCGCGCCGGCTCGAACTTCGCGGCGCTCGTGCCGCTTATGATTCGCTTCAGCGCCAGTTCTTGAATGACGGCATAGGCCCAATGCCCGGAAGGCAGATCGGCGAACGGCTTCGTCAGTTCCAGCACCGCATAGGTGCCGGACTGGCGGATCATCGCAGCCATCTCGCGATGAGCATACTCTCCTTCCGCCTGCGCCACCGCTCCGCTGCCGGCGATCGCATATATCCCCGCGAAGTTGAGGCAGATATCCGAGTCGGCGGCGAGCCGGAGCAGAACGGGCTGTGTGAAGGAAGTCAGCTTCTCCGTCTTCCCGTTCGCGAGCCTGATCAGCAGGTCAAGTTCGTACATCTCGCCGGACAGCCTCACCTTCATGCCGGAGACCCTTTCGGCCTTGGCGATCATCTCGCTCGCCGCCTTCTTCGCGAGCGGGGCCAGCTTCAAGGAGATGGCGGAGCCTTGCTTCTCGCTGTCCGTCCAGGCATTGAGCCACTGCTTCATGAATTCGGAAGGGATCTCGAGCGCAATATGCTCCGCTCTCACTTCCAGCTTGTTCTGAAGCAGCAGCCCGTACGTATTGGACGGGAACTTCACTTCGCTCGTTCCGGCCGGCATCTCGAAGACGATGGCGCCCCGTCCGTTAGGGGCCAGCTTTTCCGGGGTCGCCGTTACGGTTCCCGGCTTATCTTCGGCAGGCTTCAGTGTTGGCTTCGGACTTGGAGTGGAGCGCGAATCCGGGCTGGAGCTTGATCCGGAGCCTGACCCTGTCCCCGGGCCCGGGTTCGGATTGGGATTCGGACCGGGCTCTTCCGGCAGCTTGCCGCCCTTCAGATCGGTAATGCGGCCTTCCACGCCGGCGTCGATGGTTCCGATACGATGAAGATGCTCGATGAAGACTTCATAATCGACAATGTTCAGTTCATAGAATCGGCCGTCGTTTTTCGCCTGCTTCATCGAACGGTAGAAGTCTCCCCCGTCCGCCATGAACGAGTTCGTAGCCACGATATAAAAACCTCGCGGATCGATATCGGTATAGGTGCCATCGTCATTCTTGACCTGCACCTTGACGATCCGCTCGCCCTTCTGCGTGACCTCGCCGGTCACGGCGTCGATCGTCTCGCCCTTCTTCGCGGAGTCGTAATAGAAGCGCATGCCCGACACCTGCGGGAAGCGTCCCTGCCCCGTCTCCACGCCGCTGACGCCGTTCTCCAGAGCAGCGATAATTTCCTCGCCCGTCATCTTCACGGCGGACAGATTGTTGCCGAACGGCATGACCGTCAGCAGATCGCCCAGCGTAATATCGCCTGCCTGGATCGATCCCCGAATGCCGCCGCCGTTTTGAATCGTTACGCAGCCCTTGACGTCGGTCTCGTTCAATAGGCGCTGCACCTTCGCGCGCATGCTGTCGGCAATCAGATTGCCCAGATTGGTCTCCTGCTTGCGCACGCTGCCGCGCTCGCCGTCCAGGAATACCTTCGTCTTGCCGATGACCTGCTTCTTGAACTCCTCCAGCGGCCCGGCGTACCCGGCCAGCTTCGCCGCGGCCTCCTTATCGTCGGCAAAGATATATTGGCCCGAGGCATCCTTCGCATCGATATCGGTCAGCTTGCCGCTCCATTCCGTCAATGTCCCGTTGCGGTCGAAGGTGACATCCAGCTCGCCGAGGTAGCGGCCATATTCCCCGGTCTGAACGATCAGAGTCCGTTGGCCGTCTGCCCGCTCGACGACGACCGGCTCCGTCAATATCGTATGCGAATGCCCGCCTATGATGATGTCGATGCCTTCCACGCTCTCCGCCAGCGCCCGGTCGACTTCATACCCGAGATGGGTGAGCGCAATAATTTTGTCGATTCCTTCTTCGCGCAGCATGGCGACCGTTGCCCGGGCGCTGTCCGCGTAATTGCGGAAGTCGATATGCTCGCCCGGCGAAGCCAGAAATGCCGTATCCTCCGTAGTCAACCCGAATACGCCGACCTTTTCGCCGGCTACATCCAGGATAATCGCCGGATAAATGCTCGCTTCCGCTCCCGGATGGCCGATCTCATGATGGAACAGGCCCTGCAATTCCGGATCCTTATCGACATCGATATTGGCGCTGACGAACGGGAACTTCGCCTGCTTGATGAAGTTCGCCAGCTTCGCCGGCCCGGCATCGAATTCATGGTTGCCGAAGGTCATCGCATCGTAGCCGATCAGGTTCATGAAGTCCAGATCCGCCAGGCCTTCGTACTTGTTGAAATACAGCGTGCCGGAGAAGACATCGCCCGCATCGAGCAGGAGGGAATGATCCGCGCCTGCGCGCGCTTCCTTGATCGCCGTAATGCGGCGCGGCACGCTGTCCAGATGGGCATGCGTATCATTCGTATGAAGCAGCCTCAACGGGAACTGATCGTCATCCGGCTTGCCGAACTGAAGCTGAGCGAGCAGCGGGTCGTGGTCGCTCACCCGTCCATGCGCTTCCATGAAATCGGCATTGAGATGCACGATGTCCAGCTTTGCGCGCTTCGCCAGCTTTTTATCCACCAGGATATGATCCAGCGTCTGCGAATTGCCTTCATAGATATAAGAGTAACGTTCGGCTTCCGGCAGGCCGTCCACCAGATTAACCAGCTCATTCCCCGCGGCAATCCGCAATGTGTCGGAGAATTGGAAATCGTTCAAATCCCCAATCAGCACGACGTTCGTCCGCGGATTCTGGGTCAGCGCTTCACGCACGAAGCCGTGCACGATCGCCGCTTGCTTCGCCCGCTGCACTTCGCTCTGGCGCTGCGGCGGCTGAATTCCTCCATACGGCGCATGATCTCCGCCCTTCGAGTTGAAGTGGTTGGCGATGACCAGCACCCGCTCGCCCCGGAACAGGAACTCGGCGGCCAACGGCTTCCGCGAGCTGTTGAACGCTTCGTTCGCCGGCTCAATCCGTCCCGGATTGAATGACAATCCGTCCGGACCGTAACGAACGGCGGTCTTCGCGTCGCCCTTCGCGTTCTGCTGGCTCCCGGCGAGCGAGACCCGCTCCGGATTGTACAGGAACCCGACGCGAATATTGCCTCCCGGTGCGCCTCCATCCCTTTTGTCCTCCGGAGCGATATCCGTATAGTGATAGACCGGCCCGCCGGCCGCTTGAATCGCACCGGTAATCGCTTCATAGTTGCGGCTTGCATCGACGACGCCATTATCCGTGCCCCCGTTATTGTCCTGCACTTCCATCAAGCCGATAATATCCGGGGATTTCAGGTTGCGTACAATGATTTCTCCGATTTTACGGGTTTTCTCCTTCCCCTTCGCACTCGGATCGTTCCAATAATTTTCGACATTGAAGGAAGCAATGGTCAGCTTCCCGCTGTCCGCCGCGATGTTCGTCACGGCAGGCTCCCCCTTGCCGCTCTCCGTCTCCGGCAGCCGTTCCGGCAGCAGCTTATAATTGCTGAAGGAGTAAGCGATGACGCCGGTAAGCGGTTCGGCAAAGCGATCGCCCGTCTTGACGGCCGGATTCGGCTTCGGAGTCAGATAATCAAGGGATACCAGCACGCGCTGCGGATTGAGGCTGTCCTCGGTCAGGACGAGGCCGCCCGCCGGAGATACGACGGGACGGCTGCCTTCCTGCCGCACGCTGACCGGAATCTCATATTTATAAGGACCGATAATATCCGGGTTCTCGATCATGACGCGCATCCCTTCCAGACTCTCGTACAGATCGAGCGCGTTGCGCTCCGGATCGTAATACGCATCCGTCAATTGATAACCGTCCGTAATGATCGCCGGCGGAATCATCCGATCCTTCCCCAGCACCACGGGAGGAGGCAGATCCTGATCATGCGAAATTATATCCACGCTCGTCGCCGCGATTTCCGTCGTCGTCAGATCGACCGGGTTGCTGGAATACGTCTTTTCCTTATATTCCTTGACGATGCCGGATACCTTCACTTTATCCCCGACCTTCACCGGGCTGTCCTTGTGATAGACGAGAATGGCGTCCGATGCGCGGCCATCCTTGCTGTACCGGTCCGGAGCGCTCTCCTGGATATAGAAATTGCTCTTATCCCGCTTGAATGTCACGATGCCCTCCACGCCGGTCACGGCTTGATCCGTGTAGGGAGAGCGATGGCCTTCCCCTTGAATATCGTGGATCAGGAGATGGCCGGTATCCTTCAGCACCTTGTACGTGAACGCATACACTCCGCTGGCCGTGCCGTCCTTCACGACAATGGCCTTAATCGTCGTATCCTCCTGGATCGCGATCGGCGCTGCGTAGCGATAGCTCGCCTGCGTCGGCTCCGTGCCGTCCAGCGTATAGTAGATGATACCGCCGGAAGCCGGCGTGCCGAGCGCAATCTCGCTTCCCTTGGGGACATTCCCGGATGGGATGCTTGCCGTTACGGACAGCTCGGTCTCCACCACATCCGCGTACGCTCGCGGAATCAGCTGGTACCCGTACGAGCTATGATAGGACAAGACGCCGGCAATCCTCTCGTAGGTGCGGTTGACCGCGAACGCTGCGGGAACATTTTTGGCGTAAATGACAATGCCTGCGCCAAGCTTGTCAGCGGCATAGTAGGTAGATCCGCTGCTGCGGTCTATCGTTGCCCCGGCGACCTCCACCAACTGGCCTTCGTATTTCTTCCCGGCATCCTGGGCAAAATCAGCCGAAGCGATCGGCTTCGCCGCCGGCAGAGGCAGGCCCGGCTCCACGATCCGGAGGCTGCCGCCCGGCTCCTTGTTCAATTGCAGCAGACCGTTGTACAGCTCCAGCTTGCCCTGCACCTCGATCTTATCCCCTTGCTGTGCCGTTATATTTTGGCCGCGGACGACAATGCCCGCCGTATCGTCCTGAATATACAGATTGGAGAAGCCGCTGCCCGTGTCTTCCCTATAGGTCACGATGCCTTGCACCAATGCGGATTCGCCTGCATTCAGCCCTCTGGCCGCTCCAATGCTGGAGGCCGTTACAACCGAATAGGCGAATTCGGATATATCGCTGTCCTTCAGCCCATCCTGCTTCGCATAGGCCTTGATGATCGTCGGTCCCGCAATCTCGATCGGCTCCGTATACGGAATGAACTCGGACTTGTCCGAGCTGCCGTTCAGATTGTAGTAGACCGAGGCGGTCACCGTGGGCGACGAGAGACTCACCCGCGTCCCCGCTTGCACCGCTCCGGAAGGCGGAGCGGCGGTTACGGAAGCCGCTTGGTCCGGAGGGGTGACGCTGACCTTCTCCATGGAGGTGGTTGATTTGACGCCGCGATGAGGCTTGAAATACTCTTCCAGCGTTCCGGCGACCCGAATCCGGGAGCCGATCAGTCCCGGATTCGATTGCAATCCGAACTCTTGTCTGAACGAAGACGCGATCTGGACGTACAGCGTCCTGTCCTCTGCCGTCTCCTCGGCGCGGTCTGCGATGACCAGATTCGTATCGGAGTTGAATTTCGCGCTGTCCCTCGTAAATGCGGTGCTGCTGATAGCAAAGCCGACAACATACCCTTCCACCGTGTAGGACTTGCCGTCATTATTCTTCGCGATCGCATCGGCGACGGTGAGCACCGCCTCCGCCGCAGCGGCCGAACCCGCGGTCCAGCCCGCAGGGACGATTGAAGACAACAGCAATACGGCCGCCACAATGACACGGATTGACTTGGTCCACATCCGATTTATCATTTTGTCGCTCCCTTCCCAATATGGGTTATCATTACAAATCGTAGCTTGTCTGTATAACCTTGGTGTTAGAGGACTGTAAAGAATATATGAATCAGATCGGCCCATTCATGCCGCAACCGCCTTCCCCCCCCCCTTTCTATATAGGCTTCCCGCAAAAAAACCTTGAAAAGACATGGCGTCCATCAAGGCGAGCAATGCGGTGCTATTCTTATTTTCTCTCGCTTATTGCCGCTCTCCCCTTACCGCCTGTTAAGTCAGCATTTTACTCCTCCATACTCGCTGATTCCGTATTCAGCAGCTTATCTCGTCAACGCTGCTGCAGCCCCGCCGCACGTCCTCTTTTTGTGCCGAAAATACAAAGAAATGTCTTTCACACAGTGGACAATTTTCTGCGGAAAAGAAAGATGCTTCCCAACCGTTCAAACCTGATAGATGGGACTATGGCATGGATTGTATTGATACACGATATATAGGCGCATCTCTGTTCATTAGCAATATTCGCCTTGTGTCCACTTATATGTGGACAGTGCCGCAATCCGTCTCCCCAGAGAGAACGACGTTCACCCATCCGCATCCTGCTCATCCCATCCTTCGCCTCATTCTATGGAGATATACTTGGGCGGAATAAAGTCCGCCAGCCATATCGTGTGATTGCCGGGATAAAACATAACCCCTTCGTTCCGGGCCATCCCGGCATCCACCTTCAACAACACCGGGGCAGCGTCTCTTCGTCTCCCGACCAGCATGGCCGTCTCTTTGTCGGCGGATAAATGAACATATTGCCTTTCCATCGGCCGCAGTCCCTCCTTCAAGATTTGCGCCGCAAAGCGCCTCGCCGTTCCATGATACACGACGGGAGGAGGAGTCTCCGCCTGCTTGACGATTTTGCGGGGCACGGAATGCCCGTATAAGGCTCTGATTTTCCCGTCCGCGACCTCAAACCGCTGCTTGTCCGCGCCCTGCATCATAGTGCGGATATCCTGCTCAGCGACGGCTTCCCATCGTTGGTCGAGGCGAAGCGCCGCCAGCAACTGATCCAGGCTTACCCAGCCTTCCTCATCCAATTCTAATTCGTACTCCCATGGCGCATGTCTCAGCGCATAAGATATTTCCTTGCTTAATTTGAACACATCTATACTCTGTCTCATCATCAAAAGCACCCTCCGTAACATCATATCTACTCTTCCTATACGATTCTGCCCCGGCAATCGATTCATTGAGCCGCGGCGAACGGGAAGACCGCTTCGATAATATGTTGTATTCGCTCCCGTTGCGGGCCGCTCCTCGCAGAAGGGAACACACTTTTTCTATGCCGCAGCTCCCAAAAGATGCATAAATGCAGTATTTTGATCGACGCCAAAAAGCAAAAAAGGGAATCCTGCAAAATTACAGGAATTTCATCTATTATAGGCTGAATTAGAGATAACTTGAGCAAAAAGATGCATATTTGCAGAAATTCAAACAAATATATCCTCTATCGGCACAAAATGATGTATTTTTGCAGGATTGCGGTCGGTGTCGGTAGCTCAAGCGGGGAAAAACAAAAAACGATCACCCCCGTACCATCTCCAAAGGGTGATCGCCTATTCACAAGCGTTCGTCTCGCTCTCGCTGTACTAATTCTAATTCACGCTCGCTTGCGCGGCGGCCAGCATAGCGCCCGCAAGCCCGTCCATGCAGCGCTCGCATCTGCCGGCGGCCGCCCTGCACGATTCCTGCCGGGACCGCGCCTGCCAGGTCCCCGCGCTCGGGGCGTGCATCCGCCTGCCCGCTTGCGCGGCCTTACGCCTTCCCGGCCGGGACCGCGCCCGCCAGCTCGTCGTACATCGCTTGAAGGTCGATGACCCGGCCGCCCTGGAGGCGGGACTGCTCGGCCGCGAAGGCCATCAGATGGCTGCGCACGGATACCGAGGCGGAGGACAGGCTCTCCGCGCCGGAGCTGGAGCCGAAGCCGCGCACTTCCTTCAGGAACGAGCGCACGATGCCCGAATCGCCGCCGCCGTGGCCCGTGATGGACGGAACGAGCTGCACGACGCGCTTCTCCTTCGTCACGAAGTCGGTGATCGTGAACGAGTCCTCCTCCATATTGCCGCGGATGTCGCCCTTCGTGCCCATCACCTGCACGATGCGCGTGTTGTCGTGCGTGAAGCCGCACATGCTGAACATCGCGGTCGCTCCGCTCGCGAATTCAAGATTGACGACCTGGTGGTCGACGACGTTATTGTCCGTCTGATAGACGCAGCGCCCGTACGGGCCTTCCCAGAGCGCCTTGAGGATGCCTTCCTTCGTGTAGTCGTCCGTAATCTTTCGCGCCCAGTCAATGCCCTCGCCAAGATAATAACGCGGCGCATGGTACTGGCAGGTCTGCTCCGCCGGACAGCCCTCGATGCAGCGGGCCGGCGCCCCTTCCGGCTTATTCCCTTCATGAAAATGCATCAGCGAGCCGAAAGAGCTGACCCGCATGCAGGGCTCATTCATGAGATACGCCAAAATATCCATGTCGTGGCATGATTTCTGCAAAATCATCGGGCTCGATTCGCCGCTGTTGCGCCAATTGCCCCGCACGAAGCTGTGCGACATATGCATATTGCCCACATTCTCGTTCAATTGAATGGATACGATATCGCCGATCGCCCCGCGATCGATCTCCCGCTTCATCGCCGACCAGAACGACGTGTAGCGCAGCACATGGCATATCGTCAGCAGCCGGTTATGCTTCTTCGCCGCCAGTTCCATCTCGACGCATTCCCGCGGCTCCGGCGACATCGGCTTCTCCAGCAGCACATGATAGCCTAGCTCCAGCGCCCGCAGCGTCGGTTCATAATGCATGCGGTCCATCGTGCAGATGATGGCCACATCGGCACGCCGGCCCCCTTCCAGGATCGCTTCCCATGTCTCGAACTGCTGCGCTTCGCTGAGGCCGAACTGCTCGGCGAAGGCTTGCCGCCGATCGGCATTCGGATCGGCAACGCCGACAAGCTGCAGCTCGTGCGGGTTATCCAGGGCATACGGCGAATAAGCGCGCGCGCCCCGGTCGCCTGCTCCAATGACAATGGCTGTAATCGGATTCATATGACATCTCTCCTTTGGACGACGCAGAGAAACGCCAGCACAAAGCGGCGTTCCTCCGGCATACTCTGTTTATTTTGCTTGGGCGGCTTGGTAAGCCTGATTCATTTCGTCAATAACTTTGAGCAAATCTTTATCTTTTTTGATTGTTTCGATAAATTTATCATACTCCTCAATCGTCTCTTTGCCAATAATTACTTTTGTACGCATATCGTCAACTTTTTTCTTGATCTCCGGAAAATAGCGATTATACGCATCCGAGTAGAGGCCGCGCTCCGGTTCCGGCACGACATGTTTCTTCCGCTCGTTCACGATCTCGACGTTGCGCTCGTACAGATCGTCCGGCATGCCGACGGCCCCGATCGCCATATCGTCGCTGATCAGATGGAAGAGGCTCGACATGTTGCCGTCTCCCGTCAAATCCTTTTTCGCCTGCTCCGTAGGCACGATTTTCCCGTTCTCTTCCTTATAATGGATGTCCTTGAGGCCGTAATAGGTCAAAATATTCCCTTCCGGACTATTTCCGTAATCGAACAGCTCGAGAATTTTCTTCATTTTGTCTTCCGGCACCTTCTTCGGAATCAGATATACGCCGTAGTACGAGGCCCCGGATGGCGTATATTTATAGCCGTTCGGATTTTCCAAATAGGGCAGCGGGTAGAGATCCGCCTTCGGGTCGATGTCGCGCAGCATCTTGCCGGTTACCCAGACATGGTTCATGGACAGGCCGGTGCCGCCGACCTTGCCGCTGCGGAACGAATCCAGTATTTGCGAAAATTTCAAGATGGCGAAATCTCTCGGGAACAAGCCCGCATCATATGCTTCCTTAATCCACAGCAGCGCGTCGCGCGAGGCGTCTTCCGTAATTATCGGCACGAGCTTGCCGTCCTTCAGCTTCCAATTGCCCTGCGTCTCGTTGAAAATATTGTAAACGAAGCCCATCGAGCTCGGGGAGGCCGCATACGGAATCTCATCCGCCTGCCCGTTGCCGTTCGGATCCTTCTCTTTGAACGCCTTCAGCACATCGAACAGGGAGTCGAGCGACGTCGGCGCCTCCAGGTTCAGCGCATCGAGCCAGTCTTTGCGGAGCATCGCGAAGGCGCCGCCTCCGAAGCTGGGATAATAGCGCGGAATGACGTAATTTTTGCCATCCACCTTCGTCTCGTCCCACATCGACGCCTTGACCCCGTCCGTCAGGTTCGGATAATCCTTGATGAATGGCGTCAAATCCCAGAAGACCCCCTGCTTGATCATTTTTTGCAGCTGCGCGTTGTTGAGCGTCTCGACGAAGACGACATCCGGCATATCTCCGGAGGCGAGCATGACATTGACCTTGTCCTCGATCGTCGTCGGCGTCAGCCAAGTGATGTCCAGTTCCGTATTGGTGCGCTTCTCGAGCTCTTTCCAGATCGGGCTGCTGCTGTTGACCATGTCTGTCGCATAGTTCAGCGTCTGAATCGAGATCTTCGTCGGACCGTCTCCTTCGGACGAAGCGCTCTTGCCTCCGCCGCCGCATGCCGTCAACAGCAGCGAGCAGGCGAGCAGAATGAGCATCGATGTTTTCAACGCGGAAGCCAGCTTGCGTGGTTGCTTGTAAATCATCGTGGACCCTCCTTTTTTACGTGAACATGCTTCTTTTTTGTGCATCCTTATCTCGTCATTCTTTGACAGAGCCGACCATCGCTCCCTTGGCGAAATGCTTCTGCAAGAATGGATACACCATCATAATCGGCAGTGTCGCAATGACGACCGCGGCCATTTTGAGCGTCTCGGTCGGCATCTGGCGATTCACATGGAAGTCCATGCCGCCCCCCGTGCCGCCGCCCATCGCGGTCGGATCGACCAGCATGTTCTGCAGGAGCACCTGCAGCGGCCATTTGCTCTGGTCGTTGATGAACATGAGCGCGTTGAAGTACGTGTTCCAGTAGCCAACCGCGAAGAACAGGCCGAAGGCGACCAGCGCCGGAAGGGACAGCGGAAGCATAATGCGCCAGAACACCCCGATCTCGTTGCAGCCGTCGATGCGGCCGGCTTCCTCCAGACTGTCCGGGATACTGTCGAAGAATCCCTTCATCAACAGCACATACCAGGCGCTCGTCAAGCTTGGCAAAATAAGCGACCACACGCTGTCGATCAGGCCGAGATTGCGGACGACCAGGTACAGCGGCACCAGCCCCGGCTGGAACAGGAACGTAATCAAAATCATCATCATAATGGCTTTGCGGAAGCGCAGCCGCTTGCGGGACAGCGCATAAGCGAGTCCTCCCGACACGATGAGGCTGCAAGCCGTGCCCACGGTTGCCAGGAAGGCGCTGATTCCGAGCGAGCTCATGAACAGCCCGTTGGCCAGCAAATATTTATAGGCATCCAGCGTCCATTGCTGCGGGAACAAAATCAACGGCCGCGTGTAATATTCCGTCGGATCCGTGAATGACAGCACGATCGTATAGTAAATGGGAAATACGGCGGCGATACTGAATAGAATCAGCACCGTCACGTTGGCCGCCTGGAACAACCGATCCCGCCACTGCTCTCTCATGGCATTCGACCCCTTTCCTGCTTGTCTCATAGAGATGCTAGAGGATGCGAAGAAGTCAGTACAGACTGTCCTGACCGAACCGCTTCGCCACCTTGTTCGCCGTCACGACTAGAATGACGCCGACGACCGACTTGAACAGCCCGATGGCTGTGCTGTAGCTGAATTCGCCCTGCTTGATCCCGATGCGGTACACATACGTATCGAACACATCGGCGACATGGGTTACCGCCGAATTCATCATCAGATAAATCTGCTCGAAGCCGGTATCCATAATCGTGCCCAGGCGAAGAATGAACAGAATCAGAATGACGTTGCGCATGCCCGGCAGCGTAATATGCCAGATGCGGCGCATCCGCCCCGCTCCGTCCATGACGGCCGCTTCATACAGCTGCGGATCGATGCCGGCGATCGCCGCGAGGAAGATAATCGTGCCCCACCCGACTTCCTTCCAGATCGATTGCGCGGTCAGCAAGCCCCAGAAATAATTCGGGTTGGACAAAATGTCGACCGTCTCCTTGCCCATCGAGAGGAGGAGCTTGTTCATGAGCCCCTCCGACTGCGAAAACATAAGGAAGGTCAAGCCGTAAATGAGCACCCAGGACAGAAAATGCGGAATATAAATCAGCGACTGCACCGTGCGCTTCAAAATCGAGTTCCGCACCTCGTTCAGCATGAGGGACAGTATGATCGGCGCCGGAAAAAAGAAGAGAAGATTCAGGAAGCTGATCGCCAGCGTATTTCGCAGCAGCAGATAGAAATCTTCATTGGCGAAAAAGCGGCTGAAGTGCTCGAACCCGACCCAGGGACTGCCCGTGACGCCGAAATACGGAGAGTAATCCTGGAAGGCAATGACCAGATTCGTAATCGGAATGTACTTGAAAATCAGGAAAAACAGCAGTCCCGGCAGGGCTAACAAATATAAATACTTGTCGCGCTTCAGATCGGACCATAGCTTACGCTTGCCGGTGCGGGCACCGGCACGGGGCGGAGGATCTGCTGTTCGCTCGGCGGCGATATTCGTTGGCTGTGAGCTCATCGGTCACCCTCGCTTTCTATTCGAATCGAAGCTTCATGGCTTGGTAGTGCCAATGTAAACGCTGTCATCATTCCGTGCAATTTGACTTTTTTTCCAGCTTGACTTTAGCCCTTTACCGGTACGCGAAGCCCCGTCCTGCCTGACGGAGCGTCTTTTCGGATCGGTGCGGTTTCCTGCCGTTGCACTTTTTTTCCGGTCCTCGCCGGTGCCTTCTCCTCCTCTATTCCAACCGGCCATTTTAATTGGAAGCCTTTTCAACACGAATGTCATTCAGTATGATGAAAATAACGGCATCCGGACTTCCGCGATCCGAATCCGCTGCATGATGGGAGGATAACCGTTGAGACAGCAATGGATAAGCCTGGTGTCTTCGAAAGGCGTGTTTTATTGGAAGACCATCGCGATGGCTGTGCTGCTGACCTGTCTTCCGCTGACGGTCATCAGCGCGGCTTATTTATATATCGGGAACCAGCATATGGTGAACCAGTTCCAACAGAAGAACGAGGATGCGCTTCAGGATGCGGCCAAGCAGATTGACGAGCAATTCTCCCAGCTTGTCCAATATGCGCTGAACATGGTCGTGAAGCCGCATTTCAAGCCGTCCGTGTCCGACATGGATTTCGGGCGCCAATTCGAGGAGACGCTCCAGTTGCTTGATACGCTGACCTTGATCGAAAATGCCGATCCGCTGATCGACCAAGTGTACCTGTACATCCAAAAGCAAAATAAAGTGCTGCAGCCTTCGCTCGGTCTTCGCACGCTGGAGGATCCGCAGGATGCCGAGCGCTGGGGCCGGCTCCTGCAGGAGGAGAAGGGCATCTACTGGGCGCATGATCTCGTGCGCCCGTTCGCCAAGGGCGGCACGCCGCACGCGATCGTGCTCAAGCTCCCGTTCAACGGGTCGGCATCCTTCGGCGCGATCGTCATCTACATCAATCCGTCGAAGCTGCACATCTTCGCCAATACGGACAACCTCTCGTATGTGTTGGACGCCGGGGGGCATGTGATCGGCCATTCCGCGAAGACCGCGGAGCATCCGGAGGCGCTGCCGCTCATTCTTGAGCACCTGCAGGAGGAGCCCGCCCCGGCCGAGCCGGGACGCCTCCCTCCGCCGCGAACATGGCAGATGCCAATCGAAGGCGGGGACTCGCTGCTCGTCAATACCGTCTCCTTCGAGAAAATGGGCGAAACGTGGACCTATATCGCGGGAACCCCGCTGTCGGTCATTACGGCCCCTACCCGGCCCTATACCCATGTCGTGCTCGTCCTGTGGGGCTGCGCCCTGCTGGCCGCGCTCGCGCTGAGCTGGTTCGCTTCGCGCCGGATGTACCGGCCGATTCGCCGGGTCGTCACGATGCTCGGCGGCTGGCGGACGCCGGAGTCGGCGGTCCACAATGAACTCGACTATATCGAGAAGGAATGGAAGCAGTACCGGTTCGCGAACGAGACGCTGCAGAGCCGCCTCGATCAATCCGTCCCTTCCGTGCGCGAAGCGTTCATCAACCAGTTCGTGACCGGCCAGGCTTCGCACCTGAGCGAGCGGGAGATACGCGAGAAGCTGAAGCTGCTGAAGGTGAATATCGAGGGGAAGCGCTTCGCGGCCGTCGTCGTGCAGCCGAATGCGTTCGGGGAAGGCCGGGAGCCGTTATCCGGCCGGGATGAGCATCTGATGGCGTACGCGGCCATCAACATCGTGCAGGAGCTGTCCGAACTGGCGGCCGATTATGTCCACCTGATCAACTTCCTCGACGGCTCCTTCGGCGCCGTGCTTATCCTGCCGGGACCAGGGACGGAGACCGACGAATCCCGCCGCCGGATCGGGCAGCTCTGCGATCAATGTCTCCGCGCCCTGCGCGATATGCTCCGTCTGGAGGCGACGATCGTCGTCAGCGGGCCGACTTCGTCCTGGCTTGACGTGCCGTATTCGGTCGAGCAGGCGCGGCGGGCCCTGCGGCACCGCACCTTCGATTCCGGCAGTCAGCTGCTGGAGGCGGAGCAGGTCCTGTCCCGGGCGGCAGGCAGCGTCGAATTCCCGCTGGAGCTGGAGCAGGACATCATCCACGCCCTCAATCTGGGGCTGGAAGAGGAAGCCGTGCAAGGGGTGGAGCAGTTCGTCACCGCTCTCCATGCCGGCGGAGCGGCCGAATGGCTCATCCATCAGGCCTTGATGCGGCTCGTTGGCAACATCCACCGGGCCATGCTTCAGGCCGGGCACAACCCGTATGCCGTGTTCGATGCGGCGGGGCTGCAAGAGGAGCTGAACGGGCTGCGCGACACGCGCGCCTGCCTGGCCTGGTTCCATGCCCGCATCATCAAGCCGTACATCGGCTCGCTGAACAAGAGCTATAGCGCGGCCATGAAGCGGCTGGTCGAGGAGATGCTGGAGCGCATCGGCCAAGATTATATGAGCGACCTCTCCCTCGACACCGTCGCCGCGGAGGCTGGCGTAAGCGCATCCCAGCTCAGCAAGGCCTTCAAGCAGATGACCGGCTCCAACTATGTCGATTACTTGACGTCGCTCAAGATGAACAAATGCAAAGAGCTGCTCCTGACCACCGATATGAAAATTAACGAAATCGCGGAATCGGTCGGCTACCAGCCGTCTTACTTCAACCGGATGTTCAAGAAGCTGGAAGGGATGACGCCTGGCCAATACCGGCAGCAGCATGCCGGATAAGCTCATCCCCGCGTGGAGAAGAGGCTGCTGCCCCCACTCGTGGTTCCCGGCGCGGGGAGCCGGGCAGTGCCTGACTTCGGATTCATAGACAAAAACGGGGCTGTCCCACAAGTCGTTTTTTACTACTGTGAGACAGCCCCCGATTATTAAAGCTCGACTCTCCGAAAAACTCCAAAAGTGCACTTTTCCTTTATGACGTATACTCCGTTACAAGGAATCCTGCAAAACGGCATCAACTTCGGACTATCCAATCGAGAAAAGAAAAAAATCGATGAACATATGTACTTTTGCAGGAATTTCAACAAATAGCGGCTTAAAGAGCACAAATTGCATCCATCAGGCTGTTGAGAAAGAAGTTTTGAGCAGGAAAATGGATATTTCCACCATCCTGAAAACTGCACCATTTCCCTAGACACGCCCATCCGGCAGGCGAAATCCGCAAAACTCCACGATTTCTCCAGACGCTCCTATTCAGTAAGCGAAATCCTGCATAAATACAGCAATTCGATATGGACGACGATTCCAGAAAGGGAATCCTGCAAAATTACAGGAATTTCCCCCGTTTCGCTTCGGCTTGAAGCAAAAGGGCCTAAAATGATG
>OGUH01000190.1_pt1 | contig 28681 bp, 18 predicted proteins | sample 1574661 | NCBI WGS metagenome assembly OGUH01 (sample SAMN03295822, study PRJEB24534) | human gut metagenome | isolation source: fecal sample 3 from infant 3 | host: Homo sapiens | place: USA: Pittsburgh, PA | collected 2014-07
AGGGACGCTACCTCGCGCCCGGCCCGGTAGCCTGGAGGAATAAACGGAGGGGACCACGAAGTGGCAATTTTCCCGCCGGGAGCCGGGATTGTAAAGGGCGTGGCGGAGAACGCCCTTTACACGTTCACAGGAATCGGTGTTTCAGAGAAACGATGCACATGAGGTGAACGGAACCCTTACCGTGAGATAGCATATTCATAACTTCTGCCAACACAGGTGATGCTTTCTGATACAGAGGCGTTAACTGAACTGCATTAGCCTCAGGCGGCTTTTTTATGCGGATTTTAGGCGTAACCCACTAAAACTGATAATAAAAGCTATAATTAACGGATATCTGCTGCGGCGAAGGAAAGGAAAAAGATGCGTCGTGTAAAACTGCTTTGTTCACTCATTATGCTGCTCGTGAGTCAGAGCGCGCAGGCGGTGAGTTATCCGCTCCCGCCTGAAGGCAGTCGCCTGGTGGGGAGCCCTTTGACCATTACGGTACCTTCAGGAAACACTCAGCCGTTGGAAGCTTTTGCCGCGCAGTACGGACAGGGGTTGAGCAATATGCTGGAGGCCAATCCCGGCGTGGATGTTTTTCTGCCTAAGTCTGGCTCGACGCTGGTTGTGCCACAGCAACTGATATTACCGGATACTGTACGCGAGGGGATCGTAATCAACGTCGCAGAAATGCGCCTTTACTATTATCCCGCTGGCAGCAATACGGTTGAGGTTTTACCCATTGGCATTGGCCAGGCGGGCAGAGAAACGCCGCGTAACTGGGTGACGGCGGTAGAACGCAAGCAGGAAGCACCAAGCTGGACGCCTACGCCGAATACCCGGCGCGAATACGCAGCGCGTGGGGAAAGCCTGCCGGCGTTTGTTCCTGCCGGGCCAGATAACCCGATGGGACTGTATGCGATTTATATCGGCAGGCTTTATGCCATTCATGGCACAAATGCGAATTTCGGTATTGGTCTGCGGGTAAGTCAGGGGTGTATCCGTTTACGTAATGACGACATTAAATATCTGTTTGATACCGTACCGGTAGGGACGCGTGTGCAACTGATAGACCGACCGGTGAAATACAGCGTAGAGCCGGACGGTAGTCGCTGGGTGGAAGTGCATGAACCACTGTCACGAAACCGGTCGGAATACGAGTCTGACAGAAAAGTTCCCTTGCCAGTCACCCCCGCGCTGCGCACCTTCATCAGCGGGAATGACGTGGATATGAGTCGCGGAAATCAGGCACTGGAAAGACGCTCCGGCATGCCGGTGAATATCAGTCTGATTCAGACCCATTACTAATTTTCAAGGCGACCCTGTGACCTTTAGCCTGGGGGGTGGGTCGCTTTTTTAATTTGATACTGCCCCATTTTTACCACGCCAATATGGTCTGCCATTAGCTGCGCCTCGTGTTCACTGTGTGTAACCAGCAGTGCCGTTTGCCCGGCGGCACGCAAAATATCCCGTACCTCGTTGCCAAGACGCTCACGCGTGCGCTTATCAAGACTGGAGAAAGGCTCATCGAGCAGCAGGATTTCCGGATGCGGCGCCAGCGCGCGCGCAAGAGCGATACGCTGCTGTTGACCGCCGGACAGTTCATGCGGATAACGGCCGGCATGACTGTGCAACTCCACCATTTTTAACAGTTCCGCCACCCGGACCTGCTGCTGCTCACGCGGCATACGTCGTAACCCAAAGGCCACATTTTGTTGCGCCGTAAGGTGAGGGAATAACGCATATTCCTGAAAGACCATGCCGACATGCCGTTTTTCCGGCGGCAGATGAACACCGGAACCGGCAACGCGGCGCTGCGACACATAGATCTCTCCGCTTCGCAGCCGTTCAAATCCGGCAACTGCGCGTAACACGGTGGTTTTTCCGCAACCTGAAGCACCCAGTAGGCAGGCGATCTCTCCTTTACGTACCGACATTGAAAACCCGCTCAGCACCGATTGCTGGCTGTTGCCGTAGGCAACGTGCACATCCTGGAGTCGTAATGCAATTTCTGACATTGTTACTCTCTTAACCACGGCGAGCCATCTGGTGACGCACCAATAAAATAACCGGTAGCGTGCCAGCTAAAACAATCATTAGCGCGGCGATAGCACCTTCTTCATAGGTTCCACGGGCGGCTTCTGCATACAGCAACGTTGCCAGCGTTTCGAAGTTTACCGGGCGCAACAGCAACGTTGTTGGCAGTTCTTTCATGGCATCGGCAAAAACCAGCAGGGCGCTACTCACTAACGCCGGGCGCAGCAATGGGAAATGAACCCGTGCAAATGTGCCCGCACCATTCTCACCCAACAGACGAGAAGCCTGCTCCAGCGAAGGAGGAATGCGGCCCAGGCCGGAATCCAGTGCGCCGATAGCAATCGCCTGGAAACGCATGGCACAACAAATTACCAGCAGGATCCCGGCAGACATCAGCGGCAGGCCGCGAACATCCAGTAAATCTGCCAGCCAGCGGTCGACTGCCATCGCGGGGGTTAAAAAACCAATCGCCAGAATTGTACCGGGAACCGCGTAGCCTAAAGAAGCCAGACGCATCACACCACGGCGAAATCCTGGCATCGCGTTATCTGCGGCGCTATGCCGCGCGCTCCAGGCCACCAACATACTGACGCAAACCACCACCAACGTGGTTCCCGCGGCCAGTGATAACGTATTTTGTAATGCAGCCAGTAACGAGGAGGATATAGGGCTCTCGTCACCTATACGTTTGGCGCTTTCCCAGATTAAAAACAGCACCGGGGCCAGAAAGCCCAGCACAACTGGCAGCGTAATAACGACACCGAGTAGCCAGCCACGCCAGCCTTGCACGCGGGTGGGTTGAATTTCCCGCAGGCTACGGCTGCTGAATCCCTGTTTTCTGCGGCCATAAAATTCCAGCGTCAGAATAAAGAATATAAACATCAGCATCATGCAGGCGATTTGCGCTGCGGCAGATAAATCAGAGCGAGAGATCCACGTGGTGTATACGGTAACGGTTAACGTTTGTACCCCGAGAAATTCCGACGCGCCAATATCGTTAAGCGTCTCCAGCAGCGCCATACTGATCCCGACGGCCAGTGCCGGGCGAGCCATGGGGAGAGCAACACGAAAAAAAGTCCCGGTTGCGCTGCAACCCAGCGTACGTGCAGCTTCCAACAGATGGGCCGGCTGGCTGATAAACATGGCGCGGGTTGTCAGGTACACGTAAGGATAAAGTACTAATCCGAGCAAGATTATTGCGCCGGAAAGGGAACGTAAATCGGGCAGACGGAACTGTCGCGGGCTGTCAAAGCCCAGTATGAAACGGATAAAGGTTTGCAGGGGGCCAATCGGATGCAGCAGATCGAGCCATGCAAAGGCAACGATGTAGGTCGGCATTGCCAGCGGCAACAGCAGCGCCCAACTGAGAATTTTTCGCCCAGGGAAATCCCATGCCGTTACCGCCCATGCGCTGCCTACGCCAATGACGCCAACCATTATCGCGACACCCGCTAGCAACAGCACGGTGTTTTTGAGCGCTGAAGGCAGTACATATGTCATAAGATTATCCCAGTGGGATAAATCAGCCTGGGTGGCCTGCCAGATCAGCGCAACGATGGGGGTCAGGACGCCAAGCGCGACGCACAACGCGCCAAGATGCAACGGCGTTAATAATGACTGCGGCCCGGAAACCAGGCCGCGTAACGTCGGAAACTGCAGCGATTTATTGATCGAATCCAACTTTATCTACCAGCAAACTAGCTTGTTTACGATACTTCACGATCTCGGTGAGCGGCGTTTTATCGACGTCGATTTCACCGATTGTGGCGCTAATGACCGGGTCAAGCGTTACGCCTTTCAGTACCGGATATTCGAAGTTCGCTTTCGCATACTGCTGCTGGGCAGGCGCGGAAACCAGATATTCCATCAGCTTAACGGCATCGGCTTTATTTGGCGCATAGCGGGCAACGGCAGCGCCGCTGATGTTGACGTGCGTACCGCCATTTTCAAAGGTTGGTTTAACGACTTTAATGGCATCGCCCCACTGACGAGCATCGCTGCCTTCTTTGGCGTTTTTCATATGGCCGACATAATAGGAGTTGGCCAGACCAATATCACAAATTCCACCGAGGATATCGCGGGCAACATCGCGATCGCCGCCGGTGGCTTTACGCGCCAGGTTAGCCTTGACACCGCGTAGCCATTCTTCGGTTTTAGCTTCACCATGATGGGCAATCATCGCGGCGATCAGCGCCGTGTTGTAGGGGTGCTGACCGGAACGAATACAAACTTTACCTTTGTATTCAGGACTGGCGAGCTGTTCGTAATGCCAGTTATCGATTGGCAGCGACTTCTCGGCATACAGTACGCGGGCGCGCATTGAAAGCGCAAACCACTGATTATCCGCACCGCGCAGATTCGCCGGAATGGCGGCTTTCAGCGCTTCTGACTCTACCGGCTGAGTGACGCCGGCTTCAACTAAATCGATGAGATTTCCGGCATCGACGGTCATCAGCAGGTCGGCAGGGGAGTTTTTGCCTTCCGCCTTAACACGCTCAAGCATACCGTCTTTGATATAGACCGTACTTACTTTGATACCGCTGGTTTTAGTCCAGCTATCAAGTAAAGGCTGGATCAGGCCCGGTTCACGGGTGGTGTAAAGCGTTAACGTTTCCTGAGCGAAAGCCGGCAGGCTGACAGAGAAGAGGAGGGCAGAGGCAAGCGTGATACGGCGCAATCCGGTGCGAGTCAGAGCATTCATCGTTTTTATCCCAGAGTAATTGGAACATACAGTGAACCGAGTCGGGGCTCGTTCTTTTGGCTCGCGTACAATAAATGATAATCACTAGCACTTACAATAATTGCAAAGTTTAAACGATTTACATTTACACAACTTTAATCAACGATGTGATGCGGCATGGAATGGGGAGTTATGGCAGACTGAGCGCTTATAGAGGCAGCTTTTACACAGACGTTAAAAGCAAAAAGCCCGCTTAAGTTTCCTTAAGCGGGCTTCTTAAATTTGGCTCCTCTGACTGGGATCGCCTTTGCCAGTAACTGGCTAATATGTAAGCTAAACCTGAATTGCCGTTCTGTCAAGACCACCAGAATGACCACCAATAGATCTTATCTGCATCTGCAAAGTTATATACTATCGATAAAGGGGGATATCTCTTGGATGTCTTCTTCCTCAGAGAGAAAAAATCGTAGAATTATATATATTAATAGGTAAAACCTTTTGGCTGTTTAATGTCATTGTAATATACTGTTTTTATATACATGATTGTATACTTCAATGATTATTAGCAAGTAAATATAAGAATATAATATATTATGTAGTTTTTATATGTTCTCGGTTGGAATGATTTTGAATAAGGACCATACATGGCTGATAGTAATGAACATTTAAATAATAATTGCCCCTCATGCGGTAGCATGCTTGATTCAGATGAAGTGTGTGCTTGTGGCTATGACTCAAGCTTGGATGTGCAGGAGGAAAGTTATGTCCCTCAGTTTGCATTGACAGCAACTCTGGATAAAGTGTCAGGGGACTCCGGCCCTATATTTAAAGAGTCTTTAGGTGAAGTTTGGACATTAGATACAGAAGACGTTCAGCTTTTTATTAAACAAATCGAGAAAAAATTTAAACTTAAAAGGAAACTTCATGGTGTAATCGATGAAAATAAAATGCCATTAAGTGCACCTATTTCTTTCAGTAAATATCTAAATCAAAATATAGATTTTAAATCTTTTGTTCAGTCAATGATGGATAGAATGAGAGGTGAAGCGAATAATGACAAATCAAGGCTTTCTGGTGGGGCTATAATATTTATTCATTACAATGTAGATAATGATAAAGAAAGTAGTGGTCGTCTTTTTATTATCATGGTGGATAGAAAGGGAGTCTTTAATTTCGATAAAAATCTTATTCCAGAGAAATTACCATCTATAGATATAGATTCCTTGCGACAAGCTGTCCTTGTTGATTTGACTTTATTCAAAGCAAGCTACCCAGAAAATAATGGCGACCCTTATCTGCACTTTATATCTGGTCGATCTAGTAGCGAATTCTTTAAGCGAGCATTGGGTTGTAACCCAAAAATTGATAATAATAGAAGTATTGATGAAACAAATAGAGCTGTTGATGATTTTGTTAAGGTAATGAAGTTAAAGCACATCGATAGAGTTAAAGTAAAGAAAGCAGTCGAAGCTTTGATGAAATCAAAAGCAAAAGATCCCAATGATAGAAAGTTAACGATTGAAGATATAGGGAATTGTATAGAGAAAACCCTTCCTGAAAATAAAGAATTAAAAGGGAAGTTTGTACAGTTCGCGGATGTTAATGAATATGTTATTGATGATTTTTTCGAACCAAGTAGATTTTCTGGAAGTAGCTTTGGAGAAATAAAGATTTCTGATGCGGAACAGGAATATGAATGTAAAATATCTGTTGATGCAATTAGCGAGGATGATACATCAAATGCAAAAGTTATATATGATAGAGCTAATGGCCAATTAATAATACGATTGTCGCATAATGCAGTAACTGAAATCGAGAAAATAGTTGGTTAAATTTACAAGGAGAAGTGATGAGCGACATGAATGGTTTTGAAACATTAGTAAATGCTATCTTATCGGCAAAAATTGAAGTCGATAGTGGCTATATGTTGCTCGAATTTGAAGACCAATCAATTGATATTAATATAATATCTAAGTTAATCAAAGATTATGGTTTAGCCGTAGAACCTGAAGTTGAAAGTAAAGAAATTATTTTCCCGTTGTCTTCTGGGGCATTTCGAGATGATTCAAATATATATAGTACGCTAGATTCCTTTTTGAGAACATGTATTTCTCTAGGTTATGTTCCTAATGATTTTATTATTCTCACTGAGAAGATTTCTTCACTATTAATTGATGATAAAATTGGTAGTATTGATATTTACTTAAAATGGACTTCAGTATTATCCAGTGTTGCTAATCATCAAATTGGAGGGAAGTTTATACTCTATATACCAAGTGATAATGGTGGTAAGGAGTTAGTTATTAATTCCTACGAAAGATTGGACTATATTATAAAAGCTCCCTATAGCAAGGTCGCTGTAGACTCAGTTGATAAAATAATAAAGGTACTTGATGTCGAGGATGCTCAGTCTCCCGAAAGAAAATCTATTATTCGTACTGCTATATATGATTTGATTAATAACATTGAGAGTAAAGATGTTTCAGCGCTAATCACAATAAGCGAGAGGGTTTTTAACCGGTATAACGATCTTTTGGAGTTATATACTAATAGATTCTCCGTTAACAAACTATTGTCTGAATTGGAACAAAAAAACCTTGAGTATACAACCAAAATAAATGATTTTGTTTCATCTAGTCAGACAAAAGCTTTTGCAATTCCTGGGGCCTTGATTGCGATCGGTGGATTAGCTAAAGCCAGCGGCTTCTGGGATTCTTTATTGATTTTTATAGGTCTCTTTCTCGTATATTACATAACTTCTATGTCCAACCAAGTTTTATATGAGTCCTATATAACTTTAAAAAATAGTCTTAATGACTCTTTTTCAAGGTATTCTAAATTTGATGAAGGGGTGGAAGTTAGGGATGCAGCCAAAAAAATCTCATTAGAGCTTTATCATAAAATAGATAATGCAAAAGAACGGTTGGAAAAAGTTAATAGCATTGCAAAATGGATGCTTTGGATAGGTGGGGGGTATCTGGTCTTGAAAATGATATTTATTGATGGTAAGTAAATAGAAATATTGTTAATCTAATTTTGTTTTTCAATTATCAAGAGAATGACAAGTGAGAGTTTTTATATCACCATGTGATGGTTGTTTAGTTTGATTTTCAAGCTCTTTTGTAATTTCATCTACAACCGAATTATTAGTTTTTCGGGAGCCTGAAAGTGTATAACTAATTGGGTTTCACTGGTATTAAAAAATTATACTTTCATATTTATTGAAGTTCCCCTCTTCATGAGTTTTTGCAAGTGAATTACTGGCGGATTTCTTATCTTCTCTATTGAACTACCATTTATCCATCATGTTATTTAAAATAATCGGAAAAATTAACATTGGGAGATACACCTAGAAGTTTGGCCAATGTTTCAAAAATGACTGTAAGTGCACCGGTTTTAGTTCCCCGCACTTTATGGGATTTCAGCCATCAGCCGGTACTCTTCAGGTGTCAAGTTGTTCAGTGACTCGTGAGGGCGCTCGCCGTTATATTCAGCCAGCCAGCGCTATGTGATTTCCCGTGCTTCATTCAGGGTTCTGAATAGATAAAAATCCAATATTTCTGTCCGGTACGTCCGGTTGAACCGTCCGATAAAGGCATTCTGCGTGGGCTTGCCGGGCCTGATAAATTCCAGCATCACACCATGCTCTTCTGCCCATTGTGCCAGCGTCAGCTAGACCAGCTCCGGGCCGCTATCCATCCGCATTTTCAGCAGGTATCCGCAGTTTGCCACGTTCCTGTCCAGCACTCTCACGACCCGCTGCGCCGGGATATTCAGGTCAATTTCGATCGCCAGCGCTTCGCGATTAAAACCATCCACTACGTTGAAGGTCCGTAAGCGCCTGCCGCACACCAGCGCATAGTGCATAAAATCGATGGACCAACTCACGCTTTATCGCTGGTTTTAAAGCTTTTTTCAATAACGTCTTTCACTCCGCGGCATTCGAGACTCAGGTTCGCAAGCATCTGTTTCAGTCGGCGGTTTTCATCCTCAAGTTCTTTCATCTTTTTGATATCAGAGACTTCCATATCGCCGAACTTCGCTTTCCAGTTATAGTACAAGGCCTCAGAGATCCCGGCATCGCGGCAGACATCCTTAACGGTACGTTTGGCTTCGACGGACTTCATAACAGCGATGATCTGGTGTTCGGTTAATCCGGCTTTGCGCATGGTGATCTCATCCAGGGACATAGTCAGTATGCCGGAAGATCTCTAAAAGTAAATGGCCCGGTTTACCGGGTTGCTTACAGATCAGCCGCTTCAAAGTTGGGGTGTAAGCCGAGTACTGGTACTAGATGCTGGACTGTGGGTGGGGCTTTGGCTGGTGAAAACACTTTCAAAAAAATAACATAGTTAGTGATCGATGCCATTATGCAGGGGTATAATCTTATTCTATGATTTTTCGAACAAAATAGTTGCCATTTCAGGCAAATCATATGTGTGGTCAAGTAAAATGATGACATCTGGTATGGTGATATGAATAGTATTTTTGCAAGAGAAGGAGACGAAATCCGGGTTCTTTCACTATTTTCTGGCTGTGGAGGGATGGACTTTGGTATTGAATCTGCCGGAGGAAAGATTGTTTTTGCTAACGATATCGTTGAAAACGCGTGTAAAACATTAGCCAAGTATTTTCCTGATACTGATGTTAAGCATGGCGATATCTCTCAAATTCAAACTTTTCCATCTGTGGATGTTGTCGTTGGTGGCTACCCGTGCCAGTCATTTTCGATGGCTGGTAACAGAAAGCCCAGCGACGATGCGCGGACCAATCTTTATAAGCAATTTCTTCGGGTATTGAATATCGTTCGACCTAAGTATTTTGTGGCTGAAAACGTTTCAGGATTACAGCAGTTGGGCGCAGGTAGCTTTTTAGAACAACAAGTTAACGCCTATCGGGATGCAGGATATCAAGTTAGTCACCATCTTGTTAATGCAAAATCTTACGGTGTTCCACAGTCACGCAAGCGCCTGTTTATTATTGGTGTCAGAAACGATCTGGGGCAATATTTTGAATTTCCGGCAGCAACGCATGGTAAAGCGACCTTAAAGAACCCGCACTTAAAACCTTATGTTTCCCATGGTGAGGCTATCCGCGATTTGCCATTATGGCCAGAGGGTGAGTTTTACGAACGACCTCACGATCCCGAGGGGCACTTCTCATGGTACTTTATGTCCAGAAATCGTAAGGCCAAATGGGATAGTCCTGCTTATACCGTCGTAGCGAACTGGCGACATGTGACGTTGCATCCAGCCAGCCCAATGATGAAGTTAACATGGTCAAATCTTGAGGACGGCTGGAAGCAGCGCTGGGATTTTTCTGAAGAATATGAACATGTTGCTATTGATTCAACCCGGCCTAAGCTGGAACAGGCTAGGCGTTTGTCATGGCGGGAATGTGCCAGAATACAGACGTTTCGTCATGATTTTGAGCCTATTGGTGATATTGAATCTCGATTTACTCAGATAGGCAATGCAGTTCCTCCGTTACTGGCCGAAATCATTTTTCAACATCTATTTTCTGGTGATGGGTTGAAAATGAATTTGAGGAAGGGCGAATAAAAATCATGAGTATATCTTTCCCTATTTCTTTAGAAGAGTGGAATGCAGCACTAGTTAACGCCGTTTTTTTTGAGCCTTCCCGTGCAGGTGTATTTTTGAGTCGAATCGATACTACTGGAAGAATTTTTGAGCAATTGGCTGGTTCTCGTAGTAAAGAAGAAGCTAAGCAAAGCTTTCTTGATTCATTTGGTAAGGATGAAAGAAAAATACAACGTTATCTCAGAGATGATTCAACGCTTGATAGTCTGACTCGAATAAAAGGCATCCCACCTCATTTTTCTATTCTATATTTAACGTTACTTGCCGCCAGTGCTGATAATGAAACTCATGATGAAGGAGACTTTAGGGTTAGATTTTCTGTATTATTGGGACTGAATAGGAATAAGAAATTTATTTTTAGAGAACTGCCTAGCTTATGGCGAAGAGTTGAACAATGGAGTCAAAGTAAACAGGGTTGTTCTCGGTTATTTTTACCCCATCCCCAAAATGAAAAGCTGATTGGGTATTCTAAGAGGCTTTCTTTTCCTTGTTATAGAGATGAAATTCGTTTGCGAGCCATACTGGTTCGTAATAATCTGGACAGCCATTCAACATTTGAATCTGTTAATAAAGTAATACACCAGAGAATTGATGATTTTAGTGAAGTATTCGTCAGTGAATTCAAAGTATTCTATACGCTATTATCAACTGCAGCCATGCAGCAGGCATATAGTAGCCCGTTCTGGGGGGCTGTGAGGGATATTACGTGGCATGAAGAAAATCAACAAGCCAGAGAGAATGGGCTTTTCTGCATTCACTTAGACGCTACCGATCCGCAACTTCCAGAACTTTGTCTGTTAATGGATGATGTTGGTGCTCAGACTTTGGATACCGTTAAAACTGAATCGTTACCAGAAAAATTGGGAAATTACAGTAGCATTTATTATCAGACCAACGTTAATGCTACATTAACGAGTTTACTTCCATTTCTACAAAAAAGAAAAAAAGGCTTAACTGGATCGCGGGTTGGCATGGCGCTACATGCTGGTTGTTTACCCCTTTTCAGGGATGATTCTGGGTTTATCAGTTCGGATGGTCATTATTTTGACGATGGTCTGGTTTGTTTGATTATTCGTCATGAATATGCTGTACATATCCGCACCATGTTTGAACATACTGGCCTGACTGTTATGACGCTAGGAAAAAATACAGGTTCTGAAGATTGGGAAGTTCTCGTCTTTGATACGATGAGTAGACAGGAATTAACCGAACTTGCCAAATTACTTCCTGGTGCTGCTCGTAGATTTATGGTTCAGAGTTGGATACCTGCTCGACCTTATATCACAGGTGCAGCCCGTTTTGGACAGTCAATATTACTTAACCCAGCCAGTACGCCGGTTATTCATATGGTGGGTGCCATTGGCGGGGAATATGTAATCAGAGATTCCAATCATATAGAACTGGTCAGCGGCATACTAACACCAACACAAGGTGGTGAAGGACTATTTATTTCTCCGGAAAAACTCACTTCATTATCAGGACAGGCGTTTTGTCGCTATCGGTTAACGCTTGAGAAACAGGTTGAACCGTTGGTTTTTGACATTCACGTCCTCGATCATGCGCCGGATGCTCCATATCGTAAAGTTGCCGAACAACATGACTGGCTTATTGATGGTCAACGGGGAACATTAGTGCCATTAAACAATGTTGAGTCAATGGAGTGTCTGAAAAACCAAAAAACTACCTCACTAGGCGGATCATGGTCGATATGGCGACTTGATGAACGTGTGCCTGTAGAGAGTAAACAGTTTGATTTGCACATGCTTCCTGCCGCATTTGACTGGTTAGCTGAAGCACTGGCACTGCGTTTTCAAAAACGCAGTACGCTACCATTTGATGAGCTTAATACACATTTAACGCCCGTATCACTAGCGACAGGTATACCTGCATGGCGGTTGCGCCGGTTGCTTTTTGCCTCAGGCTGGCTTTGCGTAATAGAAAGACGACATGCGCCGTATCCGGTGGTATCACTGGCAAAACGTACATTGTCTGTTTGTGAGAAGGTAGAAGGACTCACTGCCCGAGTTGGCGGTATGTTGACGAAAAGCGAGCGTCATCATCTGCAAGGTTTGTTGAAAGAGAGTGAACGGGTAAGACGTTGGTCAACAGTGGATAATAATTTTGCACTTGGCAGTATTGAATTGATTTTGTCAGGAACCGATCGCGTAAAAGATTTGCTTGAACAGTTCAATTGGCAGTTTCTAGCCAGAGAAGATTTTTCTGTTGGCCCATTAAGTGGCGTGCTGTTATCCATGACTCAAATAAAGCAAGTTCCAGCTTTGCCACCCGATATTTATGTGGCGTTCTGGCAGACAAAAAAAAACCAATGGTCAGAAGAAATCCAGCCAACAAATAGCGACCTGTTAATGCGCTGTCGGGAAAAGCAACGTAATCGTTATTTTATTCGGGCAGATACGGGGTACTGGCAAACTGATAGCTTTGCCTGGGCGTTAATGGCTCACGTCATGAGGTCGGAAAAAACGCTTGGTACTCAAAGTCACTATGGCGATCTCTTCTGGTCTAAGTCACTAATTACTTTACCGATTTCTGTCACTCAGTGGTGGTTACATTTCGCCGGCGGTTGTTGTACCGTCAGTGATGACGGAAGGATAATATTTGCTGGTAGAGGGGATGAATTGTGGGGAGGCGTTGAGTGTGATGATAATGCTGTTTTCCCGGTTAATCGAGCAGTCACTCGGCGGGCGAGAGCTTTGGCGCTACGCAGGATAAGCAGCATCAATTAATCTCTTAAATCAATCACCAAGGAGCTCACTCAGGGTGTCTAAAAAACAACATATCATTAAAGAAAGATTGAGGCAGATGTATCTCTTTGGTGCAGAGCCTTTTGAGTTGATGAACTGCCTGAAAGAATCGCAGCAAAAGCTGATCATGGCTGGTGCTAAAGCGGACAATTTGCCAAAGGTTCCGAACAAGATTTTACATTTTTTGAGCGCATTACCACCTAAGGCCCATTCCATTGTGCTAACCTGGTTTCGTACTCACGTACAATTTCCAGAACAAGGTGATCCCCAAAAAATCATTCATGAGATTCTGCTCGCAGAAAATAACGATAAAGATATCTCATCACCAAAACCGCTATGGCGCGCAATCCTTGGGTTCTACGTCACTCAGCCTTGCCCTAACATCGTCGCACAATTTCTTCGCGGTGAAGAAATTACACTACTCCATAATGATGATCCTCATGAGTCCAGCGATAGATTACCTGAGCAGTCAACGATTAGTGTTACTGATGAAGATATCGAGCAGTGTCTATTCGTAAGTCAGGGACGTGACATATCTCCTTCAGATCGAATAATTCCGGCGTTCGTTGCTGGGCTTGTTGCTACGTTGAAGGGGGAAACGGAAGTTGCAGGTCAGTGGGTGTCACAGTTATCCAATCACTCACTGCCTCTGGGGCAAAAATTTGGTAGGCTCATCTCAACGTTTGGCGTCGTTCGTCCTCAGGAAGAGGCTGACAACGGAATAGTATTATTGGCAGAGCCTGTTGCGCCAGACGATATCAATGGCGATATCGATGGAGTGTCCTTTGTCGGTAAAGTGACGAAAGTGCTTCCCTCTGGCGTATTCTTTGTTTCGCCCGTTGGCCTGTTTATTGGCGATGAACTGCGGGATCTTTCAGATGCTCACAGCCATATGCTCTATCCCGATCGTGGTGAAGTTATAGGATTTTTAAATCATTTTACAAATAATGTGACCCATGGGGAATTAGGCATATGGCAAGCGAGACACAAGCCATCCGATAAAACGGCCCAGTGTGCATTGACTGAGTACCAGTCTCGCGTATATTCCGTTGTCAAAATCCCCTATGATTCTGGCGAACCGGATGCGATTCGTGAATGGCTATTAACCTGTTACCAACCTCAAGATAAATCTCCTACTATCTTCTTCTTAACCGATGGTCTGGCGCTAAGATTACCCGGAGACATTCTTGATCCTAAAAAATATGATTTTGACGTACCTCTGGATTCTTATCTGGAATTAAGTTGTGTGGAACTGCGCTCTCAGTCAATCACTATAGTGCCTCAACTCCCCGGATTGAGCGAAAAATATGATTGTGCGCCTGCCATTACATGGATAAAACGGCTGTTAAAGTTAGACTATTCATCGACAGATTTTCCTGTTTTCAGCAAATCACACTTACAGCGTTTAGCTCACTTTATGGCTGAATATGAGTCAGATAATCGAAGTGCGTATTTACGTGCATTGACGCAACTTGAGAAGGTTGCGGTTTCAAGAGAATTTCTGGACGGTAGCATTCAACAACTGTTGACGTTGCCGACAATAAAGACGCAAATCTATGCAGAGAAGCAAGTAATACTGGCTCAGTATGAAAGTGAGCAGGAACAACTCAGACAGACGATTGCATCACTGATGGATAAGAAGGCGCAGTTGGATGCAGAAATTAACCGACAGGAGAAGACGCTAAAAAGCGAAACAAACCGTATAAAAAAAGCGCTACGCCAGCAGGAAGCTGAGCTGGATTCACGAATCAGGCAAACCTTTGAGCAAGCGTCTCAGGCGGGTATAGAAACGTTGGCACAGACGGCGTTGTTGCGAACGATGATCGCTGGTTCGGCCACACCCACACCCGTTATACCATCAGAACGAATCACCGAACCCGCCTTGAGCCTTCCGTTACCTCAGTCTTTACTACCGCCGGAAGTAAATGAAATAAACAGCAAAAGAGTGCTACAGGCCGCGATCGAAGAACAGGCAGCGATTACCGGACTAAGCGAAAATCTGTTGTTCAGTTTGATTGCTGCCGCAAGTGTTGTATCAGTTGTCGGATTAACAGGAAAATACGCCCAGAAAACTGTCGTTTCTTTAGCCAATATTCTGTCGGGAAGCATATGGGGGGAGGTCTCTATTCATGGTGATCTTTTTAGTATCAGCGACTTAATGAAATCGCCTGTGCTAATCAGGAGTACAAATAGCACGAGCTCTATGACGCTGGGTGACTTCTTAGCGCACCAACAATCAAGCGGGTTAATGACGATAGTAAAACTACGTGGGTTTAACCGAATGCCGCCGGAAACATTACTTCCCGAACTTAACGAATGCCTGTTTAGCAGTGAATATTCTGCGGGACTATGCTGGAAGGATCAAAATAATACCTTGCGGCACCTTTCGTTAAGTTACCCTGTATTGTTTGTATTGACGTTTACCGTTGGTAAAAGTACGTTCCCACTACAGGGGCCAGTTGCTAATCAGTTGCCCGTATTTATGGCCGAATATAGCAGTACACAGGTTGAGCAGACTGAATACTCACCAGCCGAATATACTTCAGATATTGCGCCCGCGTGCGTGGCCTCCAAATTATGGTCTTCGTTATACGCCGATGCTCACCCTAAAGATAATCAGCAGCAAACTATGCGGGCGGTGTTAAACGCATTGGGTTATTCCGACGAAAAATCTCAGGCGCTGGCAATGCTGGCTTTCACTATTGGGCGCAGTACCACAGAAAAAATAACCGCAGAAATTGAGCCATTGGCTCCTGCATTGATACCTTATGTTCAGGAAATCACTCACGGTGCATCTGCAACCGTGCTTGATCATCTGTTCCAGCTATAAATAAACAAGGGCATTTTATGAATAACCCACTGGAATCATTTGAATCAATAAGGGATTTTTACATCACCTATCTTGAAACTGCTTTTCGTATAGGTTCACCCGATATTCAGGCATATCGACGTAGCTTACTGGAACAGCAAGGTACATTATGTGCAGATCTTTTTCTGGAACCAATGCCAAGATATCAGGATTATGGTTTAACCATCAGTGATTTACGTAATGTGGCTGAAGGTGAGGAATGGCTGCCAGGGTTTACCGAGCAACAAAGGGACGCATTTATCGATCTTTGTCTGGGAGGGCTTTTGCCTCGCGATAAAGCCGATTCCACCAAAGGACGTTTTAAACTTTATACCCACCAGCTAGACATGCTGAAAAGAGGTGTACAGCCCGCAATGCCGGGTATCGTTACATCAGGAACAGGGTCAGGTAAAACAGAATCTTTTCTGCTGCCAGTTCTGGCTCAAATTGTGAAAGAAGCGAGTGGTTGGCCGAAAAGTCCTTCGCTTAAATGCTGGCAGCCGTGGTGGCATAGTGGAGTAAATACTCAGCCTACGTTTATGCGTGAGGCAGAAGCATCAGCACGGCCAAAAGCCGTACGAGCGCTAATTTTGTATCCAATGAACGCACTGGTTGAAGATCAAATGGTGCGTATGCGTCGGGCGCTTGATTCCCGAGAAGCACATGAAGCGATGGATTTACACTTGGGTGGCAACCGTATCTTTTTTGGTCGTTATACTGGCGCAACGAAAGTCACTGGCTGGTTAAACCATCCCCGACCGGGGAGCGAGGAAAAAGAGAAAAAAGAGAAAAAACGGGTCGCTGGTAAAATCACTGAATTGCGCGAATATCTTCAATCCGTGGAAGACACTCATCGGGAAGCTGTGCGGCAGGGGATTCGGGATCATGATGATAACCTGCAATTCAATTTCCCTAGTGTATCAGGCGGAGAAATGCTTAGCCGCTGGGAAATGCAAAAATCACCTCCGGATATACTGATTACTAACACCAGTATGCTTTCCACGATGTTGGTACGGGAGATTGACGATCCTATTTTTGACCAAACCCGAGAATGGATTGAACACGATCCTGATGCCTATTTTTATCTTGTCCTTGACGAACTGCATCTTCAGCGCGGTACAGCAGGGACCGAAGTCAGTTATTTGCTCAAACATCTCATAAACCGTCTGGGGCTGGATCAGGAACAGCACCGACATAAGCTCCGTATTCTGGCATCCAGTGCCTCACTGCCCGTTGATGGCCCTGAAGGTAAGAAAAGCGTTGAGTATTTATGGGGGATGTTCGGTCAGCGAGGACTGCCTGTGAGTGCAGCAGCTAAAGACTGGGCAGATTGCGTGGTGAATGGTGCCATGGTTTCTCCAGCACAGGATAATACGTTGCATTTCCACGGAGACCTCAACGACTTCTGCAATACGGTAAGACAGCTACAGGGATCCTCACTGCCATCTTTGCAACACTGGTCAAACGTTGCCCGAAGTATGGGGGGCTATCATGACGAGCAGTGTATGGAAAAACTGGCTAAATGGGTTGTTGTGCAGGCCGCCTGTATGCTTGAAAAAGGTTGCTATACATGTGAAAAGTCTCTGCGTGCTACATCAATAACTGCTCTGGCAGAGCGTATATTTCCCTCCCATTCCGCAGGACGTGAGGGGATTCGTGCATTAATATGGTTACGTGCTGCTACAGATAGCTGGCCTGAGTGGTTTTCACATCCCTTTCCCGATGATATTCCATTGCCACGTTTTCGCGCCCATGCGTTTTTACGGGCTCTGGAAGGATTATATGCAGCACCGCTACCTTCCCCCTCAAGTGCATCAACAGAAGAAAGAGATCAGCACTTTTTTGCCGATCTGACGGTTGAGTCTGGCCTGCGTTATGGCGAGCGTCACTATGACAACAAAAAATCACGACGCGTAGAATTACTCTACTGTGAGTGTTGCGCCACACTATTTTTTGGCGGCAAACCCTCTTCTTTCTCGGCAACGGATAGCCGCGTAGAGCTTTTACCCAACGATCCCGATATTGATCAACTACCTGAACATGCGAAATCGGTTATGGTTGAACGACGTTCCGCCGAAGAATATGCGTTGTTTATGCCGACCGTCGATCGATTCTGGCCTAGAGGAGAAGGAACTCCAGCCGATGAGGACTCTTTTGGGAAGTGGATTAAGGCTGGTTACGATCCGTTTACTGCGGCGATTCAACACACGTTATCGCCTATAAGATCGATTGAACAAACTCATATTGCAGGCTGGTTCTATTATGTCCCATCGGGTGATTTTTCCACTAGGAAAAGAGGCCAGTCGTCCAGCCAGTCACCGGGGAGTGCGCTGCCTTTCCAGTGTCCGGCATGTGGTACATCATATAAATACGGTAAAGGTAAACTATCACCTATCCGCAGTTTTCGAGTCGGCTTTGCGAAAACCACGCAGCTCTTGGCCAGTACGTTGATGGCTGAATTACAACGCTCTGGCGATCGGGAACGGCTGGTCACATTTTCTGACAGTCGGCAGGATGCTGCCAATGCGGCGCTCGATTTGGAGTCAGGTCACCATGATGATGTTCGCCGTGAGATTGTTGTGCGCTCGCTGAAGGAACTGTCAGCGAGTCAGTGCTCCCATAAAGAAGTGACCATACAGTTAGAACAACTTAATAAACGCAGAAAAGAACTAATTAGCAAAGAGATTAAAGAGGGGCGGCTCTCTGCGGATGAAGACAAAGAATTAGGACAGCTTTTTGGCGAAAAAGAGCGGCTGAGTGACTTATTGCTACTGCCACAGGCAGACAGCGTATCGCTGAGCAGCATACTGGAGCCTGAAGCACCAATCGCAGGCAACGTCCTTAATCCTCTGTTGGCAACATTAGTTGACGCGGGTATTCATCCTACCGATCGAACGGGGATATCTCCTGTCCCTGAGCCCTCAAAACAAAAACATGATGAAGAAACTATCACTTTTGCATGGCAGCAATTATTTGAAAAAAACAAACAGACCAAATGGTGTTGGAAGAAACATCCTTCCTATGAGGATAATCTGGACGTTGCCCGGAAGGAAATCTCCCGCGACCTAAAACAACTGGTCGGGGAAAGCGTGTTCAGTAAAACCTATTTTGCGCTGGAAGAAGCAGGATGGGGTTATCCCTGTCTTCCTCTGGCTAACAACTGCTCGCGGGAACAATTGGCTGTCTATGACGCTATGCTTCGCGTATTGGCGGATGCCTATCGAGTCGCACCGTCCCAGTACACAACAACAGAAACGCGCTGGCATGTTGCAGAGGATGTGAAGCCTAAAAATCGGTTGCGCCGTTTTAGCGATGAGCTTTGTAACCACTCCAGAGCCAAGACATTATCGCTGATTGGGGACTTTCTGGTGCACCTCAAACGCTCTGGTCATCAGGGCGGCATTATTGACATTGGAAAAGTGCACTTTCGTTTAGTAGAGGCTACCGCTCCTTTCTGGCGCTGTAGTCACTGTGGCCGCGTCCATTTGCACAAGGGGGCAAAACTTTGCACCCGCTGTTATGCGCCACTACCTGAAACATCTTCTGGTAACGCGGGGGAATTACAAACCCAAAACTATCTCGGTAAACGTATATCGTATGCTTCCCGTATCAGTAGAATGCGTTCTGAAGAACTCACGGGCATGACGGGGAATCCGGCAGCGAGATTACGCCGTTTTAAAAGTATCCTCATTGCTGATGATGACGACATATTGCCAAAAGGGCTGGAGGACTTCGAACCTCATCCTGAGTTGGATAGAGCCGCCAGAGAGGTGGATGTACTCTCTGTTACCACCACGATGGAAGTGGGGGTTGATATTGGCGATCTACGCGCAGTTTTTCAGGCTAACATGCCGCCGCAACGTTTTAATTACCAGCAACGCGTAGGGCGAGCGGGACGACGTGGGCAGGCTTTTGCATTTGTATTAACGGCATGTCGCAGCAAGAGCCATGATTTATTTTACTTCCGTAACCCGGAAAAGATCACCGGCGATCTCCCTCCGCCACCTTTCTTAACTACTAAACTGGAAATGATCTGCCAGCGCTTAGTGCGCAAAATCTGGCTGGTGGCCGCTTTTAAGTGGCTCAGAGAGCAAGTAGTGGATTCGGGGCAGTCGTGGCCTGTTGATGGTGACAGACATAAACCCGACAATCACGGAGAGTTTTTTCAGGTTCATTGGCTAAAAGAAAATCAGGCAAACTGGTTGCCGCGCATTCGTAACGCGCTGAAAGAAACCATCAACGCGCGTGATGAGTTTGCTCAAGCGTGTATGCAACAGGATGAAATATTCTACCGTACAATAATCCACCCTCTGACGCCGGAATGTCTAATACAAGATATTAAATCAGTACTGGACGACGACGCTATGGCAGGAAAGGGACTGGCGGAAGCGTTGGCCGAACAGGGAAAATTCCCTATGTACGGTATGCCAACCCGAACACGACTTCTGCTGACAAGGCCGGTGAGTACGGACGAACATGATGTACAGTTCGCCAGCATGGATCGCGATCTGGATATTGCGATTCAGGAATTTGCACCGGGAAAATATCTGGTACAGGACAAGCGCCGTTACTTTACCGCAGGCTATGCCGGAATGCTGAAGCAAAGCTACAAAAACCCGGCCGAATTTTTCACTGAAGCTGACGAACCGGGAGAATGCAGGGCGATGACCGTTTGCCCGGTGTGCAAAGTCTGGGTACTGGTGGGCTCGATGACCGCTGTATGCAGCGCCTGCGGTGGGGTCATGGATGGTGCTGAGCAATATTCGTGTTACGTACCCAACGGATTTATTACCACTCTTGAAGATAAATCTGCAAAAGAAGACTTTGACCAAACCCTGACGGTGGCCAGCAGAGTATCTATTGCTGAAGCTTACTCAATTGAGAATGCAGTATCTGTACCTGACTCTAATGTTGCCATCCAGCTAAAATCCCAAACCTGCCTTAACAGGTTAAATCGTGGTGTTTATGCGGACAAAACATGGAGTGGTTTCAATGCGATACAAGGCAATCTACGGGTTCCATTCAGAAAGGCGGGAGTATATCAGCCGCTATGGGCAAACCACGTATGGTTAGACAGTAACCTTCTTGAGGCTGATTTATCACTTAAAAACCGCTTTACCCCTATGCAGGAAAGCCGAGAATCGTTTTATCTCTCGGCACCTAAAGTAACCGATTTACTGGCGTTGATGTTGGTGGATACTCCGGTGGACCTCCAGTTACAGTACTTGCAAGGCGCACTGACTCCTGCATTTCGGGCGGCCGCGCTATCTGCTTCTTTTATCATCGTCAACTATGCTTCGAAAGAGCTACTTGATACTGATCCGGAAGAAATTGAAATTCTGGAGCCTCGCGTACAAATTTTAAAAAACGGTATTTCTGCACCGATATTACAAATGGCCGATCGTCTGGTTAATGGTTCTGGATTATGCGAGCGACTACAGCAGATCGGGAGCTCTGGCTCTCCGATTGTTCTTGAAGTGATGAATGAGATTATCAATGACGAAAGATCCTATCCACTAAAAGAGTTTTTAGAACCACAGCATCGCGACGTATGTTTTCAGGCATGTTATTACTGCCTGCATCGATACGGTAATCAGGCTTATCATGGCTTGCTCGACTGGCGTCTGGGACTGGATGTCATTCAATTGCTTTTGGATAAAACCTATGATGCCGGACTACGTGGAGATTTTTCATCCCCCGGCATAATTGACTGGACGGTTAATGCCAAACGACTGGCCGAAGAAGCATCGTCTTTATTTAAGGGGAGTGAAGTAAAAATCGTGGGAAATATCCCGCTGATAGGTATTAGCCCACAACGCTGGGCGGCAGTACTGCATCCTTTCTGGAGTTATGACGGGGTTTTTAAAGCTAATCCTGAACTTGAGGTGCTCTCGCTTGAGGAAGATATCGTATTTACAAACACCTTTGAGCTTTCTCGCCGTATGGGAACTGTGATGGCAAAACTGTGCACACCACCTCGTTCGAGCGAAAAATGAATATAATGACGTTGGAGCGTACCCGCCCGGTGCTCCCCTCAAAGCTGGGCGTATTTATTACCTGCCCAATGAGGTACTTGCTGGAAAGCGAGCAGCATTCTTTCCTGTGTTTGCCTTTGCCTCCTCAGGCTGCTCTGGGGAGTGCCGTGCACAGACTGGCAAACACGTTGCAAAAAAGTGGCGAGAATAGTCCTGAATCAATCATACAGAGGCTTGAAAACGACTTTGTGGCGACCTTGATAAAGACTCAGCAAGGAGCACTGGCGCTATGGGTCTGGGAACGCTATGGCATTGCTGGATTAGTATCGCGTCAGGCGTTGATCAAATACATTCGTTACGCCAAATCTCTTGTTACTCCGGTTGATGAACGGGGTGGACATTTGCCAGATATGATAAAAATGCGGGAAAGTGTTATTCCGGTAGGTCGGGAAAAACTGCTGAAAAGTACTTGTTTCGATATGCAGGGACGTGCCGATCTCATTTACAGAAAAGAAACCGGGCAGATACGGGTTGTTGACTTTAAAACCGGCGAAGTGAGAGACGAAAAAAATCAGCCGAAAGAAGAATATTTGTTACAAATAGCGGCATATGGCATGATGATAAAAGAGCTAGCTCCTGAAATTAATATTGAACTGGAACTAGCCGGAGTAGGGGGTAGCTGGACCGGTGTATTGGATAACAGCCTGCAAGAATGCGTCAATCGTGTTCTTGTCTCATTTAATGAAATATTACCTCGTAATACTTCTTTTTCTGCGCTTAATATAGCTCGGCCGGGTAAACATTGTATTCAGTGTGCTGGCCGTTGCTCGTGCCCGATTTACTCAAAAAATTCATGTCATTTCAGGCAACAATCCTGCCCTGACGATCGTCATTTTAACATCGATATTCATGGGCGATTACTGGAGGTTGAGATGGATAATAATTTTACGACTCTACGACTCCTACTTCCTGATGGTTATATGGCAAAAGTATTTCATATTCCGACTCGATTTATTCCTGAGTCTAATGAGATGATAGGTTGCGACGTTACTCTGTATGGATTGAATGTCTTTGGCGCTAGTTCGGAGAACAATATCCCACGAAATTTTTATGTTGTGGATACTCAGGAACCCAGAAGATCGGCATTTCAGTTTTTCCTGCAATGGAAGAAAAACCACTAAATATTGTCTCGAAAAATAATAGAGGAAAGTAGAGAGGTTTATTAAGAATGCTTAACAGACAGAATAATTATATACTCTATGGATGGATTTTTTATTTTCTGCGATCCACTTTCCAGTAATTTTCTTGCCGCTCATCATCAATCGCTGTTTCCTTACCCCGCGCCTGCAAAATCAGGCGTCGGGATTGGCCTCCTGACTAACTCCATCGACGACATAAGGCGTTAGTGCTTTTTTGTGTCGCGCGCACGGCTAAAGTCCATTCTCTTCAACTCCGCTACGAATTTCACCGTCCTGACCTAGTATGGCGCTCTTCGCCGAAACTCTGATAAAACCGAAGATCCGGCGCGGGGAATTGAGGATAATACCCGTTGAGACCCCAAGTAGGATGCGACGGTTACGGCGCTGTGGCCTTTTTCAAGAAATCTCTCACCCCGAATCCGTTTGATGGTAGATAGACTGTATGCGGCGCTCAATAAGGAGACAGCACAGACTTGGTTGTGATTGATGTCGGAACGAGACAATTTAAGAACAAACCGCCTCCGGTTAGCTGGATCGCCTCGCCCGGCAGGAAAGCATGCTAACACCTACATGAAGTTCCTGTCAGTGCCAGTCTCCGACTCAACACCACCAGTCTGCTTTTCACCACTGCGAAGTAAGGGGCGTTAAGCCCGGCTATGCAGGGGCAGTTTTTTCTTCCGTGTGCTTTCCGTTCTCCATATCTGCTTTCGGTTAATCGTTTCCCAGCACAACCCGTCCAGCAAGGATAAATGGCACGCATTCTGCGTCCTTGCGTGCCGGAACGATGCCGGGAAAGCGAACCGTCAGGCGATACGAAGACGAAAATCACACCACTGACGGAGAAAAAACATGACGATTTCCCTGCGCACCACCCGGACAAGCGCCCCTAACACCGCAGCGGCGACCAGCGTATCCCCGCTGGACCCGTCAGGCTCCTCAAAAACGAAATTTTCTAAAACCAGAACGGATATTTATCAGACCGTTACCGATAGCATCATTGCAGTGCTGGAAGCCGGTGTGAAACCCTGGTCTTGCCCGTGGCAGCGTGTATCTGGCATGTCTGGTTTGCCATCGAATTACGCCACCGGCGTAGCCTACAGCGGTATGAACATCATGTTGCTGTGGTGCAGTGCATCAAAACAGGGTTTCAGCGATTCCCGCTGGATGACCTACAAACAGGCACAGGTAGCAGGTGGACAGGTTCGCAAGGGTGAGCATGGCACAACAGCTATTTTCTATACCACGCTGGAGAAGGAAAACGACGCCGGAGAAGTTGAACAAATCCCTATGCTGAAAACTTTCACCGTGTTTAACGTTCAGCAAATCGACGGTTTAACTCTGACCACAGAAACTGTTAGCCCGGAAGCAACCTTTGACCCGGTGCCGCAGGCTGAGAACCTGTTACGGAAGAGTGGCGCAAACATCATCGAGAAAGGACAAAACGCCTTTTTCATTCCATCAACAGATGAAGTCTGGCTACCTGAGCGCCATCTGTTTTCAGATGCGGCTAATTTCTACGCTACAGGTCTGCATGAGCTGGTTCACTGGAGTGGTGGCAAAAAACGTCTGAACCGTGAAATGAAAGGGAAGTTTGGCAATGCGGATTATGCAGAGGAAGAACTTGTCGCGGAACTGGGAAGTGCCTTTCTGATGGCTGATCTTGGCATTGAGGGAGAGGTACAACATGAAAGCTATATTGCTTCCTGGCTGAAAGCGTTGAAAAACGACAAGCGTTATATTTTCAAAGCGGCCAGCGCTGCCTCCAAAGCACATCGTTACCTGATGGATAAACTCTGAGACCGGAATCAAACAACCGCAAGGGAATGCGGTTACATGGTTTTTAACCGGCAACGCTGCAAGGCGCAGACTGAGGCGGAACGCAGCACAGCGAGTACCGAACAGTCTACGCCTCGCAGTGGAATAAAAAATCGTCCGGCCTGGCGGTATCGCCGCCAGGCCGGTGAGGCCATCGAGATGGCCTGAGTAAAAGCTTACGTATAGCTGCCTAATGACAGGTGTTTCAGTTCATCAAAGGTATAAATGCGAAACACCCGACGGTGGCGTTCTTCCAGCGGGACGTGCTGATGGTTGATGATGACATGCCTGATGCTGTCAAACAGCAGTTCAAGCGCACGCTTCTTCTGTGGATCGGGCACAACATAAAAAACGTAAATCCACTGCTTGCGGGTCCGGGCCAGTAGGTGGCTGGCAATGATCGACTGATAACGGGCTCGGGTTTTCAAGCGGCGCTCGGTTTCAATGGCGATAACGGTGCCGCCGGGCAGGGTGATCAACCCGTCCGGGCGGTGACTGACCTGATACCGGCTGAGGAAAGTTGTGCGATCGCCGTTTATCCATCCGGATGCGCCTTTTTGCTCAAGGATAATCCGGGCCGCCTGATTATCAAGGTGATGCTCCAGCGTCCAGCCGGTGATTTTTGAAGGCTCAAACCGCGCCGGAAAAAGCACATCGTCGGAGGTTAACACAACGGTCAGTCCGTCACTGGTTATGCCCCACAATGAAATTTTCACGGTGCGCGATACCAGGACGTGCTTTTGTATTAAGCCCATGTTCTCGACTTTTGAAAGCAGGGAATACAGCGATTTATGGTCTCTGAACCTGAACAGCAACATCAGGGTTTTAAAGTCACTGTACGTTTCTTCCTTCAGGAAATTCAGCAGTCGTTGTATTTTTTCGTGATGTCGCGCCTGGCGTTCGCGGTATGCGGTGATAAGCATCATTCCCCCCCTTTAAAAATCCAGCAATGATGGGTTTTCCTCTTTATCGGCGCTCGATGTTGTTGTGTCTTCTTCGTCCGTATTATCAAAAAAAAGATCGGGTCGCGTTGTGGTGATATCCGTCTTTGATGCGGGTCCGGGGGAAGTTTCCTCCTCGTTAAAATCCAGGGTGATGTTTACCGTTGCGGCGTTGGCGGCAATCGCGGGCGACACGGCACAGATCTGCAGGTCGCGTTTTTTCACCTTAATGGGCGAAATCAGAGAGGCCGACGGGAGTGTTTTTGTCGTGAAGATGAAGCTGACAAAATCGGGTAGATTCAGGATCATATTGCTGTCGGTAAAAAAACGCTCGGCCTGCCTGATGGTGCGTTCATCGTCGATAGTCTCCGTCAGCACGGCGTCGGTTTTCGCTTTGCGGACCTCATCATCGACTAATATGGTGCCGGACATCCTGGCCACCCATTCAGCGGTGTCCGGATCCATGACACGATAAACCAGTTTGAATTTGGCGTTCTCAACGACTGCGCCGACAACAGCGTCCCCTTTCAAATCTGCCGGGCAGTCTTTTAAATCGGCAATCGACTGATGGTCCATAATAATGTGCACGCCTTTATCGCGTGCCGCGCCTAAACCTTCCAGCGCGGACCTGGATAAATGGTATTTCAGTTCGGAAAGATAAATAGCAATGGGGCGGGGCACGTCTTTAACCCGCTCGCGCCTTTCTGCCAGTTGATACAGGCGAACCAGCAACATGCGTTGAGTGGTAATGATTTTGCTGTTGCGCATTGAGCCAATCACATAACAGCAACCTCCTTCATCAAATATCCTATTAAGCGAAAATCCTGTCGGCGCATTGATGGCATTGAGTAAGGCCAGCTCTTCAATTTTCCCGAAAAAGGCTTTTATTTTATCTGCAATGCCCTGAACGTAGTCTCCGTTATACACATCCCGAATGGTTGAGGCAGTATTACGGGTGACAAACTGCGCGGCTATTCGTGCCGCTTTCCGGTCGTCAATCCGGTAAAAGTCCGACTCCTGGCCTTTTTCCGCCAGACTGAAACCGGCAACAAAAAGCTCTTCCAGTTCATCGGCGGTGATCTCTTCAATCAGGTTTAACTGGTATTGGGGTTTTCGCAGGTCAATCAGGGCAAAAGGTTTACCGGCATCCTCGCAGGCTTTGCGGTAAAGGTGCGGAGCCCATTCATCATCCTTGGGGTCCATCACAAATACGCCTTCACCGGCCAGAATACTTTGATAAAGTAATATCCCGGTGGCAACGCCCTTACCGGCACCGGTGGTGCCGATAATATCCGCGTGTTGTTTTTGCCAGTCTTTTAACGGCAAATACATCGGCTGAATATCTCGGTCAATGCCGATAAATAACCCTTTGTTCAGGTCGATATAATCCAGCGGGTCATAATGTAGCGTTTCCGGCAGCAGGGATTTTACCGTGCGGACATCGGTGCGCAATTCCCGTTCAAGCGTGGTTTTTCTGACGAGGCGTTTCTTTATTTTGTCTAATTCAGGGGTTAATACCCTTCGCAGCAGAATATGCAAAATAAAACCCGTTACGGTAAAGGCAATCAGCACCGGCAATGCCAGAACGGGAATGCTGGCGACTACACGGCCTTTATAAAGCCACTGGAAAATCCAGATAACAACCGGGGCCATGGTACCGGAAAGAAAACACAGCAGGGAAAAAGCGATAATCAGCTTTTGCCACAACGGGGCTTTTTGCCGTTCATCGCTTTTCATCGACGCGAAAAACGGCATCGTCAGCCCCGATAACAGCGCCAGCATCAGCTGATGCTGTTGCATAAAAGCCATGAAGTTCAGCGCGCCATTCACTATCGGCGACAGTGAAACGGCCAGCTTATTCAAAATCACGATGCCTCCTTCGTCAGCAGTTGGCCCCATGACGTCGCCCCATTAATTCGCCCCACGGTGTTGGGCGAAAAGGCGGGGCGAACGTCAGGGACGGAGAAGGTGGCCGCTATGCGACCATGTGCAGGAAAGCATGCCTCCCTGCACGAAACGGCGTGCACCATTACATGCGGGCTGGACGCCCTTATGTAATGTCACATGGGGGTAATGTCGCAGCTGGACGCCACGCCAAAACCCCCAATGTCAACGGCGGCACACCGTCGCCCGCTACGCGCGACCACCCCCTTTAAGACGGTCGCTTTCGCCTTTTTCTTCCCTTTGCTCGTTCCTCGCAGCGGGAATAAAAGGGAAGCTGACCTTTAAAGAGGGTGGTCGCGCCACGCTACCGGCTTTTGGCCGGAGACTTAGCCGCGACGGTGTGCGGGGCTGTGCCCCCCAGATAAATCGCTGTCGTGGGCGACAGCTTTTCGCTCGCTGGGGCGGCGAAATTTATCCGGCTCCCCCCGGCCTGCAAAATCCGCGTGGGCGCGGCTGTTTGCAGGTGAGGGGCGGTGCCTGAATTATTTTCGCTCCTTAACCCGCGAAAATATTTCTGTCCGCTGCCTCATTTTTACGGCCCCTGTTTCTTCGCTCCTTAATCCGCGAAAAACAGAAGCCGTAAAAACCTGAAAACCGTCACGCTCTGTGCCCGTCTCGCCAGTATTAACCACGAACGCGGCCATATTTACTGATGACCCGACTGATAGCCGCCGGGTCTGCCGAGTCACATTCAAGTAAAAACGATTTTCTGGCATCAGCCGTATGGTCAGGTAGAAAACCATGCCTGTTCTTTTTTGCGATATTAAAAAATGCCCGTTCAGCGGTGTGACATTCACTGCTGCCGCCATTCCCGGTTGCTTTACCGTACATACATAACACCACTGGATTGGCCCCTATATTTCCATACACTTTTTATCACTTAACCCATGACTGGTTC
>OGUH01000199.1_pt1 | contig 25419 bp, 24 predicted proteins | sample 1574661 | NCBI WGS metagenome assembly OGUH01 (sample SAMN03295822, study PRJEB24534) | human gut metagenome | isolation source: fecal sample 3 from infant 3 | host: Homo sapiens | place: USA: Pittsburgh, PA | collected 2014-07
TTTTACAGGAATTTCGGCTTAATGAGTCCACATCCCGAGGAATTGCTGCAAATCTACATCATTTTAGGCCCTTTTGCTTCAAGCCGAAGCGAAACAGGGGAAATTCCTGTAATTTTGCAGGATTCCCTTTCTGGAATAGTCGTCCATATCGAATTGCTGTATTTATGCAGGATTTCGCTTACTGAATAGGAGCGTCTGGAGAAATCGTGGAGTTTTGCGGATTTCGCCTGCCGGATGGGCGTGTCTAGGGAAATGGTGCAGTTTTCAGGATGGTGGAAATAGCCATCTTCAAATAGCGAACCTGGAAGAATAATGCAAAATTGCGGGTTTTGGGGAGTTTATTCGAATTCAGCAATATTTTTTTGACTACAAATTTTACTCTAACCAATAATGTTTACCATATACAAAACTTTTTCGATAAGGTACAATTAAGAGGAGTGAAAACCGGGTCTGACGGCAAGCGTGGCCGTCTGAATTTCATAAGAATGAATCGGCGGAGGGATGAAAGATGACAATTGCGCAGAAAGCCCGTCTGCTCAACCAGCCCACGCGCAGAGACATCCTGGCGATGCTGAAGCAGCAGGGGCCCATTGGCATTCAACCGCTGGCGGATCAGCTGAATCTGACGTGCATCGCGGTCCGCAGGCATTTGTACGATCTGCAGAAAGGCGGATATGTCCGCATTCAATTGACCCGCCCCAGCATCGGCAGACCGGCCTATCTATATAGCTTGTCGGAGAAGGCAAGCGCCTTGTTCGTGACCAAGTATGACAGCCTTGCGCTGGAGTTGATGGAAGAGATGCGGGCCATGGCCGGCGATACGTTCGTGGAGCGGTTGTTCGAGCGGCGGAAGCGGAAGCTGATGCAGCGATATGCGAGCATCCTGGAGGGACAGAAGCTGGAGCAGCGGGTGCAGGCGCTGGCTGATATTCAGGACCGGGAAGGCTATATGGCCCGGTGGGGATACGGCTCGGATGAATCGTTCTGGCTGGAGGAGGCCCATTGTCCGATTGCGCAGGTGGCCGCCAAGCATTCCCCGCCCTGCCAGTGCGAGTTGGCTTTGTTTGCAGATCTGCTGCAAGCCGATGTCGAGCGGACGGAATGCATGGCGGACGGCGGGCGTAAATGCATGTTCCGCATTACCGGGAAGCGAAGCGTCCCTTCGGGCCATGAGACGACAAATGATGATGAAGAAATTATCTAGTTCAGACGGCGGCGTCCATTTCGAGGTGAGGAAGGATATGGAGATCGGCAGAGAAGATGGCTACATGGAAGGGGCTCAATTCGCCAATGTGCATGATTCGGAAGGCGTTACGGTGACCGAACCTTATATTGTCGAGTTCGTCCGGGCCTTGATGAACTTGAACAGGGATTGGCAGAACAGAGTGAAGGCCGGGACCACCAAGCTGCAATTTGCCGTCCAGATCGGATCAAGGCTGACCGAAGAGCAGCAGGAACGGTTGATGGAATTCTTGCAGGAGGTGCCGGTGCCGGAGAAGGATATGGGCAAGGTGCTTCATGCGTTCGAATTGGAAATGCCGGAATGGGCGGTGCGGCAACTGCTCCGAATCTACAGGCTGGCTGATCGCCTGAAGGCGACCCTCATCATGTATAACGATCTGATGGAACAATTGGAGCAGATAATGAGGGATTTCGAATTCGAGTTCTGGGAAGGCAGCCTTCCGCGCGAGGAGGAACGGCTGGAGGCAACGTTGGAGCACATGCGCCACAAGCTGTCCGAGCTGGCCGATCAGGCTCCGCGCCGGGAGCAATCGTATAACCGCTCTTATGGCGACAGCTCCTCGAACTCATGGGAGCATCGGCAGGCCGGAGCCGCGTCTTATCATGTGCTGATCGGCGTGCCCGAAGAGGCGGATGAGAAGCAGGTGCGGAAACAGTCGAAAAAGCTGCTAAAGCTGCTTCATCCCGATCATGGGGGCAGTGCCTATCTGTTCGATTGGGTAAAAAAAGCATACGATGATTATAGCGGTAACGGCGAATCGCAAAAAAAAGGGAAGCGAAGTCCGGAGAGGCGGCCATGAGGCCGTCTCTCCATTTTTTCTTGCAGGGCGATAGCCAGAGAGATCGAATTGAGTATTTTTACATAATCTACTACAATATGTGGCAAGGCAGAGGAGGAAGCGGATTTCAACCTTGTACATAATGAGGTGCCAGGAAATCAAAGGATAGACCCGAATGAAGCGATTGCCGTTGAAGATCAGCGGGAGAATCGGTATGTAACAGGAAATAAGGCGAAGCATCGCAATAAAGAGGGGTGAACGATGAACATTTATTTCGGCATCAAATATGTCGATGATTTTTCCAACCGGCATGTCATTGAATCAATCCTCTCCGTGCTGGAGCAGCAACTTGGGCATCAGGCAAGTTGTATTGTCCGGGATGTGGAGGAATGGGGGCGCCGATCCTTTTCGCCTGCGGAGTTGATGCAGAAGACATTCGAAATCATGGATTCCTCGGATCTTATTCTTATTGAGTTCAGTGAAAAGGGAACAGGGTTAGGGATTGAGGCTGGGTATGGATATAGCAGAAAGAAACCAATCCTTGTCATTGCCCAAGAAGGCTCCGACATTTCCGCCACGCTTCAAGGAATCGCGGATCATGTCCTCTTCTATCGGGGTAGGATCGACTTGGAAATGAAATTGGCTGCAGCGCTGGAAGAGAGGTGCTTATGCGAAAGCGAATAGGCATTTGGCGGTTGCGGTTCTTCTTGCAGGCTGGGGCGTGTTCGATGTTTACGGCCATTATTTCAATGAAGCGGATCATCCCATTCCGAAATCATCAACGCCGAAGGGAAAGCAGTCGCAGACGGGGGATGGTTACGGGCCCGGGGCAAGCTTCGGGTTGGCCGTCGCTGCCGACAACTACGATCAAATCAAGGGTGGGTTTACTGTCGGGTACTACGGCTTGATTCGGTATGAGTATGTGAAGTTGTAAATCACGGCCAACAGTGGAATGTCCCCTAATGTCGGAGCGACCCTCGTGAGAAACTGCCCAATATCATCAACCCAAGAAAAGTGAGGGAAGTTATGCCGTATACACTTGCACATCCGTTGTATGCCGCGCCCTTGAAGCTGGTGCAGCCGAAGTATCTCAGTTTGACCGGCCTTATTTTGGGGAGCATGGCTCCCGACTTTGAATTTTTCATTGCATTGGAGCCTTATCAGACGATTGGCCATTCGACGCTGGGCCTGTTCCTGCAGGCGATCCCGTTAAGCGTACTGTTGGCGGTGTTGTTCCACTGCCTGATCAAAGCCCCTTTGGCGCGTCATCTGCCCTCCGTATGGAATCTGGATCGAAAAGCGCACGGACTGGTACGGCCATGGAGGCTGGGAGGCATTCGCGGCTGGACGGTATTTTTGATCTCGGTCATTATCGGATTCTACGCTCATGTGTTAGTGGACGGGTTTACGCACGAGACAGGAATATTTGTAAGCCTCTGCCCGTTGCTGGAACAAATGATGATGGGAACGCCGGTGTACCAATTTCTTCAATATGGGCTTTCGATCATAGGTTTGCTGGCCGAAGGGCTATTTCTTGTTCTGGCGCTCAGCAAGGTCCGGTGCGGGGCCGGCTTTGTTCGAGTCGGGAAAAGCGCCAAGGTGAAGTATTGGATCGTGGTATGCGGTACGGCAATCGCGGTCGCCGGAATCAAGATCTTCTCCGCCTCAATTGCGAACTACATCGGCATTATCGTCGTCGCCCCGGTCACGGGCTTTTTCCTAGGGCTTGTTATAGCGAGCGCCCTAAGCAGGATGAAGGTGATTTCGTAGAATCGGCGTACTTACGTTATCGTTAGCTTTCAGGGGACAAGTCTAATGTAATTCCATTTATCCCGCCGCAATAGTTGTCGTTGTCCAAAGACTATCAACAGGAGAAGACCAGTATGCAAATCATGAACAAGCTGCCGAACATGGAGCCGGTCGTCGTGCGGCATGAAGAGCTGAAGCTGATCGGCATTCCGTGCATCAGCTTGCAGGATATGAGCAGCAAATACCGCCACGCCAAAGAGGGCCTGCTGTCCTCGACAAAGCACTTCCCCCAGGTGGTGAATCAGCGAGTGCATTACGGAATGCCGATTATATCAAGCTAGGACAGCCAGTGAACGGACAAAAAAGTAACGTAAGGAGACTTTTTGAACGAGTACAGCATGGTCGTCGCGCATAATCCCGGAAGGTCAATATTGTAGCCCGAAAAAAAGGGAACACTTGTGCGTATATTCATTTTGAAGTAGTATGTATATAGAAATATCAAGCTGCCGCAGTTCTGTTGAAACAGGGAAGACCCGCCTAAGCCAAGCGCCGGAAGGTGGGTTTTATGTTAGCGCGGCAAAAGAGCAGGAGGCAAGCATGCTGCATCACGTCGAGTTCAACGTATCTGATTTGGAACGATCCATCGCGTTTTGGGGATGGCTGCTGAAGGAGCTGGGGTATGAGGAATTCCAGAGATGGCCGGAAGGCATCAGTTGGAAGCAGGGAGACACCTATCTCGTATTCGTACAGACGGAAGCCCGGTTTCTTGATCTCCCCTACCATCGCAAGCGGACCGGCCTGAATCATATCGCTTTCCATGCGGAATCGAAGGCTCGAGTTGACGAGCTTCGCCTCAAGCTGGAGGAGAGAGGCATTCCTATGCTGTATGCGGACAGATATCCGTATGCCGGGGGCAGCGGTCATTATGCCGTGTTTTTCGAGGATCCGGACCGGATGAAGGTGGAGATCGCCGCTCGCCGCTAGCATGGTACATAGACCCGGTTGTCCATTCACTTCAGGGATGTGCAATGCGCATCCTTTTGTTCATATGTAGACATCGGCTTGGCCTTCATTCAAGAATGCCGGACCGAGACGCAGCGACCGGGGATGATATTGCGCAATAGGATGAGAGAGAATCAATGAGATATTTATATATCTTTAACCCCCTCGCTTCGCCTCTGTGTTACGATGAAGCTGCTTAATATACACAATTATCCAAGCATGTGTAAATCGGATGGCTTCATGCGCCATGGCGCTGCGCATATAAGGGGAGGCGGATATGAATACGGTCTATGCTGAGCTAAAGGTCGAAGCGTTGTCAGGCGATTTGGGCAAAGATGTTTATCGTTTTCTGGTCAGGAACGGTTGTCCAAGGACGGCGGAGCACTGCATGAGGGTGGGGGAAGAAGCGCGCCGTCTGGCGGAGCGATTCGGGTTGGATTCACAGGCTGCGGAGTACGCCGGTTATCTCCATGATATAAGCGCGGTCTATCCCAACAATGTCAGAGTGCCCCTCTCTCGTTCCCTTGGCATTGAAGTGCTGCCGGAAGAAGAGGCCTTTCCGATGATTGTTCACCAGAAGCTGTCGCGGCAGATGGCCCGGGATCTGTTCCATGTAACCGACCCAGATATATTGGATGCGGTTGGCTGCCATACGACGCTCCGCAAGCAGGCCACGATGATAGACAAGGTGCTGTTCGTCGCGGACAAAATCGAATGGGATCAGGAAGGCACGCCTCCCTATTTGGAGCAAGTGGAGCAAGCGCTTGAGATCTCTCTCGAGCATGCCTCCTATGCCTATGTCAACTACTTGTGGGAGCGTCGGGATACGCTGAAGGTGCTTCATCCTTGGCTGCGGGACGCTTAGTATGAACTGGCGGGCGTAATGAAGGAACAATCGATGCCGGGCCGTTCGTAACATTCGGGCGAATCGAGAGATTCGCGAATCGGAAGAGGCGACTGCGGAGTATCGGGATACCGGTATCCTGTCTATGCCGCCTCAACCGGAGCGGGCGCTCGCGGGGCAGGACCTGTCAGGAGATGCGGTTCAAAGGCTTCATACGTCCGCAGGAACAACGTGAAGGAGCGGGGGATGAACATGGGGCCGGATGACGCGAATGGTTCACTTCCCGAGGCTGACACATATCAAGCCCGCCGCCGGTATTTTGTCACCGCGCTGCTCTTTCTCTTTGCCGTGACTCTGATCGGCGTGGGTCTGGTCGATATGTTCACCCTTCGGCCGCGGCCGGGTGGAGGCATGTCCGGGAACGGGAATCCGGCGCTGTTGATGCTGTGCCTTCTTGTCCCGGTGTATGCCGTATTTCTGGTGATGCTCGGAATCGGTTCGCGTCGGTTCTTCGCGTGCGGGCTTCGGCGAGGTCACCATCAGGCTGTTACTCTTCTTGTGCTTATCCTATTCGGAGTGGCGCTTCTGGCGCTGGAGTGGCTGTATGTCAAGCAGTTGATTGGCAATCTGGGCGGCGCCCCGGATCGTCCCGGTTCGGTCATTTACCGCTGGGGATGGTGGAATCAATATACGAATACGGCTTGCATTAATGTTTTTACGTATCTGTTCGGAATCGACCTGGCGCTGATTATCGGGTACGGGGCGGCATGGGTTCCGGATGCGATCAAGAGGAAGAAGAGGTAGCGCGGAAGGGACGGTGTCCCGGATGGCACGGCCCCGGATGCTCATTAGAGATACGGCGAACGGAGGTCAGGCGAGGATGAAGCATGTGCTCGTCATCGGCGGCTCCGCGGGCGATTCCGATCGTGATGAATAAGCTGGACGAACGACCGGAATCCCGGGGGAGGCTTTTTCATATTCTCGGAAGCAGCGCAAATTTGGTTGAAGTGGTAAATGCTATGGACATTTTTCCGAAATGCGAGTACCATCAAGTTCAACTTGGATTTGTTCTTGAGCGGTCCGGTACCCGCTGGTTGACCGGCTCCGGGATTGCCGGAGGCGTTATCGGGCGATTATCCGGAATCAGGCCTTCTAGGCGGCGGGGACGGCGCGCCCGCCCGGGCTCATGCCAAGTACGTAACCCGGACAGAAAGGATGATCCGAATGCCGCATATCGCAGGGGAGCGCATTATATTAAGAGAATATCGAATGGAAGATTTGCCGTATATGCGGGAGTGGGTCAACGACCCGGAGATCACGGATACGTTGAGCGACATCTTTACCTATCCGCAGACGCTGCATGACACGGAGAGCTTTCTGAAAATGATGATCGAGGGAAACAGCCGCAGCAAAGGCTTCATTATCGCCGACAAGGATTCGCTTGAATATATCGGACAGATCGATCTGCATAAGCTGGATTGGAAAAACCGCTGCGCTGTCCTGGGCATTGTCATAGGCCGCAAATCGCATCTTGGCAAAGGGTATGGCAAGGAAGCGATCGCCTTGATCAAACGGTTCGCCTTCGACACGCTGAATCTGAACCGGCTGGAGCTGGAGGTATTCGAATTCAATGAGCGCGGTCTTCGCTGCTATCAGGGGAGCGGCTTCAAGGAAGAAGGCCGGCTGCGGCAGAAGCTGTACCGCGAGGGCAAGTATTGGGACATTATCCAGATGAGCATTCTGCAGAGCGAATATGTAAGCGGAGCGTGACCATTTGAGGATGAATGCCATACATCCGTCAGAAAAGATGATGCAAGCCATTGAACGGTCGGAAATCGATTATATGACCGATCGGATGAATGCGATCCGGGAACGTGAGGGCAATCCGGAAGGCGTGGAAGTGGAGCAGTTCGGGCATGCGGTCTGCTTCTACAGCAAGACAATGCCATGGCCTTCCTTCAATACGGTCAAAGGGCTGCGGAGCAGCGATATCGGGCATATCGACGACATGATCCGCTTCTATCGGGAACGGGATCGGAAACCCCAATTCGAAGTCGTGCCCGGACTTGCCGATCAACAGGTGCTCCGGTCGCTGGCAGAGCGGGGGTTGTATCCGTCGGGCAGCCATACGTCCTTGTATGCGCAGCCTCCTGCCGCCATTCGGGAGCCTGCGCAGGGAGCGGTTCGAATCGAAGAGATCGGGGCTTCGGAGTTCGATACATACGCGATGATTCATTGCCGGGGGACGGGACTGCCGGATGACGGCATCCCGCATGTCGCGGCCAACAATCGCGTGCTTCATCAGCGTCCGGGGTGGAGCTTTTATATGGCCTATGACGAGGAGCGTCCAGCGGCTGTCGGCGTCATGCATGTGAAGGGAGATATCGCTTCCTTCACGTTCGCGGCCACGCTTCCCGAATACCGGCGGCGGGGCTTGCAGCTGAGTCTGCTGCGCAGCAGGCTTGCCGAGGCGGCACGGCGCGATTGCAGCCTGGCCGTGGGCCAATGCGCCTTCCTGTCAGGCAGCCACCGGAATATGGAGCGGGCCGGGATGCGGATCGGGTACGTGCGCTCGACCTGGACCGAGCTCTGATCGCTGGACTGGCGATGGGGAGAGACAAGGGCGGTGCGCCATGAACAAAATTATCGATTATTATAACGGGTTTGACGAGTGGGGCCGCCTGGACAGGGAGCCTCTCGAATTTATGGTGAATTGGCACCATATCCGCAAGCATTTGCCGCCTGGCGGGCATCTATTGGACAATGGAGCGGGCCCGGGCAAATATGCTCTGGAATTAGCCGCAGCGGGCTATCAAGTCACCTTGACCGATCTTGCCCCAAGACTGGTGGAGATCGCGCGGGACAAGGCGGAAGAGCGGGGGCTAGCCGGGCAATTCCAAGGGTTCTATGCAGCGGATGCCAGACATCTGGGGATATTTGCCGACGAGCAGTTCGATGCGTCGCTGATGATGGGGCCGCTCTATCATTTGCAGGCGGAAGAGGATCGGCATGCCGCCGTGCAAGAGATGTACCGCGTGACCAAGCGGGGCGGCATCGTCTTCGTCGCGGTGATGACCGTGGTCCGCCATGTGATGAATTCGCTCCTTCATCCCCAGCATTGGAAGCCGAATGACAGCATCCGCCAGATTCGCGGCTTCATGGAGACGGGAATCTTCAATCACCAGGATGAAGGGCGGTTTACCGGCGCGTATTATTTCCGGATAGAGGAGATTGCCCCGTTCATGGAAGCGCACGGCTTCGAGACGGTGCAGCTCCTTGGTTCTTCCAGCATCGCGGGGGCGATGAATGAGCAGCAATTCGACTATTGGCGTTCACGCGGAGAAGACGAATATCGCCAAGCGTTGGAGCTGATCTATGAGATGGCTTCCTGTCCTTATGTCCTGGGCGTCTCTTCCCATCTGCTCTACATCGGCCGGAGAAAATAAGGCGTCCAGCGCCTGCGAAAGAGGAGGAATCCCCGTGTTGGACCAGCGTCTGATTCATTATTTGCAAGAACATGAGGAATTAATGGCTGACTTGCGGATCGTCAGAGAGTTGCAGCTTCCGCAATGCTATATCGCCGCCGGATATATCCGCAATTATATATGGGACCGGCTGCATGGATTCAAGTACCGGGGCCGGCATCAGGATATCGATGTCGTCTACTATGACCCGGAGGAACTGTCGGAGCAGCGGGACGTGGCGCTGGAGCAGGAACTGATCAGGCGTACGGGGAACGAAAAATGGTCGGTCAAAAACCAGGCCAGAATGCATATCCGCAATGGGGTGGCGCCTTACGCATCCACCTTCGATGCCCTGAGCCGGTGGCCGGAGACGGCTACGGCGGTAGGCGCGCGGCTGAATGGGGAGGGGCGGATAGAACTGATTCATCCGCACGGCTTGGAGGACTTGTTCCAGATGGTCGTCAGGCGGAGCCCGGCATTTCCCGATCCCGTCTATTACATGGCGCGGGTGAACGCGAAGCAATGGCGTGAACATTGGCCGCTGCTGACGATTATTGAAGCATAGAAGGCCGAGCCGGAGATGCTGGCCTGCATACCGTTCAGGCATCAGGGGGCCTGAACGATAATTTGACCAAAAATGAAAATATTTTTAAAAAGGAAGAAACATTTACCTCAGTAACCGCGTTACACATATCAGAGGTTTGAAATGACAACAAATGGAGGATGAACTTGTGAAAAGGATACTATCCGGGCTGATTGCATTTGCCTTGTTGTTTACATTTGCCATTCAAGCGCAAGTGCAGGCGGCCCCGCAGATCAGTGTGTACATCGATGGCGACAAGCTAGTGACGGATCAACCGCCTATGATGATTCGAGGGCGGACGATGCTTCCGCTGCGGGCCATCTTCGAGGCGTTGGATGCGAGGGTAGGATGGAACCAGAGAACAAAGACAGTGACCGCGACCAAAGCGGGTACGACCGTGGTCCTCAAGATTGGCTCCAAGATAGCCACGATCAATGATTCGAACGTGACTCTGGAGGTTCCTGCCCAGACGATCCGGGGAAGAACGATGGTTCCGGTTCGCTTCGTGAGCGAAGCGTTGGGCGAGCAAGTGCTGTGGAACTCCAGAACGCAGACCGTTACCATTAATACGAGTAATCGTGACCAGGACGATTATCCAAGCGATCAAGTCTATCAGGCAACGAATGTAAATGCCAAAGTAACCGGCCAAGCGGGTAACGGCAGCGACCTGAACGTCAGCTTCACGCGGGCGTCCCAGGAATCGAATATCGATCACTATCGGGTTCTCGTCGTCAAGGCTTCGGACTCATCGTCCTTTACGCTGGCGCGGGCTCGTCTGGTATCGGACAATAACTACACGGTCGTCGATACGTATGGCCGAAATCCTTCGATTACGCTCAATTCCTGGAGCCGCGACGTGAACGGAGATGTTATCCGGGCGAACCAATCCTATGTCGTGTATGTGTTGACGGTAGGCAAGCGCAACCAGGATGTATTATCCCGGCCTTCCCAGACCGTGACGCTGACAGGCGATTCAGCCTATGCGGCCACGAATGTGCAGGCGCGTGACGTCGCCGATTATGGCGATGGAAGAGACCTGTCCGTGAGCTTCGCAAGGGCTTCCGATGAGAGCAATATCGCCAACTATCGCGTCATGGTCGTGAAGTCGAAGGATGCGCATCGCTTCGATCTGAACGCGGCGAATGCGGTATCCAGCTCCAACTATACGACGGTATACAAATCCGGCACGACCTTATCGACGACACTCAGTTCGTCGTCCCGGGATACGTCCGGAGACAGAATTCGCAACGGCGTGCCTTATACGGTGTTCGTCTTGTCCGTCAGCAATAATTTGAATCGTCATTCCAATCAGCTCTCTTCGTCCACGGCGACGATTACGCTGGGCACCACGGTTGGCGCTCCAGTCATTACGAGCGTGGCGGATGTAAGCAATTATAACGACGGCCGCGACCTTCAGGTATCGTTCACGAGATCTTCCGATGAGTCGAAGGTGAGCCACTACCGCATATTCGTCGTGCCGGATCGGGATTACACCCGCTTCGATGTGACCGAAGCGAACAAATTGTCGTCCAGCCGCTATTATCAAGTGTCGAAGACCGGATACAATATCACGACGACCTTGTCGTCGAGCTTGACGGATGTCAACGGCTCTTATATTCGCAACGGCGTGACCTACCGGGTATTCGTGATGGCGGTGTCGAATGACGGGTACAGCTCTAACAATGTGCTGAGCGGCGCGTCCTCGTCGATTACGCTGTCTCATAATTCCATCGCTAACGCGGTAACGAATGTGCAGGTCAGCGATGTCAGCGACTATAACGACGGCCGCGACATGCGAATCACGTTCAACCGGGCTTCCGACGAGTCGTTGATTGATCACTATCGCGTCATGGTCGTGAAGACATCCAATGCGGACCGGTTCACGGTGTCGGATGCGAATAATGTGTCAAGCTCATATTACACGCGGGTAAATAAGACGGGACGCGATCTTAGCTTGACGCTCTCTTCCAGCGCAAGAGATGTGGACGGCGCATATATTCGGAACGGTGTGAGCTATCGCGTGTTTGTCCTCTCGGTAGGCAGAGGCAGCTACTCCAATGCATTGTCTTATGCTTCCAGCGCCATTACGTTGTCCAGCAATTCGGGCGTGTATGCCGCGACCAATGTCGAGGCTAACGACATCAATGATTACGGCGATGGCCGCGACCTGCGGGTAACGTTCAACCGCGCGGCGGATGAGTCCAATATCAGCCATTACCGCGTCATGGTCGTGAAGTCGTCCGATGCGGGGCGCTTCACGGTAGGGGATGCGAACAATGTATCCAGCTATAATTACACCTATGTGAGCCGCAATGGCAGCAACCAGAGCGTGACGCTCTCGTCCAGCTCGAGAGATGTCGACGGGTCGCTGATTCGGAACGGCGTCAGCTACCGCGTGTTCGTCTTGTCTGTCGGCTCGGGCAGTTATTCCAATACGTTGTCCAGCTATTCGAACATCATCACGTTGAGCAATAACTCGACGGTGTATCCGGCTACCAACGTCAACGCAAGCGACGTCGGCGATTATAACGACGGCCGCGATATGCGGGTCAGCTTCAACCGGGCAGTGGATGAAGCGAACATCTCGCATTACCGGATCATGGTCGTGAGATCGGCCGATGCAAGCCGCTTCGACTTGTATCGCGCCAACAACGTATCCAGCAACAACTATACGTATGTAAGCAAGACAGGCCGAAATATCGATCAGATTTTGTCCTCCTCGGCACGAGACGTTGATGGAGCAGCGATTCGAAATGGCATCGGCTACAAGGTGTTTGTCTTGTCTGTCAGCAACAATAGCTATAACGCGAATATGCTGTCCGGGGCTTCTCCGGAAATCGTGCTGACAAGCAACTCGTCGGTCTCTGCGGTGTCGAACGTAACGGCCAATGTCACAGGCAACAGCGGCACGGCCCGCGATATCGAGGTGAGCTTCACCGCGCCGTCCAATGATTATGGCGTGCTGGAATACCGCGTGATGGCCGTGAAGTCGGATCAGAGCTTTGGGTTGGCGGATGCCAACAATACGCCATATTACACCTATGCGGCGAAGCAGGGCGGAACGATTCGCCTGTCTCTTCCAGAGAACGCACGCGATGTGAGAGGAGAGGCGATTACAAGCGGCAGCGCTTATCGCTTCTATGTTCTCACCGTAGCCGATAGCCGGGTCAGCTCGGTCAATGCGCTCTCTGATCCATCCCGCGATGTGGTCTTGTCGGCGCAATACGTATCTCCGGCGACAAACGTAACGGCGGAGATGAATGGAAGCGACCTGCGGGTCTATTTCAGCAAGCTGACGAATGAGAGAGGCGTTGCAAACTATGCCGTTATGGCGGTGCCTTCCCACAGAGCAGGCAGCTTTACGCTGAATGAGGCGAATTGGGCAGGGGCAAACAACTCTAAAGCCGTATCTCCTTCGGGAGAAGGCATGGTTACGCTGAACTCCTACGATAAAGACGCTTATGGCAATCCTCTTGTCAATGGAGAAACATATATTATCTACGTCCTCACTGTTTCGGACGGCCGTGCGGCAAACGTGCTGTCCGCTCCATCCCAGGGCGTCGTGGCACAGTTCTAAGCGTCCCAGGGTGCGGCGCATACAATCCTGCTTTCTAACGGAAGCAGGCAGCAAGGGCTCCGGCAATAAGCCGGGGCCCTTTTTACCTTTTCAGCCGGGAAACCTGCGCAACGATAGAACATGGTCTTCGTCACAGGACCATGTTTTTTTGTTATAAATGCCATTATTGACAGAAAGAATATTAAGGTGTACAGCTGATTACACGAGTAATTAACCAGTTAGGTGGTGGGAAGTATGAGTTCGCTCATTGATGACAATCGTCCGATATTTGTCCAGATTGCGGAGCGGATTGAGGACGATATCATCGAAGGAAGGCTGCCGGAAGAATCGCCGGTCCCTTCCAAAAACCAGTTCGCTTCCTTCTACCAGATCAATCCGGCGACAGCGGCCAAGGGTGTGAATCTGTTAGCGGATGAAGGGATTCTGTATAAGAAGAGAGGGATTGGCATGTTCGTGGCGGCGGGAGCACGCGCCCTATTGTTGGCAAAGCGCCAGAAGAGGTTCTACGAACAATATGTGGTCACGATGATCCGGGAGGCAGAGAAGCTGGGTATGACGACAGACCAATTGATCGATATGATTCGCAGAGGGGAGGGCACGCGATGAGCCATGTCGTAGAAGTGCGGGAGCTGAGCAAATCATACGGACATGTGAACGCGGTTCAAAATGTCAGCTTTGTGATGGAGGAAGATAAAATATATGGGCTGCTGGGCAGAAATGGAGCCGGGAAGACAACGATTATGCATTTGATGACGGCCCAACTGTTCCCGACGAGTGGTTCCATCCGTTTTGTTCGGGGAGGCGCCCTTTGAGAATAACCGGGTGCTCAGCCAAGTATGCTTCATCAAGGAGAGCCAGAAGTACCCGGATACGTTCCGCTTGGGAGCTAGTCTCGATGACGGTGCCTCTTACCTTGATTTACGCCTTGATATCGTACTTCCTTGTTCGAAGATCGACTATCTGACCTGCGATTCCCCGCTTCTCCGTGCTCACGAGCTGAATGTCATTTCTTCACCCGGTGTTTAATCACCATGGCGGCCGGTTAAGAACACGGTAAGCAGTTGCTTCACTGGATAGGGAGAGAACATGAAGGAGGAATCGACATGAACAAGCAGACGAAGGTGTACACGGTCAATACGGCAAGGGAGGCCGAGGCGAAGATTCAGGATTTGGCCAATCTGGGCTATAACCGAGACCATCTGTACGTGCTGGCCCATGACAAGAAGCGGACGGAGCATATCGCCGAACAAGCGGCTGCCTCTGAGATCGGCGTGGCGGAAGAAGGCGTCTTCACCGCGGTCGCGAATCTGTTCCGCTCGCATGGCGACGAGCTGCGCGCCAAGATGACGTCTATGGGCGTCTCGAAGCAGCATGCCGAGATGCTGGAACGGGAGCTGGACAAAGGCAAGATCGTCATTTTCGCCTGGAGCGGGAATCCGTATGACGGAGGCCGCTACGATCCGGATATCATCTATTATCCGCCTTTCGTATAAGTCCTGCCAAGCCGGAATTGCCTTCAGAGGCAAGGAGAGGGCGGAAGCAAGCAAAAGCCGACGCAGGTCGGCTTTTGTGCTGAAAAGCAATGTTGTGTTGAAGTGAAAGGGGGAAGCGTATTATTCCATGTCAAGCAATTGAAGGGAGTAGCGCTGGCCCAACTCCTGCCGCACCTCGATGCGCGCATGGAAAAACTCGCTTAAATGGGCCGAGGTCAGCTGATCGGCCGTATTGCCGGATGAGAACACGGTTCCTTGCTTAATGAGCAGGGTTTTATTGAAGCAGGGCATAATCTCTTCGACATGATGCGTGACATAGATGAGAGTCGGGGCATCCGGCTCGCGCGCAATCGATTGAATCATATGGAGAAGCTGATCGCGGGCGAAAATATCGAGTCCCGTGCACGGCTCGTCCAGGATGAGGAGCTTCGGCGACGCCATCAGCGCCCGGCCGATAAGCACCCGCTGCCGCTCGCCCTGCGATAACGTGTCATAGGTGCGGTCGAGCAGCCGCTCGCAGCCAAGCAGCCGGATCAAGGACAATGCCTTCTCCTCGTCAGCCTCCTCGATGTCATCGTACAGGCCGATCGAGGCGAATTTCCCGCTGAGCACGATCTTCTGCACCGTCTCGTGCCCGTACAGCTTCTGCTGCAGGGAGGTGCTGACCCAGCCGATATGCTTGCGCAGCTCGCGCAGATCGAAGGTGCCGAACCGCTTGCCCAGGACGGAGACGCTTCCCGAAGTCGGCCAGATATAGCCGTTGATCATATTCAATAAAGTCGTTTTCCCCGATCCGTTCAGCCCGAGCAGACACCAATGCTCTCCCGGCTTCACCTCCCAGGATACCCGATCCAGAATCGTCTTGTTGTCCCTCTTCCAGGTTACATTGCGAACATCAATGACCATAACATCTCTCCTCTCCTCTGTGTCGGGAACATTTATTCGCTCCCGCGCCGGCCCTGCGGCGCCAGATTGGCCAGCGACAAGCGCACCGCGGTATCGGCGTCCCGGGCCGCAATCGCCTGGTAGAGCTGATCATGCAATTCCGACCGGTCCTCATAATGCTTCGTGCCGACGATAAGATGGCTCAGCTCGCCACGAAGCGCGTTGGAAAAGGCCCGGTACAGATCGAGCAGCAGCGGGTTCTGGCTTGCCTCTGCAATCGAACAGTGGAACTCCACATCATAATCCACATAGGAGGCATAATTGCCCGCCTCCAACGCCTTTTTCCGTTCTTCAAGCAGCCGCTTCATCCGCCTTAGATCCTGGTCCGTGCGCCGTTCCGCGGCCAACCGGGCCGCCTGGGCATCCATCATGCTTCTGATCTCGCGAATGTGCTCCGTCTCGGCCCGGAGCAGCCGTTGTTCCAGCGAGCCCGCATCGGAGGGCAGCGAGCGGACATACGTCCCGTCCCCTTGCCGGACTTCCAGCACGCCGGCATGTACCAAGATCTTGACGGCTTCGCGGACCGTCGAACGGCCTACGCCGAACATCTCCATCAGTTCCGGCTCGGCCGGCATCCGATCTCCTGGGCGATAATGGCTGACCAGCGCGTCATGGAGCTGCTCCAGCACCTGATCCACCAGCTTGCGGCGGGGGACGGCAGTGAACTTGGGCGTATTCAAATTCATCAGATCATCTCCTGTTATAGAGAAGTATATTCCTTTTTTTTGAAATGTCAAAACAAAACTATGCCGGGCTGCTAAGCCGTAAGTCCCGATTCACAGGTCCGGCAGCAAAGGGGATGAATGGTTCATAATGAGGAGATATCCCGGGAGGCGCTTCGGAATACCAGTAAAAAATTAGGAAATTCCTCGCTGGGAATGAGAGCGGTAATTCGCTATAATCATATCAAATTCAAGATAAGGGAATGGATGCATGATGCGCATTACGATCAAACCGGAGCAAATCGATAATGTGGCAAACTTGTTCCACTTGGCATACGGATTGTCCAAAACGCAAATGGAAGGCCTTCAAAAGGCCATCCAGTCGCTGGAATCGCAGTGGATGGGCATGGAGAAGAACCGCTTCTACAGCGAGTTCCAGTCGTCTCAGCAGGTATTCTCTTCCTTCTTGGCGAAGCTCCAGGAGATAGAGCTGGAATTAAAAGATATCGCCCGCCGGTTCAGGGAAGGGGACGGCTCTCCCACCGGGGGAATTCAGGCCCTCGTGAATGCGGCTGTCATGGCGGCCAGCGGAGCGGTGTTCGTAAGCAGCGTGCTGGGGGCCGGAGCCCAGCCTGGCGCCGATTCCGCCGGAGAGCCATTCAAGGACTGGGACGAGGAAGACGTGAAGGAATACCGGAAATATGAGGACATTCTGAAGCAGGCGGAGGAGTTGGGCGATAAAAATCTGATGCAGGAAGCTCATGACAAGATGAATATTATCAACCTCAAATATGCGGATGAGGTGGAGAGAACGGATTACCTCGGGGGAGGAGAGACGACGAAGATGACGCGCGATTCCGTTGTCGTGAACTATCCGCTGCAGGAGGGCAACGACAAGACGATGATCTCGGTCGACCGCAAGGGCAACGTCGTCAGTTATGAGAAGGACGAATCAAAATATACATATTGGGAGCAAAAACATACAACGGGCAAATTCGAGAACTTTATGGGATCCGCGGCCAAAACGGCGACCAGCTATGGCGTAGGCCTTTTGTTGACCCGGGGAAGCAAGCCATGGGTTCAGCATGCCTCGGGCGCAGGCGGGGCTTTTTTCCTGGACAAATACATTCCCCCGGTACCTGATGTCGGAGAGACGCGGACGATGATCTACCGCACGAATATCGAGACGGGCAAAATCGAAAACATGGTCATCGTCACGAACGGTCAGAAGGATATTCAATACCGGTATTGGAAGGAGTACAACTAGTGTGGATCAAATGGATGTTCTATACCGCGGTCGCCGCGTTTGTCGGATTTTTCCTGCTGGCCACGCCGAAATACGATGCCGTTCGCTGGATGATTCTCGTATTTTTTGCCGGTTACTTCGCCATTAAAAAATGGTGCTCCCCCAAATACCAAGGGCCATCGATTCTCGTTCTGATGGCGGCTGTCATCATCATTACGGAAGTTCTGGTGGCGTATTCGGACGGAACACCGTAAAACCATTCAAGGGCCGGCAGGCTTCCATTCCGCCCCGATAAGCGGCTCTTCATACATTTCTTGACCCTCGTAAATATAACCGCGGACTTGCTGCCGGTGCTCCGTGTCGCCTTCCGGCGCATCGGAGTTGAAGGTGAAGAAAGCGAGTCCGCCTTCGATCCAGTCCTCGCTAAGGTGCAGGTAGCGCTGCCGGTATTCCGAACGGGCAAAGAAATCGCCATAATCGGCGTGATTGCCGGTGTTGACTCCTTCCGCCGTAGAGAACGCCGGAGAAGAGAAGGCGATCTGCCGGACGGTCTGCTCCTCCAAATACAGGACGATCTCATCCTCCGAGGCTGGATAGATCATCCTGTTCTCTTCCGCGGCCGCAGGCTGGCCCAATTGCCGAATGACTTCATCCTGCGTCATCCCGAGCGAGATTTTGCCGATCGATTGTCCCGGCACGACAAGGCAGTCGGTCTTGGCCGGCTCCGGGGTCCAGCGCGCATAGGCGCCGTCAACGGTGACAAAAGCGCCGAAAGCACTATAGTCCTCATTGGTTGTTACGGTAAGATGATCATCTGCGAGAGACATTCGCAGTTCAAAGTCTTCATCTTCTGCATCCGTAAAAACCGCCTCATTGCCAACCATCTCGGCCACGCCGTTCTCGATGTTGCCGTGAGACCCATCCATCGTCTTCCTATTGGTTACATGAAAAGCTATTAAGGAAAAGACCATCTGTCGTTCATCGACGCTTTTAATTTCGATGGTGGCGGAATTATATTTATCCGACTCTATCCACCTCCATGTGCCGAGCCACGCCGAGGCATCCAGCGGGGCTTCCGCCTGCGGGGCCGCCGGCGATTCGGGTGTTTCCGGCGCCGCCGCAGGCATGGATGCGGCTTGAGCGGCGGAGCCGGGCTCCGATGGCATGCTGTGACTCGCTGATCCGGGAGCGGGCGGTATGCCGCCTCTTCTGCTGCGGGCACAGGCTGCCGCTCCTGGCCGCATCCCGCAAGGAGGGTTACCGCGGCGAGTCCTGCCGCCGTCCATGTCATCCACATGCTCTTTTTCGTTATGCTCATTCTCCTTCGCTTCGCGGGTGGGTTCTTCGCTCTTCGTTGCTCGCTCTAAGCAGTCTTGCAGCCGCTTCGGTATATGGCTCGGCCCACGCGGAGAAGGAGAGTGCCGGATCCCAGGCGATCTGCTTCATCGCATGAGCGCAGCCCCAGCGCAGCAGCCGCTGATGGAGCATATGGATGCGGAACCGCTCCAGAAAGTCGTTCAGGCATTGTTCCTGCAGCAGACCGTGCTCCCCGGCCAAGGAACTCCCCTGGATATAGGCGGACAGGAAGCTGGCGGCTTCCTCTGCTTCTCCCCGTTCCAGATACAGCGCCGTCAGCTTCGGCAAGTCAGCTGCGGCATCCCCGAAATAGGACGTCGTGAAATCGATCACGCCGCTCACTTCCCAGCCTCGATCGGTTTGCTGGACGAGCACGTTTTCCGGCTTGAAATCGCCCATGACGAAGCTGGGGGAGTCCAGCCTGTCCATCGTCGCCTGTGCGCCGTCCAAGAGCTGTTGCACCCATGCTTTATCCCGCTCCGTAATGACAGAGTACTTCGCGGCGTCGTCGAGCCAATAGCGAATCATCCCGTACAGCCATGCCGTGTAGGAGCCGGCGAACGGGCGAATATGTCCGCTGTCCGGATCGAATTCCCCAGGATGGGCTGCCTTCCACCGGTGCATCTCACGCAGGGCGTGCCCGAGCTGAGCCGCGATGGTCGCCCCATCTTCGCGATGAAGCAGGCGCAGCAGCTCCGGATCGTGAATATGCCGTCCGGGGAGGCGAGGCATGAGCGCATAGCTCCACCCAAAAATATCATCCGCTTCATCTATCAGATAGGGATAAGGCACCTTGACTCCAGCATTCGCGTGCAAATGGCGGATAAAATACGCTTCTTCCTCCCACTGTCCGGGATAGAGCGGATTGCCCTTCAGCACGAACTCCCCGGCTGTGGACGTCACGAACAGCGTCTGCTTCATGACCCCGTGCTCCGTAGGCGCGGATCGAAGCAACCGGCCCAGCCCGAACCGGTCCAGCATCCGCTGCAATTGGCTGTCCGTCAGAGCGCCTAACGATTTCGAAGCGAAAAATACGGTTGTCGTCAACCGGAGCACCTCCGTTCCAACTGAAATGAAAGCTGATCGCTCCAACCCTGATACAGAAAAAGCGGCCTGCCTGCAGGCAGCCGCATAGGGGCAAGAGTGATGCGATCTTTTTCCTTACGCAATTTCTCCAAAATTAGCCTATCACGCCGATTCGGGGAAGTCAAAGCAATTTTCCGCAGGGGCGCGCGGGCGAGTTGGCCGGATGTCTGCATTGCGGCACATGGGCTTCGCGCCGCCAAGCGGATCGCTCCCGGCGCAGCGGAGAATGCAGACAGCCGGCTCCGCAGAGCCGGCTGTTCAGCTACCTATTCCCTTGGTGATACGGCATTATCCTTCGAGGAGCAGCGTCTCCGGATCTTCCAGCATCTCCTTGACCTTGACCAGGAATCCGACCGCTTCCGCTCCATCGACGATGCGGTGATCGTAGGAGAGGGCGATATACATCATCGGACGGTTCTCCGAACGCTCTTCATCAATCGCGACCGGACGCAGCTGGATCTTGTGCATGCCGAGGATGCCGACCTGCGGCGCGTTCAAGATCGGCGTCGACAGCAGGGAGCCGAAGACGCCGCCGTTCGTAATCGTGAAGGAGCCGCCCTGCAGATCGGACAGCGCCAGCGAGTTGGAGCGGGCCTTCGTCGCCAGCTCGGCGATGGAGCGCTCGATCTCCGCGAAGCTGAGTCGATCCGCGTCGCGAACGACCGGCACGACGAGACCTTCCTTCGCGGCGACGGCGATGCCGATGTCATAGAATTTCTTCACGAGAATATCTTGGCCGTCGATCTCGGCATTCAGCAGCGGATAAGCCTTCAATGCGCCGACGACCGCCTTCGTGAAGAACGACATGAAGCCGAGACCGACATCATGCTTTTCCTTGAAGGCGTCTTTGCGCCGCTTGCGGATATCGAGAATCGCGGTCATGTCGACTTCGTTGAACGTCGTCAGCATGGCCGCCGTCTGCTGGGCCTCCACCAGGCGAGTCGCAATGGTCTGGCGGCGGCGGGACATGCGCTGGCGCTCGATTGGCTTGGCCGAATCGCCAGCCGCTCCGGAAGCCGGAGCAGCGGGCTTCGCCGGCGCGGCTGGAGCCGCCGCTGGCGCTGCGGCCGGACGAGCCGAATTCGCCTGCACGTCATCGTGCTGGATGCGGCCGATCGGGTCGCGCGCAGACACGTCGTTCAAGTCGATCCCCTTCTCCCGTGCCAGCTTGCGAGCTGCGGGAGACGCGTAGTATGCGCCGCTGTCCGCAGCAGGCGCAGGCACAGGGGCCGGCGCTGCCGGAGCTGCGGCCGGAGCGCTTTCCTTCTCGGCGGCAGTCGCTTCCGTTGCTGGAGCCGCTTGGGCGGCTTCAGCCGCCGGGGCCGGCGCTTGAGCGCTTGCTCCCGCTCCGGAGCCGATGACGGCGATGACTTCGCCGACAGCGACATTCTCGCCCTCCCCTCTCAGGATCGATTCAATGACTCCGCTCTCTTCAGCGCTGATTTCCAGATTGACTTTATCGGTTTCCAACTCGGCGAGCAGATCCCCTTGACCTACCGAGTCGCCTACTTTGACAAGCCATTTATGCAAGGTTCCTTCCGATATCGATTCTCCAAGATCAGGCACTTTGATTTCAGCCACGACCGTAACCTCCCAGGTTAATTAGTTTTTGTCGAACGATGCAACGATTCGGTAATGATTTGGCGTTGTTCGAAGCTATGGACATCCGCATATCCGCTCGCCGGGCTGGAATGCTCCGGACGTCCGATATAGTGCACAGGCACCTTGTTCGGAGCCACTTCGCGAATGCGCGGCTCCATGTACGTCCAGGCACCCATATTTTTCGGCTCTTCCTGCACCCAGACGATCTCCTTCAGGGCCGGGTAGCGTCCGATGATAGCCGCAATCTCTTCTTGCGGGAACGGATAGAGCTGTTCGACGCGGATGATATGAAGCCAGGAGTGATCCCCATCCGATGTCTCCAGTTCCGTCTGCAGATCGATCGCCATCTTGCCGGTCGCCAGAATAAGGCGCTCCACCTTCTTCGGCTGCTGTCCTTCCACGGCTTCATCCCAGACCGGATGGAAGTGCCCTTCGCTGAACTCGCGGCCCGGCGACGCGCTACGCGGGTTGCGCAGCAGGCTCTTCGGCGCCATGACGATGAGCGGACGCGCGTCATCGGTTCCGCCGATCGCGGCCTGACGGCGCAGCAGATGGAAGTATTGCGCGGCGCTGGTCAGATTGACAACCGTCCAGTTATGCTCGGCGGACGATTGCAGGAACCGCTCCAGACGGGCGCTGGAATGCTCCGGCCCTTGGCCTTCGAAGCCATGCGGCAGCAGGACGACGAGGTTGGACTTCTGGTTCCATTTCGCCCGGCCGGCAGCGATGAACTGGTCGAAAATGACTTGCGCCGCATTGGCGAAGTCGCCGTATTGCGCCTCCCAGATAACAAGCGTCTCTGGCGCAAATACATTATAGCCGTATTCATACCCGAGCACGGACGCCTCGGACAGCGGGCTGTTATAGATAGCGAAGGAGGCCTTCGCCTGCGGAATGCGGTGCAGCGGCGAGAACGTATCGCCGGTCTTATAGTCATGCAGCACGAGATGGCGCTGCGAGAAGGTGCCTCGCTCGGAATCTTGCCCGGTGATGCGGATCGGCTGCCCTTCCGCCAGGATCGTCGCGAACGCCAGCGTCTCGGCGAGCGCCCAGTCGACCTTCTCGCCCTCGTCGAGCGCGTTGGCACGGCGCTGCAAAATACGCTGCAGCTTCGGATAGACCTGGAAGCCCTCCGGCACCACCAGCAGCTCGCGGTTGATCTCCCGCAGCTGCTCGAGAGGCACGGCGGTGCCGTTGCCGGACAAGCGGCTTGGCGGCTCGCCCGTATTGTGGCGGTACGCCCGGTCGGTCGTCTCCTTCATTTTGTCATACGCCTGCTGCAGGACGGCTTCGGAGTCTTTCTTCATCTGTTCAATTTGCGCGTCGTCGACCAGGCCTTCCCGCTTCAACCGCTCGCCATAGAGAGCATATACGGTCGGATGCTGGTTCACCTTGCGGTACACGAACGGCGACGTTCCTTCCGGATCGTCCATCTCGTTGTGGCCGTGGCGGCGGTAACCGATCAGATCGATCAGGAAGTCCTTCTTGAACACGCTCCGGTACTCGACCGCCATGCGAACGGCCGCGATGCATGCATCCGGATCGTCCGCGTTCACGTGCACAATCGGAATCTCGAAGCCCTTGGCCAGGTCGCTGGCATAATGCGTGGAGCGGGAGTCCTCGCTCTTCGTCGTGAACCCGATGCGGTTGTTGACGATAATGTGCAGCGTGCCTCCGTTCTGGAAGCCGCGCAGCTTGTTGAAGTTCAGCGTCTCCGAGACGATGCCTTCCCCCGGGAAGGCGGCGTCGCCGTGCATGAGCACCGTCGCGGCCTTGCCGGTATCCTGCCGCGGATAGCCCGGCTGGCTGCGGTCATCCTGAGCGGCGCGGGAGAAGCCCTCCACGACCGGATTGACGTACTCCAGATGGCTCGGGTTGTTCGCGAGCGTAACCTTGGTCCGCACGGTATTGCCTTCGGTTACGGAACGATCGGCGCCCAGATGGTACTTCACGTCCCCGGTCCAGCCGTAGTTGATGCCCATCGAGCCTTCCGACGGGAACAGGTCCTTGTTCGGAGAGTGATGGAACTCCGAGAAAATCTTGCCGTACGGCTTCCCCAGCACGTGCGCGAGCACGTTTAACCGGCCTCGATGGGCCATGCCCATGAGGATATGCTGAGTGCCGTTGGCCGCGGAGGTGCGGACGAGTTCGTCCAGCATCGGCACGAGAACATCGGTGCCTTCGATCGAGAAGCGTTTCTGCCCGACGAATGTGCGGTGCAGGAACGTCTCGAACTGTTCCACTTCAATGAGCCGTTTCAAGAGAGCGACACGTTCGGCCGGAGTTAGCGGCTCCGGCGAGTTGAGGCATTCCGTATGTCTGCGCAGCCACTTCAATTCTTCCTCGTCATGCACATGTCTGAATTCGTACGCGATGGATCGGGTGTACACCGCGCGCAGATGCTCGATCGCATCCCAGCAGGTGCGGACGCCGGCAGGCGCCTCCTTCAGCACGATCGAGGCGGGCAGAGCTTCCAGATCCGCGCGAGTCAAGCCGTAGGTCTCCGGCTCGAAGCGGCGGGTATCCACGGGCGGATTAATGCCCAACGGATCGATATCGGCCGCCAGATGGCCGAAGGTGCGAATGATGCCGGCCAGCTTGACGGCGGAGACGACTTTATTTAACCCGTCTCCGTCCAGCGCGACCGGAGCAGCGGCTCCTGCTGCTTGGGAACCGATTGAAGCAGGAGGCGGCCCGAAGCGGGCGAACAGGTCCCGGTAATTCGCTTCGACGGATTCGGGATCGTTAACGTATTGCTCGTACTGTTCCTGGATGTACCCGAGATTGGGTCCATAGTAATCCTTCCATACCCTTTCCTTCTCAGTAACTTCTGCAGCCGACATGAATGCTAGACCTCCTTACGGATTATGCCAAATCTATGAGTATATCTAAAATGACATACCCAATGTTTGCGTTTACACTTAGTGTACCACTTGTTCGCCAGAAATTAAAACAAAATGGATGTTTTTACGAGAAGAAAATGTGGAATTTATCATGGTAAATGTTCGGAGCTTCTTTTCTCAATCCATTCTCATAGAAACGATTGTTCAACGTACATTATTATACAATTTGATGCAGAAAATAGAAACCTAGAAGCGAGAGGCGACTCCCTCTCCCGATTACTTCGAATATAATGGTGATATCGGCAAAATCACAAAGATTTCCAGGCAACCTGGCATGCGGGGGAATGGTTTCCCGGTACCCGAAGCATCACCAAATCTATGGAAAGACAGGGGACGAAGAGGGTGAAGCTGGAGGCGGGAAGATAGCGGCGGAAGATGGAAGATGCAGTGAGATCCTGCATTAATGCAGGAATTTACGCCTATTTAGCTGATGTTTTATGAAATTAATGTAAAAACGGCTAGGCCCCCTATATCGGAGTCATGTCCAATAAAAAAGATGCGTTCTTAGAATTGCTTCCTATTTCGCTTGGTTACACGGCCCGATGATATTTTGATCGGTCCTCCAGCGTCATGACCCACTTGACACGCCCATCCGGCAGGCGAAATCCGCCAAACTCCACGATTTCTCCAGACACGCCGATTCGGTAAGCGAAATCCTGCATAAATACAGCAATTCAATATGGACGACTATTCCAGAAAGGGAATCCTGCAAAATTACAGGAATTTCCCCCGTTTCGCTTCGGCTTGAAGCAAAAGGGCCTAAAATGATGTAGATTTGCAGCAATTCCTCGGGATGTGGACTCATTAAGCCGAAATTCCTGTAAAATAGCAGCAATTTCCTCCGCACGTCCAAGCCCCAGGAGGCAACGATGCTTCCAGCAGGCCG
>OGUH01000217.1_pt1 | contig 22781 bp, 21 predicted proteins | sample 1574661 | NCBI WGS metagenome assembly OGUH01 (sample SAMN03295822, study PRJEB24534) | human gut metagenome | isolation source: fecal sample 3 from infant 3 | host: Homo sapiens | place: USA: Pittsburgh, PA | collected 2014-07
GGAAAATGGACCATCTCCACCCCTTCACAAAAAACAGGGGTTTTCCAACAGCCTGGTTCTCGCAGGCATTCGTTCCCTGAAATGAGGCTCGGTCTGTCTGTTCCCAAGACCCTTGGTTCAGGCCGGATCGGCCAGCGCCATCCTTACACGGAAGACTGACGCCCTCCGCTTCCGGCCGTCCCGGCCAGCCGGACCGCCTCCTCCAGGCGAACGCTCCCGGTATACAGCGCCTTGCCGATAATGGCTCCGCTGACGCCATCCTGGGCCTGAGCGGCCAGCGTCTCCACATCCGCCATGCTGCTGACGCCGCCCGAGGCGATGACCTGCTGGCCGCAAGCCCGGGCCAATGCCGCGATCGCCTCCACATTCGGCCCCCGCATCATGCCGTCGCGGGAAATATCCGTAAAGATGAACGTCCTCGCGCCCGCTTCGGCGAGCTGGCAAGCCAGCGCTTCCGCCTGCACCTCCGACGTCTCGAGCCAGCCGCGCGTCGCCACATAGCCGTCGCGCGCATCGATCCCGATCGCGACATGGGCGCCGTGCCGGGTCAGCACGTCTTCGACGAACGCGCGATCCTCAATCGCGGCCGTGCCGAGAATGACTCGCGCCACGCCCGCTTCCAGCAGCCGCTCCACATCCGCTCGCGTCCGCAAGCCGCCGCCCACCTGCACCGGCACGCCGACGGTGCGGGCGATCTCTCCGATGAGCCGGTCATTGACCGGGTGCCCGGCCTTCGCGCCGTCCAGATCGACAAGATGAATCCAGGATGCGCCCTCCCGCTCCCAACGGCGAGCCACATCGAGCGGAGATTCATCATAGACCGTCTCTTGGCCGTAGTCGCCCTGAACAAGCCGCACACAGCGTCCTCCCCGGATATCGATGGCCGGATAAATTGTAAATGCCGTCATACGGTTACCTCCCTTGTCACTCAAACCCCTTCACTGGAACCCCTTGTGTTTCCGTTCTGACATACTTCCTCTCTTCGGATGCAACACCTGCACGCGCTCCCGCTGTCCTGCCAATCCTGCAAAATTACAGTTTTGTTTTTTGGGCCAAAGCGTATGCGACGCCAATCCTGCAAAAAAATACATCATCTAGCCCATAGATTCCGCAATCCACCCTTTATTTCACGAAATGGATGCAACGCTGCAGGAATTTCTTCTTTTCACTAAAGAAACAGTCAAAAAACTGCACTTTTGCAGCCTTGGCCCATCATCGCCCCCATTGCACTTTTCCCGCTCATGCCTCGCGCATTTCCTTGCCCGCGGCTCCGCCTTCTCTCCTTCTCCTTCGCGACAGAGCTCTTCGACAATAGAGCCTCGGCAATCAACCCTCTTCCGTCCCGGATCGCAAATCACTCCCGGGCCGCTCGCGGGCCCTCGGCCAGACGGAGGAACCGCTCCAGCAGCACCCGGCCGGCTTCTCCGCTCTTCTCGGGATGGAACTGCATGCCGTACAGGCGGCCCCGGCCGACCATCGCCGTCACCGCATGGCCTCCGTACTCGCAGGCGGCGATCACGTCCTCCTGCTCCCCGGCGAGCACATGGTACGAGTGGACGAAGTAGACATGCCCTTCCTCCAGCCCGGCCGTCAGCGCATGATCCGCCTGCCGCCATTGCAGCCGGTTCCACCCCATATGCGGCACCTTGTAATGGCCGCCCTCGAAGCGGACGACCCGGCCGGGCAGCAGCCCGAGTCCGGCATGGCGGCCATGCTCTTCCCCTTCCTCGAAGAGGAGCTGCATGCCGAGGCAGATGCCGAGCGCCGGCTTGCCGGCCTGCACCGCCTCCGTGAACGACCGGCCGAGGCCGGTCGTCTGCAGCGATTCCATCGCATCGCCGAACGCGCCCACGCCGGGCAGAATGATGCCGTCGGCCTCCGCCAGCTCTCCGGGCTCGCGGCAGATCGCCGCTTCATAGCCCAGGCGTTCCACCGCCGTGCTGACGCTGTGCAGATTCCCCATTCCGTAATCCAATACCGCAATCATCGCTTACAGCACTCCCTTGGTGGACGGAACGCCCTGCACGCGCGGATCGATCGCGGTCGCCTCGTCCAAGGCCCGGCCGAGCGCCTTGAATACGGCCTCGATAATATGGTGCGTATTCTGCCCGTAATGGACGATAACATGGAGCGTCATGCGGCTCTCCAGCGCCAGCTTCCATAGAAATTCATGCACGAGCTCGGTATCGAACGCCCCGACCCGGGCGGCCGGATAGACCGCGCGGTGCTCGAAGTGAGGCCGGTTGCTCAGATCGATGACGACTTGGGCAAGCGCCTCGTCCATCGGAACGAACACCGAGGCATAGCGCCGGATGCCCGCTTTGTTCCCGAGCGCCTCGCGCAGCGCCTGGCCGAGACAAATGCCGATATCCTCCACCGTATGGTGGTCATCGATATCCGTGTCCCCCCTCGCCTGAACGGCGAGATCGAACTGGCCATGCTTCGCGAACAGGTCCAGCATATGGTTCAGGAACGGCACGCCTGTCTCCAGGCGGCTCGTGCCCCTTCCGTCTACATTGAACGACAACTGTATATCCGTCTCATTCGTGGTGCGGGCAATGGCGGCTTCCCGCGTGTGCAATGCTTCATATTCCATTGATCGTTCCGCCCTTCTTCTCGTGTATGCTGTATTGCGGTATCGGCGCCGGACAGCTATCCCTGTCCCGGCAGCCGGTGTTCTATTCGTTCATCTGCCCGAGCCGGATTCCAATTGCGCGGGCATGCGCCTCCAAGCCTTCGTGGCGGGCGAGCTCCATAATCCGCTCCCCGTCCCTCTGCAGCGCCTCCCCGCTGTACCGGATCAGACTCGACTTCTTCATGAACATATCGACGTCGACCGGCGAAGAGAAGCGCGCCGTGCCGTTCGTCGGAATGATATGATTCGGCCCGGCGTAATAATCGCCTACCGGCTCGGAGCTGTACTCGCCGAGGAAGATCGCGCCGGCATTCTCGATCGCTCCCACCCATTCCATCGGATCGGACGTTACAATCTCCAGATGCTCCGGCGCGAGCCGGTTGACCAGCTCCACGCCTTCCTTCAGCCCGGGCGCCACTACAATGGCGCCGTACCCTTCCAGCGACTTCGCCGCAATCTCCCGTCGCGGCAGCGTGGCGAGCTGCCGCTCCACCTCGGCCGCCACCGCTTCAGCCAGTTCGCGCGAGTCGGTGACGAGCACGGCGGACGCCATCGCGTCATGCTCGGCCTGGGAGAGCAGATCGGCCGCCACATAGGCCGGCGTCGCCGTCGCATCCGCCAGGACGACAATCTCGGAAGGGCCGGCGATGCTGTCGATATCGACCGCGCCGTACACCTCGCGCTTCGCCAGGGCGACATAAATGTTGCCGGGCCCGCAGATTTTGTCCACCGGGGCGATCGTCTCCGTGCCGTAAGCCAGGGCGGCGATCGCTTGCGCTCCGCCAACCCGGTAGACTTCCTTCACGCCGGCTTCCGCCGCCGCGACCAGAATATGCGGGTCGATGCCTCCCTTGCCGCCGGTCGAAGGCGGCGTGACCATGACGATCTCGGGCACGCCCGCAACCTGAGCGGGGATGACGTTCATCAGTACGGACGAAGGATAAGCGGCGTTCCCGCCGGGCACATAGACGCCGACCCGCTTGAGCGGCCGCATGATTTGCCCCAGCAGCGTGCCGTCCGGCTGGAAATCCATCCATGACGTCCGCTTCTGCTTCTCATGGAACGCGCGGATATTCGCGGCCGCCTCGCGCAGAGCGGCGAGGAAGGTGTCCTTCACTTGCCCGTAGGCCGACTCAATCTCCTCCGGTGCGATTCGCAGCTGGGCCGGAGACAGCTCCATCCGGTCGAACTGTCCGGTATAACGGAGAACCGCCGCATTCCCCTCCTTCCGCACATCCCGGATAATCGCCTGAACCGCCTCCAACTGCTCCGGCGTTCCGTAATCCACCTTCCGCTCCACACGCCAATCCGCTGCTTCGATAATCCGCATACCTGCTCCTCCCGTCCTCTCCTGAAATGTAACGCAGGCGCCTGGGCGCATCGCCGGCTCTATCCGGCGGCGGGTCCCGTCAACCGCGAGCCTGCCATTCCGTCTATCCTTCCATATCTCCTCGCAACTGTATCTGCATAATGGCCCGCGCCCCCCTACGGCTGCGGCGGCACGACGCGCTGAATCCTGTCGCATAACTGCTGAATCGCTTCGTTCTTCATCCGATAGCTGACCCGGTTCGCAATGAGCCGGCTCGTAATGCCGAACATCTCTTCCAGCTCCACCAGCCCGTTTTCCTTCAACGTTTGGCCGGTCTCGACCATATCGACGATCCGGTCCGCCAGTCCGATTAACGGGGCCAGTTCAATCGAGCCGTTCAGCTTAATCACTTCCACCTGCTGTCCCTGTTCCCGAAAATACTGCGATGCGACATTCGGGTACTTCGTCGCGACCCGCAGATGAATGGATGGCTTCCAAGACGGAAGGCCAATCACCGACATCCGGCAGCGGGCAATGCCGAGGTCAAGCAGCTCATAGACATCCTTATTCTCTTCCATCAGCACATCTTTGCCGGCGATGCCGACATCCGCCACGCCGTATTCGACATAAGTCGGAACGTCGACAGGCTTCGCCATAATGAACTGCAGCCGCGCTTGCGGCACATCGATGATCAGCTTGCGGGAATCCTCCTCATCCTCGGGGACCGGCAGCCCCGCATCGCGGAACAGCGTAGAAGCCTGCTTGTAGATCCGGCCCTTCGGCATGGCCACCTTCAACCAATCCTGCATCGTATCCCTCCTGTCTTCACGCGGGCCGCGAGGCGCAGCGCCTTTCCCGCTCCCGGCCCTGCTCCCGTCATCTCTCCTCTGTCACGATTGCCTAAAAGTGAGCACTTTGCGGTATCGGCCCCCGTCCGGCAGACCTTCGGCTTCCGCTCCGTCCCGGGAGGTTCCTGCCGCCGCACCTTCACCAAGCAGCCGGGTAACGGCAATCGCGCCTTCCGCCCGCAGCCGGGCCGCTTCCGCCAAGGCGTCCGCCCGCCTGGCCGCCTCATATTGAATCAGCACCGGCTTCGCCTGCTCCTCTTCGTACTCGCCTGGCCGGGACAACGCATCCATAATGCGCGTCGTCTTGAGCGCGAAGCCTGTCGCCGGAGCAGGGCGGCCGAATTGCTGCAGCAAATGATCATAACGCCCGCCGCTCATGACCGGGAATCCCATCTCTGCGGCATATCCTTCAAAAATGGTGCCCGTATAATAAGAAAAGTCCCCCAGCATCGTCAAATCGAGCAGCAGATGATCCGCCGCTCCATACGCTTCCAGCACTTCCCATACCTGCTCCAGATGAGCAAGCGAGGCTGCCATCTCCGGCTTCCCGGACAGCGTGCGCGCCTGGCCCAGCACCGCGCGCCCGCCCCGGAGCTGCAGCAGCGCCTCCAGCTGCCCGCTCCTCCTGGCATCCAGCCCGAGCAGGCTCGCCTGCGTCCGGTAGCCGACCACGTCCCGCTGAATCAGGAGCCGCTTCAGGCGGAGCTGATTCTCCTCATCCCCGGGCAGCGCATCCTCGAACAAGCTCTGCACATATCCGTGATGGCCGAGCGCCACCTTGAACCGCTCGATCCCCGACGCCTTCAGGCAGGCGATCGCCAGCGCGATGACCTCCGCATCCGCCTCCGGGGAACCGTCGCCCGCCAGCTCCGCCCCCGTCTGGAAGAACTCGGCCTCCCGCCCCGCTTCGTCTTCCATCGCCCGGAACACATTCGCATGATAAGACAGGCGAATCGGGAACGGCTCCTTGCCGAGCAAGGAAGACACGACGCGCGCGATCGGCCCCGTCATATCCGAACGCAGCACCATCGGCGTTCCGCGCTGGTTCAGCAGCTTGAACAGCTTCTGATCGGAGGTGGCGCTGGCCGTCCCTACCGTGTCATAGAATTCCATCGTCGGGGTAATAATTTGCGCATATCCCCAGCACTCCATCGTATGGAGCACCTTCCGCTCGATTTCTCTTAGCTTGCGAACCGCTTCCGGCAAATAATCCCGCACGCCGGACGGCTTCTCGAACATTCTCGGCTTCGACATGGACTCACCCCGTATTGATAAACATTTTACTTTAATATGGTACAGTACTACCAAGTTAATTTATTAGCAAAATGAAGTAAAAATTTAAAGGTAATATTATCACGGATCATCGTCATCGTCAATCCCTAGGCAGGTCTTCTGCAACGCTCCCGTGCAAGGCAAAAAGACCGCCTGCAGAGACAGACGGTCTTGTACATTCATTATGCGCCGGTACCCGGGGTGACGGATCCCGACTTTTGCCGCGGCGCCCGCTTCGCCTTGAAGCTGCGCGGCACGGCCCCGAATCCGATCCAAGCGAGCGGGATGAAGCGGAATGCGGCATAGACGACGAGCCAGGACAAGCCGAGCGCGACGGCATAACCTCCCGCGATATACAGCATATATGCGAGCGACCCGCCTCCATGCCAAGCATATTTGCGGTACAAGGCAAGGAACACGGGATGCAGCAGGTAGATGCCGAAGGACAGATCCCCCAGCTGCACGAGAGCCTTGCGAAGCCAATCGGGCAGCTTCCGTTCCAGGAAAAAGGATAGCTGCATCAAGACGATGGCCGACGTGAGCGTGTGGAAGTTCCACAGCATCTCATAGACCAGCGAGTTGGTCCATTCGTTGGTCGAACGCGACCAGAACCACACCTGAACGTGCAGCATGGCGAACAGCAGCCAAGCGCCCCACAGCGCCAGCGACCCGATCCGGTAGCGAGACGGATTGCCCTTCTGCCCGAGCGACGTCAGCCACGGCCGAATTTTCTCGAAATTCAGCCCGACATAAGCGCCAAGAAAATAATAGCTGACATAAGACAGCGAGATGCTGCCTTTGTTGACAATCTGGAGGTCATACTTGTTCCACAGCACGAAGCCCCACTGCAGCAGCAGCCCGAGCGGAATCGACCAGGCCAATATCGTCTTGGACCGGAAGAGCTTGAGCATCAACGGGAACAAAATGTAGAACTGAATGCTGATAAAAACAAAGTATAAGTGCGTGTAAGCCGAGCCGGTCAGTAATTTCGCAAAAAAGGAATACATCGAATCCTCGAAGCCGCGGGTACGGTAATACATTAGATGCTGCATCAGAAAGTACCCGGTCGATGCGACGATATACGGTATGATCACATACAGCAGCCGGTTCCGATAGAACTTGCCCAGCACGGCGGGCTCCAGCTTGTCCCGTCCGCCATAGTTGTAGAAGAGCACGAAGCTGCTCAGCAGTATGAAGGTCGGGGTACCGTATTTAAAAAAGATATTGAAGAAGTTGTACAGATAATACCAGTTCGAATCAACCATATCTACCGTTGCCTGCGAGGTGGAATGCACGCTGATGACGCCAATCATGGCCAGCGCTCGCACAATAGGAATGGCAGTAATGTGCTCTTTTCGGCTCATTGTCCTCCCTTTCCGACACCTGCCGGCAGGCAAGCATCTGATCAGACAGGCGCGGCCAGTTTGTACAGTCCGGCAGCGCCTGCTCCTAAGTTAACAAGGTTGGGATGTTGTAAAATGAAAAACATTTACAACATAACATTATATGTCAAAATTCGCCCGATCTCAACCGAAAAGCACCGCTTCTAATGGAGGATTCGACTAGTAAAGTTTCCGCGTGACGGTATTTTATATGCCATTATCCGAATATTTTCCCGGGAACAACTCGATGCTGCGATCCGCATCTCTCATCTGATAGCTCAACCGGAAGTGATGCTTTAAATCGTTGAGCGCAACATACCATTTTCCGTTCTTCACGATTGGAGGGACAGACATCATCAGCTCCGCGCCGTTCCAGGTCACGGTTCGGCTCGGCTTGACCCGGGCCACCTTCGTATGCGCGCCCCCGTTCCGCATCTGCTCGATAAGCCTTGGGGTCGCAATCTGCTGATTCCCTGCATTGATTCGGAACCCGTTCCGGTTGGTCCGCCCGTTAATCCCGGGGCGAACGGTGAACGTAACCGGGATATCCAGCTCGCGGCAAATCTCCAGCACCTTGCTGTTATAGGCGCCGAACGGGAATGCCAGCAAGCTGTGCGTATTGCCCAGCTCCTGCTTCAGCACCTGCTCCGCCTTGGCCAGATCGTCCCGAACCCGCTTTTCGTATTCCTCTTCGGTCTCCTTGCGATCTTCCTTCTTCAGATACCTCTTCCAGGTCAGCATCGGCCGGAGATAGCCCCGTTCATTCACCGTGCGGTACGCATGAGAGTTGAAGGTATGGCTGTAGAAGCTCATCCCCTGCTCCTTCATCTCGCGCATCTGCGCCCAGGTCAGCTTCTTGTGCTTGGTCTGCTTCGGATTATCAATCGTCTCGACGATAACGAAGTTCGTGGCGGTCAGATGATATTTCCGCAGCACCGGGTACACCTCCGTATAGAATGTCTCGTACCCGTCATCGAAGGTAAGCAGCACCGCATTCGGCGGGACCGGCGCGCCGTTCAGCATATAATCGATATATTCATCCATGGTTATAAAATGAAACCCGCTGCTCATTATCGCCAGAAGCTGCTCCTCGAACTGCTCCGGCGAGATAAACGTGACGTTGTCCGGGTTCTTCTGCACATTGTGGTACATGAGTACAACAACCTTATCCTCATAAAAGACCGGATTATAATCCCACTGCGATTCCGGCCTCGTCGTCGGGAACAGCTGAAGCTCGTTTCCTTCATCGACGATATGTACGTCTACTCCGTATGCTTGCTGCAGCGCATCAGCCGGGATATACCATTCGCCGCCCGCTTGAAGCGCGTACTCGCCTTGGTTGGCTTGACCCTTCCAGACGAGAGGGCGGCTGACAGTATCCTTCCTGTCAAGATCAATGAACAGCGCAACGCACAGCAGGGCAATCAGGAGCACCGCGCCTGCAGCACGTCTCATCCTCATTCCCTTCATCCTCTACACCATCTCTTTGTGGCATCTATCCAACATTAGCACATTCCCCAATGTTTGTCATTTCTCGCATACAACGCACCCGCTGCCACAACCTCCAACAGGAAAAACCAGCAGCCTCCCATTCGACTGCCGGATCATGATTCGGCCCCCGAACCGTCTGCCCCGCCGGAAGCCGGGTCGGCTTCGCGGATCACCCGCATCGGGTTGCCGGCTACCATCTGGCCGGGCAATACATCCTTATGCACGACCGTCCCGGCCGCGATCACGGCATGATCGCCAATCGTCACGCCTGCGAGAATGGTGCTGTTCGCTCCAATCATCACATGGCTGCCGATACAGACCTTGCCGAGACGGTATTCCTTTGTCAAATACTCATGGGCCAGCAGCGTCGTATTGTAGCCGATAATTGTGTTCTCCCCGACCTCGATATACTCCGGGAAAAAGACATCGACCATAGCCATCAGCCCGAAGGCGGTATGGCGCCCGACTTTCATCTTCAACAGATGCACATAAACCCAGCGCTTGAGCCGCACCGAAGGGCAGTAACGGGCGAACTGAACCCAGATGAAGTTCCAGACGCCCTTCCACGGGCTTACCGACCGGTAGATTTGCCACAGGCTGTTCGGCCCTTCGACAGGATGCCGCTCCAGATCTCTCACTTGGATTCCCGCTCCCATCCAACGAGTGTAAAAATATCGCGCATATCATGAATGATATGGCGCGGTTCGTATTGGCGAAGCACCGCTTCGCCCTTCAATGACCAGGCTACGCCGCAGGAGATAGCGCCCGCCGCGTTGGCCGCCTGGATATCGGCCGGGCTGTCGCCCACCATAAGCGTGGTCGCCGGATCGGCCTTCAGCTTCTCGATGGCGAGCAGCACCGGCTCCGGATGCGGCTTCGCATGCTGGACGTCGTTAATCGTGACGACGACGCCCATCTTATCCAGCAAGCCGAACATGCGCAAGGCCCGCTCTGTCGTCTCGCGCATCTTCGTCGTGACGATGCCGAGCCGGATGCCGCCCTCATGCAAGGCGCCAATCACGTCCTTCACATGCGGGAACTCACGCACCAGCTCATCATGCCGGGAAAGATTGTAGCGGCGGTAAGCGGCTTTAAGCTCCTCGACATCGTCCAAGCCGCTGAACTTCCGAAGCTGATATTCGAGCGGCATTCCCATGCTCGGAATAATCTGCTCCCGCGTCAGCGGAGTCGGCGTGCGCTCCAGCAGCACATGCAGGAAAGTCTCGATAATCAGTTCATTGGTATCGATAATTGTTCCGTCCAGATCGAACAATACGGTACGAATCATGTTGCTATTTCTCCTTTATGTCACGTTCCTCTTGCGCAGCCGCAGACTGCTCCGCCGGTTCAGGCTTGTCCTCGGCCCCGTCCCGGGAAGAGCTGGCCTCCTCACCGGACTGCGGCTTCGCAGGAGCTTCCGCCTCCGTCTTGCTTCCGGCGTCGTTCGTGCCGCGCTCGGCCGCTTCCATAACCGAGGCGGACTTGGTCGATACAATCGGATCGCGGTACAGCGCCTTCGAAGCCCCGGTTACCCGGCGGATGATAATAAGCGCGAGGCCGCCGACGATCAGGAAGATAGCCAGCAGCTGGGAGATCCGAACATTGCCGTAATTCGGATCGAGATACCCCGGCTCGAATACGACCCGCATCGGCGACCATAGCGTGCCGATGAGCGATTCCACCCATCCGGATCCCTGGTAGGCCAGACTGTCGGTACGCAGCCCCTCAATGAAGAACCGGCCGATCGAATACCAGATTAGGTAGCCGATGAACACTTCCCCGCTTCTCACCCCGCGAAGCCGGCGGAAGCCGAACAGCAGCAGCACGCCCACGAAGCTCCACAGCGACTCATACAGGAAGGTCGGATGATGGAAGGTTCCGTTCACATTCATCTGGTTGACGATGAAGCTCGGCAGATGCAGCGTATCGCGGAGGAACGCTTCGGTTGTAGGCCCTCCGTACGCTTCCTGATTCACGAAGTTGCCCCACCGTCCGATCGCTTGTCCGATCAGCAGGCCCGGCGCGCAAATATCCGCGATGCGCCAGAACGAATATCCTTTTTTTCTGACATAGATAAGCGCACAAATCACGGCGCCGATTAATGCGCCATAAATGGCAATTCCGCCATGCCAGATTTTAAAGATTTCCAATAAGTTATCTTTGTAATCATCCCATTTGAAGGCAACGTAATAGATACGTGCCCCGACAATGGCGGAAGGCACGCCGAACAGCAGCAAATCCATGAAAAAATCTTGAGAAATCCCAAATCTTTTGCCTTCCCGAATTGCCAGCAGCAAGCCGACCACCGCGGCTGTGCCTAATATAATGCCATACCAGTGGACCTTGATCGCGCCGATCGAAAATGCCACCGGATCCAGCAACATCGTTGCCATCCATCCACACTCCTTATGGGTTGAGAATGCTAATCTCAATCAAAGTCTTCCATGTCCTCGGCAATCGTCTCGGTCAGCTTGTTCGTGAATTGAAGCGCCGCATTGTAGCCCATCCGCTTCAGCCGGAAGTTCATTGCAGCCACCTCGATGATGACGGCCAGATTCCGTCCGGGACGAACCGGCACAGTGACGAGCGGCACATCCGTCTCGATGATGCGCGTCGTCTCCTCATCCAGGCCAAGACGGTCATATTGCTTATCCTGTTGCCAATTCTCCAGGCGAATGACGACGCTGATCCGCTTGTTGTTGCGGATGGCGCCGGCTCCGAAGAGCGTCATCACATTAATGATGCCGATGCCGCGAATCTCGAGCAAATGCCGGATTAGCTCCGGTGCGGAACCGTGAAGCTGGTTGTCCGACGTCTGCCGAATCTCGACCGCGTCGTCGGCGACCAGACGATGGCCGCGCTTGACCAGTTCCAACGCCGTCTCGCTCTTCCCGATGCCGCTCCCTCCGGTAATCAACATGCCGACGCCATAGACATCGACCAAGACGCCGTGAATCGTCGTCGTCGGTGCCAGCTTCTTCTCCAGGAAGCTCGTAATGCGGCTGGAGAGAATGGTCGTCGCCAACTGCGTCCGCAGCAAGGGCACGTCTTCTTCCTGGCATACGTCGATAATCTCCCCCGGCACATCCAATCCCCGCGTCACGATGATGCAGGGCATCTCTTCCGAACAGAAATGATACATCCGATCCCGTTTCTCCTCTGGAGTCAGCGTCTCGAAAAACGCAAGCTCGGTCTTGCCGAGGAGTTGAACGCGCTCCTTCGGATGGTATTCGAAGTAACCCGCCATTTCCAGGCCGGGGCGATGCAAATCATCCACTGTAATCGGCCGCTTCAACCCCGGTTCCCCGGCCAGTACCTCCAGATGGAACTGCTCCACCATCTCGGCCACTTTTACTCTCTTGGCCATTCTGTTCACTCCTTCGTCTCCCGCACTCCAACCGTCCCCGCTCCTCGTCTACGCAGGCCACGAAGTGCCTATTCCTCATTGTAACCATCGTATCGGAAATCGCCGGTCAGATCAATTAGCGCGCAGGCGCATGCTCTTTGATCGGGATTGTTTTTTCATGATCGTTTCCATATATGAATATTTTGTGCAGAGTCCTCCAATTTTCAGTGTTACGTATTTACCAAATCGTGACACCATGCTATAGTGTTACTTGTTGCATGATTCGTGTTACGGGATATCGCAGACTGGAGGTTTGATTTGCTGAGATATCTCTTTTCCAGGGCGGGCGAGGCCGTTATCGTCTTGCTGATCGTCAGCCTGCTCGTCTTCATCTTTATTCGTCTGCTGCCGGGTAATCCAGCCATGGCGCTCTATGGGGATCAGGTTCAGAAGCTTACCCCCGCCGATCAGCTGCGCATACGCGCCAACCTCGGTCTGGACGAGCCGCTCTATTTGCAGTACGTCAAGTGGCTGCAGGGCATGATCCAAGGCGATTGGGGACGCTCCTATCTGAACGGCGAACGCGTCGACGTCCTGATTGGCCAAGCCATCGGCCCGACGGTGCAGCTTATGCTGGCCGGCACATTTCTTACTCTTCTCCTCTCCCTCCTCTTCGGTACGATGACAGGCTTGAGGCCTTCCTCGAAGATGGATCGCACGGTGACTGCGGTCAGTCTCGTGCTCATGTCGTTTCCGACCTTCTACCTCGCTCTGTGCTTGATTCTGGTGTTCTCCATTGCGCTGCAATGGTTCCCCATCGCCGGAATGGGCAGCGGCACGGAAGGCTGGATCGGACGGCTCCGGCATCTTGCGCTGCCTGCCGCCGCCCTCGCGCTGTCACATATTGGTTATTACATTCGACTATTGCGGAATCACGTTACCGTCATCAACGACAAAGAATTTGTGCGGGCCCTGCGCATGCGCGGCGTCTCCCGGCATCGAATCATTTTCCGCCACATGCTGCCGAATGCGGCGCTTCCTTTCTTATCTTATATCGGCATGTCCCTATCTTTAACTTTTGCCGGATCGGTCGTTATCGAAACGCTGTTCTCCTGGCCCGGACTAGGCATGCTTGCGCTCAAATCGGCGCAAAGCCATGATTACCCCGTGCTGCTGGCCGCCATTCTGCTCAGCACCTTCGTCGTCGTGGCCGGAAGCCTCCTGATCGACCTGTTCTGCGCCTGGTACCATCCGCAGATTCGGCGGCAGCTGTTGTCAGGAGGGAGAGCGCCATGAAGCCCTGCCGCTGGATGACGAACTTATCTGTTCTGTACTTGGCTGTACTGGCCCTATGCGCCGCAGCTGCTCCGCTTCTGACCGGCTACCATCCGGTCGATGTCCAACTGGACGCGATTTTGCTGCCGCCTCAACCTGCCCATCTGCTGGGGACGGATGAGATGGGGCGTGATGTGTTGACCCGGTTTCTGTACGGAGGCCGCGTCTCCCTGGCGGTCGGGTGCGCTTCGGCATTGGTCTCGCTGCTGGCCGGCGTGGCCTACGGCATGATCAGCGGCTACTGCGGCGGCTGGATCGACCGCATCCTGATGCGGGCCGCCGACGCCCTGCTCAGCATCCCGAGCCTGCTGTTCATGATCGGGCTGCAGGCTCTGCTCAAGCCAAGCATGGTGACGGTCGTGCTCGTTATCGGCCTGACCGGCTGGATGCCGGTGGCGAAGCTGATTCGAACCGAGATTCTTGCCCTCAAAGAAGAAGCATTCATTCAAGCTTCCGCCGTGATGGGGGCCAGTCCCATTCAATTATTTGTCCGGCATTTCGCCCCCCACTGCTTGCCGACGATACTCGTCATGACGACGACCGGAATCGGCCATGCCATCCTGTCGGAGTCGACGCTCAGCTTTCTCGGCCTGGGGATTCCTCCGCATGAGCCCTCCTGGGGCAATATGCTGGCAGGGGCCCAGAATCATCTGCTGTCCGGAGCCTGGTGGGCGGCGGTCTGCCCCGGTCTGGGCATTGCGCTCACCGTGCTGGCCGTCACCTTCCTGGGCGATGACGGGCAACAGCGATGGGGGAGCCCGCAATTCTATCGGAGGGATCGACGATGACTCAACCGCTGCTGGAGGTGCGCGATCTGACGTTAACCCTTCCGTCCACGGCTGGCATAGACGACGACATATTGACTCAACTGTCATTCACCTTGCCCGGGCGGGGCGTGACGGCGCTCATCGGCGAGAGCGGATCAGGGAAGAGCGTCACCGCCCAGGCATTGCTCGGCATGCTCCCGCGCGGCGGAGCCATCACTTCCGGCTCCATCCGCTTCAAGGGAGAGAATATTCTGAAGCTCCATCCCCGCCAGCTTCAGCGCTATCGGGGAAGCCGGGTCGGCTACGTGTTCCAGGATACGAGCGGAACCTTCGATCCGCTGCACCGCATCGGTCGCCATTTCGCGGAATTGCTCGCGATACATACGCCGCTTCCCCGCGCCGAGGGGAAGGAGCGGGCGCTGCAACTGCTTCGGGATATGCAGCTTCCCGAGCCGGAACGAGTATATGACGCCTACCCTCACGAACTGTCGGGCGGCATGCGGCAGCGTGTGCAGCTCGCGCTCGCGTTGGCTGCGGAGCCGGAGCTGCTGATCGCCGACGAGCCGACGACCGCGCTTGACATGCCGGTACAAGCCGACATCCTGCGCCTCATACGCCAATGGAGCGCTCGAACCGGGGGCGCCGTCCTGTTCATTACTCACGATCTGGGCGTCGTCGCCGAGATCGCGGACGAGGTCCTCGTCATGCGGCGCGGGATGATAGTCGAATCCGGGCCCGCCGCGCGGGTGCTTCAACGTCCGGATCACCCGTATACCCGGCAGCTCGTCGAGGACTATGCTTCCTTCTCCGCCCCGGGCGCGAAGCCGCTGCCGGACGGGCCGCTGGTCGTGGTGGCGAGCGGCTTGACCAAGACCTACCGCACCGGACGCCGCTGGCTGCGGCGTGCCGCCCCGGTGCCGGCCGTCCGCGAGGCGTCCTTCGCGATTCGCCGCGGCGAGATGGTCGGCCTCATCGGCGAGAGCGGCAGCGGCAAAAGCACGCTGTCCCGCTTGCTGCTGGAGCTGGAGCGGCCGGATCGCGGCACCTTGGAGTGGTCCCTTGCCGGGGAAGAGGGAACCGTCGGGCCTTCCGTCCAGTGGGTTCATCAGGATCCGTTCGCTTCGTTCGATCCGCGCTGGCGGGTCGGCCGGATTATCGGTGAAGGACTCGATTATCAGCCGCGGCGGAATCGCGTTCCCGGCTCCGCCGCCGAACGGATTCGGGCAATCGCCCGCGAGACGGGGCTGTCCCCGGATCTGCTCGACCGGTATCCCCACGAGCTGTCCGGGGGCATGCGGCAGCGCGCCGCGCTGGCCCGGGCGCTCTTGTTGGAGCCGAGATTGCTTATCCTGGACGAGTCCTTCGCCAGTCTCGACATGACGCTGCAGCGGCAGATGCTGGGGCTCATCCGGTCCTGGAACGAGCGCACCGGCATGGCCGTCCTGTTCATCACGCATGACCTTCGAGCCGCTGCCCACCTCTGCCATCGCGTCATGGTCATGTATCGGGGCGAGCTGGTGGAGCAGCTTCCGGCCTCGGACTTGTCTGCTTCGGACCATCCTTATACGAAGCGCATGCTCGCATCGATTCCGGGCGCCCGATGGGCGGCGGAGCGATATGAGCCGGATTCAATTGCATTGAACTTAATCCATGGTAAGGAGTAGATATAAATGAAGCTACGATATCCATCCCTGCTCGCGTTTCTCTGCCTGGTCGGCATGCTCCTGGCGGCCTGTTCCGGGCCTGCGCCGGCGGCTCATGCGCCCTCAGACCAAGCGCCGGGGAGAGCATCGGGGCAGACTGCTGCCGGGGTGAAGCGGCTCGTGTATGGCGCGGAGAAGGAAGTCGAGAAGCTGAATCCGATCTTGAATGACGAGCATGATGTCGATTCGATGCTGTTCCGCGGATTGACCCGCCCGACATCGGACAATGAAGCCGCGCCGGATATTGCCTTGAGCTGGACCGTCTCCGACGACCAGTTGACCTATACGTTCAAGCTGCGAACCGATGCACAGTGGGATGACGGGGAGCCGGTCACCGCCGAAGATGTCAAGTTTACGCTCGATACGCTGTTGAACCCGCAGACCAATTCACCGATGAGCGGAGACTTCACGGAGATTCGGCAGGTGGATGTATTGGCGGCGGATGAAATCCGGATTACGCTGGCCCACCCGTTCCCGCCGCTCCTTCACAAGCTGAAGCTGGGTCTCATTCCGAAGCATGTGCTGGAGGGCCAGGATATTCATACCTCCGATTTCAACCGCAAGCCGGTTGGGAACGGGCCGTTCAAGCTCCGGGAGTGGAGAGCGGACAAGACGATCGAGCTGGTGCGAAGCGATACCTACTATGGCACCAAGGCCAAGCTTGATGAGATTATCGTTCGTCCTGTCCCGGATCCGAATACCCGCCTGCTTCAGCTCAAGACCGGAGAACTGGATCTCGCCTTTGTCGAGCTGAACCAACGGGACAGCGTGAAGGAGCAGGATCCATTCCGGGTCATACAGATGAAGACCGTGGACTATCGCGGGATGCTGTACAATTTCCGCAATCCTTTGTTTGAAGACGCGCGCGTCCGCCAAGCCATCAGCGCCGCCATCGACCGCAAGGCGCTGGTACAGGGCGTCCTGTTCGGACATGGGGAGCCGGCTTACGGGCCGCTGCAAAAGTCATGGGCCAACTCCCCGTATCCGGAAGGGGCGGAATACCGGCCGGAGGAAGCGAAAAGGCTGCTTCAGGAAGCCGGCTGGACACCTGGCGAGGACGGCATCTTGACGAAAGACGGAAAGCGCTTCGAATTCGAATTCGTCGCGCCCGCCACCGATACCGTACGGGTCGCCCTGGTCAACGCGATCAGCACGCAGCTCAAAGCGGTCGGCATCTCCGTGATTCCGAAGCCGCTCGATTGGAGCGCTATTCACTTCGATCAGGCGGATACGTTCATGATCGCCTGGGGGAGCGAGTTCGATCCGGATGATCATACCTATCCGGTCTTCCACAGCAGCCAGAGCGCAGACGGACTGTACAATTACGGGGCTTATCGCAATGCCGAGGTCGACCGGCTGCTCACGGAAGCGCGCATCGAGCCGGATCGCGAGAAAAGACGGAAGCTGTACGGCCAATTCCAGCAAGCGCTGAACGAGGATCCCGCCTTCGCCTACCTCGTGTATATTGACGCGCTCTACGGCGTAAGCAAGAAAGTCACCGGCGTCGGCGATCGTCCATTGGGCCATCACGGTTCCGGCGTGCTGTGGAACATCGAAGAGTGGGATATGAATTAAAAACGGGGGAGGGTATGCCTATGTTTGCCGGGCATGCCCTCTTGCTTTATTTTGTGGTACAGTAATAAGAAAAAGCGTGTAAGTAAGAGGTGTCCCATGAATGAATCGAATCTAAAGCGCTTTGGCGTATCCATGGACGGGAAGCTGCTGGACAAGTTCGACGAGTCGATCAAGGAGCAAGGATATGAGAACCGATCGGAAGCGTTTCGCGATCTGGTCCGCGACGCGCTGGTGAAGCAGTCGCTGGAGGCGGAAGACAAGATCGTCGCCGGCTGCATACTGCTGTTCTACCGCCACCATCACCGGAACCTGCTGGAGGACTTGGCGCGGATTCAGCATGAGATGCATGATTCGATATTGGCCACAACGCATTTCCATCTCGATCAGGACAACTGCCTGGAGATGATTGTCGTCAAGGGAAAGAGCAGCGAGCTGCGGGCGCTTAGCGATCAGATGACGACCTTGAAGGGTGTCACCTACAGCAAATTTACGGTCGCCCCGTTGGAAGAGATTCATACGTAGGCAGCGTTGCACGGCAGGCAGGTGGAGATCTTCTGCGGACAGTAAGTGACAATAGAAGGCGGCAGCCGATAGTGGGGACAGTAGGTGGCGGTAGAGGACCGCAGTCGAAGGAGAGGGCATCAGGTAGCTGTGGAAAACCGCAGTCGATAGGAGAGGGCATTAGGTAGCTGTGGAAAACCGCAGTCGATAGGAGAGGGCATCAGGTATCTGTGGAAAACCGCAGTCGATAGGAGAGGCCATCAGGTAGCTGTGGAAAACCCCAGTCGATAGGAGAGGGCATTAGGGGAGCTGTAGAGGACAACAGTGGACGGCACGGACGATGACTTGACGGTCCGGTCCCAGAGAGGCGGATCTCCGCGCGTTTCGACAGCGCTTTGCACTTATCAAGCAGACTTAAGCGGGGGACGCATTTTATGACACTCAACCTAACCCAAAATAGTGCATAAATGCAGGATTGTCTCCGGTGCTTCTAGCCTCCAAAGGAAATCCTGCAAATGTACATCAATTTCATGCCTAGCCGCGATGAATTGTGATGATATAGGCAATAAAGATGTCTTTTTGCAGGAATATCCCATAAATCACCCTTAAATGGGGGAAATTGATGTAATTTTACATTATTTTCACTAGAAAAGCTAGTTACCCTGAGTACGTGTACTCTCCCTAAGGTTGCCACCCGGATCTGACCGGACTCCCACAAGCCATCTGACTCTCATAGTTCATCTGCCCCAGTTCTCACCTAATTCCCGCATGGCATCCGACGCTCATAACCCATCTGCCCCCAGATCTCACCTGACTCTCATAGCTCATCTGCCCTAGTTCTCATTTAATTCCCGCATGGCATCCGACGCTCATAACCCATCTGCCCCCAAATCTCACTTGACTCCCTCAAGGGTATCTAACTCTCACAACTCTTCTGCTCCCCTATTCACCTGACTCCCACTCATCTGACGTTCTGAACTCAGGCGGAACCGCAGATGCAACCTGCGCATCACCGCGCCGCGTTCTTGCCGGCCTCGCCGTGCCACGCGGTGCGCTCGTATATGCCAAAAAGCGGAGGCTCCCAGTTAGGAGACCTCCGCTTTCCATATATCGGATTAGTTTTCGAATACGTTCAATTCAGACTCCGTATCGAAAACATGCACTTTGTTCATATCGATGGCAAGCTTGACGTTCTGTCCTTCTCTCGAGTTGGAGCGGCCGTCTACGCGCGCGATTACCGTCTCGGAACCGATGCCGGTCAGGTACAGGAACATTTCATGACCCATGTTCTCTGTCACTTCAATCGACGCCGTAAATACGGTGTTCGGCGAAGCTTCCAGGAAGACTGGCTCTTCATGAATGTCCTCTGGACGAACGCCCAGTATAACTTCTTTGCCAAGATAGCCTTTTTCCTTCAGCACTTGCGCCTTGCCTGCTGGCACAACCACGTCGAGACCTGTCGTTCTGAAGCGGGTCGTGCCGTTCTCTTCTACCAGGGAACCCTTGATGAAGTTCATCGTAGGAGAGCCGATGAAGCCGGCAACGAACATGTTGAGCGGATTGTTGTAGAGCACGTCAGGTGCTGCCGCTTGTTGAATGATGCCGTCCTTCATAACGACGATCCGATCGCCCATTGTCATTGCCTCGATCTGATCGTGCGTTACGTAGATAACTGTCGTTTGCAGACGCTTCGACAATTTCGTAATCTCGGAACGCATCTGTCCACGAAGCTTCGCGTCCAAGTTGGAGAGCGGTTCGTCCATCAGGAACACTTGCGGCTCACGAACGATGGCGCGGCCGAGAGCGACACGCTGACGCTGACCGCCGGACAAAGCCTTCGGCTTGCGATCCAGCAAATGCTCGATGTCAAGGATGCGAGCGGCTTCGCGCACGCGCTTGTCGATGTCTTCTTTTTTGAACTTACGCAATTTCAGACCGAACGCCATGTTTTGGTATACGTTCATGTGCGGATACAACGCGTAGGATTGGAATACCATCGCGATGTCGCGGTCTTTTGGAGCCACGTCATTAACAAGGCGGTCGCCAATGTACAATTTCCCGTCGGAGATTTCTTCCAGACCTGCAATCATGCGAAGTGTTGTCGATTTACCGCAACCGGACGGACCAACCAGTACGAGGAACTCTTTGTCCTGAATATCGAGGTTGATGTCTTTTACCGTTGCATTATCGGATCCCGGGTACTTTTTGTAAATATGCTCTAAGCGAACGCCTGCCATGTGCGTTTCCCCCTTAACGTATATTCCTGAAATCGGTTACCCTTATTGTATCGGAACCCTGTACAAATAACTATACACAATATGCACAAAAAATGATCGTCTTATTTTGTTACTTTATACAATAGCAATATCAGTTTCACCAAGACCGCGTCGGAAAATTTACGCACATCGAGCCCGGTTTCATGTTTGATTTTATCCAATCGGTATAAAAGGGTATTGCGATGAATGTACAGCCGCTTGGCGGTCTCGCTCACGCTGCAGTCGAACTGGAAAAAATGCTGCAGTGTCGCCATGGTCTCCGGATCCGCGAAGCTGTCCGCCTTCGTGACGACCCTCTGCAGGAACTGCTTCCGCACCTCATCCGGAATGCTGTTGACCAGCCGCTCCAGATGCAGCTCCCAGGGCAGATGAATCGTGTCGGTCACGTGAAAAGCCCGGCCCAAATACAGCGTCTCCCTCAATTGTGAGACGACGCCCGGAATGCCCTTCACCGGCGTGAACGGATATCCGATGGTGAGGTGGCTCTCTCCGACCCATTCGCTTGACAATAGCTCATAGAGTCCGAGACAGTAGGACGTCAGGAGCTCTTCCATCGTCTCGCGCTCTTCGTTCTCGTCTTCTCCGGAGCCAGGCTGAGTCAACTGCTCAGGGCACAGAATGAGCCATTCCTTATCCGACAGCGGAATGAGAATAACCTCTCCGCCGAAGTAAGAGCGGAGCAATTTGTACAATTCTTGATAAGCGGGCCCCTCCCGATGGGCATGCTCGGCGACGAGCAGGAACGGCACGACTTGAATGAACAGCTTGCTTTTCCAAGAAAGACTGTCCGGCACCTCCGCATTCGCCTCGCCCTCCTTAACCCGGTCAGCAACCCAGTGCCCGAACAAGCGAGCCTGCTGCTCATCGTTAATATCCGTTGCCGCCAGCGAAGGCTTCGGACGATGCTCCATCCGCAAAATAAGCTGAAGCCATTGCCGTTCCTTCCCGGCAAGCTCCCGGCCTTCCAGCTTCAATACTTCCGTCGCCGACGTCCCCGGCTTCCACAGCATATACCAGGCGTTCCCCTGCTTCGCCAGGACCGCCGGCTGGCCGTCCGCCATCGCGTCGTCTCCGGCCCATTCCCTCCATGTCGATGATGGCACGGACAGCTTCTCCAGAGAGGTAGCCAATATATGTTCAATCTGCTGCTGCAGCGCATGCTTATCCATACCGAATCTCTCCACCCGTCTTATCCTTCTGCGTTATTGTTCCCATTGTATCATATCTGAGAGGCTGTCTTCATATGCTGCCGGACAGGTGATGAGACCGGGCGTTCAGCGGCCGATATAGACACGGCTGCCATAATTCTTCCGGTTGCCGATCGAAAAAAGACCGGGCTTGATCTAATCAAACCCGGCCGGAAAACAAAAAAACTTCAGTTCATCCACTGAAGTCTTGAAGTAAAAAACTGGTGAGCCATGAAGGACTCGAACCTTCGACACCCTGATTAAAAGTCAGGTGCTCTACCAACTGAGCTAATGGCTCTTATAAATGGTGGAGGATGATGGATTCGAACCACCGAACCCGTACGGGAACAGATTTACAGTCTGCTGCGTTTGGCCACTTCGCTAATCCTCCATACTTGAATGGTGGCTCGGGACGGAATCGAACCGCCGACACGAGGATTTTCAGTCCTCTGCTCTACCGACTGAGCTACCGAGCCTAATATTTAACTTTTCAAAAAAATAAAGTGGTGCACATAAAGCGTCGCCACTCTCACGAAAGTTAAAATGGCGGAGCTGACGGGATTCGAACCCGCGTTCTCCTGCGTGACAGGCAGGCATGTTAGGCCTCTACACCACAGCTCCTTGGTTAAATGGTGCCGGCGATAGGAGTCGAACCCACGACCTACTGATTACAAGTCAGCCGCTCTACCAACTGAGCTACACCGGCGAAGTATGGTGGACGCTGACGGGATCGAACCGCCGACCCTCTGCTTGTAAGGCAGATGCTCTCCCAGCTGAGCTAAGCGTCCTTATGAAATTGGTAGCGGCGGAGGGGATCGAACCCCCGACCTCACGGGTATGAACCGTACGCTCTAGCCAGCTGAGCTACGCCGCCATATTATAAAGGTTGTAAATCACTGTGGCGGAGAGAGAGGGATTCGAACCCTCGCGGCTGTTACACCCTAACGCTTTAGCAAAGCGCCCCCTTCGGCCTCTTGGGTACCTCTCCACATCGCATGTAAAATGCCTGTCCACCGTATTATACGCGATTCACATGCTCATATCAAGACCTTGTACCTTAAAAACTGAATGCGAAAGTAAAGAATCATAATCATCTTCGTTAGGATAAGCCCTCGACCGATTAGTATTGGTCAGCTCCATGCATTGCTGCACTT
>OGUH01000225.1_pt1 | contig 21176 bp, 21 predicted proteins | sample 1574661 | NCBI WGS metagenome assembly OGUH01 (sample SAMN03295822, study PRJEB24534) | human gut metagenome | isolation source: fecal sample 3 from infant 3 | host: Homo sapiens | place: USA: Pittsburgh, PA | collected 2014-07
ATTAAGCCGAAATTCCTGTAAAATAGCAGCAATTTCCTCCGCACGTCCAAGCCCCGGGAGGCAACGATGCTTCGAGCAGGCCGATAATGCTTCCAGCAGGCCGGATAATGCGATGATGCCCCCAGCATCCGACGCGGTCGCTTGGATCCCGTAAAATCAGGCCATTGAGTAGTCTATGGGGCTTTTTACTTGTGATTGATCTCTTCTCCCGGTAGAGAAAATCGATTTAAAACGCTCTAAGAGCCAAAGTTTGGATGAGGAAAATGGACCATCTCCACCCCTTCACAAAAAACAGGGATATTCCAACAGCCTGATGGATGCAGCATTTCCGCCGTTTATGCCCGTATTTGATTAAATTGCTGTAAAAGTGCATTATTTTCGCCGATTTTTGCTTCCTATCTATGCTAATCCCTTACATTCCTGCAGTTTTGCAGGAATCCCGCTATCGGGCGGCACCTCATAATGGAAACCTGTATTTTTGCATTATTTCGGCAAGCCGAGCTTGGAGAAGGCGGGGTTGTCTCATCACTGCAGCCAAACACTGCGGATGGGACAGCCCCAATTTTTTGTTTCAAAAATGGTTGAGATCTATGTTATATAATTAAAAAGTCCTAAGGCATATTGAAACAGCAGCTTAGAAAATGGGGCGAAAGTAATGCCAATTCATAAAAATAGAGGTTTAATTACATAAAAATTGGTAGATCTTATTCGCGGTATGTCCACACGACACGAGCTGATCATTCATCAATGTGCAAAAAACGAGATGCCGGACCAGGCTTAGCCATCAGCCAGCGGTTGCGCCATCTCATGGACGGGGATATAGAGGTCGAATCGACCCGGGGGCAAGCAGGTACGGATGGCATGTCTGCGGCAACGGCATGAAAAAAGGGAGATGCGCATGAATGAATAGCGGGATAAGGCAGAAAAGCACGCAAGTGCTGGAGGAGCAAGCGGTGCTGGCCGCATTGGAGCAGTCGCTCGCCATGATTGAATTTAATATCCAGGGCGAGGTTCTTTGGGCGAACCATCTGTTTGCCCAGACGATGGGATACACGGCGTCAGAACTCATCGGCAAGCACCACCGGATCTTTTGCACACGACAGTTTGCCGGCAGTATGGAGTATGATGCGTTTTGGGAAAATTTGCGGAACGGTATAAAGTTTCAACAGAAAATTGCCCGGGTAGCAAAGAGTGGGGACCTGATATGGCTGGAAGCCACGTATATGCCGGTCCTCGATGAGAAGGGCTGCACAGTCGCCGTGCTCAAAGTGGCGACCGACATCACGCCAAGGGAAAACGCCGCCTCCCGAATGAAGGACGAGCTGCGGCTGATGGCGGAGGATTTGCTGAAGCGGACGGAAGAAGGCATGGAGCGCAATCAAGAGGTTGCGGCAGCCATCCAGTATGCGGTGACGGACAGCGAAGATAACTTAACCCTCCTGCGTGAATTGGAAGAACAGTCCAAAGCCATCAAGGGAATTGTACAGATGATCCGGGATTTTGCCACCCAAACCCACCTGCTGGGCCTGAACGCGGCGATTGAGGCGGCCCATGCCGGGGAGCATGGCCTCGGATTTCAAGTGGTGGCCGCCGAGGTTCGGAAGCTGGCGGAGCACGTTCAGCAGGCGGCCAAAGATGTTCAATCCGCCATCGAGGGAATCGCCGATAAGATAGGACAGGTCGGCGGGGGGACGAAGAACTCCCGGAACGCAATCGTCGAATGCCAGCACCAGATTAAGCAAGCTACCGAGGAATTTGCCAAAATCGGCAAAGCTGCCGGGAGCCTGGATGCGCAGGCAAAAAACCTGAGCGAAATGATGTAACGAAGGCTGAACATCCCTATCGCAAAGATTTCATAAAGAGCGTTTGAGCCCGTCAGCAGGCTTGAAACGCTCTTTTTGTTGTCCGCAACCCGGCATGCAGTGAGTTCTGTCACAGGCGGCACGATGTCAGTCAAGCTATGATTCATCTAAGAGATTCACGCAATTCAAGTGAAAAAAATTCAACCTGATAAAAATTGAATAGAAACACTGAGCGGAGATCAGGGAAAGAGGTGCGATTCCTCTACAGGCCCTAGCTACTGTGAAGCGGACGAAATCCCATTCATTGTCACTGGAATTCATTTCTGGGAAGGCGGGAAAGTAGAATGATGCAAAGTCAGGAGACCTCCTCTGTTCAGCCTTGCAGCAACTTCTAAGGGAACAGTTGTCTATTGCAGAGAACCAAGGCACAAGTGTGTTCATTTGGCGAATACGCTTGGAGACGGCCTTTTCTTCGTATGGACACGGGACCTTCAGGTTTCGTGTTTTTTTGTTCCCTTTTAGAGGTTGTTCAAAAAGTCCGCTTTGATCGCGAAGAAATACAGGAAGGAACTCGGCATCGAATCTTGCATTCACTCTTGAAAAGCGTATGCTTCGAGTTCTTGCAACCTTCTCGGCGCTGAAAACCGGCCTTTTTGAACACTTATTGAAACTCATGAAAAGGAGAGGGAACGATGGATTACATCAAAAACCCCAAGCGCATTGAAGAAAAAAGCTTTGAAATCATACAGGACATCATTACGGAAACAAGACCGGACTATACGTTCCGCAGCCGGGAAGAGGAGCTGGTCATAAAGCGGGCGATTCATACGACGGCGGATTTTGACTACTTGGATAATCTCGTCTTCACGCATGATGCCTTGACGAAAATACGCGAAACGATCCGGCAGGGCGGCATCATTTTCACCGATACGAATATGGCTCTGAGCGGCATCAATAAAAAGCTGCTGGACCAATACGGCTGCCGCTACCGCTGCTACGTCAATGAGCCCGAAACGGCCCAAGCGGCCCGTCAGCAAGGCATCACCCGTTCCATGGCCGGAATTCAGCTTGCCGCCAAGGAAGAAGGCAAGAAGTTGTTTATCATCGGCAATGCGCCTACCGCGGTCTATCAAATTTTGGAGATGGCGGCTGCCGGCGAGCTGGACGTGGAGGCGGTCGTCGGCGTGCCCGTTGGGTTTGTCGGGGCGGCCGAATCGAAAGAAGCGCTCTATGAAAGCGACATTCCGGCGGTCGTGGCCCGCGGGCGGAAGGGCGGGAGCAATCTGGCGGCGGCCATTTTGAACGCCGTGCTGTACGCGATGTAAGAAGAGGTGGCCCGATGGAAGATTACGTGTATTACGAGGGAAAAAAATTGCGCAAGGGCTATACGACAGGCACTTGCGCGGCAGCGGCGGCCAAAGCGGCAGCGGCCATGATCATCCAGCAGGAGAAGATCGCCGGGGTGACGATCATCACGCCGAACGGAACGACCCTGCAGCTTCCGGTGGACAAGCAGGAATTCGATCGGCATACGGCCACGGCCGCCGTGCAAAAAGACGGCGGCGATGATATCGATGCGACGCATGGGATGCGGATTTTTGCGCAGGTCACCTTGAATGGCAGCGGGGAGATCCGCATCGACGGCGGGCAAGGCATCGGGCGCGTGACGCAGAAGGGCATTGCGGTCCCGGTCGGGGAAGCGGCCATCAACCCGGTGCCGCGCCGAATGATTGCCGCGGCCGTCCGGGAAGAGATTGGCCCTGACCGCGGGGCGGATGTTGTGATTTTCGCGCCGGAAGGCGAAGAGCGCGCAGAACGCACCATGAACAGCCGCCTCGGGATTCTCGGCGGAATCTCGATTCTGGGAACGACCGGGATCGTAACGCCGATGTCCGATGAAGGATGGAAGCAGTCGCTGTCCATCGAGCTGGAAATGAAAAGAGCGCAGGGCTTCCGGAAAATCATTCTCGTTCCCGGGAATTACGGGGAGCGCTTCGTCGAGGAGCAGCTTGGCATCGATGGCAAATACGTGGTCTCGATGAGCAATTTCGTCGGCTACATGCTCAAGGAGACGCAGCGCCTCGCCTTCGAGCATGTGCTGATGGTGGGCCATTTCGGCAAGTTGATTAAAGTGTCCGCCGGTATTTTCACCACGTACAGCAAAGACGCCGATGCGAGGGCAGAAATCCTGGTTGCGAACCTGGCGCTGGCCGGCGCGCCCCTGCCCCTGCTCCAGCGAATTGCGGCTTGCGCGACGACGGAAGCGGCGGGCGAAATTATGGTGGCGGAAGGGTATAGCGAGGTTTTTCAGACGATCACGGACAAAGTGAAACAACGGGCCGAACAGTTTTTGAAATACAGTAAACCGGCGGTGGATATCGATGTCATTACGTTCTCGACGGATCGCGGAATGCTGGCTTCCACCTGCGACATCTCAACCATCAAGGAGGCATGGCTATGATTCATATTGTCGGTATTGGCCCGGGCAATCCGGAGCTGCTGACCGCTGCGGGGGCCTTGCTCATCCAGAAGGCGGACGTGCTTGTCGGCTCGAAGCGGCAGCTCGGCGACATTCCGCCGGACAACCCGGCCGAACGCAAGCTGCTGCCCTCGCAACTCTCGGAGCTGGAAGCCTTTTTGCAAGAGAGGATCGGCCAGGAGATCGTGGTGCTCGCTTCCGGAGATCCGTTGATGTATGGCATCGGAAAATGGGCGTTGGAGAGATTTCCGCCGGAGCAGCTTCAGATTGTGCCCGGGATTAGCTCGATTCAATATTTGTGCAGCCGTTGCGGCATTGCCATGAACGACCTGTACATTACGAGCAGCCACGGCAAGCAGCCTGATTTCGGGTTTCTGCTCGCGCACCCGAAAGTGGCGATGGTCACGGACAGCAAGATTGGCCCTGCGGAAATCGCTGAGGAAATTCTGCAAAGGAAGCTGCGTAAAACGCTCATTATCGGAGAAAACCTCAGCTATCCCGAGGAACGGTTGCATCGGTTGAAGCCGGAGGAGGTTGCGGCTCGCTATGATATGAATGTGGTGGTGATTTTGGATGAAGGATGAAGCTTTTATTCGCGGCAAGACGCCGATGACCAAGGCGGAGGTCCGCGCCGTATCCATTGACAAATTGGCCTTGGACGAGACAAGCCGCCGTGTACTCGACGTTGGAGCCGGCACGGGCAGCGTAGCGCTCCAGGTCGCGAAGATGTTCCCCCATGTGGCGGTAACCGCGATAGAACGGAACGAAGAGGCGCTGGCCCTAATCGAACAGAACCGGCGGCAGTTCGAGCTGGACAATGTGGAGATCGTGGCGGCAGAGGCTCCCATCCCGCTGGACAATACCGGGTTCGACGCTATTTTTGTCGGCGGCAGCGGGGGGCAATTAACGGAGATCATCGATTGGAGCCATGCCTTGCTGCTGCCGGGCGGCCGGCTTGCGCTCAATTTCATCTTGCTGGAAAATGCCCTCGAAGCGGCAGCCTATCTCGAAAAAGGGCCCTGGCAAGAAGTCGAGATCATTCAAATGCAGGTGTCGAAATGGCAAGAACTTGGACAAGGGCATTATTTCAAGCCCCAAAATCCGACGTTCATCATCGCCTGCCAAAAAGAAAGGAGCGGAACAGCTTGACGAAAGTGCATTTTGTCGGGGCGGGACCCGGACATAAAGAACTGATTACCTTGCGGGGATACAACCTCCTGAAAGAGGCGGATGTCGTCATCTATGCGGGCTCGCTGGTGAACCCGGAATTGCTGGAGTATTGCAAGGAAGGCTGCGAAATCTACAACAGCGCCGGGATGGATTTGACGGAGATTATCGATTGCATGGAAAAAAGCGTGAAGGCCGGGAAACAGGTCGTCCGCCTCCAGACCGGAGATTTTTCGATCTACGGATCGATTCGGGAACAGATCGAGGAAATGAAAAAGCGGGATATCGGGTTCACCTGTACCCCTGGGGTAAGTTCATTCCTCGGGGCCGCCTCGCAGCTCGGTGTCGAGTACACCGTCCCGGAAGTAAGCCAGAGCGTCATTATTACGCGCATGGAAGGCAGAACGCCGGTACCGGACAGGGAATCGCTGCGGTCCTTCGCCGCGCACCGCACCTCGATGGTTATTTTCCTGTCGGTGCAAGCGGTTGAGGACGTGGTGGCCGAGCTGGTGGCAGGCGGATATCCGGAGGATACCCCGGCGGCTGTCATCTATAAAGCAACCTGGGCGGATGAAAAGCAAGTGACCGGAACCCTGCGGGATATCGCCGCCAAGGTCAAGGAGCAGGGCATCATCAAAACGGCGCTGATTATGGTAGGGGATTTTCTGGGCGAGACCTATTATTATTCCAAGTTGTACGACAAGGATTTCTCGCATGAGTACAGATAAGAACACTGTCATTATCGCGGTCACGGCCATCGGCAAGGCGCTTGCCGCGTCCATCAGGGAGGCGCTGGCGGCCGATTGCTATGTGCCCGCGAAGCTGCAATCCGAAGGGTTTGCAGCGCTTGAACCGGATTTCGCATCGGGGCTGCGCCGCCTTTTCCAGCAGTATGATGCGCTGATCTGCATTATGGCGACAGGGATTGCCGTCCGGACGCTGGCTCCGGTCATCTCGGACAAGCTGTATGATCCGGCGGTGGTGGTGATGGACGAGAAGGCACTTCACGCTATCAGCCTCTTGTCCGGACATGTGGGCGGAGCCAATGACTTGGCCCGCAAGCTGGCGGAGCTGACGGGAGCGGCCCCCGTGATTACGACGGCGACAGACGTTCAGCAGGTGGCGGCGCTCGACATGATCGTGCCGTCCGTGCCGGGATGGATCCCGGAATTTCGCGAGAACTGCAAGCGGATCAACGGGCTGCTGGCCGCCGGGAAAACCGTGTGCCTGTACGAGGAAGTGCCGGCCGAGATCGACCGGCGGGGCTTCACGCCAATCACGAACCCGCATGAGCTTCCGGAACAGGCCGAAGCCCTGGTATGGGTCACGCACCGGTACCGGCTGCCGGAATTGAAGGTGCACACGGTGAAGCTGGTTCCCCGGACACGGGTGCTTGGCGTCGGATGCCGCAAGCAAACGGAGCCTGAACAGATGAGGCAGGCGTTTACTGATTTTTGCCTCCGGCATGATACCGATCCGCATTCCTTTGCGGTGATGGCCAGCATCGATGTCAAAAAGGAGGAACCGGCGATCAAGCAATTGGCGGAGCAGTGGAACTGCCCCTTCATCACGTATACGGCCGATCAACTGCGTGAAGTCGAGGGCAAGTATCCGGTATCCGAGTTCGTCAGACAGACCGTGAAGGCAGGCAGCGTCGCGCTATCCGCGGCCGATCTGGCCAGCGGGGGCCGGGTGTTGACGCCAAGGTTCGCCGTCAATGGAATCACGATGGCGATGGGAGAGAGAACGAGATGAAGCGATGGGGTGAAGGCATGATTTATGTGGTAGGAATTGGGCCGGGCGAGAGAGACATGATGACCGGAGAGGCGCTCGCCGCCATTCAAAAAGCGGATGTGATCGTGGGCTACATTACGTATATCCGGCTGATCGAAGAGTTGATCCAGGGGAAAGAAGTCGTCAAAACGGGGATGCGCAAGGAAATCGACCGCTGCCAGGAAGCCGTCGATATCGCCAAGACCGGCAAAACGGTGGCGGTCGTATCGAGCGGAGATGCCGGAATTTACGGCATGGCCGGCCTCATTCTCGAGATTGTGGAGAAAGAGCAAGCAGCGATTGAGGTAGAAATCGTGGCCGGCGTCACGGCGAGCATCGGCGCGGCGGCCAGGCTGGGGGCGCCCCTGATGCATGATTTTTGCCATATCAGCTTAAGCGATCTGATGACGCCATGGGAGGTCATCGAGAAGCGGGTGAAGCTGGCGGCGGAAGCCGATTTTGTCGTCTGCTTCTATAATCCGAGAAGCAAGGGCCGGGCGGATCATCTGAAGCATGCCCTGGAATGGATGATGGCCTATAAATCGCCTTCCACTCCGGTCGGCATCGTGAAGGATGTCGGCCGCAAGGAAGAACGAAAAATACTGACGACGATGGCGGACATCGACTATGAAGAAGTGGATATGACGACGATGGTGATTGTCGGCAACAAGGAAACCTATGTCTCCGGCGGCCGCATGATCACGCCGCGGGGTTATACGCTATGATTCTGATGTTCGGCGGAACCTCGGATAGTCTGGACATTTGCGATTGGCTGCATGCCCGCGGACATGACTATATCGTGTCCGTGGCCACCGAATACGGGGAACAGCTGGCGAAGCGGCATGCCGAGCATGTTCTCTGCCAGCGGCTGGATGAAGCCGGCATGCGCCGGGTGATGCGCGAGAAGGCGGTCTCCCTGGTCATCGACGCGACCCATCCGTTCGCTGTCGAGGTGTCCGCGAATGCGATGAACGCCGCGGGGAGCATGAATATTCCTTATGTTCGTTATGAGAGGTCTTCCGGCGATGCCGGCCATCTTCATCTCGTCCGCGACATTGATGAAGCGTGCCGCGTCGCGGCGGCCTTGGGCGACCGGATTTTTCTGACGACCGGGAGCAAAAACTTGCCGGAGTACGTGGCCAAGCTCCCCGGAAAGCAGGTCATCGCGAGAGTGCTGCCTGTGGCGGACGTCATCGCGGCCTGCGAACGGCTCGGTCTGCTGGCCGACCAGATTATCGCGATGAAGGGACCGTTCTCCCAAGCATTGAATACCGAGCTGTTCCGCCAGACCGGCGCAGACGTGATGATTACGAAGGAAAGCGGGCCGAAGGGCGGCTTTGCCGAGAAAATCGCCGCTTGCCGGGAGATCGGCATTCCTTGCGTCGTCATTCGGCGGCCGTCTCTGTCTTATCCGAATGTCATTACAGATATCAACGAGCTTGTCCAATACACATAGACATGAAATAAAGGGGGAAAACCGATGAGCGGCAAAGTAGTTCTTGTCGGAGCCGGACCCGGCGATGCCGGTCTGTTAACCGTGAAAGCTCTGGAGTTCATACGGCAGGCGGATGTGATCGTCTATGACCGCCTCGTGAATCCGGCGCTGCTGAAGGAGCGCAAACCAGACTGCGAGCTGATTTACGTGGGCAAGGAGCCGTCTCACCACCCGATTCCGCAAGCGGAAATCGAGCAAATTCTCGTGAATCAGGCGAAACGGAATAAATTAGTCATTCGCCTAAAAAGCGGCGATCCTTATGTATTCGGGCGCGGAGGGGAGGAAGGCGAGACCCTGCATGCGGCAGGCATTCCTTTCGAAGTCGTCCCCGGCATCACCTCGGCGATCGGCGGGCTGGCCTATGCAGGCATTCCGGTGACGCATCGGGACTGCGCCTCCAGCTTCCACGTGATCACCGGACACTTGAAGGAAGGCGGCGATCCGCTCGATTGGACAAGCTTGGCCCGGCTGGACGGCACCTTGATCTTCCTGATGGGGATGACCCAGCTTCCGTCCATCTGCGCGAACCTGATCCAGCATGGACGCCGCCCCGACACGGCCGCGGCCGTGGTCGAATGGGCATCCCGCTCCCGTCAGCGGACCGTGAGCGGAGATTTGACGACGATCTGCGCCAAGGTGGCGGATGCCAACATCGGGGCGCCCGGGCTGATCGTCGTCGGCGATGTGGTAAAGCTGCGGGATAAATTGAGCTTTTTCGAGAAAGCGCCGCTGTTCCGGAAGCATATTCTCCTTCCGCGCGCGCGTGCCGGGCGAAGCGAACTGGCCGACCGGATTGCGGCCTTGGGCGGAGAGGCCACTCTTTATCCGGGTATTCGGATTGAAAAACTTAATGATTCGGCGCAAATGAACGCGATGCTGGCGTCCTTGCCGGAGTGCGAAGAAATCCTGTTTGCTTCGGCGGAGGCCGTAACCTTGTTCATCGAGGGGCTGCTGGAGTCCGGGAAGGATAACCGCGCGCTGAGCGGGATCCGGCTGACGGCGATCGGCAAGCAGACGAAGGAGAAGCTGCGCGAATACGGACTTGCCGCTGATACCCTGGTGACGAGACGGTCGGCGGACCTCATCCTTCAAGCCTGTGCCGGGAATTGGCGGCAAGGGGCGAAGGTGGTGCTGGCCGGAAGCGAGAAGCATGCGGCCCAGTTGGCCGATGAACTGGGCGGAGCTGCCGAGTTCGCCGCATTGCCGTTGTATCGTGAAGTGTTGGAGTCGGTGCGGCCTTTTGACTTGAGCAAGTTTGACGCCGTCTGCTTTTCCAGTTCCGCTTCGGTAGAGCATCTGCTCTCCGTATTGAGCGCGGAAGAACAAGCCATGCTCCGCTCGATGAAAATGCTGTCCATCGGCCCGATGACGAGCCGGACGATACGCGAGCAGGGCTTGGAGGTCTATCGCGAGGCGAAAGCGGCGCAGCCGGATTCTCTGATTGCGCTGTTGTTAGAAGAAGCCGGGGAGGTTATGCCGACATGAAACCGAAACAAGCGATACTGGTCGTCAGCTTCGGAACAAGCTATCCGGAGACGCGCGCCAAAACGATCGAAGCTTGCGAAAATAAGATCAGGGACACATTTCCCGACTACGATGTGTTCCGTGCTTTTACATCCAACAAAATCAGAAAAAAACTGGCGGAGCGCGATGGGCTGTATATCGATACGCCCGCGCAGGCGCTTGAAAGATTGAAAGCGGACGGTTATGCCAAGGTTATTATTCAATCCCTGCATCTTATTAACGGCGAGGAGTTCGAGAAAATCGTCTCCCAGGCTCTGCCGTACCGGGAGCAATTTGAACAATTGCTGATCAGCAAGCCTCTGCTCGACAGCTATGAAGATTACGGCCAAGCGATCCAGGCCGTCAAGGCGCAAGCGCCGCGCCTGGCCGCGGATGAAGCGCTGGTCTTGATGGGGCATGGCTCGGAGCATCACGCGTTCAGCGCCTACGCTTGTCTCGACCATATGCTGGCCGGCGAGCCCATCTACTTGGGCACCGTGGAAGGCTATCCGCCGCTGGAGCGCGTCATCGGACAGCTCAAGGCGGCGAAGGTCCGGAAGGTCCATTTGATGCCATTCATGCTGGTGGCCGGAGATCATGCGATCAACGACATGGCATCGGACGAAGAGGATTCCTGGAAATCGCAATTGACGCAGCAAGGATTCGAAGCCGCGGCTTACTTGCAGGGACTGGGCGAGAATCCGCTGATTCAGGCGCAGTTTATCAACCATATCCGAGCGGCGATGGAGAAGGAGATGGCAGTGCATGGCTAAGTTTTATGGCATCGGGACAGGTCCGGGAGACAGCGGGCTATTGACGATGAAAGCCGTTCATACGCTGGAGCGGTTGGACGTGCTCTATGCGCCGGAAGCGAAAAAAGGCGGAGCCAGCCTCGCGCTGAAGATCGTGGCTCCGCATTTGCCGGAGAGGCTGACGGTCAAGCAGCGCCATTTTCCCATGACCTACAACAAGGAGGAAAAGGAGCAGGCCTGGGAACGCATCGCGGCGGAGATCAAAGCGGATGTGCTGGCGGGCAAAAATGCCGGATTTATTACGCTGGGAGACCCGATGGTCTATAGCACGTACAGCTACTTGCTGGAGCTGCTGCGGACGGAGATCGAGACCGAGACGATAGCGGGGATTTCCTCCTTCTCTTATATGGCCTCGCGTGTCGGCTGGCCGCTGGTGATGGATGAGGAATCGCTGGCGGTCATTCCGGTCACTTCCGGGGAGGAGGCGCTACATCAGGCGCTGACCGGCTTCGACACGATTGTTCTCATGAAGGCAGCCAGCAATCTGCCGCTGGTGCTCCGGCTGCTGGAGCAGCACCAATTGCTGGAGAAGGCGGTGCTGGTCAGCGATGCATCGATGGGGACCGAAAAGATAACGTTTGGCTTGAACCAGTTGCATGATGAGGAAAAACTTTCTTATTTTTCCACGATTATTGTGAAAAAAGAAAGGTAGGGACATGAAATGCGAAACCGGTTATCGGCGAAATATTTCAGATTTATCCCGCTTGTTCTCGCTGCTGTTCTTTATTTTGCCGTCACGAATCCGCAGACGGCGCATGCGATGCACATTATGGAGGGCTTCCTGCCGCCAATGTGGTCCATCCTGTGGAGCATCGCGTTTATTCCGTTCCTGATTGCCGGATTGTTCCGCATTCGCAAGCTGGTGGCCGCCGATCCGCACAATAAATTGCTGCTTGCCTTATGCGGCGCCTTTATTTTTGTCTTATCCGCGCTGAAAATCCCGTCCGTGACGGGCTCTTGCTCGCATCCCACCGGCGTCGGCCTGGCCACCGCGCTGTTCGGGCCGCTGGTCGTCAGCGTATTCGGCGCGATTGTGCTGCTGTTCCAGGCGCTGCTGCTGGCCCATGGAGGCATCACCACTCTGGGAGCCAATGCGGTGTCGATGGCGGTCGTCGGACCGATCGCCGGGTATCTCGTCTATCGATTGGCCCGGAAAATGGGCTGCCGGCAAGGCTTGGCCATCTTTCTGTGCGCCTTTATCGCCGATCTGGCCACTTATTTGGTGACTTCGGTGCAGCTTGGGATTGTTTTTCCGGATCCGGCCTCCGGCATGATGGCCTCGATCTTCAAGTTTATGGCCATCTTCTGCACGACTCAAGTGCCGATCGCGGTTGCGGAAGGGTTGCTCACGACGATGATGTACAATCTGATCCACAAAAATCTCCCGGAAAAGGCGGCGCAATGGCAATGAAAAAAATCAATATCAATCTCATTTTATTGCTGCTGGTCGTGATTTTGATCGCAAGTCCTTTTTTGCTGAACCGCGATGCCGCGTATGAAGGATCGGACGGGGAGGCGGAAGCGGCGATCTCGGAGATCAACCCGGACTATGAACCATGGTTCACTCCCGTCTATGAGCCGAAGAGCGGCGAGATCGAAAGCTTGCTGTTCACGCTGCAGGGCTGCATCGGCACCGGGATTATCGCCTACGTGATCGGAGTGCAGCGCGGCAGACGGAAGCGGGAACATGCTGACCATTGATAAATATGCCTGTCATAACCGCTGGCTCGGCGTCTCTCCCTATGTCAAGACATTCGGGTATGTGCTGCTTCTGATGTTGTCCTTGACCGGTCCGGCGGCGCTGCAAGCCGTCATCTGTCTGCTGCTTGTTCCGTTAACCATGTATGCCGCGAAAATGAGCGGCCGCCAGTATCTCAAATGGTTTATGCTGCCGTTTTCATTTTTGCTGATGAGCATCGTCTCGATTCTCGTGTCTATCTCGGCGTCCCCGGAGGGAATGTTCTTGAAGGTGCAGGCCGGATCCTTGTTTTTCGGAATGTCAGATGCGACGCTGCAGGCTGCGGCGCATGTCTTGTTCAGAAGCACGGCTTGTCTCGCCTGCACCCTCTTGTTTGTCCTGACCGTTCCGGTGCAGCAGTTGGTCAAGGTGATGCGTAGGATCCATATTCCCGTTCTTCTGGTCGAATTTATGATTTTAATTTACCGTTTTATCTTCATTTTTATCGAAGAAGCGGCGGCCATCCGCCATGCGCAGCAGCTCCGCTTCGGCTATCGCGGGCTCGCGAACAGCTACAACTCGCTGGCGATGCTGGTGAATGTCCTGTTCCAGCGCGTCCTGCGGCGCTACCGCGATATGTCGGTCGCGCTTGATGTCAAGCTGTACCAAGGCGACTTTCACGTATAAGAGGGAGTTCAGGCAGCCTTGGGCCGGCGCCGAACACCGGCCTGTGGGAACAATGAAACTCCCTCGTTAACGAAAGAGGGGAGACGGATGTTATCCACGAAACATCTCTGCTTTGAATATGAAGATGGCAAGCGGGCGCTGGAGGATGTCTCGATTGATCTGGCAAAAGGCAATATTATCGGTCTTGTCGGCGCCAATGGCTCGGGGAAATCGACGCTGTTCAAGCTGCTGCTCGGCCTGCTCAAGCCGTCAAGCGGGGAAGTGACGTTCCATGGGCGGCCGCTCCGCTACGGCAAGAAGGAGCTGCTGTCCTTGCGCACCGAGGTCGGGATTGTTTTTCAGGACCCGGATCAGCAAATTTTTTATTCGAATGTGGCGGATGATGTCGCCTTTGCTCTTCGGAATCTGGGGAGGGGAGAAGAGGAGATCGCGGCACGGGTCAATCAAGCGTTGGCGACGGTCGGGGCGGCGGAATTCCGCGATAAGCCTGTGCAGTATTTGAGCTACGGGCAGAAGAAGCGGGTCGCCATTGCGGGGGCGCTCGCGCTCGATACGCGATGGCTGCTGCTTGACGAGCCGACGGCCGGGCTCGATCCGGAGGGCAGACAGATAATGATGGAGCTGATTCGGGATTTGGCCGGAGCCGGGAAAAATATATTGATTTCCAGCCATGATATTGATTTGATCTATGAAATCTGCACTTACGTGTATATCTTGAAGCAAGGGCGCGTCCTGGCGGAAGGCGCGGAGACCGAGGTGTTCGCCGATGCCGCCCTGGTGCGGGAGGCCGGACTGGCTCAGCCATGGCTCGTCAAGCTGCACGCCCGGATGGGACTGCCGTTATGCAAGACGGAAGACGAGCTGTTCCGGAACTTCGGCAGAGCCGAGAAAGCGTGATAAGGTCATGGGCATGGCGCTTTCGGCAAGCAACCAACCGGCTCCAAGCGTATGGCAGCTTGGGGCCGGAAGACTTTTTTAGCTATCGGCAGACAATCGCGCCTGTTTTATGTCCGGAAGTGGTTCGAGTTCAGCCTGACAGGCATTACTAAGCAAAGCAACGGACTTTTACGTCGGAAATGTTAGGTTCAGTTTTTTCTTTGACTAAACATTCATTCAATAATAAAAACAAGTTATGAATGCGCTTTCATTTATGAATGGAGGGATTAGACAATGGACTTGTACTATGAGGTGAGCGGAAACGGAAAGCCTGTCGTTCTCCTTCACAGCGGCGGCGCAGATCTACGGGATTGGACGTTTGTCGCGCCCCTTTTGGCAAAGCGCTATAAGGTGGTCGCCTATGACGGACGGGGGGCCGGGAAGTCGCCATCGCCTGCAGAACCGGCTAACTATGTGCAAGATCTGCTTGCTTTGCTTGATCATCTGGAGATCGGCAAGGCTGCGCTTGCAGGTCATTCTATGGGCGGGCGAATCGCCACCGACTTCGCGCTGGAACATCCTGACAGGGTATCTGAGCTTGTGCTTGTCGGTCCCGCCTTGTCAGGCTTCAGCTTCTCCCAGGAATTCCTGGAATGGATGCAAAAGATCAATGCGGCCTTTCCCGATATAGACAAGGTTGTCGAGCTATCCTTCGATGCTCCGTCGTATCGCATCATTAAGACTAGCCCGCATTGGGAGCTGATGCTTGACATGTTTCGGCATCATCTGCGGAAGACGTCGGAATGGGGGACCTTCGAATCGGTGTGGCCCGAGCCGCCGGCTATCGACAGGCTGGAAGACATGACGGTGAAGAGCATGCTTATTATAGGAGACGTGGAGCTGCCGGACAACATACGTATGGCCGAATGCCTCCGGAGAATCCCCAACCTTCAACTTGTCACGGTTCCCGGCGCGGATCATATGATCACGTTAACCCATCCTGATGAGCTTTCTCGCCACATCATCGGTTTTGTGGAAGGGTGAAATCATGCCGCGTACACAAAAAGAAAATGAACGAATACGTCAGATGGCCAAAGAGAAAATTCGAATAGCCGCCATGGAATTGTTCATGAAGCGAGGGTATCACGCGACTTCGATCGAAGACGTAGCGAAGCATGCGAACATATCCAAAGGTCTGCTGTACAATTACTATAAAGGGAAAGAAGAGCTCTTGTCGACCATGATCCAGGCTAGAATCGATGAATTGATTCAGGTCATGGAAGCGGCGTCCTCGCAGGAGTCGCCTGCCGAGCAACTGAAGCATATTGTTGAGGGCGCTATCAACAATGTCCGACAAAAACCGGAAGTATTTCAATTCTATCTTCATTTGCAGACGCAGCCGGAATCAGACGAAGTACTGTCGAAATACAGTAAACTGCTGATCGAAGAAAGCGCCCGACAGTTTCATTTGCAATGTGAGATGTTCGAAAACCTCGGAGTAAAGGAGCCCAGAAAACGGTCATTATACTTTTCATCTGTGCTTCAGGGCCTTATGTTCATGATATCTGCCTATCCGGAGCAGTTTCCGGTTGAAGAAATGAAGGCACAGATTATTCATGAATTTTGCCATTCATCCAACACATAAGGGGAGGGGGCCGCTAATCGGTGTATTCTACGCATTGGCCGGCCCCGTACATGTGCCCGTGCTTTATTTTCTTACGGCAAGCTGGATGACATGGGCTAGACCGGTATGTCCCTTTCCTTCCACTCGCTCTTGCTCTCCATAGAAGAAATGGAGTATTTTATGACCTGCGCACCATGCAAGCAAATCTTGCGGATCGTACAGCATGCCCGGCTCCCGGGGGCCGCCTGTGCCATAATGCAATTGCTCTTTGGAGTATACTTCCAGCAGGATCATCCCGCCGGGTTTTACCGTATTTTTCAGCTTCGCAAGCACCGTTTGTTGGGCCTCTTGATGAAAATGTCCAAATACCATGATGGCTCCATCGTATTCCTCGTGCGGAACGGGGTCGGTCAACAGATCCGTTTTTTCGGCATGCACGTGGACCGCATGCTTCTCAGCCAGGTTTTTCGTTTTGAGCAGACCGCTATCCGCATAATCAAGGGCGGTCACCTCATGCCCTCTCGTTGCCAAAAATACCGCATTCCTGCCTTCTCCTTCGGCAAATGCGATGATCTTCTTGCATGCCTCTAGCCGAAAGGCCTGTTGCTGAATAAATACATTCGCTTCTTCTCCATAATAATAGTCGTCCGAACGAAAACGCTCATGCCATGGGTTTTCCATACATACTATCCTCCTGTCATTCATTTCGGATCAGGGTTCCGGGCGTTCAATTGGTGCGGTGCGAGCTGTCAGGAAGAGGGCGGAGGGAAGGGCGGAATTGGAGCCGTTAACAAATTTTATGGTGAAGCCGCAAAGTAAAGCCGAAAAATTCACTCCCAATCAAAGACTTCGCAGCTCTATAATAACCTCTAAGATTTTGCCGTGTCAATTCACGGGTTGCCGAGCGGGTGCAAATAGGGCCCCCGCCTTGCGATGGGGACCCTGCATAATCGGCAAGTGCGCTTCGAAGCGGCGGATGCGGCTACATGGTGCGCAAAAACACGGTATCCTGCATCTGATCGGCAGACGACCAGTCCAGAACGGGATTGTCCCGCAGATCGGCCAGGCGCAGTTGCGGCAGCATCAATAGCGGCTCGATGCTTGTAATGCTGTTGTCTTCGAGATTCAGATGCGTCAGCTTGCCCAGTCTGGCCGCGAACGACAGCTTCGTCAGCTTGTTCCCGGCCAGCTCCAGCGTCTCAAGCTGCGGCAGGCCTTTCCATTGGCCAAGCTCCTCGTCCCAGTTCCGGTCGTCATAATAATAGCTGGTCATGAACCCTTGCCGTTCGATAAAAACGTTATAAATCAGGCTGCTGTGGTTGATGGCCAGCTTCTTCAGCTTGCTTAGCCCGGTTAGGGACGCCAGCTTGAGATGCACCTCCGAATTCTGGATGCGCAGCTCCTCCAGCTCCCGCAGGGCACTGATGCCGGACATATCGCCATATACGTTGCTGTCCAACACCCGCAGCCGCTTGAGCTTGCCCAGCTTGAAGATCGGGGCGGCCTCGTCGATTCCGCCGATATTGTCCGCGAGCGTGAGACTCTCCAACTGGGCGAGTCCGGCGAGCGGGCGAAGATCGCTTGTTCCGGACGATCTTCTCAGCTCGAGACTGCGCAGCTTCTTCAGATGGGTCAGCGGGCTCAGATCATGGATCCCTTTCAGCTTCAGCGACTCCAGATTCGTCAGCTTGGCCAGCACGTCCAGCGTGTCCGAAGGGCCGGCATCGAGCTCCAAATGAGTGAGCCTCGTCAAGCGGGCCAGCGGAGCCAGATTGCTCAGCTTGCTGTTGTCATCCAGCGTAAGCGACGTAAGCGCCGGCAACTGGACGGCAAAGGAGATATCCTTGGTTCCGGTGCGGTGCAGAGCAAGCGCTTCAAGCTGTGTCAGCTTCGCCAGCGGCTGGAGCATGAACAGCTCTTCTCCCTCCAGCGTCAGCTCTCGCAAACCGCTGAATTGGGATACCTCCTCTACGGATGTGATCAGATCGTTCCGCCGCAGCGTTAGCGATTCGAGACCGCCTAAGGCAGCCAGCGGCTCGAGATTGTCCACCTTGGTCCGCTCCAGCTCCAGCTTTCTCAGCTTCGGAAGCTGGCCGATTCCTTCCAGGCTTTCAAGCCCGCTGCCTTGCAGGGACAGCTCCTCCACCCCGCTGAGGCTGGCCCATGCCAACGGATTCTGTCTGAATCCGTACGCCAGGCGCAATTGCTTCATATCGGGCAGAGCCGGAAGGAGCCGCTCATCCAGGAGGTTAGCGCTGACGTCCCATTGCAGCGACCGCAGTCCCCAGAATAGAGCAAGCTCTCCCGTTGCCAAGGGCTGATCCGAGAATTTGCGCGGCAAAGGCACGGACAGCAGAGCAGAAGCCTCGGCATCGTCCGGTTCCTTGTCTTCCGATTCGATAAGGTAGGAAATGCTTTCCTCGCTAATGCTCAAAGACTTGAGCTGATACAGATCCTCCCATGTGATCTGCTCGGCAGGCTTGCTGTAGGCCGTCTTCAGGAAGCGCCTGAGGGAGCCCGATTCTATTATATCCGCGGGCGCCACGGACTGCCGCAATTCCTCCGCCAACTCGCGCGCGCCTGTCTCCATCATCCCTTCCAGCCAGATCGCGGCGGCTTCCGCAGGATAACGGTGCCGGCTGAATCGTTCCGCCGCCCTGCTATAGAGCTGCGCACTCGCTCCCTGAGCGGAAAGCTGCTCCTGCAGCAGTTGAAGGGCGAGGTCTTTCTTCCCGTCTGCGAGATAGGCCTCAAGCTGCTTATCCCATGCTTCTTCCTTGAGGCTCCCGCCAGGCATTTCCTTCGAATCAACGGCGTCCGTGGAAGCGGGAGTGTTCGTATGGAGCCATTCGTTGTCTTTATCCGGCGCATTCAGGTAATCGGCGAGCAGGATCACCGAGCATACCATGGCGAGACTAAGCAAGGCGGCGATCAGATTCCGTCTCCTGAAGCCCGTATGGCGTTTATTTTTGTAGGGCAGCCGGGAACCGCATCGGGGACAATAACCGACGGATTCACTGACCTGCGTCCCGCAATCTTGACATTCAATCACTGCTGGTTCACTCCCGGTCTCGATAGATAAATTTTCTGCATTATTGTCTCACATGCAGGTAAATGTTGTCTATCCATATCTATCCGCGATCTGCCGGGACAGACCACAACCCAGTCATCCTCCGAAGGAGACTGGGTTGTGGAATGCGCCTATTCTATTGCTCCTTCGTTTGCCCGAAGGTTCCTCGCCCGCGGCCGGGGGCAGCGACGAACAAGAACAGGATGCCGCCGGCAGCGACGACCGTCATGCACAGCAGCGTAATATTGCTGTAGAGAGAAGCGGTACCGCTGGAGCCGGTCCATAGGCTGACATTCAGCCACGGTCTCGTCAGCAGCCCGCCAATGGCGGCAATTCCGATGCCTTCCGCGAGGAAGCAGGCGAAATTGAGCATTCCCATGCCGGAGCCGGCTTCATCCGCAGTCAGCGTCAAGGCCACGCTTGCCGAAATCACGGTTTTCACAAAGGAAAGACCGCCAAATAGTAAAATCATGGAAGCGGCGATCAGCCATGGCGCCTGATCCGGATAGAGCATGACGATGAGAAAGCCGGCAAGGAGCATGCTTAATCCGCAGACCATGGCAATGATATGCCCCTTGCGGTCGGCGAGCGCGCCTCCGATCATCCCGAATACCATAACGCTTACCGTGCCCGGGAATAAAATGGCGCTTCCGATCAGCCCGGCAGGCATATGATGGACGGCTCTCATCAGATAAGGCACCATAGCAATAAAGCCGGCGACGGTGCCGAGCAGCAGGGCTCCGGTCAGTACGCGCGCGAGATAGGTTTGCTTCCGGAACAGGAACGGTTCCAGGAAGGGAGACGGCGTTCGGCGCAAGTGAAGCGCGAGCAGCGCGAATACAGCGATGCTCGCGGCCAAGTACCCCCACTGGTACAGCGTGGTGAACAGCGCGAACGCGATAATGCCCACGGACAGCAGGGCCGCGCCGGCCAGATCCAATGCCTTGCGATCCGTTGTCTCGTCAGGCATCGTTCGCAGCACCAACGGAAGGGCGAGCAGCGACAGCAGCGGCAGAGCGAACAGCATAAACCAATGAATAGAGCCGGAAATCGCGCCGCCGATGACCGGACCAAGCCCTTCGCCGCAGGCCACGACAGAACCAATGAGGCCGAACGCCTTGCCCTGTTGGCTCGGCTCGACGGTCTTGGCGATGATGACCATGATGAGCGAAGGAACGGCGGAAGCCCCGGCTCCCTGACACAAGCGCGCAATGAGCACGAGCGGGTACCAGGCATGGCCGAGCAGGCCGATGATCGATCCGAAGCCGTAGGCCAGCATCCCGAATAACAATAGTTTTTTCAGGCCGGCATGCTCCGAAAGTTTGCCGTACACCGCAATCCCGATAGCGAAGGAAAGAGAAAAGCAAGTATTGACCCAATTGGCTGCCGACGGCCTAATGCCGAAATCGGCGGCAATATCCGGCAAGGAAACGTTAAACATCGTTTCGTTCATCACGCTGAAAAAAGTCAATACGCTGAGCCACACCATAAATTGCCCAGTGCGGATTTTTTGATGTTGTTGCACTTGCAGATAACCCCTTTAACAAGAAGGGGAAACGCAGTTTATAGGGCCAATGATACGTATCCCCTTACAGGTTGTGCCCTTTTCGAATTGTATTTCGCCGCATTGATATACCTCCAAAATAAAATAAGGAATAAAAATATAATAAACCACAGCTATTATAGCATAGCTTCGCATATTGATGGAAATTTCCGCCAGCGTGAAGCGGAGAACGGCATCTCCGGCAGGCGAGTCCCGGAACTTGCCGGATCGGAAGAGCCGAGATGCGGCAGTATGATTTGCCAGCAGAGAGGTGAGCAGAATGAATATGCGCAAGAGAAAAGGAGTTATGGTTAGAACACGTGATTACGCCTCCTAGAATACGCGAGATCTATTTTAGGAGGTTATATACAATGAATTTTCATCCTATCGACATGGAGAATTGGGGAAGAAAGCCCTACTTTGCACATTACATGCATGCAGCGAGATGCACCTTCAGTATGTCGGCGAACATCAACATTACCCCAGCCCGTTTCCTTGCAGATGCATCATGCCGTTTGTGATGGATATCATGCTGGCGTTTTTATGAATGAATGGGAAGGGTTGGCGCAGCGGTGCGGAGAATGGATGAACGTAGAGTGACGAACGTAAGGGGATGTCTCACAGGCACTGCAAGTGATGGAGATAACGAGTTAACATTAGAATGCGG
>OGUH01000254.1_pt1 | contig 16850 bp, 17 predicted proteins | sample 1574661 | NCBI WGS metagenome assembly OGUH01 (sample SAMN03295822, study PRJEB24534) | human gut metagenome | isolation source: fecal sample 3 from infant 3 | host: Homo sapiens | place: USA: Pittsburgh, PA | collected 2014-07
ATTTCCTCCGCACGTCCAAGCCCCAGGAGGCAACGATGCTTCCAGCAGGCCGATAATGCTTCCTGAAGGCGATGATGCCCCCAGCATCCGACGCGGTCGGTTGGATCCCGTAAAATCAGGCCATTGAGTAGTCTATGGGACTTTTCACCTGTGATGTGGATCTCTTCTCCCGGTAGAAAAAAATCGATTTAAAACGCTCTAAGAGCCAAAGTTTGGATGAGGAAAATGGACCTTCTCCACCCCTTCACAAAAAACAGGGGTTTTCCAACAGCCTGAGATCTGCAGCATTTTCGCGAAGAAACGCCTTTGCGCGGGAAAATGCTGCACTGGTGCAGCTCTGGTCCGGATTGCACTTGAAAACATTCCGAAAAAGAAAAAAAGCCCGCCTCTCAATCCGGAAGCTGGGCATAATAACAAGCGATTCCTGCCTGCTCGAGAGCCGAAGCCATCTCTTCCGGCAGTTCGTGATCCGTAATGCAGGCCGTCAACTCCTCGATGGAAGCGACCGAAAACAGTGAGGCCTTCCCGACCTTCGTATGATCGAATACGGCGATCGTCTGCTGGGCCTGCCGCATCAACATCTGTGCGGTTTGCGCTTCCAGCTCGGAGTATGTCGTAATGCCCTTCGCCGGGGAAAAACCGTCAATCCCCATGAAGAGCTTCTCGATGTTCAGATGCTCGATCGTGCGCTCCGCCAGCGGGCCGCACAGCTCGAAGCTGTTGCTCCGCATGACGCCGCCGATGACGACGACCTGAATGCCGTCGCAGTCCGACAGCTCCATCGCGATGTTCACGGCGTTGGTGACGACGGTAATGCCTTGCCGTTCCTTCAACAGCTTCGCGATCAGGAAGGTGGTCGTGCCGCCGGTCAGACAGATGCTGTCGCCTTCTTCAATGAAATCAAGCGCCCGCTTGGCGATGGCCTCCTTCTCCAGCCACAACAACTGCCGCTTCTCGACGAACGGGACCTCGCGGATCGCGCCCGCCCCTTCGAATATCGCTCCCCCGATCGTGCGAATCAGCTCGCCCTTCCGCTCCAATACGTCCAAATCCCGGCGCGCCGTCGCCTCCGAGCAATCGAAATGCTCGATAATCTCCGGAATCGTAATGCGGCCATTCTGCTTCAACCGCTGTAAAATCTGCCTGCGGCGCTGCTCGCCTTTGGATAACGTCTCACTCATCATCATTACACTCCTATCATGACTCCCCAGCCTCAGGGTCAGGGACGGGCTTCGCCAAGAAACAACGGAAGCCCTCTCCCACGCGAAATCCGCCCTTCCCGCCTGCCGGAGGGGAACCCAACGCGACAGGGCCGGCGGGCGATAATTGCCCTCTCGGAGCCGGAACCATGACGCTTCTATTCAATGGCTACGAACTGGGTCAAGTTGCGCGGATCGTCCGGGTTCAAGCCGCGGGTAACCGCCGTATAATAACCATTATATTGTACAAATGGCAAATACAAAACCGCCCGGGCTTCATCGCTTGCATCGGCATGCCCCACCTCGAAGACGAGATCGGCAAATGCGGTGTCTTCTCCCCCTTGGGAGGTAATAATGACGACCGTCGCGCCGTACTGCTTCATCTCTTCCGCCACCTTCAGCTCGTAGGAACGGGCTTGCTCGGACAGCAGCAGCACGATCTGGGTATTCGCATCGACGATCGATTTCGGGCCGTGGCGGAATTCCAGCGTGCCGTAGGCTTCGGTCCATGTATACGTCATTTCCTTCAGCTTCAGGCAGGCTTCCAGCGCCAAGCCGTACAGCGCGCCCATCCCAAGGTAGATCGTCTTGTCGAATCGATGCGTTTCGACCCATGCCCTCACCTTGTCATCCGCCATTGTAACCAACGCCGCATTCGATTGCAATACGGCTTCGAGCTCGCGGCAAGCCGCATCGCTGCCGGACGCAAGCGCGATTCCCGCCTGCATGAGGAACGTCATGCTGCTGAGCGATTTGGTCATGACCGTGCTCTTCTCCGCTCCCGACGGAGAGACGAGGCATTCCGTCATCTTCGCCATCTTGCTCTCCGGATGACATGTGATGCCGCAGGTCGTCCAGTTCGGCAAATCGGCGACCGATTCAAGCGCCAAAATGACTTCATGCGATTCACCGGAACGGGATACGCCGACCAGCAGCGTCTTCTTGGATGGTGTCACGGTCTGATTGCGGAACAGAAACAGCTCCGAGGAAGGAATGGCGGACGCGCTCTTGCCCGTCCATGCCCGGTATGTGGCCGCCATCGTCATCGCCTGGTACCAGGACGAGCCGGATCCGATAAATACAATCTCCTCGAACTGCGCGTTCCCCACATATTTATCTACCCATCCGCGCTGGCGCTGAAGTTGATTCCACGCGTCTTGAAGCGCGGCAGCCTGCTCGCTGATTTCCCGGTACGTATGCGTATCTTGAATTGACATCTCCCAAATTCCTCCCTTATAATCACCTTAAATGAAATTATAAATCAAAATTTTGATTGAATCAATCATCAACTGCTGGAGGTTACAATTATGGGACATCTCATCAGCTCCACTTCAATGCTGCAGGCCGCCCGCGAGCAAGGCTTCGGAATTACCGCATTCAATGTCCACACCCTGGAAATGCTGCAAGCGGTAACGGAAGCGGCCGAAGACACCCAATCTCCGCTCATTTTACAGACAACGGTCGGCACCGTGAAGCATCTCGGTCCGGAATATATCGTGGCCGCGGCGGCGACCGCGGCGAAGCTCTCTTCGGTTCCGATCGCGCTCCATCTGGATCATTGCACCGACTACGATCTGATTGTCCGCTGCATCCGGGCAGGCTACACCTCGGTGATGATCGATGCTTCCATGCATCCTTATGACGACAATGTGCGGATGACGCGGGAGGTCGTGCGCGTCGCCCTGGCGGCCGGGGTCAACGTCGAAGCCGAGCTGGGCAAGGTCGGCGGCGTGGAGGATGATATCGTCGTCGAGGAGGAGGACGCCCGTCTGGCGGTGCCGGAGGAATGCGCCGCCTTCGTCGCCGCGACCGGCGTGCCGACGCTGGCGCCTGCGATCGGAACGGCGCACGGCATCTATAAGGGCGAGCCGAAGATCGCATTTGATAGGCTGGAGCAGATCGCGAAGCAAGTGGCAGTCCCTCTCGTCCTGCACGGCGGCTCCGGCATTCCGGAGGATCAGGTGAAGCGCTGCGTGAAGCTCGGCATGGCGAAGATGAATGTTGCGACCGAGCTCCGCATCGCCTTCTCCGATGCGATCAAGGCCGTATTTGCGGCCAATCCGGATGAGAATGATCCGCGCAAATATATGGTTCCCGCCAAGCAAGCCGTCAAGGCCCTGGCGATTCAAAAAATGGAGATGGCCGGCTGTCTCGGCCAGGCGAACGCCGTCCGCTAATCTCGCGTGCCAACTCGCGGGAACCTCGCAGCGGCGGTAACCGACGCCGTATCTTTCTGTTAGAATTGACGTACCGTCCACTTGAGCCGCTGCAGCCGAGAAGTACCCGCCGTGTCTGACCTGTGGTGAGAACGCGATTCCCTGCGCAGCGGAATTGTTGAAAGGAGAAGCGACATGATTACGACCGTGACGCTGAACGCGGCGATAGACAAAACCTATCTCGTCCCCGGCTTCGCGCTCGATAAGCTGTATCGGGTGGAGCAAATGACCGCCACCGCAGGCGGCAAAGGGATCAATGTCGCCCGCGTCATTCACGCGCTGGGCGAAGAGGTGACCGCCTCCGGGTTCGCCGCCGGCTTCCACGGACAGATGATTCTGCACAAGCTGGGCGAAGAAGGAATTCCCGCCGACTTCGTTCTCGTGGAAGGCGAATCCCGGGTGTGTCTCAACATTTTGGATCCGGGACGCGGCACGCAGACCGAGCTGCTGGAACAAGGCCCTTCCGTCTCTCCGGACGATATTGACGCGATGCGGGACAAAGTGACGGCCCTAGCCGCCCGCTCCTCTCACATCGTGTTCTCCGGGAGCCTGCCGCGGGGCTGTGCCCCCACGCTGTACGCCGAATTGATCGAGATTGCGCGCCGCGCGGGCGCGCTCCCGATTCTCGACACGAGCGGCACGGCGCTGGAGGAAGGCGTGAAGAGCACGCCCGCGCTGATCAAGCCGAATGAGCATGAGGTCAGCAGGCTGACCGGCGGAGGAGCCGATGCCTCTGAAGACGAGGTGGTCCCGGCCATCCGTCAGCTGATGGCCTCCGGCATCGGGCGGGTCGTCGTCTCGCTCGGCGCCCGGGGCGCGTTGGCCGGTGTCGGCGGCGCGCTCTACCGCGTCTCCCTTCCTGCGGTCAAGGGCATCAATCCCGTCGGCAGCGGCGATTCCATGGTCGCCGGGCTTGTCGTGGCCGATAAACGCGGCCTGTCTGCCGAAGACGGCCTTATTCTCGGCGCCGCTTGCGGCACCGCCAACGCCCTGATGCCGTCCGCCGGGCAAGTGCGGCTGGACGATGTCGAGTCGCTTCGCAACCAAATTCAAGTCGAACGAATCGGCTAAAACCGCAACAGGCGGCCTGTCGTGCAAGATGCACCGCAGGCCGCCTGTTCGCTTCCGGCTGCTATTCATTCCTTCTCTCTTCGCATCAGCGCATAGACGAAAGCATAGGTGGCCGGAATTCGCCCGCCCGGGCCGCCGAAGCGCTCTCGATACACCTGGGCCATGCGGCGGTACAGGGAGGGGCTCATGCCGGAGGCGCCGGCCTCCAGCGCGTTGCCGGCCCCGATGCGGCGGACTTGGGCCAGCATCTCCGGCACGCTGGCGTACTCGCAGCGGCAGCTCGCCTCTTCCCAGAGCAGGAAGGTCCCGGCCGCAGCCCGCGCCCAGCCGTGCCAAGCCGCCGCGGACGGATACGCCTGTCCGCGCGGACGGGGCGCCCGGCCCTGCTCGGCGTCCGCCTGACGGAACGCGGCATGCAGCTCGCGCAGCGTGCCCGGCAGGAACGTGGCGAAGGCCAGCAGCCCGCCGGGCCGGAGCAGTTGCACGAGCCGCCGCAGCGTCGCGGCCGGCGTGTTGAACCATTGGAAGGCGGCGCTCGACACGATCAGGTCGTAGCCGCCTTCCGGCTGATCGGCCGCCCAGGCCTCGGCGTCGGCGGCGACCGCACGCAGCTGGCTGCCGGGGCAGCCGTGGCGGCGCAGCTTCTGCTCCGCCTGGCGAAGCATGGCCGGCGCCAGATCGAGCAGCGTGAGCTCTGCCGCAGGATAATGCGGCCAGAGGCTCGCAGCCAAGCCGCCCGTGCCGCAGCCAATGTCGAGGATACGCCCCGCGAGCCCCTGGTGATGCCTTCGCACCCGCTCCGTCAAGCCGGCGGCCATCAGCGGCTGCACCTCCGCGTAGACGTCATACTCCGCCGCATGTCTGCCGAAGCGGCGGGCGACCAGTTGCTTATCAACCCGCGCGCCCGCACCGCTAAGCATCTGGTCATTCGCCCGTCCGGCTCCTATCGTCTGCGATTGCTCCATACCATGCGCTCACCTCCTCTCGCCAGGCCTCCGGATTCGACAGGAACGGCGCATGCCCCGCATCCGGGAGCACCACGGTTCGCAGCCCCGGACCGAATGATGCCCTTGCCCGCTCCATCGCGGCCCGCGGGCATACGAGATCGTTCCCGCCATGCAGCCACAGCAGGCACGGGCGTTCCTCCGCAGCGGCGAGGCGTGCCCACTCCGTGGCCAGATCCGCCGCCTCCAAGTAGGCAAGCCCCGCATCAAGCCCGGCCAGCGTATAGCCGGGAGCGGCGGCCAGCTGCCGCCACAGCTTCTCCGCCAGCGGCGGCCCGCCGGGGCTGGCCGGGCCCGTATCCAGTTGGCCAAGGAACGCCAGCAGCGTCTCCTCCGGCGCCTGCGCCAGACGGCGCCGCATGCGGGCCAGCACGCGCGGCGGCCAGCCCGCCTGCCCGGTGCTGTCGGCGAAGCGCAGTGTCGTGCCGATGAGCAGGGCGCTCTCGATGCGCGGCAGCCCCGCCCATTCGCCGTTCCCTGCGGCGCGCCCGGCCAGCATCTCGATCGCCAGCATGCCGCCAAGCGACCACCCGGCGACATGCCACGGACCGTCCGGCTCCCGCCGGAGCGGAGCGCGCACCGCCTCCCGCAGATCAGCCGCCGTCTCGCACGCGGCGAAGGACACATACCGGTGCGCGAACATCGGCAAGTCCTGCGCGAGCGGACGCCACACCTCGTCGCTCAAGCCCCAGCCGTGAATCCACAGCAGCTTCGCCTGCTGCGGCAGCCGGGGCCGCGGGAACGCCCCGCTCACGGCCGCGCCTCCGCGGCCAGGCGCGCGACCGCATCCGCCGCCTGCAGCAGGTCGGCGTCGCGGTGCGCGGGAGTCGGCGCGAAGCGAATGCGCGCCGTCCCCTCGGGCACCGTCGGCGGGCGAATGGCCACGCCGGCGACGCCCGCCTCCGCGAGCGCGGCGCTAAGCGCGACCGCGCGTCGATCCGTGCCGCACAGGACCGGCACGATATGGCTGTCGCCGGGACCCGTGTCCAGCCCCCCGGCTCGCAGCCGCGCGCGGAACAGGGCCGCCTTGCGCATCAGTTCGGCGCGCGCGATATCGGCAGCGCATACGTCGCGCAGCCGCCGCCGGATGAACGCGGCCACCAGCGGCGGCAGCCCCGTATTATAAATGAGCGTCCGCGCCCGGTTGATCAGGTAGCGGACGACGATGCCGTCTGCGGCAATATAAGCGCCGACCGCGCCAAAGGCTTTCCCGAAGGTGCCCATGATGATATCCACCTTCTGATGCAATCCGAGCGCATGGCACAGCCCGCGCCCGCCGGGTCCATACACGCCGCCGCTGTGCGCCTCGTCGACCATCAGCATCGCCCCGTAACGCTCTTTCAGCGTCACGAGATCGGCGAGCGGCGCCACCGTCCCGTCCATGCTGAACACGGCGTCGGTCACGATCAACAGCCGCGTCCGCCGCGACGGGACGCCCGGTCCTCCGGCGTGCCACTGCTTCAACGCCTTTTCGAGCCGATCCATATCCCGGTGAGGATAACGGATATGCCGGGCCCGGCTCAGCAAGATGCCGTCCGTAATGCTCGCATGATTCAGCCGGTCGCTGAAGATGACGCCGCTCCGGCCGACCAGGGCCGGAATGACGCCGGCATTCGCCATGTAGCCGTTGCTGAACACGAGCGCCGCCTCCGTTTCCTTAAAAGCGGCCATTTCCCGCTCCAGCGCATCATGCTGCGGATCATGACCCGTGATGAGCCGGGAAGCCCCGGCGCCGATGCGTACGCCCGGCTCGCCGAGGCGGCGGCACTCCGCCGCAAGCCCTGCCCAGCCATCGTCATCGAGCCATGGCTCGAAGCCAAGATAATGGTTCGAAGCGAGATGAAGCAGCCGCTTGCCGCTCCGCTCGATCCATCCATGCTCCAGCCATATCGCTGGCTCCAGCTTGCGGAGACGGCCCGCCTCCTCCAAGGCGTCCAGCTCGGCACGCATCCAATGCCAACGCTCTGAATTGGCCGCAGCCATCATCGGCTCCATCACAAGGCGCACCGCTCGACTTCGAACCCGAGATCGGCGATCATCTGGTGATCGGCGTTCGCCTCTTGCCCATCCGTCGTCAAATAATCGCCGACGAACACGGAATTGGCCGCATAGAGCGCCAGCGGCTGCAAGGACCCGAGATTGACCTCCCGCCCGCCGGAGGCGCGGATCTCCTTCGATGGGCAGACGAAGCGGAACATCGCCAGCGCCTTCAAGCAGCGGCGCGGGTCCAGATCATGCAGATGGCCGAGCGGCGTTCCCGGAATCGGATTCAGGAAATTGACCGGAATCGAGTCCGCATCCAGTTCCCGCAGCGAAAAGGCGACGTCCACCAACTGCTCATCCGTCTCTCCCATTCCCATAATCACACCGGAGCAAGGCGACATCCCTGCTTGCTTCGATGTATTCACCGTATGTACCCGTTCGCCGTACGTGTGAGTCGAGGTGATATGAGAATAATGATCCTCGCTCGTATTCAAGTTGTGGTTATAGCGATCGACGCCGGCCTGCTTCAGCCGGTTCGCCTGCTCCTGCGACAAAATGCCGAGGCAGGCGCAGATTTTCATCGGCATCGTCGCCTTGATCTCCTCCACGGCGGCGACCACCTGCTCGAGCTCCCGCGGCGTCGGCCCTCGCCCGCTGGCCACGATGCAGTATGTTCCGGCTTGCATCTCCATCGCCTTGCGCGCTCCGTCCACCAGCACCTCCTTTTCCAGCATCGTATACTTCTCTATCGGAGCATCGGATACCCGGGACTGCGAGCAATAGCCGCAATCTTCCGGACAGTGTCCGCTTTTTGCATTAATAATCAGATTCAGTTTCACCTTATTTCCATAGAAATGCCGCCGCACCCGGTAAGCCGCATCCATGATCGCCAGCAATTCGTCATCGTCTGCCCGCAGCACCGCCAGCGCTTCTTCCCGGCTTATTCCTTCGCCGGCTAACGCCTTATCCGCCAGCTTCCGCCAATCCGTCTGCCGCTCTTGCATTGTTTCGCTCATCATCATCGCTCCTTCGCTTTTCCCCATTCCCGGTCTGCCAGCCACTCCGTCAGCCGGGACAGGCGCATTGTGCATTGCAGCCATCGCCCCCGCCATGCCGCCCAAGCGGACGGATCAGCCGCGTGTATCCCTTCCGGCTGCGGCAGCCATGGCATTGCCCCCAATACGGGCACATTCGTCATCGCTTCGATCATGCGGCCGTTCTCTTCCCTCTCTCTCTCCGTTGCCGCCTCCGGCGGACCGCTGAACACGACACCGATATCAGCGATGCCTCGTTGACGGGCATAAGAGATGGCCGTCACGGTGTGACTGACGGTTCCCAAGCCGGGGGCAGCCACGAGCAGCACGGGAAGACCCAGCCCCTGCGCCAGATCCGCCATCGTCATCTCCCGCGTGAACGGAACGGCAATCCCGCCCGCTCCTTCCGCGAGCAGGAACTCGTCCGACTCCATCCGCCGGCGGCCTTCTTCCAGCAGGGCTTCCACAGACAAGCGAACCCCTTCCCGTTCGGATGCCATCCAGGGCGCCAACGGCTCGCGCAGCGTCCACGTCGCAATCCCCTCCTCGGCGAGCTCGGACATTCCGCTGCCCATCCGCAGCCGGTAGCTGTCCGCATCCGGAGCTCCTAATGCCACGCCGCTCTGGACCGGCTTCCAGAGACTGAGCTTGCGCCTCCGAACCGAGTGGAGGTAAGCCGCAATCCCTGAAGCCACGATCGTCTTCCCCGTCTCCGTCCCCGTCGAGGACACGAATAAGCCTGCCGCCTTCACCGGTTTAGGCTGTGTTTCTGGCATCATAGCGTTCCCTCTTTTCTGTCAACTAAAATAAATCTATATCGAGTTAACGTTACAACGATTTATTTTACAAGAATGGAAGGGTGACGACAAGACTTTGTAAACTTTTTTATTCTATTGTTAGGTTAACATATGTCGCAGGCCGGGCATAAATTCGCTCTTCTCTTCCGAGCGCCGCCACTAACCAAATCCCTTTCCAACCTTTATGCCAATATCCCCTTGAATCAGAAATGCCTTGCCCGCCATTTTCCTCGCGAATTCGATGAATGGCAACCATTGGACAATCGTGCTGATACGTTAGGTGCCCCACTCTCCCTGCCTGACTCGTTGGGATAACGATCAAAAGGGACAGCAACACCTCCCCCAATCTGCCAACCTGTTAACGTACCTCCAACCCCCTCCTGACTCGATGGGATAACGAACATAAGAGATACGGGAGAAGGCCCCCTAGGCCAAGAAACGTTCATGCCCCTCCTATCCAATTTAGGAGAGCTTGGGCGATAGAAGCGGTTAATTGTTCTACGCAATTCAAAACTTTCGGCCGTTTCATGCATCTAATCATAGGGAAGGTAAAAAAGGCTTGCTGGCGGGGCTTTTCATGTCGTTTTTTAAGAAAAAAATAATAGTTCTTTATGAAGTTTCCATATGATTTAACTGCTAGTTGTTGTAAGATGGACAAAGGTTTAAGAGATAGTTAGTTTGGCAACTTGGATGGTGGGAACGGAAATTATGATTTATACGGATTGGTTTTATTGGCTGTTCGTGCTCGTGGCTGTCGTCACGTATCACCTTATGCCGCATCGTGTCAGACCCTGGGTGCTCTTTGCCTCGGGTGTCGCATTTTACTACTATTATGCGGGTTCTTACCTGTTCCTGTTGCTGGCGGAGGTTATCGTTGCCCTTGTTGTCGTGATGGCCGCGGCGAAGCGGGCCAAGAGGTGGATTTATCCCGCCGGCATTATCGGCGCCATTCTCGTGCTTGGTTATTTCAAGTACACGAATATGATGCTGGATACGTTAAATGAGTTGTTTGCTTTTTTGCATCAGCCCTTCTTGCCTAAGGCAGAGCAGATTGTGCTCCCGCTCGGCATTTCCTATTTTACGTTCGAGCTGATTCATTACTTGGTCGAGCGCAAACGCGGAACTTTGCCGGATCATCGGCCGGAAGGTCTGTTGTCGTTTATATTCTTCTTCCCGACGATGGTGGCTGGGCCGATTAAGCAGTTTCAGATGTTTTATCCGCAGCTTACATCGAGATTTCACATTGACCATATGCTGATCGGAGTCACCCGGATTGGGTTCGGCCTGTTCAAAAAGCTTGTCCTCGCCGGATCCATTGATTTGCTTGCACAGCCCGTCTACTCGGCGGCCGGCATAGCGGAGGCGGATACCGCCAGACTCTGGATTTCGCTTGTCGCCTATACGTTCGTCATTTATTTTGATTTCTCGGGCTATTCCGACATCGCCATCGGAACGGCTCGCTTGTTCGGCATCGTCATCCCGGAGAACTTCCGCTTCCCGTATCTGGCCCGCAGCATAGCCGAGTTCTGGAACCGCTGGCACATCTCGCTCGGTTCTTGGCTGACCCGCTATGTGTATTTCCCGCTCGGGGGAAGCCGCGTCCCTGCTCACCGGGTCTATTTGAATTTGATGGCGACGATGACCGTGTCCGGTCTCTGGCACGGAGCCGCGTGGAATTTCGTTGTCTGGGGCATGTTCCATGGCGTGATGCTATGTATTCACCGGTTCTATGTGAAGCAGATCAAGCCTTCATTAAAACCCGTTCCGAAATGGCTGAAGCCGGGAACGACAACCATCGCGATTTTGATTACGTTCTTCGGAGTGACAATCAGCCGGGTGTTTTTCATTCTGCCGATTGCAGACGGATGGGATTTGATGCTCCGGCTGCTCGGATTGCGATAGGTTAACCGATTTTCGATTATTGATGGAATGGAAGTGTGAGGTATAATGGCTAATTTATTTCTGAACAAGACCGTGTCCGTCATGCTTATCTCGTTCGCCTTGGTCGGATTGCTGGGACTAGGCAACGGAGCCGATCGGGTGGTCGAACAAATGAGACAAGAAGTCGTGACCCATGCAAAAAAGGAACTTCGCGTTCCGACCTATGATTCAATCGTCTATACGCCGTTATGGGTGGAATATTTGAAGGAGCAGCCGAATGACGGCAAAAAGGTCATCGGCATGTTCGGGCCTTCCACCGTATTTGGCACGACCGTAAAAAAAGGGGAGAACACCTCGGCCGGCGTCCTTCAGGTCCATTTGAAAGACAGCCGCGTGATTAACCTCGGGATTGCCGGCGGAAGATTTACGGAGACTTATGCCCTGCTCGCCTCGATGATAGACAAGGTCGATTATGTCGTCTATGAGATTAACTACGGCATCGCCGTCGTCTCGGATAATGAGCCGAATGTTGTCGTCTATCCGTCCCTGGTCGAGAAGCTGGATCAAAATATCCCGCGCAGCTGGCTGGATGAATTCCCGGACAAGAACCGCCAGTCGCTTCCGAGCGACACTCACAATTGGTTGACGTCCCATTTCCTGAATAAGTGGACCCTCTACCATGATCGCGACGCGATCAGCTACCGTCTGTTCAAGACCCGTACGCCAATGGAGAAAATCCGCCGGGAAATCCAAAAGAAAGAAAATGAGAAAAAGGGGATAAAAGAAAGCTATACCCCGATGTATACGGCCTACGACAAATTGAAGGACGCTCAAAAGGAAGGCATCGACAAGCACTACAAAGAGCTGTATCGCTGGAATAAGCCTTTTGATAAAGATAACAGCTTCGGATTGTTCATGATCGAAAAAACGCTTGATCTGCTGCAGGAGCATGACAAGAAAGCCGTATTCTATTCGGCTCCGCTGGATAAAGAGCATATCGCGAAGAAAAAGCTCTTCAACTGGAACGAGTATACCAAGGTAATGGGGGCTTATCAGAAGCTGATAGAGTCGAGAGGCTACCCATATATCGAATTCAATAAAGAAAAGAACAATACGATCCCGCATGAGTATTATCGCGACCCGGCTCATCTTATCGACAAAGGCAACAAAATGTTTGGCGAAATTTTGTATAAGAGGTTGAAGGATTATGGAATTACAACCCCGTAGCGCCAGATTGGCCGAAACGAAAGCCCGCCGTCTTACTCATCGCATCGGACGGGCGCTGATGATGGTGGGGGCGGCGCTCGGCGGAGCCATCGTCCTGATCGCCATCGTGCTCGGTATTTTATTCTTCTCCGGTGAAACGCAGGAATTTATTTATATGAACTTCTAGCGTATAAAAAAAAACGGCATGCCATGACTGAGTCCCGGTCCCGCATGCCGTTTTTTTTTGCCTGCATGAGACTGCGGAGATCAAATGGAGTCTCGGCAGCCGGATTGGCTTTTTCTCTGCACGCCGCCGTCCGGGGCCCCCCCTGGGGGCAAGCCTCCATCACTGGGTCCCGATCCGGAACCAGAGCCAGAACCCCCACATCCGCAGCGCAAGTGAGAACCCGGCGGGAGGGAACGATCTCTTTCATGCCTGCTTGCCATTTCCGACGATTTTGCCTGCACTATCCGCCCGATTTCTTTTACGGGTTCCAGGCTCATTAACAGTTTGTCGCAACCGCGATCTCTCAGGTGTTGTGCCAACTCTTCCCAGAGGTCATGCTCTCCAATGAACTTGAGAAATCGATGAAGCTGATTCAGAGGTATTTCAACCAGCTTGTCGACGCTCAATCGTTCGTCAGTCATGTTGATTCCTCCCAAAATATAGCTGTTTTTTGGCTTCGCTGCTGCCTAACCGTTCTGACGATAGAGCCGTTACGCAACACCCTTTTAGTGTGACCGCTTCGGATGACTGCTATGCCCCTTTGGGTCTATGAACAAAAAAGAGGAACGCAGTTTGCGCCCATTAAGTCCCTATACGCCGTTTTCTTTTCCGTTCTCCGGGTGATAAACGTCCACACAACCGGTGGATATTCGCCATAACATGCCTTTAAGTGCGATTGCGGATCTTCTGCATAATTAGGGGTAGGTGGGGAATTTTCCTATGATCTATACAGCTCTTGGTGATTCCATTACATTCGGGGAGAATGCAACTTCGGCGGCACGGGCTTATCCCCGACTGGCCGGATCGATGTCCCGCCCTTACCGGGTATATATTCTGGCGCGTCCCGGCTGGAGCGCCTATGATCTATTGGATGCCGCGATATGGCAAGGGTCCTCCCTGATTCGCCGTTCCGCCGCGGTCTCCGTATGGATTGGAGGCGTGGATCTGGCGAACGCCGCGCTGTCCGCGCTTCGAATTCGCCAGCCTCTGGCTGCCAAAGTGATTTTAAGCCGTTATAAACGAACCTTGCATGCACTCCTGACCCACATCAAAGACATCAGCCATGCCCGGATCATTTGCTGCACGCAATATAATCCGTTTCCGAACAGCCCGCTATCCATCATGTCGATAGACCGGTTAAATAACGCGACCAAGGAAGTGGCGAAAAGCTGCGGCGCCGCGGTCGCGCCTGTGCATTCGTGGTTTGAAGGCAAACAAGCCGATATGATTTACGGATATCGAAAAGGAAAGCTAAAAGACGCTTTGACCGGGTTCCTGCCCATCCATCCCAATGATCAGGGGCATCGGCTTATTGCCAAAGGGCTGGCCCCCTATCTTGCCGCATCCAGGCCAACTTCCTGATCACTCTTCCTCTGCTTCGGCAATAAAAGAGAGCGGAACGAATCTGTTCCGCTCTCTTTCTCTTGTCCCCGGTGCCCGCGCGTCATGCCGTGCGCCTCTGTGCCGATCATGCCGTCCCGTATCTTTCTTGGGTTGACTTCCAAGTCGGATTGAAGTGGGGGCTGACATAGATAAGCACGGCCTCTCCGTCCTTCAGCAGCGTATCCTCCAGCTCAAAGATTTCTCTGAAAGCGTTCTCTTTCTTCCGAATGTGACAGTGAATTCTAAAAGTGATGTAAAATTTTCAGATCGTGCTTGCTTCGTTTACCTATATTTGTTACTATAACTGACGAACGTTCGTTAATACTGAGGTGATTTGATTGAAAAGCGAAGAAATTAAGGATGCGGCTTTGAAATATTTCACCATGCATGGTTACGAAGGAGCATCCCTGTCTCTCATTGCGGAAGATGTCGGCATGAAAAAGCAATCGTTATACGCCCATTTTAAAGGAAAGGACGATCTTTTTCTGCAAGTGCTGCGCGATGCGAAGGAGACGGAGCTCTCTACCAAGCTTCAATATTTTAGCAGCATAGGCTCTCTGCATCCCGAGAAAGCTTTATATGGATTTCTGCAACTGATCATCGATCTTTTCCAAAAAAATGAGCAGCTCACGTTTTGGCTGCGCATGTCTTTTTTTCCGCCTGCCCATCTCGCCAAAGCGATCGAACAGGAAGTGATCGATATCGAAGAAAAGGTGCAGGCGATGCTAAGACGCAAGTTCCAGGATTGGATCGACGAGAAAGCCATCATCGAAGAGGCGGCCAAGACGCCGACCCTCGCCTTCCTGGGCGTCGTCGATTCCATTATGCTGGAGCTTGTGTACGGCGGGAACGACGAGAAACGGCTGAAGGATAAATTGGAGGCCTCCTGGACCGTCTTTTGGCGAGGAATTGCACATCCTTGATGTAGACAGACAGAAAGTGGTTGATGATATGAAGAAAACAATCAAAGAACAAAAAGCGGTCTTGCTTATTCTCCTTAGCAATGTATTCATTGCCTTTCTGGGCATTGGCCTGGTCATCCCCGTCATGCCGTCTTTCATGAACATGATGCACTTGTCAGGCAAAACGATGGGCTATCTCGTCGCCGTATTCGCCGTGGCCCAATTGCTGATGTCCCCGCTTGCGGGACGCTGGGTTGACCGTTACGGCCGCAAGAAGATCATCATCATCGGCTTATTCCTGTTTAGCGTGTCCGAGCTTGTCTTCGGCTTGGCCGGAAATGCGGCGATGCTTTATTTCGCCAGACTTCTGGGAGGAGTTAGCGCGGCCTTCATTACGCCGGGGGTTACGGCTTATGTCGCGGATATCACCTCCATTCAGGAACGGCCGAAGGCAATGGGCTATGTGTCGGCCGCCATTAGCACCGGCTTTATTATCGGCCCCGGCATCGGCGGCTTTATCGCGGAATACGGCATACGCATGCCTTTCTACTTTGCGGCGGGAATCGCCTTTTTCGCCTGCATTTTATCCGTGTTTATTTTGAAAGAGCAGCTCACGAAGGAGCAGCTGGCGGAAATATCCGCGAACGCAAAGCAAAGCAGCTTTCTGGCCGATATGAAAAAATCGCTTCACCCGCTCTACTGTATCGCATTTATTATCGTCTTCGTGCTCGCTTTCGGTTTATCGGCATACGAAACGGTGTTCAGCCTCTTTTCCGATCATAAATTCGGCTTTACGCCCAAGGATATTGCAGTCATTATTACGGTAAGCTCCATTTTCGGCGTCGTCGTGCAAATCTTTATGTTCGGAAAAATGGTAGAAATACTCGGCGAAAAGAAGCTGATCCAATTATGCTTGATTACCGGGGCCATCTTGGCGGTGGTGTCCACCGTCATCTCCAGCTTTTGGATCGTGCTGGCGGTAACGTGCTTCATCTTCCTCGCCTTTGATCTGCTGCGGCCGGCCTTGACGACATTTCTGTCCAAAGCGGCCGGGAAAGAACAGGGCTTCGTCGCCGGAATGAACTCCACCTATACAAGCTTGGGGAATATCGCCGGACCGGCGATGGCCGGAATGCTGTTCGACGTTAACATTCACTATCCTTTCCTCTTCTCCGCCGTCATTATGGTCATCGGCCTCGGCATTACCGTCATGTGGAAAGAGAAGCAATTTGCAGAACACGAAGCTGAATAGCTTGATCATCGTCCGATTGATTTAAAGGAGTGTCTCACAGGGGCTCCATCATGATGGAGATGACGACTTAACAGAGAATGCGGATGCGGGAAAAACGGCGGCGCGCAAACCGGTGGAAGAGGGATGAAGCAGTGAAATGCTGCGTGGATGCATCAATTTCTGCTCTTTAACCCGCTATTTGCTGAAATTCCTGCAAAAGTCAGGCTGTTGAGAAAGAAGTTTTGAGTAGGAAAATGGATATTTCCACCATCCTGAAAACTGCACCATTTCCCTAGACACGCCCATCCGGCAGGCGAAATCCGCAAACTCCACGATTTTTCCAGGCACGCCGATTCGGTAAGCGAAATCCTGCAGAAATACAGCAATTCGATATGGACGACGATTCCAGAAAGGGAATCCTGCAAAATTACAGGAATTTCCCCCGTTTCGCTTCGGTTTGAAGCAAAAGGGCCTAAAATGATGCAGATTTGCAGCAATTCCTCGGGATGGGGACTCATTAAGCCGAAATTCCTGTAAAATAGCAGCAATTTCCTCCGCACGTCCAAGCCCCAGGAGGCAGCGATGCTTCCAGCAGGCCGGATAATGCTTCCAGCAGGCGGATAGTGCTTCCAGCAGGCCGATAGTGCTTCCAGCAGGCTGGCAATGCTTCCTGAAGGCGATGATGCCCCCAGCATCCGACGCGGTCGGTTGGATCCC
>OGUH01000260.1_pt1 | contig 16211 bp, 12 predicted proteins | sample 1574661 | NCBI WGS metagenome assembly OGUH01 (sample SAMN03295822, study PRJEB24534) | human gut metagenome | isolation source: fecal sample 3 from infant 3 | host: Homo sapiens | place: USA: Pittsburgh, PA | collected 2014-07
GGGCTATTCTGGTGGTCGATGCAGCACAAGGTATTGAAGCACAAACTTTAGCCAATGTTTATCTTGCCTTAGATAATGATTTGGAAATCTTACCAGTTATCAATAAAATTGACCTTCCAGCTGCTGATCCAGAGCGAGTTCGAACAGAGATTGAAGATGTCATTGGTTTGGATGCAAGCGAAGCTGTGTTGGCTTCGGCTAAAGCTGGTATCGGGATTGAAGAGATTCTAGAGCAAATCGTGGAGAAAGTTCCTGCGCCGACAGGAGATGTGACTGCACCACTCAAAACCCTTATTTTCGACTCGGTTTATGATGCTTATCGTGGAGTTATTCTGCAAGTGCGCGTGATGGACGGAGTTGTGAAGCCAGGTGATACCATTCAGCTCATGAGTAATGGCAAGACTTTTGATGTAACTGAAGTGGGTATTTTTACTCCAAAAGCTGTTGGACGAGATTTTCTTGCAACAGGAGATGTTGGCTATATCGCAGCCTCTATCAAGACGGTGCAGGATACTCGGGTCGGAGATACGGTGACCTTAGCGGACAATCCAGCAGATGAACCACTTCATGGCTACAAGCAGATGAACCCGATGGTTTTTGCTGGACTTTATCCGATTGAGTCCAATAAATATAATGATTTGCGGGAAGCTTTGGAAAAACTTCAGCTTAATGATGCTAGTCTTCAATTTGAACCCGAAACTTCTCAAGCTTTAGGTTTTGGCTTCCGTTGTGGTTTCCTCGGTTTGCTCCACATGGATGTGATTCAGGAACGTTTGGAGAGAGAGTTTAATATTGACTTGATTATGACGGCACCGTCGGTTATCTACAAGGTTAATATGACAGACGGCGAATCCCTTGATGTTTCCAATCCGAGCGAATTTCCAGAACCGACCAAGATTGATTCCATTGAAGAGCCTTATGTCAAAGCACAGATTATGGTGCCGCAGGAATTTGTCGGAGCAGTCATGGAATTGGCTCAGCGTAAACGCGGTGACTTTGTGACTATGGACTATATCGATGAAAATCGGGTCAATGTCATCTATCAAATTCCGTTGGCAGAAATTGTCTTTGATTTCTTTGACAAACTAAAATCCTCAACTCGTGGTTATGCTAGCTTTGACTATGAAATCTCAGAATACCGCAAGTCGAGTCTCGTTAAAATGGATATTCTCCTTAATGGTGACAAAGTAGATGCTCTTAGCTTCATTGTTCACAAGGAATTTGCCTATGAACGCGGAAAATTGATTGTTGAAAAATTAAAGAAAATTATTCCGCGTCAGCAATTTGAAGTGCCGATTCAGGCAGCAATTGGTCAGAAAATTGTGGCACGGACAGACATCAAAGCTCTACGGAAAAATGTACTTGCCAAATGTTATGGTGGAGATGTTTCCCGTAAACGTAAGCTCTTGGAAAAACAAAAGGCTGGTAAGAAGCGGATGAAGGCCATCGGATCTGTTGAAGTGCCACAAGAAGCGTTCCTCAGCGTCCTCAGCATGGATGATGAGTGATATGTACAAAAGTTATAAAGAGAGTGGAATGCTCTCTTTTCTTGTGTCGTGAAATAATTGTGAACTCTAAATAAATATGCTAAAATAAAAAGATAGGAGGAATTAGTTATGAAGAAGAAAAAGAGCTGGCTGATTTTATTTTTAGCGGTACTCCTTATCTTTACACTAGAAGCATGTAGTTCAAGCGGAGGGAATAAACCCAAATCATCACAACAGTCATCTTCGTCAAGTAGAGTCTCTGCAAAAGAAAGCAGTAGCTCAAGTTCATCAAATGCTACGAAAAAAGATGTGAAGATGGAAGAAATGCAACGTGTTGGTTCGGATGATTACGGTTATATTGATATTCCTAAAAAGTGGGTGAAGTTTACTGATGTAAATGGTGGCGATAGTATTCAATATACAGATGGTTCTGCCTATAATATTGTGACCATGAATGCCTATACGAAAGAAAAAGCCAACATCAAAGAAGGAGAAGAATTTACGGCACAAACGATTGCTAATCGCATTTACTACAATTGGCAAAACAATGCAGACGTAAAGAAAATTTGGGGTTCAAAAAGCACGGTTGCAGGTAACGAAGCTTATCAAGTTAATGTTATAATGAAATCAGGTCAATACTTGATTAGTTGGATTTTCAAAAAAGACGAGAAAGTTTATCTCATTGCATTCGAGGGCGATCGAGCAACACTCATAAAGTTCATTAATTATATCGAAAATACATGGAGCTTGAGTAAAGAAAAAACAAAAATTTAAAAGTAAAGTGGAGTTCAAATTGTGATTTTACAAACATCGCGATTTCAATCCACTTTTTAAATAGTTTGGGAAAGCTATAATAAAGGCTTCAGCCATGATTTGGGTCTTTTTTGAAAGAATATTTTCTTCAATTTATCGTAAATATTTGCTAAATTTGGTATAATAGATTGAATTTTGTTTAAGAGAGAGAAAAAATGTCAACTTTAGAAATGTTAAAATCAGAATTGAACGGAATTGATATCCGTTTTGATGAACCTTTGAAACAATACACTTATACAAAAGTAGGTGGAGCTGCCGATTATCTGGTTTTTCCGCGAAATCGTTATGAATTGGCACGAGTGGTAAAATTTGCTAATCGGGAGCAGATTCCTTGGATGGTACTAGGAAATGCTAGCAATATCATCGTTCGTGATGGTGGTATTCGTGGTTTTGTGATTATGTTTGATAAATTAAATGGTGTTGCAGTGGATGGCTACACCATTGAAGCAGAAGCAGGTGCTAATCTCATCGAAACGACACACATTGCACTTCATCATAGCTTAACAGGTTTTGAGTTTGCTTGCGGGATTCCAGGGAGCATTGGCGGAGCTGTCTTTATGAATGCTGGTGCTTATGGTGGTGAGATTTCGCATATTTTACTTTCTTGTAAAGTGTTGACACGGGATGGGGAAATCAAAAATATTAGTGCTCAAGACATGAAATTTGGCTATCGCCGTTCTTACGTTCAACAGACAGGTGATGTGGTGATTTCTGCCAAGTTTGCCTTAGCACCAGGTATGCACCGTGTGATTCGTCAAGAAATGGAACGTTTGACCCACCTTCGTCAATTGAAGCAGCCTTTAGAGTATCCTTCTTGTGGCTCTGTTTTTAAACGTCCGGTGGGGCATTTCGCAGGGCAATTGATTAGTGAAGCAAATTTAAAAGGGCATCGCATTGGTGGGGTAGAAGTTTCTACAAAGCATGCAGGTTTTATGGTCAATGTTGATAATGGAACTGCAGCAGATTATGAAAATTTGATTGCACATGTGATTGAGACAGTGAAAGCTCATTCTGGTGTGACTTTGGAAAGAGAAGTCCGAATTATTGGGGAGAAATGAGTGTCTCTAGTGGCAACATTCATATTATTCTCTAAAAAATCAGTCAGGACAAGACTTTAATCTGTCAATCTATGAAAAAGAAGGAATTTATGGCAATTGAACAAACCAATCATTGAATTTAGAAATGTATCAAAAGTTTTTGAAGATAACAATACAGTCGTTTTAAAGGACATCAATTTTGAGTTAGAAGAAGGCAAATTTTACACACTTCTAGGCGCATCTGGATCAGGAAAATCAACCATTCTAAATATCATCGCTGGCTTGTTAGATGCTTCAAGCGGTGATGTTTTTCTTGATGGCGTCCGAATCAACGATATTCCGACTAATAAACGCGATGTGCACACGGTGTTTCAGTCCTATGCTCTTTTTCCGCATATGACCGTTTTTGAAAATGTGGCATTTCCGTTGCGTTTGCGTAAAGTTGAAAAACAAGAAGTAGAACGTCGGGTTGCGGAAGTCCTGAAAATGGTGCGTTTGGACGGTTTTGAGAACCGCTCTATTCGCAAACTTTCTGGTGGTCAGCGTCAGCGGGTTGCTATTGCGCGTGCTATTGTCAATGAACCGCGTGTGGTTTTGTTAGATGAGCCTTTGTCTGCACTAGATTTGAAGTTGCGGACAGACATGCAGTATGAATTGCGGGAATTGCAACAGCGTCTGGGGATTACCTTTGTCTTTGTCACCCATGACCAAGAAGAAGCGCTGGCTATGAGCGACTGGATTTTTGTGATGAATGACGGGGAGATTGTGCAGTCAGGGACACCTGTTGATATATATGATGAACCTATCAATCACTTTGTAGCGACGTTTATCGGGGAATCCAATATTCTTCCTGGCAAGATGATTGAAGACTATTTGGTCGAATTTAATGGCAAACGATTTGAAGCTGTTGACGGAGGAATGCGTCCTAATGAGCAGGTGGAAGTCGTCATTCGTCCAGAAGATTTGCGGATTACACTTCCGGAAGAAGGAAAACTTCAAGTTAAGGTTGACACCCAGCTCTTCCGCGGAGTGCATTATGAAATCATCGCTTATGATGGCTTGGGTAATGAGTGGATGATTCATTCGACTCGCAAAGCCATTGTCGGAGAAGAGATTGGGCTGGACTTTGAACCAGAAGATATTCATATCATGCGTCTCAATGAAACAGAGGAAGAATTTGACGCTCGGATTGAAGAATATGTCGAAATGGAAGAGCAAGAAGCAGGCTTAATCAATGCTATTGAGGAGGAGCGCGATGAAGAAAACAACCTCTAATCTTTTTGTTGCTCCTTATATTCTTTGGATTCTATTGTTTGTATTAGCGCCTGTTGCCATGATTGTTTGGCAGTCGTTTTTCAATATTGAAGGTCACTTTACTCTTGAAAATTATAAGATCTACTTCACTTCGCAAAATCTGACTTATCTCAAAATGAGTTTGAATTCTGTTTTATATGCGGGGATTATCACAGTTGTCACTTTAGTAATCAGTTACCCAACGGCATTTTTATTGACACAACTAAAGCATAGACAGCTTTGGTTGATGCTCATTATCTTGCCGACCTGGGTCAATCTCCTTCTCAAAGCTTATGCTTTTATTGGGATTTTCGGGCAAAATGGCTCTGTCAATCAATTTTTAAGTTTTATTGGGATTGGCTCTCAGCAAATCCTGTTTACAGATTTCTCTTTTATTTTTGTAGCCAGTTATATTGAACTGCCTTTTATGATATTGCCGATTTTTAATGTTTTAGAGGACATGGACCAAAATCTGATCAATGCCAGCTATGATCTTGGTGCCAATCGTTGGGAAACCTTCCGTCGTGTCGTTTTTCCTTTATCTATGAATGGCGTGAGAAGTGGTGTGCAGTCAGTCTTTATTCCCAGTCTCAGTCTTTTTATGCTGACGCGTTTGATCGGTGGCAATCGCGTTATTACGCTAGGTACAGCCATTGAGCAGCATTTTCTGACTACACAAAATTGGGGCATGGGCTCAACCATTGGTGTTGTCTTGATTGTAGCCATGCTCGTTATCATGTGGGCAACGAAAGAAAGGGGAGAGCGATGAAAAAAACTGCTAGTATTTATTTAACAGTCGTCTTCTTAATTCTTTATTTGCCGATTTTTTATTTGATTGGCTATGCGTTCAATGCTGGCGATGATATGAACAAGTTTACAGGCTTTAGTCTGACGCATTTTCAAAATATGTTCAGTGATACTCGCTTAATGCTCATTTTAGCGCAGACCTTTTTCTTAGCCTTTCTATCTTCTTTGATTGCAACAGCAATCGGAACGTTTGGTGCCATTTATATTTATCAAGCCAAAAAGAAATACCAGAACGCCTTTTTATCGGTTAATAATATCCTTATGGTAGCGCCAGATGTCATGATTGGGGCAAGTTTCTTAATTCTTTTTACAACTATCAAATTTCAATTAGGTTTTCTATCTGTTCTGGCGAGTCATATTGCCTTTTCAATTCCTATCGTAGTTTTGATGATATTGCCACGGCTAAAAGAGATGAATGACGACATGATTAAGGCGGCCTATGATTTAGGGGCAAGCCAAGTTCAGATGTTAAAAGAAATCATGTTGCCCTATTTGACACCAGCGATTATTGCAGGGTATTTTATGGCGTTCACCTATTCCTTGGACGATTTTGCAGTGACCTTCTTTGTGACTGGAAATGGTTTTTCAACCTTGTCGGTTGAGATTTACTCGCGGGCTCGGCAAGGAATTTCTTTAGAAATCAATGCTCTCTCTGCTTTGGTATTTCTTTTCAGTATTCTTTTGGTGATTGGTTATTACTTTATTTCTCGTGAGAAGGAGGATGCGGCATGAAAAAGCTTTATTCATTTTTAATGGGCATTGTTGCTATTATCCTTATCCTCTGGGGCTTGAGCCATCACATTGAAAGTCGGACAAAAATCGGTTCTGGTGACAAATTAGTCATCTACAATTGGGGAGACTACATTGATTCAGAGTTGCTGACGAAGTTCACCAGAGAAACCGGTGTCCAAGTCCAATATGAAACCTTTGATTCCAACGAATCCATGTACACGAAGATTAAACAGGGCGGGACAACCTACGATATTGCTATTCCCAGTGAATACATGATTTCAAAAATGATGTCGGAGCACTTATTAGAAAAGCTGGATCATTCTCAGATTAAAGGCTTAGAAAATATTGGAAATCGGTTTTTAAATCAATCATTTGATCCCCAAAATCAATACTCCATTCCTTACTTTTGGGGAACGCTAGGCATTGTCTACAACACTGAATTGGTCAAAACAGCACCTAAGCATTGGAGTGACCTGTGGCGACCTGAATATAAAAACTCTATTATGATGATTGATGGAGCGCGCGAGGTAATGGGTGTCGGGCTAAATGCTTTAGGTTATAGCCTCAATTCTAAAAATACTAAGCAATTACAAGAAGCGGTTGATAAGCTTTATACATTAACGCCTAATATCAAAGCCATTGTAGCAGACGAGATGAAAGGCTATATGATTCAAAACAATGCGGCGATTGGTGTTAGTTTTTCAGGAGAAGCACGGCAAATGTTAGAGAAAAACGACAAACTTCGCTATGTTGTTCCAACAGAAGCCAGCAATCTTTGGTTTGACAATATTGTCATTCCTAAAACAGTTAAAAATAAAAAAGCTGCTTATCAATTTATTAACTTTATGTTAAGACCTGAAAATGCCTATAAAAATGCTTTGTATGTTGGCTACTCAACGCCTAACATGCCTGCTAAGACGATGCTGCCAAAAGAAATCCAAGAGGACAAAGCTTTTTACCCAGATGAGGAAACTCTGAAGCACTTAGAAGTTTATCAACAGCTCGGCTCAAAATGGCTAGGAATTTATAATGACTTGTATCTTCAAGTGAAAATGTATCGGAAATAATGCTCCGTGAAAATTGTTTCGAACTTCGTAAACTTTAACAGCCCGAGGAACTATTAAAGACTGCGGATAAAGGAAGCAAGGTTTCCATCAAAAACCTTCTGGAAGCCAGTTGAAGTCGTAGGACAAGGTTCACGCAGTGAATCTCATTCAAACTTTTTGATTTTCATTGAGAGTATAAAATTAAATATAAAAAATAACGGAAGTTGAGCAACTCCCAGACATTGATCTGATTGGTTGTCTCACTTCCGTTTTTTTAATTACTAGAGCTTGAAGTAGTTGTATTTGTGTCGTTGTCAGTCGTTTTGCTACTTGTCTGACTAGAGCTAATATCGTTTGATGTATTGCTAGACTGCGTGGTGTCAGAACTAGCGCTACTTGTTTCTGTTTCGCCTTGACTAGTAGCAGTCGTGTTGCTAGATTGAGCCCCGTCTGTTGTTGTTTCTTTCTGAATTTCTTTGATAATAGTTGTTTGTGTTGTCTGACTGGTTTTTGTTTTGTTATCAGATTTATTGTTATTCATGAAAGTCAGGATTGTGATTGTTGCGGTGATAATCCCAAGAATACTCCCAATCGTAGCAAGGGTCTTTTGAAAAGCTGACAGCCCTTTTTTGATATGGTGACGAGTAGGCGCTTTTTCTTCTTTAGTAGTTGAAGTTTTGTTTTTTCGAGAATAATTTTCCATTGTGAGTTGATAATCTCCTTTCTCATCTTCATTATACCCTCTTTATTTAAAATTGTCTTAAAAAAATTTAAAATGTTGAAAATTTCATGTAAAGCAATCGAAAATTGATTGAAAAAATTACCTTTTACAAAAAATCAGCTCCATCCTTGTCTGTCCTGTTAGCAGATAGAAAGAGCTGATTCACTTATAAGGAAGGAACTAGGAAAGATGTGCTTGCGCAACAGCTAATCGTGCAGCAGGAACGCGATAAGGTGAGCAAGAAACATAAGTAATGCCAATCTCTTGGAAGAAAGGAATAGAAGCAGGATCTCCTCCGACTTCACCACAAATACCAATTGGAAGTTCTGGCTTTACTTGATGAGCTTTTGAAATAGCTATTTTCATGAGCTCGCCCACTCCAGCTCGGTCAATGGTTTGGAATGGATCAAATGACATGATTTCTCCCTCTTTGTAATGCTGGATAAATTTTCCAATATCATCACGAGAAAAACCATAGGTCATTTGCGTCAAATCATTGGTACCAAAACTAAAGAAGTCTGCTTCCTCGGCTAACTGATCTGCGATGAAACAAGCGCGCGGCAGTTCAATCATTGTACCGATTTCATAAGGGAATGGCTGCATGTGATGTTTCTTGAAAATCTTATCAATATGCTGACAAAGAGATGTTTTGATTGAAAGTAACTCCGACTTTTCTGCAATTAAAGGAATCATGATTTCTGGCTTAATGATCATGCCTTCTTTTGCTAGTCTTATAGCGCTATTAAAAATGGCTTCTACCTGCATTTTATAAATTTCAGGCTGTGTAATTCCTAAGCGGCAACCACGATGTCCCAGCATTGGGTTCGTTTCTTGTAGAGAAGTGATTTTCCGCATTAGTGTATCAAGAGGTACTTGCAATTTCCTAGCTAATTGCTCAATTTCCTGTTGTGTTTTTGGTAAAAATTCGTGCATAGGCGGATCTAGCAAGCGGACAATCATCGGTTTATCTTGAATGGTTTGATACATCTGATAGAAATCTTCTTCTTGAAATGCCAAAAGTGTCATTAAAGCAGACTTAGTTTCGATTTCATTCGTTGATAAAATCAATCTGCGCATTTCTAAAATCCGTTCCTCACCAAAGAACATATGCTCTGTACGAGCAAGACCAATGCCTTTGGCTCCAAATTGAACAGCTGTTTTCAAATCTTGAATGGTTTCGGCATTCGCTCGAACGGTTAGCTGTGCAATCTCATCTGCCCAAGAAAGGAACAGTTGTAATTCGTCATTATTATCAATCATAGTGGTTGGAATGCTTCCAATGTAGAGTTTGCCGGAAGTGCCGTCTACAGAAAGGATGTCTCCCTCTTTTAAGGTTACCTTACCGCATACAAGTGTTTTTCCGTCTTCATTGATAGATAATTCTCCGCATCCTGCGACACAACAAGTGCCCATGCCACGAGCTACAACGGCTGCATGAGAAGTCATGCCACCGTGACTGGTCACGATTGCTTGACTAACTACCATTCCTTCAATGTCTTCGGGAGAAGTTTCTTGGCGAACTAAAATCACTTTCTTTCCAAGTGCATGAAATTCTTTGGCGCGCTCGGCAGTAAAGACAATTTCTCCTGTTGCGGCACCTGGACTAGCGGGAAGCCCCTGAGTTAAGTGATGAGCTGATGTTAAAGCTTTTTCTTCAAAAACAGGGTGAATCAGTTGGTCAATGGTAGAAGGACTGACTCGCAAGAGAGCTTCTTGCTTTGAAATCATTTTTTCGCTCACTAAATCCAAAGCAATTTTTAAGCTTGCTTTAGCCGTCCGTTTTCCGTTTCGAGTTTGCAGGATATAAAGTTTTTCTTTTTCAATAGTAAATTCAATATCTTGCATATCTTTGTAGTGTTTTTCAAGAATCTTGGCGTAGTTGCAAAAATCTTCATAGGCCTGTGGTAAGATTCGTTTAAGAGAGTCAATCGGCTCTGGAGTCCGAATACCGGCAACGACATCTTCTCCTTGAGCATTGAGCAAAAATTCCCCAAACAGATGATGTTCACCAGTGGCAGGATTTCTGGTGAAAACAACGCCTGTGCCGCTTTTTTGGTCGCTATTGCCAAATACCATACTCTGGACATTGACAGCCGTACCTAAATCATGTGGAATGTGGTTTAGTTCACGGTAGACTTTAGCGCGTGGATTGTTCCATGATTTGAATACCGCTTTGATAGCAGCGTAGAGTTGCTCTTTAGGGTTTTGTGGGAAATTTTGATAGTGTTCTTGATAGAGTTCTTTATATTGTTGAATAAGTGATTGGTGTTCTTCTTTTGAAAAGTCATTGACCTTCTTACTCAACTGTTTTTCGTTTTTTTCTAAGCATTGGTCGAATTCTTCTTTGGGAATGCCGTAAACGACATCAGCAAACATCTGCAATAAACGCCGATAACAATTGTAAGCGAAATTGGCATTTGTCGCATCTGCTAAAGTCTGAACACGCAAGTCATTTAGACCAAGATTGAGAATCGTGTCCATCATACCAGGCATAGAAATTTTAGCTCCACTACGGACAGAAACCAGTAGTAGTGAGGGTTCATTCCCCATGAAAAATTTATTCGTTTTGGTTTCTAGTTTAGTAATCGCTTTCAAAATTTCCTCTTTTAAAATAGATTCAAAAAAGGAAGGAGCTTCTAAATAACGTAGACAACTTTGAGTTGTAATCGTAAATCCCTCAGGTACAGGCAGCCCCAAATGGGTCATTTCTGCCAAATTGGCACCCTTACCACCTAGTAGCGCCTTGTCTTCAGCGCGTCCTTCTTCAAAAGAATAAATCCATTTATCCATTTTTGCCTCCAATTTATTAAATATGTGTCATAATAAAAGACAAATACATTGTAATATACATCATATATGTTTGTCAACTGAAAAAACAAATCATAAATCGTTGACAAAAGAGTTTTATTTGTTATAATATGACACATAATAATGATTTGAAATTGATATTGGAAAAGGAGTAAAAGTTGAAATTAACAAAACGACAAAAAGAGATCGTTGAGATTGTAAAGAAAGATCAACCAGTTAGCGGTGAAAAAATCTCAGAACTGCTAGATGTGTCTAGAGCAACTTTGCGCTCAGATTTATCCTTTCTAACCTTAGTGGGGATTTTAAAAGCAAGTCCGAAAGTTGGCTACACTTATGCTGGTTCGGATTTGGAAACGCTCTTTTTCTTTGATACTTTTCAGAAGAAAGTTGAAGATGTCATGACCTCACCAGTATTGGTGGCGCACGATTCGTTTATTCAAGATGCCATTATTACTTTATTTATGTATGATGCAGATGTTCTCTATGTGATAGATGAAAAAAAGCAGCTACTAGGTATTTTATCGCGAAAGGATTTGTTAAGAGCGGCGCTCAATGCCAATATTGATGTGACACCAGTAGCCGTTTGCATGACCAGAATGCCACATATAAAAACCTGCCATAAGGATTTGAATATCCTTGAAGCTGCGGCACTTTTGCAGGATTTTGCCATTGATTCCTTGCCTGTTGTGGAGGAGCAAAATGAAGGTCATATTATCGGAACAATTACTAAATCAGCCTTGTTGGACTTTATTATCCAAGAAGCTAGAAATGCAGAAGTGAATAGATAAAAAAGGAGTTTTCATGAAACAAGAGATTACCATTTACGCCATTTCTGATTCTTTGGGAGGAACATCCCAAAAATTACTATCAGCCGTTATGGCTCAATATCCAGATTTGATTTTCAACAATAGCTATCGGTTTCCTTTTATCAATAAGGAATCTGAATTGTTGGATATTTTGCAGGACGCTATCAAAGATGACGCAGTTGTTATCAGTACCTTAGTAGACAGTCATTTAGCAGCAACTGCGAGGGAATTTAGCAGAGTCAATCATTTGTCTTATCTGGATTTGATGAACCCATTTTTTGAAATCATCAAAGAAAAAACAGGCACGCAACCGATTGAGGTGCCAGGAGTTCTGCACCGTTTGGACACGGAATATTTCAATAAAATCTCTGCTATTGAATTTGCTGTTAAATATGACGACGGCAAGAACCCACAAGGATTTTTGGAGTCGGATCTTGTGATTTTAGGAGTTTCTCGAACTTCCAAGACTCCGCTCAGCATCTATTTAGCTAATAAAGGCTACAAAGTATCCAATCTTCCCTTGATTCCAGAGGTTCCGCTACCGCAAGTCTTGGATAAAGTAGATAGAAGAAGAATGATAGGCTTGGTGTGTGACCCAGATAAATTGGCAAAAGTGAGAAGTAACCGTCTGGATGCGCTCGGTTTGACACAAGCTACAAGCTATACAGATATTGAAAAAATTTATGAAGAATTGGACTATTCTAAAAAAGTTTTCCAAAAATATCAGGCTCATGTTATCAATATGACAGATAAATCTATTGAAGAGACGGCTTGCATTATTGAAGAACACTTAAAATCTCTAGCTTCAAAATAAGAATTAAAGCCCTAAGGTGCTGTATTTAAACGAGGTGAACGAATGGAACAATACAAACGAATTTTATTAAAAGAGTTTGATTCCAAACAAAAAGTCATTACAGAGTTAATCAATCTGGAAGCTATTTTAAATTTGCCAAAAGGGACAGAATTGTATCTTAGCGATATTCACGGTGAGTTTGAGGCTTTTGACTATATCCTAAGGACCTGTGCGGGGAATCTGAATGAAAAAATCAACGACTGCTTTGGAGAGGAATTATCAAAAGCGGAAAAAGACAAGCTGACCTTGCTGATTGCTTATCCTCAGGAAGTTTTGAGCGATGGTTTTCTTTATCCTTTGAAAGACAAGAGCCGGTATGGAGAAATTATTCAAAACTTGTTGACTTTGCTAACTTTTGTGGCAGCAAAATACACTCGTTCCAAAGTGAGAAAGGCTTTGCCGCCACAATATGCTTATGTGATTGAAGAATTGCTCTATACAGATCGAAATTTGCCGGATAGCAATATTTATTTTGAAACGATTCAGAACTATTTGATTGATTTAGGCGAGGCAAGTCAGTTTATTTCGGCATTAGCAAAGGTCATTCGGCAGTTAATCATTGATCATCTTCATATAGTTGGCGATATTTTTGACCGCGGGGCAGCCGCAGATAAAGTAATGAATGAAATCATGGCTTATCATTCTGTGGATATTCAATGGGGCAATCACGATATTATCTGGATGGGGGCTTTCTTTGGCTCGAAAGAATGTTTGCTTATTCTCTTGCGAATAGCTGCTAGATATGGCTATCTTTACGATATTGAGAGAGCTTATGGTCTCAATCTAAGACCGCTCGTTCTTTTTGCCGAAAAGACCTATTCGGAAAATGCGAAATTTAAGCCCAACTTAGGAAAACGAAGCGACCGCTATTCTCCTAAAGAAATTCTCCAGTTGGAAAAGGTTCACCAAGCACTAGCAATCATTCAGTTTAAATTGGAAAATCAACTGATTAAAAGGCGGCCGGAGTTTGATATGGCTCAAAACTTGACGCTTGATAAGATTGATTATTGGGAAGAGAGTATTCTAGTTGGAGAAAAGAAGCATTTTTTAGCTAATACTTGCTTCCAAACAATCAATCCTCAACAGCCAGATCAGCTGACAGACGAGGAAGAGGAAGTGGTTGCTACTTTGCTAGATTCTTTTCAACATTCGATTCAAATCAAACGTCACATTTCTTTTTTGATGAACAAGGGTTCGATGTATAAGATTTATAATAATCACCTCCTTTTTCATGGCTGCATTCCTTTGGAAGAATCTGGAGATTTTCAACCTTTACAGATCAATGAAATTCGCTATGCTGGTAAAGAATTGCTCAACTTTTTTGAATATCACATTCGAGAAAGTTCTAAAAATCCAGAGATTCAAGACGATTTCTCAACGGATCTTATCTGGTATTGTTGGAATGGAAAACTGTCTCCCTTGTTTGGCAAGGATAAGATGACCACCTTAGAGCGTTATTTTATTGAGGATAAGGAAACGCACGTTGAAAAGGAAAATCCATATTTCTCCTATCGGAATTCTGCTAAGATTTGCAAGTTGATTTTGGAAGAATTCGGTCTCTTTTCTGAAGATTCTAGGATTGTAAATGGGCATACACCTGTAAAAACGTTGAAAGGCGAATCTCCAATTCGAGGTGAAGGAATGCTGTTCGTTATTGACGGTGGTTTGTGTGAAGCCTATCAAAAGAAAACGGGAATTGCTGGCTATTCCTTGCTCAATAATTCATATGGTTTTCAAATTGTCACACACCAACCTTTTCAAAATGTGCAAAAAATGATTGAGAAGGCTGTAGATCTCTCATCCTTGAAGAGAGTGATTGAGCATGTCCGTGAGCGAACTTTGATAAAATCAACTACAATCGGTCAAAGCCTCATCGAACAACAACAGGAACTATCCGCTCTCTTGCATGAATTTTATGATTAGCCTTCATGGCTCTTCAAGTCAAAACTTGGAGGGTCTTTTCATTTCAAGTCTTGCTGTTGTCCCCATTTCTTTTTCGTGTTACAATAGGAGTATTGAAATGGAGAGATTTAAGATGATTTATTTAGACAATTCAGCAACGACCAAGCCTTACCCAGAGGCTTTGGCTACCTATACAGAAGTTGCTTCTAAAATTTGGGGAAATCCTTCTAGTCTCCACAGTTTGGGCAATCAGGCGACCCGCTTGTTAGATGCATCTCGCAAGCAAATTGCGGAGCTTCTCGGTAAATCCTCTCAAGAGATTTTCTTTACGTCTGGAGGGACGGAAGGTGATAATTGGGTTATCAAGGGTGTGGCTTTTGAAAAAGCGCACTATGGTAAGCATATCATTGTATCTGCTATTGAGCATCCAGCAGTGAAAGAATCCGCTCTCTGGCTGATGCAGCAAGGTTTTGAAGTGGATTTTGCGCCTGTTGATAAAAAAGGTTTTGTAGATGTTGAAAAATTAGCTACCCTTATCCGATCGGATACGACTTTAATTTCAGTCATGGCGATCAACAATGAAATCGGCTCTGTTCAACCAATTGCAGCTATTTCAGAACTTTTAGCGGACAAGCCAACTATTTCTTTTCATGTGGATGCAGTACAAGCCATAGCTAAGATTCCAACGAAAGATTACTTGACCGAGCGCGTGGACTTTGCGACATTTTCTAGTCATAAATTTCATGGATTACGGGGTGTTGGTTTTGTCTATATCAAGTCTGGTAAGAAAATCAGCCCGCTGTTGAATGGTGGTGGTCAAGAATCAGATAAGCGTTCTACGACTGAAAACCTGGCTGGTATTGTAGCAATGGCAAAAGCTTTGCGTTTATCTATAGAAAATCTGGGATCCTTCACTACACGGACAGCCAAGATGAAAGGGATTATCCTAGAAGAGCTAGCTAAATACCCTGATGTAACAATTTTTTCAGGAACAGAAAATTTTGCACCGCATATTCTAACTATTGGTATCAAGGGGGTACGAGGAGAAGTAGTGGTCCATGCTTTTGAAGAGTATGATATTTATATATCTACTACGAGTGCTTGTTCCTCTAAAGCTGGCAAACCAGCTGGAACCTTAATAGCTATGGGTGTTGAAAAATCCCTGGCTCAAACGGCTGTGCGAATTAGTCTGGATGCCGATAATGATATGAGTCAGATTGAGCAATTTCTGACAACGTTTAAACTCATTTATGAAAAAACTAGAAAAGTAAGGTAAACAATGCAATATTCAGAAATTATGGTTCGTTACGGCGAGCTTTCAACCAAAGGAAAAAATCGCATGCGTTTTATTAACAAATTGAAACGCAATATGCAAGCAGTCCTCTCTATTTACCCAGATGTGCATGTGAAAGCAGACCGAGATCGTGCACATGTCTATCTTCACGGAACGGACTATCAACCTGTTGCAGAATCGCTTAAACAGATTTTTGGGATTCAAAATTTCTCGCCGTCTTATAAGATTGAAAAATCAGTTCCTGCTTTGGTTGAAGCGGTGCAGACAATTATGAAAGAAATTTACAAAGAGGGGATGACTTTTAAGATTGCCAGCAAACGCAGTGACCACAATTTTGAATTGGATAGTCGTGAATTGAACCAGACCTTGGGAAATGCAGTCTTTGATGCGATTCCACATGTTCAAGTCAAGATGAAAGCACCAGATATTACACTGCAAGTAGAAATCCGCGAAGAAGCAGCCTATCTGTCCTATGAAACGATTCGTGGAGCAGGCGGTCTTCCTGTCGGAACATCTGGAAAAGGCATGCTGATGCTGTCAGGCGGGATTGATTCACCCGTTGCAGGCTATCTAGCTCTAAAACGTGGAGTGGATATTGAAGCGGTGCACTTT
>OGUH01000267.1_pt1 | contig 15967 bp, 14 predicted proteins | sample 1574661 | NCBI WGS metagenome assembly OGUH01 (sample SAMN03295822, study PRJEB24534) | human gut metagenome | isolation source: fecal sample 3 from infant 3 | host: Homo sapiens | place: USA: Pittsburgh, PA | collected 2014-07
AAAATCGATTTAAAACGCTCTAAGAGCCAAAGTTTGGATGAGGAAAATGGACCTTCGCTACCCCTTTACAAAAAACAGGGGTTTTCCAACAGCCTGAAAAATGCAAGATTTTTACCTCAGCCCCGTGCCCCGGAAAAAAAATCCTGCAAAAATACATCATTTTCTCCTAAATACCTCTATAATTACATCAAAGCAGTATATTTCCTGTATTTTTACAGCAACTTTTCACTATATCTCCATTTAAGCAATAAAATACTGTAAAATTGCAGGATTCACTTTTACAGAAGCATTATAGAGACGCATACCGAATGAGTTATCGGTCCCCCTCCAATCTGCCTCCGAGATCACATCTCACCGTTTATTCACCAGCTTTGAGCGCACCGAAGCTAGTTAGAACACTTTCTTGGGTATCCCGAAGCCCTACAAGGCCCGTGCATTATCAATCAGCTACCTCAAGACCCACCATCCATCATTCGACTCACCAAAGCTACCTCAAGACCCACCATCCATCATTCGGCTCACCAAAGCTACCTCAAGATCCAGCATCCATCTTCCGGCTTACCAAGCTACCTCAAGATCCACCATCCATCTTCCGGCTCACCAAAGCTACCTTAAAATCCACGATCCATCATTCGGCTCACCAAAGCTACCTTAAGATCCACCATCCATCTTCCGGCGTACCAAAGCTACCTTAGGATCCACCATCCATCTTCCGGCTTACCAAGCACCTCAAGACCCACCATCCATCTTCCGGCGTACCAAGCTACCTCAAGACCCACCATCCATCTTCCGGCTTACCAGCTACCTCAAGACCCACCATCCATCATTCGACTCACCAAAGCTACCTTAAGATCCACCATCCATCTTCCGGCGTACCAAGCTACCTCAAGACCCACCATCCATCATTCGGCGTACCAAGCAAGCTACCTCATGATCCACGATCCCTTACTCTAAACACTTGCATGATCGCGCGGCGCACGGAAGCTGCTTCCAGACACGTTCCCTTCATCAAGTTAAGCCGGTGTACCGTCATCACCGCCTGCTCTCGCCCGTCACCCCATCAAGCCGGGCCCTCAAACGGCGCAGCCAAGCGCATCCGTTCCGCCATGCGCACAAAAAACCGGGAGCCCGCGCTCCCGGCCTGTCCCACGCCGGCTCCGGATTCTCCGTCGCTGGCTGCAAATTCTCCAGCGCTCGCGCCTTCCCCAGCGGCCGCATTGTCCGGGCCGGCAAGCTACAGCGCCCGCGCCCCGGCGTGCCGATGCCGCTCCTGCCGCACATAAGCCAACTGCGGCAGACAGATGCCCGCGAAGATCAACGCGATCCCCGCCCATTGGAGCCAGCTCACCTGCTCCTGCATCACGGTGACGGACATGATGACGGCGGCGGGCAGCTCGGCCGCTCCCAGAATCGTGCCGAGACCGGGGCCGATCTTCGGCACGCCAAGACCGAAAAAGACGCCGGGAACGAGCACGCCCAGCAGCCCCATGACAAGGCCATATTTCCATAAGCCGGCCGCAAGCGCGCCGTCGGCGAGGAAGGTGGGCGGGAACACGAGGAACAGGCTGGCCGCCGCTCCGGTGGTCAGCGACAGGCTCTTGTTCAAGATGGGCATATCGGTCGCGACACGCCCGTTCACCATAATATAGAAGGCGAATGATACGGCGGAGATAAGGCCGAAGATCGCGCCCTTCGCCGTTAACCCGGACAAGCCGTGGTCGGCGAGCCCCCCCGCAAGCACCGTGCCAACGAGCAGAATCAGGACAGAGAGGAGCTTGGCCCGATCCGGCCACGTCCGGTTGAGAAGCGCCTCCAGCAAGACGCCGATCCATGTGAATTGGAACAAGAATACGACGGCGATCGAAGCAGGCAGCTGTTCAACTGCGATCCCGTAGGAAATCGAGGTGCAGCTCACCGATAAGCCGCAAACGAGCAGCGCCAGCACCTGCTTCCCGCTCACACGGCGCCGGGAGAACAGAAGCGCGGCGGCGGCCAGAAGCAGCCATCCGAAGAAATACTGGCTCCCGATAATCTGGGGCACGGTATACCCCTCTCTTATCCCAAGCTTCATAATCGAGGATAATGTCCCATAGCTGCATGCGCCGATGAAGACCAGCAGCGCATAACGAAATAATTTCATTGCCCTTTACGCTCCCTTCTGGTTGAGTAAAACCGTAAATCCACGCAAAAAACCCCCTGTCGCTTGACAGGGGGCGAACGAAACCAGATGCGCTCACGAAGCGGTAGCCCGTGCACGCCTCCGCAAAATTTCGCCGCTCAATCCATTGGACTGAGTTTGGTTGCTGAGCCGAACGTTTCTGCACGATCATTGTAATGAGGAATACGGACAATGTCAATCCTTTTGGAGCCGATCCGGCAGCTTGCTTCCATCGGCTTCTGCTATCATGAGGCTTTGCTCGCCGAATAGCAGCGGCATGCCCGCCAACCGCCGTGTTGAACCGGATTCGCGGACAACGCAATCATTAGCCACTTCGAACCGCAGGTACAGACCGCATCGCATCCATGCCATTATATGGGTTCTTGTTTAAAAAAGAGCGCTTTCATCGTAGATTAGGTCGTATCGGCCAAAATGAGAAGTTGATAGAATGGTGGCAACGCTTACAACTAGGAGGTCTCAATCACATGAAAACCAGATTCATGAAAGGGGCAGCCATCGCCCTGGCGGCCATTATGCTGCTGGCCGGCTGCTCCAGCCGCTCGGGAGATACGGCAACCGACACCGAAACGGCCAAAAAGAACACCTCGGCATCCACGAAAATCACGGTCGACAGCAGTGTGAACGATCCGGTGGTTCAACGCGCATACAAAGACATCGTGGCCGCATTTGAAGAAGAAAATCCGGACATCGAAGTCGACCTGCAATTCCCCGGCTCGGAGCATGATAATATTTTGAAGGTCAAAATGGCGGCGAATGAAATGCCGGATATCTTCGATACGCATGGCTGGGCGCAGGTGCGCTACGGCAATTACTTGGCCGATCTGCGCGATGAACCATGGGTTCCTCAGCTCACGGACACGATCAAGGACGTCGTCACAGACAAGGACGGCAAAGTATATGCGCTGGTGCTGAGCGAAGCCAAGGACGGCTTCACCTACAACGCCGACCTGCTGGAGCGATTGAATATTCCCGTGCCGTCCACGTTCGACGAGCTGATGGCGGCGGCCGAGAAGATCGTGAAGGAGACGAACGGCGAGACGGTGCCTTTCCACTTCTCCGGCATCGACGACTGGACGATCGGCCAGTACTTCGATCTGATGGCGACCCCGCTCCTCATCAGCCCGGAGCAGAATGAGAAGGAAGCGCTCCTGAACGGAACCTTCGACTGGACGAAATGGACGCCGCTCCCGGAAAAATTCCAGGAGATGCACAAGAAGGGCTATATCAATAAAGACGTCATTACGGCAAAATACAGCGATGCCTCCCGACAGTTCGCGGAAGGCAAAGTCGCCTTCGTCATGGTCAATCCGAGCTTTGCCGAAGAAGTGCGCAAAATGAACCAAGATATGAAGATCGGCTATATGCCTGTACCTGCGCTGGTTGCCGGCGACGAACCGAGCTTCTCGGGCGGCGAGCGCTTTACGATGGGCGTATGGAAAGACACACAGAATATGGAAGAAGCGAAAAAATTGCTTGCCTTCTTCGCCAAGCCGGAGAACATGAGCAAAATCGCGAATGTCACCATGCTTCCTCCGGGCCTCAAGGGCGTTGATGCGAAGCACGAATTCTCGCCTTATTATGAGCAGTACAAGGATGTACGCGTATTCCCTTACTTCGACCGCGTGTATTTGCCGAGCGGAATGTGGGACGTCTTGTGCAAGCAGGGCACGGAGCTTCTGGCGGATCGCATCACGCCGGAACAATATTCCGAAGTGATGAAGCAGGAAGTAGAGCGATTGCGCAACAGATAGATAGACGACTCGCGCAGCAGAAGAGGGCCTTGTTCATACGAGCAAGCCCTCTCTCTATGAGAGGTCAGGAGTGAGAAACGATGAATACGAACAGAAAACGGGCGTCCGGCAGCGTGCTGAATCTCTTTTATATTCCCGCCTTGGCGCTGTTTGCCGCCTTTGTCTTTTATCCTTTTATGAAGGGAATTCAGATCTCGTTTACGAACTGGGACGGCTACTCCCAAGATTTCCGCTGGATCGGCTTCGAGAACTATCGCCGCATGTTCTCCGATCCGCAGATTGTCAACGTCATGAAAAACACGATCATTTACGGCGTCGGCAGCACGGTGCTGCAAAATATACTCGGCCTGCTGTACGCTTTATATTTGAACCGCTCGATACGGGCCAAAGGGCTCATCCGGACCATCGTTTATTTACCGGTCATTATCAGCCCGCTCATCATGGGCTACATTTGGTATTTTGTGTTCCAATATGACGGAGGCGCCTTGAACGATATGATTTTATGGTTCCGGGACGAGCCGATCAATTTATTGGCGAATGCGGATATTAACGTATGGATTATTACGTTTGTCAATACATTCCAATACATGGGGATTGCCATGGTGATCTATTTAGCCGGCCTGCAGTCGATCTCGAAGGAGTACTACGAAGCGGCTCAGATCGACGGCGCCTCCTCGCTCAAGCAGTTCCGCAACATTACGCTGCCGCTGCTTGCGCCATCGATTACGATCAACGTCGTGCTCAATCTTATCGGCGGACTGAAGCTGTTCGATGTCATTATCGCCATGACGAACGGCGGACCGGGCTATGCGTCCTCCTCGCTGTCCACCTTGATGTATCACCTGTATTTCTCCAGACAAGACGCGGGGTATGCGGCTTCGCTCGGCAACCTGATGTTCGTCATCATCTCCGTCATCAGCATGTCTGCGCTGTACTTCCTGCGAAGAAAGGAGATGCAGCAATAATGAAGGCATACAAAAAATGGCTGATCGCCATCGGTTCGATGATTGTCATTGCGCTCCATACCATTCCGTTTTATATTTTATTGACCAGTTCCTTCAAGGCGGCCGACGATCTGTCTTCCAAATGGGCCTTTCCGGGGTATGTCTACCTCGACAACTTCGTGAACGCCTGGAATGAAGCGAATCTTGGGAGAGCGTTCATCAATAATATCCTGATCACCGGCATCGCTGTCGTGCTCGTCGTCGCGATCGGCTCGCTGGCCGCCTATCCGCTGGCCCGGCATCAGACGAAATGGAACAAGTTCATGTACATGCTGTTCATCTCGGTGCTCATTGTGCCGCCGCTGGCCATTTTGGTCCCCTTGTACCGCTTCTATGTCGATATTCATGCCTTGAATACGTACTGGGGAATTATTTTGATTCACGTGACATTCAACCTGCCGATCACCATCTTTTTATTTACCGGGTTCATTGGCACCATCCCGAAGGATCTGGATGAGGCGGGCATGATCGACGGCTCCAGCCGAGTCGGGCTGTTTTTCCGGCTGATTATGCCGCTGCTGAAGCCGGTGACAGCCACCGTCATTATTTTGGCGGGCGTCGCGATTTGGAATGACTATCAGTTCTCGGTATTTTTCCTGGAAAAAACAGAAGTGCGAACCATCACGGTGTCGTTGGCGAAATTTTTCGGACAATACAACAGCAATATCGGTTGGGTCGCCGCCGGATCGCTGATGGGAGCGCTGCCGATTACATTGGTCTACTTGGCGCTGCAGAAGCAGTTCATACACGGCCTGTCTTCAGGCGCCGTCAAAGGATAAACCAAGTTACCGGTTCGCATTCGCACCGCAACAATAAGGGAGGGCATCATGATTTCGCAGAAATTGCATTCGCTTCGCTCAAAGCTGCTTGTGCTGTATTTCATCATCCTGATGATTCCGATGCTTGTCATCGTGTATGTGATGCCCTCCTATTTCTATAACGTTATTACCGAGCGAACCTCGAAGCAGACAGAGACCATTTTGGAATCGCTGTCGAAAAATATGGAAACGTATCTCGATGATCTGGTGCGGCTGACCATTACCCCCTACTTGAGCGACGAAGTGATGAACGCGCTAAAATTAAAAGCGAGCTCCCGCTACAGCACCGTGGACGATTATACGAAGCTGCTGTCGGAACGCGCGCTGCGCAACGGGTTGCCGAACTTGATGCGCAATCTGCGCAGCGATATTCTGGGCATCGTGCTGCTGCCGTTGGACGGCTCGACCTATATGCTCCCCTCCTCGCAAGGAGGGCAGATTACCGAAAATTATTCCTTCCGGAAGCAATCCTGGTACAAGAAGGCGGTCGAAGCCGACGGCAAGACGGTCTTCATTAGCCCGCATCCGCGCTACTACGTGACGAACCCGGCCGTATCGCATGCGTTCTCCGTCGCCCGGCTGATCCAGGATCCGGACTCGCGGCAGCCGTTGGCCGTGCTGATGGCGGACGCGGATCTGTCCATCATCAATCATCTGGTCAAGGACATCGAATTCGACGTATCTTCGATTGTCAGCATCTATGACCAGGACAATCAATTGATCTTCTCCAATCATCCGCTGTCGGAGAAGATCCAGCTTCAAGCGGTGCAGCCGGGCGACATGGTCGAGGGCGAGCGCGACTCCTATGTCAAGATCGCCAAGCAGATGAGCAGCTCGGGTTGGAGCATCGTCGTGCTGCTGTCCAAGACGGAATTAAAGAACAATATCCGCTGGTTCTATATCGTCGGCGGCTTGTTCGCCATTGCCGGAATCGCGGCGACATTCCTGCTGTTCAAGCTGCTGTCGCGCTGGATCATCAACCCGTACCACAAGCTGCTCGCCGCGATGAACCGCTTCCGGCGCGGAGACTGGCAGTCGCGCATCGAGGTGAGGAACGGGACGGGCGAAATCCATGAACTGTCGCTCGCCTATAACACGATGGCTGATCAAATCAGCGACATGGTCAAGCGCGAATATATCGCCAAGCTGCAGTTGAAGGAAGCGGAATATCGCGCGCTCCAGTCGCAGATTCAGCCGCATTTTCTCTACAATACGTTAAATGGATTTATCGGCCTGAACCGGATGAACAAGCGGGATGTGCTGGAAGAAGCCATCGTCTCGCTCAGCCGGATGCTGCGGTATACGCTGGAGGACCGGCCCAAGAGCACGCTTCGGGAGGAATTCGATTTTTTGCAGCGCTATTGCGAGCTGCAGCAGTTGCGCTTCGGGAACAAGTTCACCTTCCGCATTGAACATGACGAAGCCGTCGGAGATGCCATGATTCCGAAGCTGCTGCTGCAGCCGCTCGTTGAGAACGCCATCATTCATGGCATCGAGCCGCTCAGGCGCCCGGCTTTTCTGCAAGTGCAGGCCGTGGAGGTATCGGTCGACGGGGACCCCTGGCTCTCGATTGCGATGAAGGATACCGGGAAGGGCTTCGATGAAGCGGCCGTCCGGCCGAATGCGGTCGGGCTGGCCAATACGAAGGAACGATTGCGCCTCCTCTATCCGTCGGCAGCCTTTGCCGTTCAGAGCGCGGTGGACGAGGGCACGAGCATTACGATTCAAATCCGCAAGGAAGAAGTGAGTCCATGAAAGTTCTGATTGCCGATGATGAATATTTGGTACGCATGACGCTGGTGAGCATGATTCAGGAGATGCCGCACCCGTTCGGCATATGCGGGGAAGCGGAGAGCGGAGAGGATCTGCTTGAACTGCTGCCGGACTGCAGGCCCGACATCGTGCTGCTCGATCTGAGAATGCCGGAGATGGGCGGGCTGGAAGCGATGCGCCGCGGAAAAGCTCTTTCTCCATTGACGCAGTGGATTATTTTGACCGGATTCTCGGACTTCGACAGCGCCCGGGAATCAGTCAAGCTGGGAGCGGCGGATTATTTGCTGAAGCCGTCCAGCGCCAAGGAGTTGGAACAGGCGCTGCTGCGGGTCGCCGGGATCGTCCGGGAGCAGCGCAGCCTGCTGTATAAGCAGTTCGAGAGCAACTTGAACGCGGCCTTCTCGGGCTGGGTCGATCCACACTCGTCATGCCATGATCCGTTTATCGAGCAGGCGCAGTATATGGGCATCTCGTTCGCGATCGACAGCGGCCTGAAGGAACAGGAGAGAGCATTCCATCAGCAGTACTTCTCCCGGCTGCGCCTGAAGATGGAAGCGCTCGTGTCCGAATCCTTCTATCCGGCGCTGTTCCTGCTCCCCCATGGCCATATGGCTCTTATCGGCGCCTGGCTGCCGGAGCGGGAGCAGGAAGGAAGCCGGGCGATGCGCAGGCTGCTGCGCGAGCTGGAGGATGAGGCGCAGACGGCAAGCGGCGCGCAGGCTGCGGTGACCGTGACGCTGTTCTCTACCGGAATATGCGCCTCGCTGCAGGAGCTGCGGCACGAATTGAACGAATGTGCCCGCTTCGCTCCCTTGCGCGTCATAAGGGGGATAGGCAGGCACTGGAGCAAGGAACTGCTGATCGGAGCGCAGGCTGGGAATCTGGCAGAATTCAGCCGGCTGTGGCTCGATCTGAGCGCGGCCTATCAGGGCCGTCACTACTTGTCCTATATGAAGACCGCCGATCGGCTGTGGCAGCTGTTCCATGCGGAGCGCTTGTCCGCCTGCTCCCCGTCCGTCGCGCAATCGATTGGGGACTATGCATCCGTCACGATGAACCGGCGGATTGACATCTGCAGCGAGAACTGGATAGAGGCGCTTCACGAGGCCGGAGACAGCCTGCTGCCGCACCATGCTTCCAAGGATTGCGGCTCCACGATGATTGAGCAGGTCATCTCCTATCTGGAGCAGCATTATGCGAGCGAGATTACGTTGACGGAGCTGGCCCGGGACTTTCATGTCACGCCCAACTATTTGAGCACGTTATTCCATCAGACAACGGGCACGACGTTCGTGAAATACGTGATGCGGCTGCGGATGATGCGGGCAAAGCAGCTTCTTGCCGACCCGTCGCTGCAGGTGCAGCAGGTTGCCGAGCAAGTCGGGTATTTCAGCACAAGACACTTTACGAAGTGCTTCTTCGAATTTGAGGGATGCTCTCCCTCCGAATATAAGAAAAAACGGAAGCTCCAAAATATGCAGAAGCCGGCTATTACGTCATGGGAGGGATCACATTGAAGATTGACTACAACGAGGCGGAGCAGCTCTTTCACCTGCAGACGCCGAAGACAAGCTACATCATGCAAGTGGTGAAGGGCGGCTATCTCGCCCATATCTATTGGGGGCGCAAGCTGAGAGGAATTCACGCCCTGGAGCGAATCCCTTATGTGGAGCGATGCTCGTTCCATCCGAATCCGGATCCGCATGACCGCTCATTCTCGCCCGATACGCTTCCCCAAGAGCTGCCGGGGTATGGCTGCGGCGATTTCCGGCACCCCGCCTATGAAGCGCGGCAGGCCCATGGGGGAACGGCGTCCGAGCTGATGTACCGGCGCCATGCGATTGTCAGCGGGAAGCCGGCTCTGGAAGGGCTGCCCGCGACCTATGCCGAGGCCGATGAAGAAGCGATGACCCTGGAGGTCGAGCTGGAGGATGCGGTCACGGGCCTGCAGGCGCTACTGCGGTATACCGTATTCGCGGAGCATGACGCCATTGCGCGTTCCGTCTGCTTCCGGAATGCGGGCAGCGCGGCGATGAGGCTCCAGCGGGCGCTCAGCATGAGCGTCGATTTCCCGCATGCGGAATTCGACCTGCTCCGCCTGCCGGGCGCCTGGGCGCGGGAGCGCCATATCGAGCGGCACCCGCTGGCGGCCGGCATGCAATCGGTCGAGAGCCGCCGCGGCTCAAGCAGCCATCAGCACAACCCGTTCATTGCGCTGCTGTCACGGGGAGCGGATGAAGAGCACGGCGAAGTGTACGGCTTCAGCCTCGTCTACAGCGGAAGCTTCCTCGCCCAGGCGGAAGTCGATCAATTCCGTTCGACGCGCGTCTCGATGGGATTGAATCCGTTCGACTTCGAATGGCTGCTGGAGCCGGGCGAATCATTCCAGACGCCGGAAGCGGTCATGGTATATTCAGCCGCCGGGCTGGGCGGGATGTCCCGGACCTATCACCGGCTGTACCGCACCCGGCTCTGCCGCGGCCGGTACCGCGATCGGGAACGGCCGGTGCTCGTCAACAACTGGGAGGCCACTTACTTCGACTTTACGGCAGACAAGATCGAAGCATTGGCCGGCAGCGCCGCTGAACTGGGAATCGAGCTGCTCGTGCTGGACGACGGCTGGTTCGGGAAGCGCAATGATGACCGCAGCTCTCTGGGCGACTGGTTCGTGAACGCGGAGAAGCTTCCGGGCGGATTGGCGGATGTCGCGAAGCGGGTTAATGCGCAGGGGGTTCGGTTCGGCCTCTGGTTCGAACCGGAAATGATCTCCCCGGACAGCGATCTGTACCGTGCCCATCCGGATTGGTGCCTGCATGTCCCGGAGCGGAGACGGACGCAGGCGCGCTCGCAGCTTATTCTGGATTTCTCCCGGGAGGACGTGTGCCGTGCGGTTGCGGACATGCTCACCAGTGTTTTGTCGAGCGCCCCGATCGCCTATGTCAAATGGGATATGAACCGCAACATGACGGAGATCGGCTCCGCCGCCCTGCCGCCCGAGCGGCAGCGGGAGACGGCGCACCGCTACATGCTGGGCGTGTACCGCGTCATGGAGCAGGTCACCTCCGCCTTTCCGGAGGTGCTGTTCGAGAGCTGCTCCGGCGGCGGCGGCCGCTTCGACCCGGGGATGCTCTTCTACATGCCGCAGACATGGACAAGCGACAACACCGATGCCGTCGAGCGCCTGAAGATTCAATACGGCACCAGCCTCGTCTACCCGGTCAGCGCCATGGGGGCGCATGTATCGGCCGTCCCTAACCATCAGATCGGGCGCGTTACCTCCCTGGAGATGAGAGGACATGTCGCGATGTCGGGGAACCTGGGCTATGAGCTCGATCTGACGAAGTTCACGGAGGCGGAGAAGACGGAGGTCAAGGCACAGGTGGCGTTCTATAAATCGGTGCGCGCTCTCGTGCAGCAGGGGGACATGTACCGCCTCTCCAGTCCGTTCACCAGCGCCGTGACGGCATGGATGTTCGTCTCCGCGGATCGCAAGGAGGCGCTGCTAGGCCATTTCCGCGTGCTCGCCGGGCCGAACCCGGCGATCGGCCGCATCAAGCTGCGAGGTCTTTGTCCGGATACCATGTACCGCTTGGAACAGACCGGCCGCATGTACGGCGGCGATGAACTCATGTACGCAGGGATTCATCTGCCGCAGATGGAGCAGGATTTCTGCAGCATCCTTTACCGCTTTACCGCTGTCTAAGCAATAGACCGCCGTCTTTGCCCCTCAACGGCAGAGGCGGCGGTTCCGTGCCGCGCCGATTCCTTCCCCTCGTCCCTCCCATCCAAGTAGTTCCTTCCAACCTGTCTTGTCTTTTATGGTAAAATACAGAGAGACTAAATGAACAGAACAGGAGTAAGCCCATGTTAGCCATCATCTATGACCTGGAAATGACCGTAAAGCGGAAAAAAGGGGAATTCGCGGAGATTATCGAGATCGGTGCGGTAAAAGTAGCGGAGCAGGACGGCAAGGCCGCCATCGTCGACACATTCCAGGCCTTCGTCAAGCCGACGCTCTCCCCCAAGCTGTCGCAGGATACGGTCAATTTCACGGGCATCCGCCAGGAAGACGTCAACGCTTCTCCCGTCCTGCAGGATGTGCTGGATCAATTCGTCGCCTGGATTGATACGGAGGATTACGCGCTCTGCTCCTGGGGACCGGACGACAAAGCCCAGTTCCTGAAGGAGTGCCGCATGAAGCGCATTCCGCTCCACTGGCTGCGTAACCACAACAATTTGCAGAAGCCGGTGTCCCAGGTCATGAACCGGGGGAGCCACCAGCAGGTCGGACTGAAGACCGCGCTTGACACGCTGCAGGTTCCGTTCGTCGGCACGCAGCACCGGGCGCTCGATGACGCATACAATACGGCGCTCATCTACATCCATATGATCGATCATATCCAGCTTCAGCGAAATGAAGTCCAGGAGCATCCGAGCTATGAGAGCGCCGTCGTCTATCGGGACGAGCCGGAAGCCGATGCGGATGCGAATCCGTTCGCGGCGCTCGCCCGGCTGCAGCTGCCGAAGGAGTGAGCCGGGGCGGTGCCCCGGGCAGCGTGCGGCCGTACGAGCCGGATGTTTTGCCCCAGCCAACAAAATGAACAATACGAACTGGGCCGGAGCTTGCATTGGAGTATTTGAACCTGACACGGGACCAGCTGCGCGTCACGGATAGCGAAGCTGCGCCGTTTGTCATATTCGAGACGCTGGACAGGCTCGCGGACACGATCGTGTTCTCCGCGCTGCCCGTCTCATCCGAGCGGATCAAGGCGGAGACCATCGACATGATTGCCTCTTATTTGCTCGGCGTGAAGGAGCAGTGTGCCTGTTCCCGGTTCCCCGTTCTTCACGCACAAGCAAGAACCGCCCGGCATCTGCCGGACGGTTCCCTGTCTCCGGGACACAGGTCCCGCATATATCCGCTGTCTTTACGCGTTATTGAATTCGTCCGGATTCGGACCGACGCGCTTATCCTGATTCAACCCGTTGATGTCGGTCATTTCTTCTTCCGTGAGCTCGAAGTCGAATACATCGAAGTTTTCCCGGATGCGGGATGGCGTGACCGATTTCGGAATAACGATGTTGCCCTTCTGCAAATGCCAGCGGATCACCGTCTGCGCAGGCGTCTTCCCATGCCGGCCGGCAATGGCGCCGATCGTCTCGTTCGTCAATATATCGCCGCCCTGCATCAGCGGGCTCCAAGCCTCCAACACAATCTCATTGCGCTTGCAGAATTCACGCAGCTCGTTCTGAGCCAGGCGCGGATGGCATTCTACCTGGTTGACGGCCGGCTTCACGCTGCACTCCCGCAAAATCCGCTCCAGATGCGGGATATGGAAGTTCGATACGCCAATCGCCCGCACGCGGCCGTCGGCGTACAATTTTTCCAACGCCTTGTATGTATCGACATACTTATCATTCGCAGGCACCGGCCAATGAATCAGATACAGATCGACATAGTCGGTACCCAGCTTTTGCAGACTGGTCTCGAACGCCCGCAGCGTCTCGTCGTAGCCTTGATCGGAATTCCATACTTTGGTCGTGAGGAAAATATCTTCCCGCTTCACGCCGGACTCGCGCATTCCCTCGCCTACGCCTGCTTCGTTCTGATAGATCGCTGCCGTATCAATGAGGCGGTATCCAATGTCGAGCGCCGTCTTGACCGATTCTTTGACTTGCTGTCCTTCTTCTACGCGCCATACCCCCAGGCCAAGCTGCGGCATGCGCACACCATTATTCAAAGTAACGATCACATTAACAACCTCCTCATAGCAAAAATTGAATCCATACAGATACTGCGCGATGGCTTTTTCTCTATCTAGTATAGCCCCATTCCGCGCACCAAATCAAACCCTGTCCCATATTACCCGAACGCCGCTGAATCCAATCTGTCCGCCTGGCCGCTCTCCGGACAAGCCCGTCCCGGAAAAAATAGCCGCATCCATTGGAAGCGGCCTGGAGTCACGATTACGCCTCGTCCTGCAGGCGCGGCGTCACGCCTGGATATTGATAATTCAACGGCTCATCGAAGGTCGCATAATCGAAGTTGACCATGAGCATAACGATGCGCTGCCCTGTATTTGGATCGCTAATGATAATATGATCCCGTCCCGCGGCCTCGAGGACGCCGCGGAACACCTTCGCGTTCCATTGGGAGTTGTTCTCGTAGGTCATGTAGAAGGTGCCGATTTTGCCCAAGTTCAGCCGGAAAATGTTCTCGATGTAGGACTGCTCAAATAATTGAGGCGGCGTCGGCGCGACTGTTCCGCTTGGCGTCATCGGACTGCCGCTTGGCACCGCAGGCGGAGCGGCAGCGCCCTGCACCTGCTGCGGCACCATGTAACCGGATGTTGTCGGGCCACCCATATACGGGGTCGGTGTCGGAGGGGCCATACATTTCGATCCGCCCCAGGATCCGCCCCAAGATTGCGGCTGGTACGCCATTGGGTTGGAATATCCATACATGGAATAGCTGTAACTCATCTTGCACTCTCTCCTTCTTAGCCTTTACGGCTTTTTATTTGTTGTGTCACAAGCGATGGTCATGCTTAACAGACACTGCAGGATGGAGATTTACCGGTACACATCCGGGCAATCGTCGCCAGACGGAGCAAAGAAGCAATGGGCCTTGAACCGCCCGGAATTCGGCTGATTGTACCAGGTTGCCGGACATTCTCCCTCCGGACGGAAGAACCACAGCGCGTAAGTAGCGGGCCAGGTGCGTTCCCCATTGACGGCACGTCTGGCCAGACGGATTTCGGATTCACGCGGCCTCTGGTAGAAATAGCTTTTCTGCGTCGATTCGAATCCCCCTGGACTCTGAAAGACCATGTCCCTCATATTTCGCACGTTTGCAAAATCAAGGCAATCCACTAAAATGCGATTCACTCCGACATTGCCGACCATCAGCATGCCGAGTTCTCCTTCGCCTTCCGCTTCGGCCCGCAGCAGCTGAGCCAGCAGCCTCACGTCTTCGGAGTTTGCTTTGATGACCGCCATCTTCGTGCGCTCCCCTCCTTTCTTTCGATATCCTCATCATATGTGCATACGCCTATTTGGTGACACCGGACAAAGGCCGGACAACAGAAAAAGACCGGCTCTCGGAAGAGCCGGCCCGGGAAAAACTCTATAAATCCTAGACAGGGAAAAAATCCTTTTCGCTTGTTACACGGAAGCGGAGAAGCGCTCCACGCTTTGTTCCGCCGCGCGCTTGGCGTTTTCCAGCAATTCTTCGGCCCGATCCGGAACCGCGTTCATGCCTTCCACCACAATATTTTCATATTCCGTAATTCCGATAAATGCCATCACGGCTTTCAGATACGAATTCGTGAATTGGAACGCCTGTGCCGGTCCTTCGGAATAGAAGCCCCCGCGCGCTTCGATATGCACGACCCGTTTGCCTTGAAGCAGGCCTTGAGGGCCTTCCGCCGTATACTTGAACGTGCGGCCAGCAATAATTACGTTATCGATATAAGCTTTCAGCATGGTTGGATAGCTCAGGTTCCACATTGGCGTAATGAATACGATCAGATCGGCGGCAATGAATTGCTCCAGAATCTCGTTCATGCGGCCGAGCACTTTCGTTTGCTCTGGAGTCAGCGCTTCGCCTTTCGCGGCCTTCCCCCAGCTGTCCAACACGCTGCCGTCAATAAGAGGAATCGTATCTTCATACAGATTCACGCGTTCGATGGCAACGTCGCCTTTTGCTTGCAGCGCGGCCAGGTAATGCTCTCCCAGACGGAGTCCATAAGACATTTCCGTCGGTTTTGGATTGGAATTCACAACGAGTACTTTTTTCATCGGTTTGTCACCTCTGCGTCAAATTTGCTATCAATGATCGAATTGTGGATGTTGACTCAGCACTGTCGCTCATTAAATAACATGAACTTACTTTATGTAAGTATAATAGCGAATGTTACTTACTAATGTCAAGCAATATTTTTTATGCAAAATAAAAGAGAAAGGCGGCCCTGGAGAGCCGCCGTGTCTTTACCCCAATTGGTTGTCGGATTGGACGCTTCGCACGAGCTCCGAAACGCTGGAAGCCGATTCGCCGGAAGACAGCGACGAAGTAATGCTCTGCGTCTGGCCGCTTGGTTGGAAGTTGCTCGGCACTACGTTTTGCTGCGCGCCATGGGTTTGCGCCGTAATGCTTTGCGTCTGGCCGCTTGGCTGGAAGTTGCTCGGCACTACGTTTTGCTGCGCGCCATGGGTTTGCGCCGTAATGCTTTGCGTCTGGCCGCTTGGCTGGAAGTTGCTCGGCACTACGTTTTGCTGCGCGCCATGGGTTTGCGCCGTAATGCTTTGCGTCTGGCCGCTTGGCTGGAAGTTGCTCGGCACTACGTTTTGCTGCGCGCCATGGGTTTGCGCCGTAATGCTTTGCGTCTGGCCGCTTGGCTGGAAGTTGCTTGGCACTACGTTTTGCTGCGCGCCATGAGTTTG
>OGUH01000279.1_pt1 | contig 15155 bp, 14 predicted proteins | sample 1574661 | NCBI WGS metagenome assembly OGUH01 (sample SAMN03295822, study PRJEB24534) | human gut metagenome | isolation source: fecal sample 3 from infant 3 | host: Homo sapiens | place: USA: Pittsburgh, PA | collected 2014-07
TCCTTATCCATTAGAAGGCATAAAACCACCAACTGCTGACCGAGTAAAAAATGCCAAAGAGCTTATGAAAACAGAATCCTATACCGAGTACATGAACCGCGTACACAATAGTTGATACAAAAAAGTGAAATGTTAATAAGCACTCAAGGAGTTAGCCAGAAAAACTGACGATTAAGTGCTTTTCTATTCCTCTCTTTGTGAAAATCTTAAAATTGTGCTAAAATAAAGTATATAAAAAGTTTACGAGGTACGATTATGTCTAAAATTTTAGTTTTCGGTCATCAAAATCCAGATTCAGATGCGATTGGCTCAGCTGTGGCCTTTGCTTATCTTGCGCGTGAAGCTTATGGCTTGGATACAGAAGCAGTGGCTCTTGGGACTCCAAATGAAGAAACAGCGTTTGTCTTGGATACTTTTGGTGTAAAAGCACCGCGTGTGGTGACATCTGCCAAAGCAGAAGGAGTTGAGCAAGTCATTTTAACAGACCATAATGAATTTCAACAATCTATTTCTGACATTGCAGAAGTAGAAGTGTATGGCGTTGTGGATCATCACCGTGTAGCGAATTTTGAAACAGCCAGCCCACTTTATATGCGTTTGGAGCCTGTTGGTTCAGCTTCTTCTATCGTTTATCGTATGTTTAAAGAATCTGGTGTAGCTGTACCAAAAGAACTTGCAGGCTTGATGCTCTCAGGTTTGATTTCAGACACGCTTCTTCTGAAATCACCAACCACTCATCCGAGTGATAAAGTGATTGCACCTGAGTTGGCAGAGCTTGCAGGAGTTGATTTGGAAAAATACGGTTTGGCTATGCTTAAAGCTGGAACGAACTTAGCAAGCAAATCTGCCGAAGAATTGATTGATATTGATGCTAAAACATTTGAATTAAACGGAAATCAAGTTCGTGTGGCACAGGTCAACACAGTTGATATTGCAGAAGTTTTAGAACGCCAAGCAGAACTGGAAGCAGCTATTGAAAAAACAAACGCAGCCAATGGTTATTCTGACTTTGTTTTAATGATTACTGACATTGTTAATTCAAACTCGGAAATCCTGGCAATCGGTCGCAATATGGACAAGGTAGAAGCAGCTTTCAACTTTGTTCTTGAAAACAACCACGCTTTCCTTGCTGGAGCTGTTTCTCGTAAGAAACAAGTCGTTCCGCAATTAACAGAAAGTTTTAATGCTTAAGAATAGAACAAAAAGGGAGTTTCGGCTCCTTTTTTGATACAATAGTTCTATGAAGACTCAAGATTTACAAAACGGGGATTTGCTTTTTGTGTCTAGTCAATCTGATATGGCAGAAGCTATTCAGCAATCAACTGGGCGGTATAACCATGTGGCAATCTTTTTTGACGGCTGGATGTACCATGCGACAAGTGAGCAAGGGGTCATAAAGCAGCCGATAGAAGAGTTTTTACAGGTTGATGAATCCTATACTGTTTATGCTTTTCCTGACATAGATGCGAAAGCTGTCTGGGAAAGAGCGGAGCAGCATCTTTACAAGCCTTATAATAATAGCTTTTATCCAAATACGACAGGTTTTTACTGTTCTGAATATATTGCGGAAGTCCTCCCCATTTTTGAAACCATTGCTATGCAGTTCGGTGATGAAGATGAGGAAGTTGCTCCTTTTTGGCAGCAGTATTACAAGGAATTGGGGCTAGCTGTTCCTCTTCATCAGCCGGGAACCAATCCTAGCCAATTGGCTCAATCCGAAAAATTAGTTTACAAAGGAAGATTAGATGATTAAAGTAATCAATCCCAGTCGTTTGACACATCAGCCCTTTTTTCATGAATTGATAAATTACTTAGATCAACATGACGATGTTACTTTGCGAGAGATAAAGCGTGAGTTTGCAAATTTTCCCAATATTGATCGCTCTATAGAGGATTATATCAAGGCAGGCTATGTGCTTCGGGAAAATAAACGCTATCATCAAAGCGTTCCTCTGTTGGAAAATGTGACGGCTTTGTCTTTGGATCAGGAAGTCTTTGTGCGAGATGACAGTCCTCTTTATCAAGAATTGCTGAATATGCGTTTTGAGACGCATTTAACCAATCAAACAAACCAAGCTATTTTAGTAGAAAAAACGGATTTTCTCAGAGAGCAGTTGACGCTTTCCAATTATTTTTATAGGTTGAAACAACAATATCCATTGACCAATCAGCAACGAAAACTCTATGATTTGGTAGGAGATGTGAATCCTGAGTATGCTTTAAAATATATGACGACCTTCCTCTTAAAATATGGTCGCAAAACTGAGCTGATGCAGAAACGGCGTGATATTTTTGTAGATGCTCTAGTGATTTTAGGTTATATTGCGCCTAACGAGACTGGGAAATATGAATTAAAATTGGATTTTGATAAGGAAACATTGACCTTTCGTGTAAAGAAAGCATTAGATAAACCTTAGAATAATAAAATTTTAAGGTTTATTTGATAGATTTATAAGTATAAGGTTTAAGTTTAGCAAGAATTGGTAGTCACTAAATCATTTCATGAAAGGAATGTATCGTGAATCTTTTAGCAAAAATTCGTCCGTCTCAGCCGTTGAAGTATTTGAAATGGTTTGATATTGTCATTGTGACAGCTCTGTTGTTTGGACAATTTATTTATCGTTCAACAGAACTTTATCTTGCGAGCTTGTCACCGTCCACTACGGCAGCAGTAACAGATACAGCTAGTAAAATAGCAAGTGACGGAGCAGCTTATTCCAGTAATTTAGAATTGCAGCTTCTCATGTTAGCTTTGACGATAGCCTATTTAATACTTCGCCGTTTTGACTTTAAGCAGTTGCCAATTCGTTTATCGTGGTCTGTACTCTTTTGGGTTCCATTTATCTTTGCGGTTATGGGGATTCTCGCGGATACAGTGACGACCCTTAGCGGAGAATACAATTATTTTGATCCGCAATTGTGGAAATATATTGATCTGACGGAAATTTTCCGCAAATTTATTGATTTGACACCTATGGCTATTCTCTATGCTTTGCTCAATGGCTTCTATGAAGAATTTTTCTTTTTAGGTTTATTGACCTCAGTAAAAGATAAATATAAGTGGTGGGTTCTTCTTTATTCGACGATTATTCGCGTTTCTTTCCATACCTATCAAGGAATGCTCTGGGCACTGACAATTGGTGTTGGCTTTGGAATTCTCTATTATTTTCTTTACAAATATAAGGTTAAAAACCTCTTACCATTCTTCCTCGTGCATGCACTTGCAGATATGTTTGGGTCAAGTCTGATGTATGTTTTGATTAGTTGGAGAAAGTAAAGTCATAAAGCAAGATTTTGATTTCTGAAGAATTGTGCTCATCTCTCCTTGCTAGTATAAATTTTCTTAAATAATTAAAGGTCGAAAACGTTTGTTTCGACCTTTATTGTTTTCTATAAATATTTTTCAGCGATGGCATAATCACCTAGATAGTCTGCTTTTTCTCCGTTGATAATTTGGTAACAATCTGCGCCTTTACCAGCTAAAATGACAGCATCGCCTTCTCTGTTAGTTAAGCTAAGGGCTGTTTTAATGGCTTCTTTGCGGTCAGCAATCATATCAACATCAAAGGATATGTAAGAAGCAATTTCTTTTGCGATGGCAATTGGATCTTCGTAATTTGGATCATCTGCTGTCAGGATAACGGTCAATTCTGGATGTTGATTGATTAGTAGACCAAAATCTTTGCGACGGCTTTCTCCTTTATTTCCAGTTGCACCGAGCACCAAAATAATCTTACCTTTTTGATGTTCTTGAACGACCGATAGGAGATTAGCGAGACTGACACCATTGTGTGCGTAGTCCACAAACACTTTGGCACCATTTTTTTGAGTCAGCACTTCCATACGTCCAGGGACACGCGTAGCAGCAATGCCTTTTTTTATATCAGAAATAGTGGCACCTAAGCGTAGACAGGCAAGGCTAGCAGCAAGTGCATTTTCTTGGTTAAAACGTCCGATTAGCTGAATGTCAAATTTTTCTGTGAGGATTCCGCTTGTTTCAAAAGAAAAGGCTTGCGAATGATGAATTTGATTGTCTGAATGCTGTCCGTAGAAATCATGCTCCATGGAAGCAACTTGCTCAGCCAAAACTTCAAAATGGTCCATTTCGCTATTAACGACAACAGCTCGGCTATTTTCCATGAGGAGTCGCTTATGATAAAAATAATCTTCAAATGTCGGATGTTCAATTGGTCCGATATGATCAGGGCTGATATTAAGGAAAACACCAACGTCAAAGGTCAAACCATAAACCCGCTTTTTCAGATAAGCCTGACTGGAAACTTCCATGATGAGATGAGTCCGTCCATTTTCAACAGCTGTCGCCATCATTTTGAACAAATCCAAGCTTTCCGGTGTTGTCAAAGCAGATTTGAAAAAATGTTCTCCGTCGAGCGTCGTGTTCATAGTAGACAAGAGGGCTGGCTTATGACTTTGCTGGAGGATATGATAGGCGAAATAAGCAGAAGTGGTCTTTCCTTTGGTTCCTGTAAAAGCGAGCAATTTGAGTTTATCTTGTGGATTGCCATAAAATTCCATGGCAAGAAGGCTCATGGCTTGTTTTACGTCATTGACTATGAGAGCAGGAATTCCCACTTCAAAATCCATTTCACTGATATAAAGCCGTAGACCTGCTGTCACTGCGTTTTCCAAGAATTCTTTTTTAAAATTGTCACCCTTGACAAAGAAAAGAGTGGAAGCATCCACTTCACGACTGTCATAGCTGATTTTTTCAAAAACAAGATTACGATAATGATAAAAATATTGTCCCTTGTCGATAATCTCGCGGAAATTGTGATCGTTTTTTAAAATGTTTAATGCGTTTTCAATTGTTATCATACTTCTATTGTAAACTTAATGGCGAGGTTTTACAAGCGGAAAGGAAAAGTTTATAATAAGATGAGACTATTTTTAGAGGTTATGTATGGACCAACAAACAACAAATCAACAAAAACAAATGCTGCTAGGAACAGCTTGGCTGACAGCTAGTAACTTTATTAGCCGCTTTTTAGGGGCAATTTATATCATTCCTTGGTATATCTGGATGGGGAAACACGGTGCAGAGGCCAATGGATTGTTTACTATGGGCTACAATATTTATGCTTGGTTTCTTCTGATTTCTACGGCAGGAGTTCCAGTTGCAGTCGCCAAGCAAGTCGCCAAGTACAATACGATGGATCAAAAAGATCATAGTTTTACTCTCATTCGTGAATTTTTGAAATTCATGCTCTTGTTGGGGGTCATTTTTGCAGTTGTGATGTATCTTTTATCACCGTTCTTTGCGCGTGTATCAGGAGTTGGGAAAGAGCTGATTCCGGTCATGCAAAGTTTGTCGTGGGCTGTGCTAGTATTTCCAGCCATGAGTGTTATTCGTGGATTTTTCCAAGGTTTTAACAATTTAAAACCGTATGCCATGAGCCAGATTGCTGAACAAGTCATTCGTGTGATTTGGATGTTACTTGCAACATTCTTCATTATGAAATTGGGCACTAAAGATTATGTTGCTGCAGTGACCCAATCTACTTTTGCAGCCTTTGTCGGTATGTTTGCCAGTATGGCGGTTTTGGTTTATTTTCTTTGGAAGACCAATCTCTTGACATCTATCTTACACAAACCGGCTAATAGTGCTGAAATCAACAGCCGTGCTTTGCTGGTGGATACGATTCGTGAAGCCATTCCTTTTATCATCACGGGTTCTGCTATTCAGCTTTTCCAAATCATTGACCAGATGACATTTATCAATACGATGAAATGGTTCACCAATTATAGCAATTCTCAGCTGGTGGTTATGTTCAGTTATTTCTCTGCCAATCCAAATAAGATTACCATGATTTTGATTGCAGTAGCAACTTCGATCGGCGGTGTGGGGATTCCCTTGCTGACAGAAAACTATGTCAAAGGTGATTTAAAGGCGGCTGCGCGCTTAGTTCAAGATAATTTGAGTATGTTACTGCTGTTTCTTTTACCAGCAACGATTGGTTCTGTCTTAGTAGCGCGGTCATTATACACGATTTTCTACGGACGACCAGATAGTTTGGCCTTGGGGCTCTTCATTTTTGCTATGTTACAGACGATTATTCTTGGCGTCTATACTGTCTTATCGCCAATGATTCAGGCGCTTTTCCAAAATCGTAAAGCAATTATCTATTTTGGTTATGGAGTTCTTGTTAAGCTCATTTTGCAAATTCCATTTATTTATCTGTTCAGAGCTTACGGCCCCTTGCTTGCGACTACTATTGGACTTATTGTTCCAATCATTCTGATGTACCAACACATTCGTCAAGTAACTGGACTCAATCAAACCATTCTCTTCAAACGGAGTTTGTTGATTGGGATTTTAACAGCAGTTATGGCTCTTTTGATTGCCATTGTGGAAGTCGTACTTGGCTTTGTCTTTCATCCAAGTGGACGCATTTCGAGTATGATTTATTTGGTTATCATCGGTGGCTTGGGCATGGCTATTTATGGAGCAATGGCTTTGCGAGTCCGTTTGCTAGACCGCTTTATTGGTGAGAAAGCTCAAACCTTACGTCAAAAATTTCATATTCATTAAAAAGCCGAAAGGCTTTTTAATATTGTAGAAAATTTATAAGAATTAAGATATAATGAAATTGGTTATTGTGAGAATAAACATCTATGATTTGATAATCTTTTAATAGCTATTATAGTTATTAACTATATCTAGCTCTTGAAAAGAACAAAATACAGTATTTTCGTAAGATGTTACAATAGAATCACTTAGAATAATAAAGGTTGATTGATTCTATTTCGATCTTATGGAGCTTATTATGGATAAAAAATTACAATTAGATACTCTTTTAGCTCATGCTGGTATTAAAACAGATGAAGCAACAGGTGCATTGACAACTCCTTTGCATTTTTCAACGACCTATCAGCATCCAGAATTTGGAAAATCCACTGGATATGACTATACGCGCACGAAAAACCCAACGCGAAGCAGCTTGGAAAAGACGTTAGCAGCCATTGAGTATGCGGATTATGCATTAGCTACGAGCTCAGGAATGAGCGCCATTGTTTTGGCTTTTAGTGTTTTTCCAGTTGGAAGCAAGGTTCTAGCAGTTCGTGACCTTTATGGCGGTTCTTTTCGCTGGTTTCATCAAGTGGAGCAAGAAGGGCGCTTTCACTTTACATATGCAAATACGGAAGAAGAATTACTTGCCGCTTTAACAGAGGATATAGATGTGGTGTATCTGGAAACCCCGACGAATCCGTTAATGCTTGAGTTTGATATTGCGGCTATTGCAGAAAAAGCTCATGCAAAAGGTGCAAAGGTTATTGTAGATAACACATTTTATACTCCAATCTATCAACGTCCTTTGGAAAATGGAGCGGATCTTGTGCTACATTCAGCAACTAAGTACTTAGGAGGACATAATGATGTTCTGGCTGGTGCTCTTATGACGAGTGACAAAGAGCTTTATAAGAATCTATTCTACAATCTCAATACGACAGGAGCTGTCTTATCTCCATTTGATAGTTATCTCTTGCTTCGAGGTTTGAAAACTTTGTCTCTACGTATGGAACGTTCAACAAAAAACGCACAAGCTGTAGCAGCTTTCTTGAAAGATTCGCCAGCAGTAAAAGAGGTTCTCTATCCGGGAAAAGGCAGCATGATTTCCTTTAAAATCAAAAATGAAGCAGTTATTCCACATTTGCTAAATACGTTAAAAGTCTTTACCTTTGCAGAAAGCTTGGGGGGAGTAGAAAGTTTGATTACCTATCCTGCGACTCAGACACACGCAGATATTCCAGCTGACGTGCGGAAATCCTACGGTTTAACAGATGACTTATTGCGATTGTCCATTGGAATCGAAGACAGCCAAGACTTGATCACAGATTTAAAATTTGCTTTGGAGGTATAATATGAGCAAATACAATTTTCAAACAGCACCGAATCGCTTATCTCACCACACTTATAAGTGGAAAGAGACAGAGACAGACCCTCAATTACTGCCGGCGTGGATTGCAGATATGGACTTTGAGGCCATGCCGGAAGTAAAAAATGCGATTCATGACTATGCAGAGCAGTTGGTTTATGGCTATACTTATGCGAGTGATGAGCTGCTCCAAGCGGTGTTGGATTGGGAAAAGAGCGAACATCGGTATTCGTTTGATAAGGAAGATATCGTTTTTGTAGAAGGTGTTGTGCCAGCTATTTCTCTTGCGATTCAAGCCTTTACCAAAGAGGGAGACGCTGTTTTAATCAATTCTCCTGTTTATCCACCTTTTGCTCGTAGCGTTCGCTTAAACAATCGAAAATTGGTATCTAATTCTCTCAAAGAAGAAAACGGTTTGTTTCAAATTGACTTTGAGCAATTGGAAAAAGAGATTGTCGAAAATAATGTGAAATTGTATCTTCTTTGCAGTCCGCACAATCCCGGAGGACGTGTTTGGGAAAGAGAGGTTTTGGAAAGAATCGGTCATCTTTGTCAAAAACACCAGGTTATCTTGGTATCAGATGAGATTCATCAAGATTTGACCTTGTTTGGTCATGAGCATGTTTCCTTTAATACCATTTCACCTGATTTTAAAGAATTTGCCATCATACTGTCTAGTGCTACCAAGACCTTTAATATTGCAGGGACTAAAAATTCCTATGCTGTTATTGAAAATCCTTCATTACGTGCGCAGTTTAAACGTCAGCAGCTTGCCAATAACCACCATGAAGTGTCAAGTTTAGGTTATATTGCGACAGAAACGGCCTATCGTTATGGCAAACCTTGGTTAGTGGCACTAAAAGCTGTTTTAGAAGAAAATATTAAATTTGCGGTGGATTATTTTGCCAAAGAAGCTCCGCGATTAAAAGTTATGAAACCACAAGGAACTTATCTAATTTGGCTTGATTTTAGCGATTATGGTTTGACAGATGATGAACTTTTTACTTTGTTGCATGACCAAGCCAAAGTCATTCTCAATCGAGGAAGTGACTATGGAAAAGAGGGCGAACTTCATGCAAGGCTGAATATTGCAGCGCCTAAGTCTTTAGTAGAAGAGATTTGCAAGAGAATTGTACGTTGTTTGCCACAATAAGAATGAAAAGAAATTTTCAGAAACAGCCATTTGGGGTTGACAATCATTCTTAAGTGGAGTATAGTTAGTATGAAAAATCGGTAGGTGAGGCTACCATAGGGATATGGATGACTACCGCAAAGTAGTGGAGACACTACGCGTTGGTTAGCAGTTGAGATCGCTAAGGTTTCGACTAATGTCATTTCACCGCCCTACGGAGTTAAAGCTTGAACGGTAACACAAGACATACAGTCCTGCCATGTTTTTCATGGTAGGATTTTATTGTTTTTTAGCTGATTTTTTAAAAGGAAACTGCAGGGGAAAGGAGTGAGGAATATGGCAAATGATGATCACCCGAGTCAACAGAAAATCAGTCGATTACCATACATGAGTATTCCTCATGCTCCCTTTGTAATCGACTCTAACAAATGAAGGAATCTGAGATCAATAGAAATATTGCAGCTCAGATAGTCTTAGATAGAGGAGAAAATCAGTGAAAACAGCAAAAGAAAGATTAACAGATGCTCTTCGTATGTCTGTAGGGGACACGATGACCTTTTTCAACACTTCCAGAGCAGGACTGACAGAAGAGCAAGTTGAAGAAAATCGCGACTTATATGGCGAAAATGAATTGACAAAAGGGCAAGAAGATTCAATTTTTAAAAAGATTTATGAGTCCATTATCAATCCCTTTACCGTTATTCTCTTACTCATTGCATTGGTGTCTTTGGTGACCAATGTTTGGCTGGCAAAGCCTGGGCAAGAAGACCCGACAACATTTATCATTATCGTTGTCCTTGTCTTGTTGTCTGGCAGCATTCGCTTTGTGCAAGAATTGCGGAGCGACAAAGCAGCCAGCAATCTTTCACGTATGATTGTCAATACAGTGACAGTTGTTCGTGAGGGAAAAGAGCAAGAAATTCCGATTACAGAATTAGTAGTAGGAGACATTATCCGCTTGAGTGCAGGAGATATGCTACCAGCAGATGTGCTAATCTTGGATTCGCGCGACTTCTTTGTGCAACAGTCAGGTTTGACAGGCGAAAGTGATGCTGTTGAAAAAATGGCGCTGGATAAATGCGAGACAAAAGAGGCAGATAGCTTGCTTGAATCTGAAGCACTTGGCTTTATGGGAACCAATGTGATTTCTGGTCGTGCCATTGCCCTTGTTCTGGTCGTTGGAGATGATACCAAGATGGGTGCTATTGAGCAAACGCTCAATACTTATGATGAACCAACTTCATTTGAGCGGGAAATGAACAGCATTTCATGGTTGCTCATTCGTCTCATGTTGGTACTTGTACCCGTTGTCTTTCTTATCAATGGTCTGACAGACGGAGATTGGCTGGAGGCTGGTGTATTTGCACTTAGTGTCGGTGTCGGTTTGACACCAGAAATGCTGCCTATGGTCATCACTGCGAGTTTGGCTAAGGGTTCCATTCTTATGGCAAAAGAAAAAGTTGTTATCAAGAAACTTAATGCCATTCAAGATTTGGGAGCGATTGATATTCTTTGCACGGATAAGACGGGAACGCTGACACAAGATGAGATTGTCTTGGAATATCCGCTTGATATTCATGGAGACCTTGATTTAGCCGTTCTTCGCAGGGCGTATCTCAATTCGTATTATCAAACAGGGTTAAAAAATCTGATGGATCGTGCTATTATCAATCGGACAGAAAAAGAAGCAGAAAAGCACGAAATTGTTCGTAATTTAGACCAAACTTTTAAGAAAATTGATGAATTGCCTTTTGATTTTGAACGCCGCCGCATGAGTGTGCTAGTTCGAGATGATGAAAATGTCGTTAGCATGGTAACAAAAGGTGCTTTGGAGGAAATGCTATCCATTTCAAATTATGTCGAAGATAAAGGGAAAATCCTTCCTTTGACGGAAGAAATTCGTCAAGAAATTTTAGCAGAAGTTTCACAGTTAAATGAACAAGGACTGCGCGTGCTGGGCGTCAGCTATCGCTCAGACTTAGATGCTGACTATGAATACACAGTAGAAGATGAATCTGATATGATTTTGACGGGGTATCTTGCCTTTCTTGACCCGCCAAAACCTTCTGCGGCGCCTGCTATCAAGGCTTTAGCAGAATATGGTGTTGCCACCAAAATTTTGACAGGTGACAATGAAAAAGTCACAGAAGCGGTCTGTGAGAAAGTTGGTTTAGATGCAGAACATATCCTACTTGGCTCTGTGATTGAAACGATGTCAGATGAAAAATTGAGCAAGGTAGTTGAAACTACAACTGTTTTTGCAAAATTATCTCCTGACCAAAAAGCGCGTATCATTTTGCAGCTGAAAGCAAATGGGCACAAGGTTGGTTATATGGGAGACGGCATCAATGATGCACCTTCTATGAAAGTAGCTGATGTAGGGATTTCAGTTGATACAGCTGTCGATATTGCTAAAGAAACAGCTGATGTTATCCTATTAGATAAGGACTTGTTGGTGCTTGAAAAAGGCTTGGTGGAAGGTCGCAAAGTCTATGCTAATATGACCAAATATATCAAGATGACAGTCAGTTCCAACTTCGGGAACATCTTTTCCTTGTTGATTTCAAGTATTTTCCTACCATTTTTGCCTATGGCACCGATTCATCTGATTGTGCTAAATTTGGTGTATGACATTTCTTGTATCGCTTTGCCGTTTGACAATGTCGACTGTGAATTTTTACAAAAACCGCGCATTTGGAGTGCAAAATCCATTACTCGTTTCATGGCTTGGATTGGTCCAATCAGTTCTATTTTTGACTGTATGACCTTCTTGATTTTGTTCTTTATCGTTGCACCGATGATGACAGGTTCTGTTTACCATCATGGGATGTCTAGCGAATTCATCACCATTTTCCAAACAGGTTGGTTTATTGAGTCCATGTGGACGCAAACCATGGTTATCTATATGCTGCGCTCACCTAAACTGCCATTTATTCAAAGCAGACCGGCTTTGTCTGTAGTTATGACAACGCTAGCAGCCGTGTTCTTTGTAACCTTATTGCCCTACGGTCCTTTTGCAGCGCTTTTAAAAGTGGCTCCATTAAACGGTACTTATTTCTTATTCTTAATCCTTGTCATGATTTTGTATATGGCAAGTATTACGTTTGTGAAGCATCTTTATATTAAGAAATACCATGAATGGTTGTAAGCAATTGACAATCTTTGAAAAGGCTTGTTTGTCACGAGCCTTTTTTATGTTTTTTTGATATAATAAGAAGAATAAATTGAAAGAAGGAACACCAATCATGGAAAAATTTCAAGTGATCGCACATCCGCTCATTCAGCATAAATTGTCTATCTTACGTCGTACGGATACCTCTACTAAGGCTTTTCGTGAGTTAGTAAATGAAATTGCTATGCTGATGGGCTATGAAGTTTTACGTGACTTACCATTAGAAGATGTGGAAATTGAAACGCCCATTACAAAGACGGTTCAAAAACAATTGGCTGGTAAAAAATTAGCCATTGTCCCAATCTTACGTGCAGGTATCGGTATGGTGGACGGTCTTTTGAGCCTTGTGCCAGCTGCTAAAGTCGGACATATTGGCATGTATCGCGACGAAGAAACCCTAAAACCAGTTGAGTACCTTGTGAAGTTACCAGAAGACATTAGCCAACGTCAAATCTTTGTGGTAGATCCCATGCTGGCGACAGGTGGTTCAGCTATTTTAGCCATTGATTCATTGAAAAAACGCGGTGCGCACAATATTAAATTTGTCTGTCTTGTTTCAGCGCCAGAAGGTGTGAAAGCCTTACAAGAAGCTCACCCAGACGTGGAAATCTTTACAGCAGCCCTTGATGATCATTTGAATGAAAACGGCTATATCGTTCCAGGATTGGGAGATGCAGGAGATCGTCTTTTTGGTACAAAATAATGAGTTTTATGTTTGACCTTTTTTGACCAAAAGGCTATAATAGTCTCATATTTGAAAAATCTCACTAAAAATTGTTAGTCAGATTAAAATATCAGATGAAAAGGAGAATACAATGATTCCTGTAGTTATTGAACAAACAAGCCGTGGAGAACGTTCCTACGATATTTACTCACGCTTATTAAAAGATCGCATTATTATGCTGACGGGTCCTGTTGAGGACAATATGGCTAATTCCATTATTGCGCAATTACTTTTTCTTGATGCGCAGGATAATACCAAAGATATTTATCTTTACATCAATACGCCAGGCGGTTCTGTATCAGCTGGTCTAGCGATTGTTGATACCATGAACTTCATCAAATCAGATGTTCAAACAATTGTCATGGGGATGGCTGCTTCCATGGGAACCATTATTGCTTCAAGTGGTGCTAAAGGCAAGCGCTTCATGTTGCCGAATGCAGAATACCTGATTCACCAACCAATGGGCGGAACTGGTAGCGGTACGCAACAAACTGATATGGCGATTGCGGCTGAGCATTTGCTGAAAACCCGGAATAACTTGGAGAAAATCCTTGCGGATAATTCAGGGAAAACCATTAAGCAAGTACATAAAGACGCAGAACGCGATTATTGGATGAGTGCTCAAGAAACCTTGGATTATGGTTTCATTGATGAAATCATGGCAAATAATAATTTAAACTAATCATTTGTTTATTACTGTACGAAAAATGTCCTCTGATGGGCATTTTTTTGATATACTTATAAATGATAAAAATAAATTAGAAAGAAAATTCATGTTTAAAAAAGAAGAACGAACAGGTTTGATTGTGTATTTGTATTACAATCGAGATGTGAAAAAAATAGAAACTATTGGCGATATTGTCTACCATTCTAAAAAGCATCGTTACCTCCAGTTGTATATTCCGACAGAGCAAGTAGAAGAGACGATGCAAAAGTTACCTAAAGAAAAATATGTCAAACAAGTACGGGTTTGTCACATTCAAGAATTGGACACAGACTTTGTTGGAAACTTGTTTAGAGATAAAGAAAACGTAAACATATAAAAAAATCTCATTTACCACTTGACAATTGTCAGATAATTCGATATATTCTAAACATATCATTTCGGAACGAGGAGATAAGAATATGAAGAAAAAATTTGCTCTATCATTTGTTGCCCTTGCAAGTGTTGCCCTTCTTGCCGCTTGTGGGGAAGTAAAGTCAGGTGGCTCCAATGCAACTGGTACAAAAGTTGCTGATAAGACTATTAAAATCGGATTCAACTTTGAAGAAACTGGTGCAACAGCAGCTTATGGAACAGCCGAACAAAAAGGTGCCCAACTGGCTGTTGATGAGATCAACAAAGCTGGTGGTATTGATGGCAAGAAACTTGAAGTTGTTGACAAGGATAATAAATCTGAAACAGCAGAAGCAGCTTCTGTCACGACTAACTTGGTAACCCAATCAAAAGTAAATGCAGTCGTAGGACCTGCAACTTCTGGTGCAACAGCAGCGGCAGTTCCCAATGCGACAAAAGCAGGTGTGCCTTTGATTTCACCTAGTGCGACACAAGACGGTTTGACGAAAAATCAAGAATACTTATTCATCGGAACTTTCCAAGACAGTTTCCAAGGGAAAATCATTTCTAAATACGTTACAGAAAAGTTAAAAGCGAAAAAAGTTGTACTTTATACAGATAACTCAAGTGATTATGCCAAAGGTATCGCAAAAGCTTTCCGTAATGCCTACAAAGGTGAGATTGTTGCAGATGAAAAGTTTGTCGCTGGTGATACAGATTTTCAAGCAGCACTTACCAAGATGAAGGGAAAAGATTTTGATGCGATTATCATTCCTGGTTATTATACGGAAGCTGGTAAAATTGTCAACCAAGCGCGTGGTATGGGCATTGATAAGCCAATCGTTGGTGGTGATGGCTTTAATGGCGCAGAATTTGTCCAACAAGCGACACCAGCTAAAGCTTCAAATATCTACTATATTTCAGGCTTCTCTTCAACAGTTGATGTCTCAGCGAAAGCTAAGAAATTCCTTGAAGCTTACAAAGCGAAATACAACAATGAAGAACCTTCAACATTTGCAGCGTTAGCATACGACTCTGTTTATCTTGTTGCCAATGCTGCCAAAGGTGCGAAAACATCTGTTGACATCAAAGACAATCTTGCCAAGACAAAGAATTTTGAAGGTGTAACAGGTGATACCAGCTTTGACAAGAATCATAATACTGTTAAAACAGCC
>OGUH01000290.1_pt1 | contig 14050 bp, 12 predicted proteins | sample 1574661 | NCBI WGS metagenome assembly OGUH01 (sample SAMN03295822, study PRJEB24534) | human gut metagenome | isolation source: fecal sample 3 from infant 3 | host: Homo sapiens | place: USA: Pittsburgh, PA | collected 2014-07
TCTCTAATGGACTTTCATTGTTCTATCTGATGATAGAATTACGCCTTCTTCTTTAACAAGTAAGCAGCTCCACTTAAGGTGAACAGACCTGCAAGTAATGCAAAGAATGAATTTTGACTACCTGTTGAAGGGAGAATTTTCTTCTTCGATTTCTCTGGTGTACTTGGTGGGGTTTGTGGAATTTGTGGCTTCTCTGGTGTATGACGATTCGTGATATTCATACCATCTACCTTCGGTGTGTAACCTTTCGGTACCGCAACTTCTTCCACCGTATAAGTGATTTCCTTACCTGCTTCATATTTGGCAAGTTGTTCAAAACTATATTTCCATCCAGTTGCTTCGCTTGCTGTTGCTACTTTGCCTGTATCTTTGCCATTTGCAAGCAATCTTACTTGAATCTCTTTTGGACGAAGACCGTCTTTGTCATTGTCATCTTCCCAAGTCTTTTGACCGTTGACTGAAGTAGTAGCTGGAGTGTAGCTGTTGACAAGATTCATGCCATTTGCTTTAGAGGTATAGCCTTTTGGTACATCTACTTCCTCAACAGAATAAACAATTTCTTTTCCAGCTTTGTAACGATCCAAATCCTTAAAGCTGTATTTCCATCCAGTTGCTTCGCTTGCTGTCGCTACTTTGCCCGTATCTTTGCCATTTGCAAGCAATCTTACTTGAATCTCTTTTGGACGAAGACCATCTTGGTCATTATCATCGTCCCAAATCTTTTGACCGCTGACTGAAGTAGTAGCTGGAGTGTAGCTGTTGACAAGATTCATGCCATTTGCTTTAGAGGTATAGCCTTTTGGTACATCTACTTCCTCAACAGAATAAACAATTTCTTTTCCAGCTTTGTAACGATCCAAATCCTTAAAGCTGTATTTCCAATCAGTTGCTTCGCTCGCTGTTGCTACTTTACCTGTGTCTTTTCCATCTGCCAATAAACGAACTTTGATTTCAGTAGGACGTTTTCTGTCTTGGTTATTACTGTCATTCCAAGTCTTTTGACCTGTCAAGTTTACCTTTTCTGGAGTATGCTTATTGGTAATTGTGTATTGATTGTTTCCAGATGGTTCAACTTCTGATTTGTAAGATTCTACGGCAACTTCTTGAACCTTATAGACAATTTCTTTACCGTTTTCATACTTCGGTAATGGTTTGGATTCAAATGCCCAACCTTTTTCTTCTGAAGTTTCAACTTCATCAACGATTGTGCCGCCTTTCAGAATTTGAACCTTGACTGTTTTTGTTCGCTTGCCGTCTTGGTTGTTAGCATCTTCCCAGACTTTCTTACCAGAAATGACGATTGTTTCTGGGTCATGGGTGTTTGTGATTTCTTGACCCTTGATAGATGTTTCATATCCTGCTACGGCATCTTCCTTAACAGAATAGACAATTTCTTGACCTGTTTCGTATTTTGGAAGATTAGTAAAGGTATGTTTCCAAACATTGCCATTCGCTGGATCTGCTTCTGCGACTTTGATATCATATTTCTCAACTTCGGTAGTCACACCGCCAACTGTCTTCATCAAGTGAACCGTGATATGGTCTGGACGTTTGCCATCTTGGTTATTATTGTCATTCCAAGTCTTCGTCACTTGATAATCAATCATTTTTGGTGTGTATTTGTTGGTAATATTGAAATCATTGATTTCGCTGGTGTATTCAGAAACGACTTCTTCGGTCAGGCTATATTTAATCACCTTGCCTGCTTTGAATTTAGGAAGTTTTGTAAAGACTGTAGACCAAGTGCCGTCAGCTGCCGCTTTCACTTCTTTGGAAGCCACTTTTTCACCGTCGGCCAAGAGGTTGACCGTAATCGATTTCGGACGTTTGCCATCTTGGTTATTGGCATCATCCCAGTTCTTTGTGGCTTTAATGTCAATCGTTTCTGGAGTATATTTGTTCGTGATTGTAAAGCCAGTTGCTGCATCTCCACTGATTTCACTTGTATAACCAGCTACTGAGCTAACTTCAACTACTTTATAATCAATCGGAGTTCCGCCTTTATCTGCATCTAAATCTGTGAAGCTACCTGCCCAGCCATTTGCTTCTGACAATTCAAGTGTTTTTCCAGTATCCGTGCCATCTGCGAGGAGTTTTACTGTGATAGAAGCTGGGCGTTTGCCATCTTGGTTGTCGGCATCATTCCAGACTTTTTTCACTGGAATTTGTGTTTTAGCTGGCGTGTATTTGTTCGTGAAGACAAGGTCACTGGCTTGTTTAGAAACGGTTGCTTTTAATTCAGTAGCACTGACTTTTTCAACCTTGACTTCTACTTCGTAAACCGTTGAATCATAAGTTACTCCCGCTTCATTTCCAGAAACTTCTGAAACGGTGTACTTATGTGTACCAACTTGATTTTCGTCGTAAGTCAATGGGGTAAATGAGATATCGCCATTTGCTTCATTAGTGACTGTTTGAAGGACTGTGTCACCTTCTTTTAGAACAAAACTATACTTACCTGCTTCTAGCGCTTTATCTTTTAGAACTTTCTTCGCTCCAAGAGTAACTGATGTAGTACCTGCTGGAGTGTAGGTATTCTCGAATGCTTTTTCATCGTCGTAAGCAACAGTTGCTTTAAGGACACCTTTACCATTGTCCGCTACAGTCACTGTGGCTGTGATGGTTTTAGTATCGTACTTGATACCTGTAGCATTACCCGCTTTCTCAGCAATCTTATAAGTATAAGTGCCTGCTTCATTGAAGGTCAACTCTTTAAACTTAACTTTTCCGTCCTTGTCATTCTTCTTAGTATCTTGAACCACACCGTTTGAGTCAGTCAAAGTGAATTCAAACTCGTCACCTTGAAGCTGAATCGGTTCATTTGTGTTCTTATTGATCAACGTTTTCGTTGCAGCAACAGGAACTTTCACTTTAGTTGCTTTATAAGTATTTACGAATTTCTGAATTCCACCATTATCAATGACAGAAATGGCTCCAGGAGGAAGCAATGAGTCAGAACTTGCGAAATTCGCAAAAGGAGCCATTAAAGCAGAAATCTGGTTATAAAGAGGTGTTGCAACAAGTTTACCTTGTCCAGGATCATACACAGAAACGGTGACGTGAACACTTCTTGAATCGTGAGTCACACCGTTAATCGTTTGACCAGCATGAGCTTCAACAATAGTGAATTTGTACTGTCCTTCCTTGTCGAAAGGAATATCCTTGAAGACAACATGACCATTGACATCATTTTTAGCGCGTTGAACTTCGGTTCCTTTCTCATCTTTCAAGATGAATTCAAATTCATCTGCTTGAAGAGGAGTCGGACGATTACCAGTCAATTCTTTATCAACGAAGATATCAGTTTTAGTTGGTAATAATTTATATGTATTTGTGACAGTCGTAGCATCTGTTTGATTGGCTGTGTAGCCGCCTACGGTAGTGACTGGTTTTTCCTGAGCATCTACTTCTTTAACACTATAAGTGTACTTCTTAGCATTTGCATCTGTCGCAGGAAGATTGGTCCATTCAACAGTTCCATCTGTCTTTGGAACTTCTTTCTTCTCAGCATCAGCCACAGCTTCCTCAGTTTCACCTTCTAATGTACGATACAGTTTGAAATAGAATTTTGGACGGGCATCAGCCTTACCACCAGTCCAGACCTTATTAGCAGTTACTTTTGTTTTTGGAACCTCATAAGTGTTGGTTACTTGTGTCTTGTCTGCATTGTAAGAGACGACGTAGTTATGATCGTTAGATGCGACTTTCTCTCCTTCTTTCAAAGGGAGTTCAGTAGTATCTTGAAGCTCACGAACAGAGTAGACTAACTCTGTGGTTCCATCTACATCGTACTTAGGTAGTTGATTTTTCCACTCGTAAGTATAAACACCATTGGACTCAGTTACCTCAGGAGTATAGTTCCCTGAGACAGGTTTTGAATCTGCAACAGTTTGTCCTTTCTTGTGGACATACAAGCCGAGCTTAACTTTCTTATGATCTACGGATTTTCCGCCTACCCAAGTCTTGGTTGCTTTAAAATCAACTGTCACACGTTTATTAGAGATGTTGATCGGAACACCTTTTCCTTGTTTCATCTCAACTTCAAACTCTTGACTATTTACCTGATAGCCTGGTTTCGGAGTTTTTTCTTTAACAATATACTCACCATCACTAAGATGATTTGAAACGGCAATCCCATTCGCATCAGTCCTAACTGTATCGACTAATTGATTAGTAGCTTTATCACGAATTTCAAAAACAACATCTTTCAACTTAACATTTGCATCAGCTTCGTCGAATTTTGTGATTTTGATCTTTCCAGCAATATCAGCAGTAACAGTTGCACCTACAGATTTAACCGTCTTTACATTAAACGTTGCTTCTGTTCTGGTTCCAATACTACCTCCGTATTGTTTCCAAATAAGTTGTGGTTGGTTATCAATCAAGTACTGCGCTGAGTTACTTATCGTTGAAGTATCTGCTGGTGAGGACGTATCATACGTTAAGAAAAAGCTCTTTGTTCCCATATTTTTCGGCATGAGCAATTCAAACCCACGTTTCCCATTGACAAAGGTTAGTAAAGCTTTGTTATCTGAGTCAGCCTTGTATACATTCGGATCGGTTGTGATATCATAACTCTTACCCATTTTTTTAAGAGCAGACGAATTCGTATTCGTCGTCTCAAATTCCGCTTCATGCAGAGAGAAAGTACTTTCTATGTAGCTAGCGAAGGCTCCCTTTGAGACATCATCTGTAATCTTCACCACATGTCCGGTCATATCTTGCTTAGCGCGATTAATTTTCATTTGAAAATGTGCTCTCGCCTTCTTGTCATCGTTATAACCGTACTTTGCAATAGTTTCTCCAATCACGTCAGTCTTTTCATATTTATTCACTTTATACGTGATGGTCTGTTTTTTACCACCTGGTAAAACATAGGTAACCGTTTTCCCTTCTTTTTGGAGCGTTTCAGTTGCTTCTGCAACAAAGTCCCCACGGATATGTTGTTTCCCCTGAACTGCTTCATTGAAAGTAAAGACAAGACGATGGTTGGCACTTTCTACCTTCACAGTCCCCATCTTTGTATTTGAATTTTTATCGATGAGATCCAGACTACTATCTGTCAAACTCAAGTTATCTGGAGCCTTTACGATAAAGTAATCACCATTCTTGATTTCATTAGCTGCCACATTGGGAAATGAGAATTTACCTGAATATTTCAATTTCATCAAAGTATCGTTTGAACCATGAATTCCTTCAGTCTCACTTCCTGTAGATGCGATAGTAATCTTCAAGTCCTCGAAATGGGCTTTATTGGTAACGTCAGCAGCAGAAACCCGCTGGACGTTCCAGAAACCTATAACAGTAAAGACCGTGAATAAAGATAAAAAGAAAATTATCCACTTCTTTGTCTTCATAATAAATTTCTCCTTTTTCTAATTTTTTATAAGCTAATAGTATAAATTTCAATACTATACTACAATTACTATTATACTTCAAATCAGTTAAAAAAAACATATCTTTTAAGGAAGTTTTCTTGACAGATTGTCACCCTTTGATTTATTTTTATTATGATAAGAATAAAGTAATTAAGACTATTTCACGAAACAAAACAATAAAAGTGCTATAAAATTCATACAACGAGTAAGTCCACTGGAGATTATGAACTTTCTGAAAGGTCAAAACAATACTAACATCGTTCTTGAACTCCCATACCCCAACGCTAAGCTAGAGACTAGCAACAACCTCTTCAAAGTCATCAAGCGAAATGTTTTTAGCTTTTGAAACTTTGATAAGATAAAAAATGCATTTCCACGTTTTATCCACTGGGGTAATCTTCCACCACCTATCATTTAAATTCGGAGCTATATCTGGTAAATTGGTTTCCTTTTTTAGCCATAACAAAAAAGCCCTTAGCAGGCTTCTTTGTTGCTTTGTTCACATTTGCTTTTTCTTTTTAGGTTTAGGTAGCGGCAGTTGATCATACATAGCTAAAATCAGATCTTCTAGAAACACCTTATTATCAAGGTCTTCCACTAAAATCATTTCTTTGGCACCTTCGTATGGAAACTCAAACGAAGGTTGGTCAATCTTATCTAAGACTGCTTGCACAGGTTTAACTAAAAAGCGATTATCATAAATACCACCAATAATCTTACCACGGAAGTAAAGAATATACTCTCCCATCATAGAACGGTAAGCCACATCATCTAATCCCGATAATTGCTCCAAAACAAATTCCAAATAGTTTTTACTTGATGCCATTTCTAACCTCTTAAGCTCTGTTCGACGATAACACCCGTATAGAGTTCTTGCTTGACCTCACTTCCAATTGGTTTGAAGCCCTGCTTTTTCCAAAAATGCTGAGATTGTGGATTCCCCTTGATATAAGCCAAACGTGCTTTTCGAAAGTTTTTAGCAAAATAGGTTAGCGCTTCTGTCACAATCTGGCTGCCAATACCTTTCCCTTGATAGGTCTGATTAACCATAAATAGACCAATAAAAACTGTCTCCTCATCAGGATAGGCATAGACAAAATCCATAACAGCTACAAGGTTAGAGCTATCCCAAAAGCCAACATAAAACTTATCAGCCTTAGCTTTACCTTCAGGTAGACGAAGCATGTCCTCTTTTACACTTGCCAAATTTGGCTTTGGTGGACAATACTGAAAATATAGAGGATTGCTTTCATATAAAGATAAAATACTTGGAATATCCTTTTCAGTTAGTATTCTACAGCTGTAATACTTAGATAGTTGGTCAATCATTTTTTAATTCTTACTTTCTGTGTCCTGTGATTATGACATAGGAAGATGCATTGATAGCCATCAGTCACGTAGCAGATTCTTTTGCAAGCGTACTTCCCCAAAATTAGTCGTGTGCAACTTGTTCAGATTAGTCAAGAGATATCCCTTCATTATCTTCTGATTCCTTGACTGGCTCGCCGACGATTTCGTGGCTAGCTAAACTTGAATTCTCTTCTTTAGAAAAATGATGATGCGCCATTTCAGTAGAATGTTCATAAGCTTGGATAATCTCTGCCACCACAGGATGACGCACAACGTCCTTGGCTGATAAGTAAACGAAATCAATTTGCTTGATATTTTTCAATTTCTCTGTCGCATCAATGAGACCTGATTTACTGTTCTTCGGCAAGTCAATCTGACTAATATCCCCATTGACAATCATCTTGGAATTAAAACCAAGTCGGGTCAAAAACATCTTCATCTGCATAATGGTCGTATTTTGCGCTTCATCTAAGATGACAAAGGCATCATCCAATGTTCGTCCACGCATATAAGCTAAAGGGGCTATCTCAATGATTTCTCGCTCCATAAGGCGCGTAGTCTGTTCTTTCCCAAGAATTTGGAAGAGTGCATCGTAAACGGGTCTCAGATAAGGATCTACTTTTTCTTTTAGATCTCCTGGCAAGAAACCAAGACTTTCCCCTGCTTCAACCGCCGGGCGAGTCAAAATAATCCGCTTGACCTGACCGCGTTTGAGAGCTGTCACCGCCAAGGTCACCGCAAGAAAGGTCTTCCCTGTCCCTGCTGGTCCAATCCCAAAGACAACATCATGATTCTTAATGCTATCGACATACACTTTCTGCCCTAGGGTCTTGACACGAATGGGCTTGCCATAAGAATCTTTGATAATTTCTTCCTCATACAGAGCCACAAACTTATCAATCTCACCATTTTTAACCATGGTAATAGCCGTCACTACATCTGGCGTCCCAATCGTCATCCCGCGATTCACCAAAACTAGCAGAGCTTGAAGCACCTGGCGAGTCTCCTCACAAGCTGCTTCGCTACCGATAATCTGGACAACCTCCGTCCTTGCATGAATGGTTACCTGTAACTCCTGTTCCATTAAACGCAAGTGACGTTCATTGGAACCAAAAAGATGAAAAGCATCATCCGGATGCTGTAAGGTAATTTCTACTGAATGTTCTTGCAAACAAAGAACCTCTTTCTTCACATTATTTACTATATTATAGCAAAGTAACTCGGAAAATTCTATCACTTCTCTGAACTAATGATCCTGATATTCTTCCCAAATCGCATCAAAATCGCTAAGATTAAAGGAAAAGTCAGCATGCTCTTCTAAATAGCGGCTAACTTCATCAAAATCATCCGTATGCTTAGGAAAAGTCGGTTCATGAAAAACTAAATCGGCGAGTATTGCCTTGGGCGCTTTGCTTTTGGGATTACGCTCCGTCATCAACCAAGTGTAAAACGATTTTCTCATTCTATCTTTTCTCCTTTCTTACTTTTTAACCAATCTGGTAAATATTCAGTCAAACCTAATGCAGACAATATGATGATTTGGGGTAAAAATTGAATCAAATACCGCGTCTTTCCACCTTCAAAAATGAGCAAAAACAACAAACCTCCAAAAACTGCAAGACTGATACAATTCAATTTATCATTTGCACGATATTTCCACAAGGCAAAAACAAGTCCCAGACTCACCACAATCCAAACAACTTGCTTCACAATCTCATAATACCGATACTCACTCTTATCCACACTCAGAAAATAGGTTCTGATAAACTGCGCCACAGGATTCTGTTTTGTATAAGGATAAAGAGGGGAAATATAGGGCGTTTTCTCATATTCCACATCTCGATACAACCAGCCTAGAGTTCCCTCTGAAACAGCTAATGAATGCTTATAGTAAAGATGACTGAGAAATCCTAAAAACGAATATTCTTTTAAACGCCGCTTGATTTCTTTTTTGACATTTTCTTGCTTGAACATTCCATTATTGTACCGATCTCGCTCATCAACATCAATATATTGAAGCAAGCCCTCTTTCACGTCTTCTTGATCGTGTCCAATAAAAGTCAACCCTAAGTCGATAAAGAGCAGAGGACTTTTTGACAATCCTTTCCCTTGCATCAATGTCACTTCTGTTTGATGCGCTTTGAGATAGCTTCCACCAAGGGAAACCATACTAAATGATAAAAGAAAGGTGACAAAGATTAGGATAAATTTCTTCCATTCCTTTTTGAAAAACAGCAACATAAAACCTGCCATAATGACAATCAACACAGTTGGTCGAATCAGAAATGCAAGTCCGCTTATCAAGCCCAATCCGATTGTCTTTATGAAGAGTACCCTTTTATCCTGCCATTGAAGCCCAAATAAATCAAAAAGTAAGAATATTTGTAAAGCGATGAGCGGAAGAGGCCATATATCCGTGTACATCGAATAAAAATAAGGTGAAAAACCAACTAGTAAGACATACAAACTAAATGTCACATCAGCAGCGGGCTTGCTCACATATTTTTTCATTCCCTTATACAAAATGAGAGCCGTTATATCGGCATAAAATATATTTAACCCTTGCAAAATCCATAAAGCTGAACTTCCAAAGATATTATAAAAAAAGCGCTCATACAAAAAGAGAAACAGATTATTCGGATTGCGTGTCAAATAACTGGAAATAGAAGATTCTTTTAAGTACTTAAAAGCGCCGTTAAAAACAACTGCTGCATCTCGCCGAATCAACAACTGAGCAGATAAAAGCATGGCTAGCTGAAATACAATCACCGCTATCATAATAGCAACTTTGTGCTTCATCAGGTAGTGGTAGCATTTTTTAACATTTTCTAGATAACGATAAGCCAGAAACGCTAGTATCGCCACTCCAATCAAAGCCAGACTAGAAATTGTCCCTAGATGACTAATCGCAGTAAAAAACCAATGCAAGCCAATCAGTAACATGATTTTTTGCAAGATTCCAAAGAAAAAAGAGTACATTTTTAGCATAGGGATATTATAACAAAATCTACAGTGTTTCGCTATTTAAAAAAACAACAATCGTCAGATTGCTGCTTAACGTCTAATTACTTGCTACGTCCGTTTTCTTCATTAAATTTATCTGGATGTGCCCAAACTTCTGCCTGAGGATACTTCCTACTTAGTTCTATTAGATTCATCTTTCTTATCCCTGCCAATTTTCTTGATCATGCTTAAATTTCTCAAGTAGGGCCAATCCTTCTGCTGAAACATAGCCTTCTTGTTCCGCCAGATTAATCAATTCAGTATAGTTAGATAAGGTCACTAGTTTCACACCTGCATCTGAAAAATTCTTTTCTGCTCGAGGCAATTCGTAAGTGAAAATAGCCACTACTCCAATGACGTCTGCACCTTCTCGCTTCGCTGCTGCAACGGCATCCAAAACGGAACCACCAGTTGAAATTAAATCCTCAACCACGACCATTTTTTGACCTGATTTTACCCGACCTTCAATCTGATTTCCAGCACCGTGGTCTTTTGGTTTGCTACGAATATAGGCAAAGGGCAGATTCATCTTGTCTGCAATAATAGCACCGTGAGGAATACCTGCTGTCGCTGTTCCAGCAATGACTTCTACTTCTGGAAATTCAGCCTTGATTTTCTCTACAAAACCATTTTCAATCAAGGTTCACGTTTCCGGATAGGCTAAGGTCACACGATTGTCTGTGTAGATTGGAGACTTAATACCGCTCGCCCAAGTGAAAGGCTCTTCCGGTTTCAAGTAAACAGCCTCAATTTTCAGTAAGTCACGGGCAATATCTTTTGCTAAAGTCATGATTTCTCCTTTACAATAATTCAATAGTGGAAGCAAAAAATTGTTCCAAAAAATATGTCTTTTCTTTAATATCTTCTATGGTAATATTCTCATTTGTAGAGGTCAGCACCCACTTATCCTCCACATCATCTTGTCGGTGAATAACAGCAATCAATTCTCCTTCAAAAGATTCCAAAGGTTCTCGTATTTTTTCCGAAATGATATAAACATCTTGTTCTTCGCCGTCTCCAGCAAATAAATCCGGAATATAACCATAGTTGATAGGATAACGATTTCCAAAACTATCTTGATAACCGATGGGTCTATCAATGATTGCTCGATAAATTTTTCTAACCATTCACCCATTCCGCCTTTATAGCTCGGTAAGCAGCTACTGGATCAGTTGCTCGTGTGATGGGACGCCCAACCACAATGTAATCACTACCAATTTGATGAGCTTCTTGCGGCGTCATAACCCGTTTTTGATCCCCGATTTCAGAACCAGCTGGGCGAATACCTGGAGTGACGCACAGAAAATCTTCTGATGTTGCGGCTTTAATCAGCTTAACCTCCTGAGCCGAACAAACAACTCCGTCCAGTCCAGCTTCCTTAGCTTTGCAGGCATAGTTGACAACAGATTCTGAAACAGTTGTTTGGATATTTTGGCAATCCCGCATATCTTCCTCACTGGTAGAAGTCAGCTGGGTCACTGCTACGAGCTTTGCCTGATCACCTAAAACCTTCTTGGCTTCTCGCATCATTTCCACGCCACCTGCCGCATGAACCGTCACCATATCAATCCCAAAGGTTCTCAAAACTGACATAGCTGAACGAACTGTATTTGGAATGTCGTGCAATTTCAAATCTAGGAAAATGCTGTGTCCCAAACCTTTCAGATAATGCACAATTTCCGGACCAATGGCATAGAAAAATTCCATACCGATTTTGACATAGAGCTTTTCGTCTTCTGGAAAATGCTCCAAAAACTCCTTGACATCATCAAATGACGGAAAATCAAGGGCAATAATAGGACGTTCTTCACGCATGGGGGATAATCTCCTTATTTTTACTGGTAATAATCATAAAGAAAAACCTTGCCTGAGAGCAAGGTTACACGAAAATCAGCATTTTATTGCCATTTTAAACCGTATGTACCTTGGAGCCTCTCTGGACTTCTTTAAAGGTTTTATTTCAATTATTTTATAATTTACTTTATCTCTTGTCAAGTAAAATATCAATTAAGCAAGCAAATTTTCCTTGACTTCTGCTCGCAGACTTTCCAAACTTTCAATGCCATACTTATCCATAACTTTAGGTAGGTTCTCAATGATATTAGGACAAGCATGAGGGTCTGTGAAATTTGCCGTACCAACACCAATAGCTGATGCTCCCGCAATAAACATTTCAATGGCTGCTTCTGCTGAATCTACTCCACCCATACCAATGATTGGCAAACTGCTGGATTGGGCTACCTGACGAATTAACTTCAAGGCAACGGGAAAAACAGCAGGACCTGACATACCGCCCGTTCCATTTGCGAGAATTGATTTTCTACTTTTCAAATCAAATCGCATACCAACTAAGGTGTTAATCATGGTAAATCCTGTTGCTCCTGCAGCTTCTACAGCTTTAGAAATTTCGGTAATGTCTGCTACACTTGGCGTTAATTTGACATATACCGGCACACTAGAAGCTTCAACTGCTGCTTTCGTGGCATTGTAAGCCAAATCTGGCACCTGCCCAATCAATAATCCTCCATTGCCATGATCCACATTAGGACAGGAAATATTGAGTTCAATTGCTTTAACGTTTGGTGCTTGAGAAATTTTTCCTGCGACAAAAGCATATTCTTCATTGGAAAATCCAGCAACATTAGCAATAATTGGCAGATTAGGATAATGTTGATTCAGCCAAGGAAGCTTTTCTGCTAACACCACATCTACACCAGGATTTTGCAAACCAATAGCATTGAGCATACCAGCTGGTGTTTCCGCCACACGCGGTGTCGGATTGCCAAAACGAGGATTCTGCGTGCTTGCTTTAATCATGATTGAGCCAAGCACATCCAGATCATAATATTTGGCATATTCCTGACCAAAACCAAAACAACCCGAAGCTGGAATAATTGGATTTTTCAGTTCCAATCCCGGAAGAGAAACTGCTAAACGATTTTTCGACATGTTCACCTCCTACACCAAAACTGTACCAGTCTCAAAAACGGGACCGTCTTCACAGACACGCTTATTGACTGATTGATCCTCACCAATCACATGAAGTACGCAAGCATAGCAAGCCCCCATTCCACAAGCCATTCGTGACTCCATAGAAATGTAAGCTCGCGGATGACTACGAAATGTTTCATCAACATATTTGAGCATGCCGGGAGCTCCGCAAGCATAAACCGCTGTAAAACTTTCTGGCAATTCATTCACAACAGAAGAAACGTAGCCTTTGCGACCATAAGAACCGTCATCTGTTGTTACGATGACACGACCGTATTTTTTCATCTCTTCTTCCAAAATAACGGTGGCTTTTGTTGCAAATCCAAGAACTGAAGTGACCTTGACCCCTTTGATATGTAATTCTTTTGCTACTTGCAGCAAGGGCGGAACACCAATACCGCCTCCTATGATTAAGGCTGTATCTTCAATGTCCAAACCAGATAAATCAAACCCATTTCCTTGAGGACCCATGACATCCAACTGAAAACCCTTCTGCAATTTAGAAAAAATTTCTGTGCCTGCCCCTTCTATCCTGTAAATAATCCGACAAATTTTTCTCTCTTTATCAATCTCTGAAATTGAAATAGGTCGCCGTAGAAGCTTTGTATCATCTGGGACTCGAATATGTAGAAACTGCCCAGCCTTCATCTGGCTAACCATTTCCCCTTGTAAATCCATAGCAAAAATTCGCGGAGCAATTTCCTCTTGATGCACAATGTTCATCTTCTCCAACATGATTTTTCCAAATCTTTTCTTACACGAACTACTTACCATTTCTACCTCATTTCTTTACCAAAAAAGACCTCGCATACACACGCAAGGTCTCACGAAAATAGAGAGCAGACTTGTTCCCACTCTTCCTTCACCTGAAACCTTGGAAGCCTCGCTGGACTTTCTTAAAGGTTAAATTTAACATATTTTACAACTTAACAAGTGTTTTGTCAATGCTAATGTGATAAAATAGGCTTATGAGAATTCAGCAATTACATTATATTATCAAAATCGTCGAAACGGGCAGTATGAACGAAGCTGCCAAACAATTATTCATCACCCAGCCAAGTCTGTCTAATGCTGTGCGTGATTTGGAAAATGAAATGGCTATTGAGATTTTCATCCGCAATCCCAAGGGCATTACCTTGACTAAGGACGGCATGGAATTTCTTTCCTATGCTCGTCAGGTAGTAGAGCAAACCCAGCTGCTGGAAGAACGTTATAAAAATCCCGTTGCTAACCGAGAACTTTTCAGCGTTTCCTCACAACACTACGCCTTTGTGGTCAATGCTTTCGTATCTCTGCTCAAAAAGAGTGACATGGAAAAGTACGAGCTC
>OGUH01000328.1_pt1 | contig 12258 bp, 10 predicted proteins | sample 1574661 | NCBI WGS metagenome assembly OGUH01 (sample SAMN03295822, study PRJEB24534) | human gut metagenome | isolation source: fecal sample 3 from infant 3 | host: Homo sapiens | place: USA: Pittsburgh, PA | collected 2014-07
ACCATATTGATTATGATGTGTTTGCTACTAGTTATTATAGTTTTTGGCATGGTAATTTAGATAATCTGACTTCAGTTTTAAAGACAGTGACCGAAAAGTATGGGAAAAAGACACTTGTAGCAGAGACTTCTTATGCCTATACATTAGAAGATGGAGATGGTCAACAAAATGTTATCCGAACACAAAATCAAATGCTGGTGGGTGGCTATCCTGCCTCTATTCAAGGGCAATCGCATGCCTTACGAGATGTCATTGATGCAGCCAATAAAGCAAGTGCATTAGGCATCTTTTATTGGGAGCCAGCTTGGATACCGGTTAGTTCCAAAGGAAAAGAAGTAAATACACCTATTTGGGAAAAATACGGTTCGGGCTGGGCTTCTAGTGCCGTCATTGGGTATGATCCAAATGTTAATCAGGAAAATTACGGTGGCTCTGAATGGGATAATCAAGCATTGTTTGATTTTACAGGAAAAGCTTTGCCGTCACTTGCGACATTTAAATATGTTTATACTGGGTTGAATACAAATCTAGAATATGATAAGAATGAAGAAACAGAGCTGCAAGAGAGTTTGTTATCCAATTCTAGCTTTGAGGAAGAAGATCTTTCAGATTATACTTTTAACGATTTTATCAAGCGTAGACAAGACACGCCTAAAACAGGCAAGTATGCCATGAATTTCTACAATGGCACAAGCGATTATACAACTGGCGTTGAAAGAAAGATAACACTTCCAGCAGGAACTTATCAATTTTCTGCTCAAATTCAAGGTGGTGATACGAATGGCTCTGAAGATATTTATGCTTTTGCTCGTGCTGAGGCAGTAAATGTTCAAAGTGAAAAAATCAAACTAGCTAGTTGGTCAAATTGGCAGACAGCTAAATTGAGCTTTACATTAACAAAAGAGACAGAGGTGACACTGGGAGTATTTGTGAAAGCAAATAAAGGTTCATGGGGAACAATTGACGATTTGCTTTTAACCAAAGAAGGAGTAGATAAGACAAAGTTGGGAACCACTCTTTCTTCGGCAAAAGAAAAATTAGCGGAAACTATGCATTATACAAAGGATTCACTTGCGAACTTAAAAGAACAAGTAGAAGAAGCACAAGTTATTTTACAAAAAGATGATGCGACACAAGCAGAGATTGATGCAGAATGTGAAGCATTACAGACTGCCATTCGAGCCCTTGTACCACTAGAAAATCAATCTTCATCTAATGTTCAGCATGAAGATAGCAAAAAAACAAATGAAAATTCTAATAGCAAAGAACAAAAAGGAGAAAACTCCCATGCTGGGTTGACAGATTCTGATTCGTCTAATAAAAATGGGAAGTTTTCTCAAACGAATAGGAACAAGGAAACTTTGCCTACTACAAGTGACAAAAAATTAACTAAAACCAAAGAATTATTACCAAGTACAGGGACTAGCATGTCATATTTAGCTGGTATCGGTGTTGTTTTTCTGAGTGTCTTTATTGCTGTCATTTCTAAGAAAAATAACCAATAAATCATTGAAAAAAGTAGAAAGACCTCCCGCTTTCTACTTTTTCTTATCTGCAATATATTCTAATTTTTGTTGTCGTGTTTTTCTTTTAAAGAGGGCTTCGGCTGACATGGCAGAAGGTTTGTCGGGAAATTCTTCTTGATACAAAAGAGTAACGGGTAATCGTGTACGCGTGTATTTGGCGCCTTTTCCAGTATTATGCGTATAAAGTCGTTTTTTGACATCGGTCGTGTACCCTGTGTAGAGAGAGCCATCGGCGCATTCCAGAACGTACATGTAGGCTTTAGTTTCCATAGTAAATCTCATGAATTTCTGGAGTGTAGCTGCCATCTTCATTATGAATGAAAAGCGGTGGCAGGATTTTTAGCCCGTCACGAGAACCATCTTTAATAGCTTCAATGAGGAGCATATTGGCTTTTCGATTTGCCTTTGGGTAAACAAATTGAATGCGTTTTGGTGCTAAATTGTGAGCAGTCATAGTGTCAACAATATCAAGGAATCGTTCAGGACGATGCACCATTGCTAAACGTCCGTTGGACTTTAAAACTCGTTGGGAGATTCGACAGATTTCTTCCAGATTGGTCGCAATTTCATGTCGTGCAAGCAGATAGTGTCGGCTTGCGTTGAGATTAGAATGTTCATCTACTTTAAAATAAGGCGGATTGCATAAAATCATGTCCACTTTACTACCGTCAATATAGTGGGTGAGATATTTCAAATCATCCTGAATGACCTGCATTTGGTGGGTTAGACCATTTAGCTCAATAGAGCGCTCTGCCATATCTGCCAGTCTCTCTTGAATTTCAACCGCTATGATTTGAGCCTTGGTTCGGGTGCTTGCAAAAAGTCCAACAGCACCATTTCCAGCACAAAGATCCACGATAAGACCGCGCTTAGGTAAGTTTGGGAAACGGGAGAGGAGTACACTATCTACTGAGTAGCTAAAGACCTCTCGATTTTGAATAATTTTGACGTCAGTAGAAAAGAGCTGATTGACTCGCTCACCGTCTTTTAAAAGAATTTCTGCCATATACCCTTATTATATCATGATGTAGAGGAAAAGAAGTAACAAAAATAAGCAGTAAGACAAAAATGTACGGTTTTTCTTACTGCCTGTAGGTATTATTCTTAAGATTTATAAACTTTGCTCCCGTTTGTTCTGTATGTGTGTCACGACAATAAAAGTAATTGTAAAGAGAATCATCAGAATAATGTAGATAGGGAAGCTATTGCTGGTTAGAGTAGCGATTTCAATGTATTTTTGTAGAAGAATGGCTGTTCCAAAGAAGCCTACGAGGGACCAGAGGATCAGCAGAATCCGCCAGAGATTAAGTGGCAGGCAGGCACGAACAACAGATAGAAAGCCGATAGAGCCTAATAAATAATAAAGTAAAGTTGAGATTTCCACTTGTGACCAGCCATGCAGTCCACCAAAAATATTGACAAATAAAACGCTAAAGACGACCATTAGCCCGCTAGGTAGTGCCTTGAAAATTGCTTTTTTAAGGAAATCTTGTTCAACAGGTTTGATATTTCGCTCAAAGGTGAGGACAAAGGGCGGCAAACCTTCAACAAATTGGTCAATCAAGGTGATTTGAATGGGGATAAATGGAAAGACTAAGAGCCATTCTGCTCGTCCCAACAGAATACTAGAAATACAAATGATTGTCAAAATGAACGAATAGGTTGTTTTAATGAGGAAAATCGGTGCAATGCGGGCGATGTTATTAACGACGCGGCGTCCTTCAAAGAGAATTTCAGGAACATCGTTAAAGTCAGAATTGAGCAAAACGAGATTGGCAACTTGTCGTGTTGCAGGATCCCCTTCAGCCATAGCAATGGAGCAGTCTGCTTCACGCAAGGCCAGAATATCATTGACCCCGTCACCGGTCATAGCTGTGGTATGCCCTGCTTTTTTCAGGGTTTGAATGATAAGTTTCTTTTGATGAGGAGAAACGCGGCCAAAGATAGCAGTCGTTTCTATCAGCTCAGTCAACTCTTGATCTGTTACTTTTGAGCAATCAACATAACTTTGGTAGTTTGCAAAACCTGCCTTTGCAGCAATATTTGATACAGTAATCGGATTGTCACCTGATATGATTTTTAAGCCAACTTCTTGTGAGCGTAAATATTCCAAGGTATCAGCTGCCCCGTCACGAATCGGATCTGTAATTTCTAAAATAGCAATAGGTTGAACATTATTAGGTAAGTGAATGTGTTTATGGTCAATGCGTTCAGGACTAATGGCTAAAGCGAGTACGCGCGAACCTCGCTGTTGGGCTGCTTGGGCAATCTCAATCTCTTTGTTAAAGAGCATTTCAGGCGCACCGAGAAAGACAGTACCTAAGTCCGACATTTCCATAGCTCCCCATTTACGGTCACTAGAAAATGGAATAGCGTTACTCGTTTGGTAATTAGAAGAACTTGTAAATTGTTTGCGGATTGCTTGGGCGGTCGGATTGTTGTCATCGCTTGCAGCGATATAAGCGCTAAGAATTTCAGAGATTGCTTGTTCTGATAAATCTTCTGTGAGCGGGCTGACTGTTTCGACGTGCATTTTTCCTTGTGTAATGGTGCCTGTCTTATCAAGACAGAGCATATCAACACGAGCCAACGTTTCAACGGAGTACATTTCCTGTACGAGGACTTTTCGCAAGCCCAGCTTGATGACTGCTGTTAAAAGCGAGGTAATTGTTAAAAGTGCAATTCCTTTTGGCAACATTCCCAGAAGAGCTGTCGAAGTATTGACAACCGAATCTTTGACAGGCAAGTGTTTTACCAAAAGTGCTTCTAGAAAGAGTGCAATTCCAAAAGGAATAATGATTTTCCCTGTGAAACCTGCAATTCTGTCCATGGATTTCATGATGCGAGAATTGATTGGTTTAACGGTTTTAGCCTCTAGCATGAGCTTAGAGGCATAATTGTCAGCTCCGACATGAGTAATTTCAGCTATTACATGACCACTGACAAGAAAACTTCCTGAGAGCAGTTGATCCCCAATCTCCTTTTGGACGAGGTCACTTTCTCCTGTCAGCATAGCTTCGTTTACTTCTGCAAAACCGTCTAAAACAGTTGCATCGCTTGGAATTTGCTCACCTGCGTTCAAACGAATCACATCACCTAGAACCAATTCTTCTGGATTAATAGATGTGGTTTGCCCATTACGGATAACACTAATCTTTTCTTTATTTAAGAGACTGAGCTTATCAACCATGTGCTTGGCGCGCAATTCGGTGACAATTCCAGAAAAAGCATTAAAGCAGATAACAGCGAAGAAAACTAAGTTGCTCCATGCTTGAACAGAAACGAGAGCGACAGCGATTGCAAAATTTAACGCATTAAATAGCGTAAAAACATTACGCTTGATGATTTGCCAAGTGCTGATACTTGTATTGACTGTAAAATCATTGGTGAGTCCTTGTGAAATTTTTTCTTGGACTTGCTGGTGGGTTAATCCCGTAAATTCTTTCATGTTCATGAGGATAATCATACCATTTTTTTAGTAAAATTTCTAATAGAATCCATTCAGCTGTAACAGTTTTAAAGCAAAAAAAGTTTGCGAGTGGGCATTGGATAAGGTATAATGAAAAGGATAAGAAGGGAGAGCCTATGTTTTATAGATATTTAAGAAGATTGGTGATGTTGATTTTATGGGCTTTAAATGGTAATGCTCACTACCACCATTTAGAGAACATTCCAGACCAAGAGGAAAATTATATTTTAGTGGCTCCACACCGTACTTGGTGGGATCCTGTTTACATGGCTTTTGCAACAAGGCCCAAGCAATTTATCTTTATGGCAAAGAAAGAACTGTTCACAAATCGCGTTTTCGGCTGGTGGATTCGCATGTGTGGCGCATTTCCAATTGACCGTGAAAATCCAGGAGCATCTGCTATTAAATACCCTGTCAAGATGTTGAAATCAAGCAATCGGTCTTTGATTATGTTTCCAAGTGGAAGCCGACATTCGACAGATGTGAAAGGTGGCGTTGCACTGATTGCTAAAATGGCAAAGGTGCGCATTCTTCCAGTTGTTTATGTAGGACCGATGAGTCTGAAAGGTTTAGCAAAAGGCGAACGTGTAGACATGGATTTTGGACAACCTATTGATATTTTAGATATCAAAAAAATGAATGATGAAGGCGTGGAAGAAGTCGCACATCGTATTCAGACAGAATTTAATCGCTTAGATGCCGAAGTAACTGCACTTCAAGTGAAAAAAAATCCAAATATATTATTGCTACTCCCCCGTTTGATCGCTCTGTTACTGTCAATTGTTGTTGGCTTACTAACATTTGCTTTCAGTTTCATCGCAAGTTTCGTTTGGGATCCTGACAAACATAGGAAATAAAAATCTTGTAAAAGAAGCATGTCTCACCTTTTCTAGAAGGAGCATCTATGAAAATAGCAATTTTGCTGTATCCAGCATGTTCATTGCAGGAAATCACAACTTTGACATCAACACTTTGTCTTTCTTTTGGACAATCTTTGGATTATCTTGCTTCAGAAAAGAAAGTCTATACGAGTGAAGAAGGATTGCAAGTTATTCCAGATTTTACTTTTGCAGAAGTACAAAATGTAAAGTATGATTGTATCATATTGCCAGGCACACTAGAGCCATTTGTTAGCCTTTATGATTCCAGACTAATCTCTTTTTTGGAGAGGGTAGACACAAAGCGGACGATAGTAGCGGCTATTTCCTCATCTCCTATGTTTTTAGGAAAAGCTGGTTTGTTGAGAAGCCGGTATTACACAGGTGGTCTGTATATGGAGTTGGTAGAGTATTTTTCTTTTTTGGAAAAAGAAAATTTTCTCCATCAGCCTGTTGTAAAAGATAAGAATGTTATTACAGCCATTGGATTTGCTTATGTAGAATTTTCTCAGACCGTTTTGGATGCTTTAGGATTAGAAGTGCCGAGCGATTTCTTTTTGAGAAAAAATTCTTACACTCCCGAAGAGTTAACGTATCATTTAGAGACAACTGATTATCAAGAAATACTGCAAGAAATTTTACGATATGAACAAAAATTCCAGAAATGATTTTCTGGTTTTTTTACTATGAATTTTGAGATAAAAAGAACCTAAACACACAAAACATACATGAAAGCGCTTGCTAAAATAGACTTAAAATAGTATACTAAATTTAAGGTATACGGTTTAAAAAAGGTGATAAGAGTGATGCTCACTCTTAAAAGTTGATGTATTCAACATGCAATCATAAAAGGAGAAATATATGAAAAAATTGATTTTTCGCTTAACAATTCTGTTATCTGCTCTTATGCTCTTTCCTTTTCAAGCAGTAGAAGCCTGTACAGGTTTCATTGTCGGGAAGAACTTGACGGCAGACGGCTCGACTTTGTATGGTCGTACAGAGGATTTGGAGCCTAATCATAACAAAGTCTTTAAGGTTCATCCAGCCAAAGAGAACAAGGCAGGAGAAAAGCTGATTGATGAAGCCAATGGCTTTGAATGGCAATTACCCGCACATAGCTATAAATATACTTCTGTTTCGGATGTTACACCAAAAGAAGGTATTTTTGATGAAGTAGGCTTCAATGAGCATGGAGTTTCCATTTCTGCTACAGTGTCAGCTAAGGCGAATAAAGCTATCCAGAAAGTTGATCCTTATGTGGAAAAAGGTCTGGCAGAATCTATCATGACAACGGTTGTTTTGCCGCATGTAAAAACGGCTCGTGAAGGTGTGGAGCTCATCGCAGAAATTGTCAGAAAGCAAGGAGCTGCTGAAGGAAACATTGTGACAATTGCAGATAAGACAGGTGTCTGGTACATGGAAATCTTGTCTGGTCATCAATATGTTGCCATTAAATATCCAGACGACAAATACAGTATTTTCCCTAATACCTTCTTCTTAGGAAGTGTTGATTTTAATGATAAGGAAAATGTTATTGCCTCAGAAAATGTGGAAAAAGTAGCGCGTGATGCTAATTCTTATAAGGAAATCGATGGTAAATTCCATATTTCCCAATCTTACAATCCGCCAATGGCAGAAGCTGATCGTTCACGGGCTTGGGCTGGTATTAAGGCTTTGAACCCAGACGCACCAGTCAATTATGATGATAAATATTTTGATTTGTTGCAATCTAGCAATAAAAAAATCAGCGTTGCAGATGTGATGCGGATGCAGCGGAACCGTTTTGAAGGAACGCCATTTAAGCCCCTTGATCAAATGGAATTGGACGGGAAAGGCATTCCTCAACGTGGAAAAGTAGATCCAGTCTACAAATATCCTCTTGGCAATCCAAATGTAATGGAAGCCCATATCTTCCAATTGAAAGATAATATCCCTGCCAGCATGGGTGGTGGCACAATGTGGCTTTCTGTTGGTAGTCCTCGATTTGCACCATACTTGCCATACTATGGAAATATCAACAATACTTATGCTGCTTATCAAGTTGATACAACGAAGTACGACAAAAATTCTTGGTACTGGGTTGCGTCACACATTTACGATATGGCAGCCAAACATCAAAAATTATTTGGCAATAGCATTCAAGAAAAATGGAAAGCTTTGGAAGCACGATTGATTGAAGAACAAGCCAAATTAGATGAACAATACGCAGCTGCAGGTGGAGCTTCGTCAGAAGAAGTGACTGCGTCTAGTATGGCGCGTGCAGAGGAAGTCTTTAAAGAAATGAAAGCTCTAGAAGCTGAAATGGAAGAAAAGATTAAAAATGAGCAAACGCCACCAAGCTCTAGCTCAGAACCATCTTCAAGTACAAGTGAGTCATCTTCAACTTCGTCTACATCTCAATCTTCGTCAAATACAAACGAAACTTCTACATCTAGTTCATCAGATACTGAAAAACCTAAACCAAGCGAAACTTCTGATACCTTAGTGGATACAGCCACAGGGGTTCGCTTGCAAAATGCAGATTTGGTGAAAGCTAATCTCAAATTAGCAGTTAAAAAGACGATTGAAGAAAACGCAGATAGCTATGACATTACCTTGACCAATCCAAAAGGCGAAGCAGTGTCACAAGTCAGTTCAACAGTAGTGACAGTACCAGTGAAGCAAGGTGCTACGGTGGATTCTGTTTATGCTATGAAAGACGGCAAGCAAGCGGAAAAATTTGATTTTGTTCTCAACAAAGATCAAACGATTAGCTTTAAAACAACACACTTCTCTACTTACAAAGTAAATTACAAAGTTGTCAAAGAAACGCCAAAACAAAATAAACGTGGCTTCCTTCCGTCAACTGGTGAAAAAGTAACCTTCCTTGGTTTAGTAGGAATTGTCATTTTAGGAGTTGTCATCTTCATCTTAGCAAAACGTTCAAAAAAGAATAGTGACTAGTTGAAGCAAGAAAATCAACATCATGTTGAAGAATTCCCTCAAAGTTGGATACAAAACTAACTTTGGGGGATTTTTATATGAATTGAATAAATTTCTACATTAAATTGACAATGATAATATTATTTTTGACAATAATAGTTGACAAAGTGACACGAATGAGTTACAATAGAGATGAAAGGAGAGGAGCATATGAAGCTGGAAAATCGATTAAAAGAACTTCGAGCGCGAGATAGGTTGAATCAAACAGAGTTGGCTAAAAAAGCAGGAGTTTCTCGACAAACCGTCAGTTTGATTGAGCGGGGAGAGTATGCTCCGTCTGTCATCATTGCCTTGAAGATTGCACATATTTTTGGAGAAAACGTAGAAAATGTATTTTATCTAAAGGAGAATAGCGATGAAAAAATGGATGAAAATTAGTGGTTTACTAGTAGTGAGTGTTTTGCTAGGAATTTTTGTAGCAAGTAGTTGGCTCGGAAATTTCCATTTTCCAATCTTTTTAAATAGCATACTTTGGGGTTGGATTATTCGTGTGCTCAATCTGCTTTTATTCTGCATGACGATTTATTTACTACAGTCTAGTCGAACAATTCAAAAGCAGTCAACAAATGGAGATGAATTAAATGAACAACTTTATCAGAAGATGTTCAAAAATCTGGAATATGGTACTATTTTATTAGACGTTGTGACAATCTTGACGATTTTTGATATACTAACATCATTTAATGTATTCATTACTAAAAATAGTGTTTTGATTACAGGCAGTTTATTTCCTTATGTAGCACTTACTTTTATTCTATATGGACAATATTGTCTCCAAAAGACAATTGAGCAGGTTCGGCATTTTAAATTGCCAATCGTTACATTTCCTGAAGATGTTTTAGCCTTGATGAAGACCTATGATGAAGCAGAAAGAGAAGCACATTATGAGCAGAGCTTTAAGATTCTTTTTCAGTTAAATCAGTTCATTTTGCCAGCGTTTTACATCCTCCTGTTCACTATTTCGCTTCTGTTACGTGAAGTTCAATACCTTCCTATTGCAATCGTGGTCTTTATCCACCTTTACATCAATGTAGTAAATATTTCTATGATAAAGAAATACTTTAAATAAGGCTGGTCAAAAAGTATCTCTGCCTCTATCTCATTTAGTGATAAGTGAATGACATGGTAGGTGATTGAGAGTGGGACTACGAACTTAAATTTTTCAAGATAAGTTCTGTCCCAATCTTATGAAATATAACTAGTTATACGAGGAGAATTTTAATGAAAAAAATAGCCCATATTGGACTTGGAATTGTAAAATTATTGGGACTAATTGTGTTAGTCATGGCTATCAATGGCATTCCTATGTTGTTTCTAGCTAGAGGGCAAGATTTGCCCGTGTATATAGAAATTTTACTGGTTTTAGCCTACCTTGTGCTCGTGTTTTTTGCTATCCGCACTTTATGGAGGAGATACCAGACACATGTCTCAGAGGATATCAAAGTCCTGTCATTTTCTTGGGGAGATTTTGGGAAAGCATTGTTGTTCTTTTTAGCGGCAAGAGTAGTAGCGGTTTTAGGAACTTATCTAAACATCTTTTTAACAGGGCAAAGTACGACCAGTAACGATAGTGCTTTACAAAATCTAGGAAAAATTATGTCTGTTAATCATATCTTTTTTGCTCTGTTATATGTAGTAACTGTTGCAATAATAGCTCCGGTGATTGAAGAATTAGTATTCCGTGGTTTTGCGACAATCTTTTTCTTTGAGAAAGATCAAAAAATATCAGCAGCCATCATAACATCTATCATTTTTGCACTTCCTCATATCTCAAAATGGACAGAGTTTCCACTTTATTTTGCCATGGGATTAGTCCTTTATGCTGCCTTTGCACGTCGAGGAAATCTGAAAGATTCAATAGCTGTGCATATTTTAAACAACACACCAGCAGCTCTCGTTATGCTGTTTGCGATGTTTCGATAGCGATGTAAAAATAGTACAATCATTTACAATAATATAATAAAAACACGAACGATTTTAGTTTCAGCTACTTGCTAGTCTTGCTTCATTCGTGTTTTTGTGTTATCAGATGTTATTTTATAACCCGTAATTGTAATCATCATCTTGCATGGCTTCAACTTCACCAAGAAGATAACCGTTTCCGACTTGAGAAAAGAAGTCGTGGTTAGAAGTTCCGGTTGAAATACCATTCATGACAATCGGATTGACGTCATCAGCTGTGTCAGGGAAAAGTGGGTCTTGACCAAGATTCATGAGAGCTTTATTAGCATTATAACGAAGGAAAGTTTTGACTTCTTCTGTCCAGCCGACACCGTCATATAAGGTTTCTGTGTAGCCTTCCTCATTTTCATAGAGGGTGTAGAGCAGGTCGTACATCCACTCTCGGAATGTTTCTTGCTCTTCTTCTGGTAATTCGTTAAAGCCTAATTGGAATTTATAGCCAATATACGTTCCGTGGACAGATTCATCGCGGATAATCAATTTGATGATTTCAGCTACATTGGCTAATTTGTTATTTCCAAGATAGTAGAGCGGAGTAAAGAAACCAGAGTAGAAGAGGAAGGTTTCTAGAAAGACACTGGCAACCTTCTTCTCAAGAGCATTTCCATTGAGGTAAATCTCGTTGATAATTTCTGCTTTCTTTTGCAAATAAGGATTTGTATTGGTCCATTCAAAAATTTCGTCAATTTCTGATTTCGTGTTAAGGGTTGAGAAAATAGATGAATACGACTTAGCGTGAACAGACTCCATGAATTGGATGTTATTTAACACAGCCTCTTCATGAGGTGTGCGAATATCTCCTCGGATAGCTTCGACACCTGATTGGGATTGCATCGTATCCAATAATGTTAATCCGCCGAAGACCTTACCAACAAGGTCTTTTTCTTCAGGTGATAATTTTCTCCAGTCGTCCAAATCGTTGGAGAGGGGGACTCGTGTATCGAGCCAGAACTGCTCGGTCAGTTTTTCCCAAGTAGATTTGTCAATGACATCTTCAATGGCATTCCAGTTTATGGCTTTATAATAGGTTTTCATGTTGATTACTTTCTTTTATTCCAGTTGATTCTTATTGTTTACAGATAGTTTAAATTTGTTCTGAAAGGCTTTTAGAAATTTTAATTCTCGTTAAATCACGCAGCTCTCACACTGGTTGGCTCCAACTTCGCCGCCGTCATCTGTAAAGGTACGGACATAATAGATTGATTTGATGCCCTTGTTAAAGGCATAGTTGCGCAGGATAGACAGGTCGCGTGTCGTTTGTTTGCATTCGGTTTTCCATTCGTAGAGTCCTTGTGGAATGTCGCTGCGCATAAAGAGGGTCAGAGATAGTCCTTGATCTACATGCTCAGTCGCTGCTGCATAGACATCAATGACCTTGCGCATATCCATGTCGTAAGCGCTAGTATAGTAAGGAATAGTCTCAGTTGACAGTCCTGCTGCT
>OGUH01000340.1_pt1 | contig 11907 bp, 10 predicted proteins | sample 1574661 | NCBI WGS metagenome assembly OGUH01 (sample SAMN03295822, study PRJEB24534) | human gut metagenome | isolation source: fecal sample 3 from infant 3 | host: Homo sapiens | place: USA: Pittsburgh, PA | collected 2014-07
TAAATATACTTAGGAGAAGGGAGATAAAATGGAGAAAGATAAATCTATTATTGACACTATTTACGCTGAATATAACAGTTTTTTTGAAGCCGAAAAGAAGATTGCTGATTATATTTTAAAGTATGGAACCAAATTAATTGAAATGACCATTTCAGAATTAGCAGAAGCAGCTGGAACAAGTGATGCTACAGTAACAAGATTTTGTAGGAAATGCAATATGAAGGGGTTTCATCATTTAAAAATAACATTGGCAAAAGAATTATCAGAGTCCCAAAAAGAAGATACTAGGGTTTCAGGTGATGTAAGTGAAGAAAATATTAAGGAATCACTTAACAATATTCTTTTTAATAAAATCGAAGAAATGAAACAGACAATTCTTACAATAAACGAAGAAAAATTTAAGGAAATTCTACAGATATTGCGTAATGCAGGAATAGTACAGTTTGTAGCAGTAGGAAATACAATACCTGTAGCATTAGATGGGTGCTATAAATTCAATCAGGTTGGAGTTGCATCTGTTGCTAATACAATATGGGAAACTCAAATTGCATATACATATAATTTGAAAGAGAATGATGTTGTAATAGCAATTTCAAACTCAGGAGCATCTAAAAGGCTGATTGATGTTATAGAGATTGCAAAAGAAAAAGGGGCAGTTACAATAGCTATAACAAATAGTGATAAATCGCCATTGGCAAAGTTAAGTAATTATCATATAAAGACTGCAACTAGAGAAAAGCTATTTTTAGAGGAGTATTATTTTTCAAGAATTTCAGCAATGACTGTAATTGAGATTTTATTTCTTTTTATGACAGTAGGAAAGCACGATGTATATAAAACATTAAGCAGACATGAGCAATCAATTGCTGATGATAAAGTATAATTTTTTGGTGAAGTTTTAAGTGTTTATATTCTGTGAAGTTTTATAAAAAATATAAAATGGAGAGAGGATGATTTTTATGAAAAAGAAATGTGCAATGGAGGCCTTAAAATATATAAAAGATAAGTCTATTATAGGACTTGGTGGAGGGAGTACTATTTCATATCTTGTTTCTTATATTAAAGAGACAGGATTGGATGTAGAGATTGTAACACCATCATCAGTAACAGAAAGACAATGCATTGAAAATGGATTAAAAGTAGTACCTGCATGGGCAGTTGATTCTATATCAGTTGCATTTGATGGGTGTGATGAAATTGATAATAATCTAACGGCATTAAAAAGTGGAGGCGGTATTCATACAAAAGAAAAAATAATAGCATCCATGGCAGAAGATTATATTTTGCTTGTTGATGAAAGTAAGGTGGTAGAAAAGTTAGATTTTAAATATCCAGTAGTCTTAGAAATAATACCTGAAAGTATAAAAATAGTTGAAAAAACTGTAAAGAAACTTGGTGGTAATACTGTTATGAGAAGCAGCAGTTCTAAAGATGGATTTACAAGAAGTGATCATGGATTGTTTTTAATGGATGTGAACTTTAATAGTGAGGATGTAGATGATATCTCAGTATTGAATGACAAACTAAAAAAAATAGTAGGAGTTGTGGATACATCTCTATTTTATAATATTGCAACCAAGGCAATAGTTGCAGGAGAAAACGGTGTAAGAATAATGGAATGTGAAAGGTAAGGTATATTTTATGAATGAAAATTTTAAAACATTAAACAATGGTGTTAAAATTCCTTCAATAGGATTTGGAACATATAAATCTGGAAATGATGAAGATACTGCTAGTATTGTAAGATATGCACTAGAAACAGGATACAGACAGATTGATACTGCTTCATTTTATGGGAATGAAGAGGGGATTGGAAATGGAATCAAAACAAGTAAAGTAAAAAGAGAAGATATATTTGTTGTAACAAAACTTTGGAATGATGACCATGGGTATGAAAAGACAATCGAAGCCTTTAACAAATCCTTAGAGAAGCTTCAAGTTGAATACATAGATTTGTATCTAATTCATTGGCCAAATAAGTTAAATTCTGAAACTTGGAGAGCTTTTGAACATTTATATAAGAAGGGAAAAGTAAAGGCTATTGGAGTATGTAATTTTAAAATAGGGCATTTAGAAGAATTAAAGAAAAGTGCAGAAATAATGCCTATGGTAAATCAAGTAGAATTACATCCTCAAAACACAAAGGAAGATATGTTTAAATATTGCAATAAAAATAATATTCAGTTAGTGGCATGGAGTCCTATAATGAGGGGAAAGATATTTTCAAATGAACTTATAATAAGCTTAGCTGAAAAGTATAAGAAGACAATTGCACAGATAGTTCTTAGATGGCATGTGCAAAGAGGTGTTATTCCTATACCCAAATCATCAAATGAGGGAAGAATAAAAGAAAACCTAGATATTTTTGATTTTGAACTTTCATCAGAAGATATGAATGCCATAAGCTTATTAAATGAAGGTTATGATGTATCTGTATCTGGAGTACCTGAAAATAGCACGTATTTAGATTTTTAGCAAAATATTATTTCAAGGGGATGCTTATTATTTTGGAATATATCCCCTTGAATTTTAGACATTGTGTATTTTAATGTAATGAAGATTGAATAGAATAATTTATTAATTAATTTTCAGTATCAGCTAATGATTCATTACTTACAGAAGTAGATGTAGTTTGTTCAGTTTTTGCTTTTCTATTTTCTCTATTGGTGCCCATAGCTTCTCTAACAGCAGTTCTGATTTGATCTTGAGATAAATTAGTAGTATCAATACCTAATTCAGCAGCTTTTTGTTGAAGCTTAGCAAGATGCTTTTCAGAATTCTCAGTACCCATAGCTTCTCTAACAGCAGTTCTGATTTGATCTTGAGATAAATTAGTAGTATCAATACCTAATTCAGCAGCTTTTTGTTGAAGCTTAGCAAGATGCTTTTCAGAATTCTCAGTACCCATAGCTTCTCTAACAGCAGTTCTGATTTGATCTTCAGATAAATTAGCAGTATTAATACCTAATTCAGAAGCTTTTTCTTGAAGCTTAGCAAGATGTTTTTCAGCCATAGCTTCTTTAACGGCAGCTTTAGCTTCATCTTCTGATAGACCAGTGATATCTATATTTAACTTTTCAGCAATTTGCTCAGTTGTAAGTTTATTTTTTTTATGTCCTATTCTAGTTTTACATTTATCGGAAGTTTGTGTAATTGTATTAGATGTATTACTTGTAGTAGTATCAGCAAAAACTGGTACTGAACTTGTTAATCCTATTAAAACAGCCAATGTAGTTCCTAATAATTTTTTCTTATTCATATAAAATCTCTCCCTTAAATTTTTCTATTATTTTGCAATCTCATGACTACAGATATAATAATAAATTACTTTTGTGAAATTTATGTGAAAATATAGAATTTAATTTTCACAATGAACAAGAGGTATTTCTATGAAGAATAATACACCATTTTCTATATTCTCAGCCTTGCAGTTTCCATTATGAAGGGTAGCTATTAATTTTACTAAAGAAAGACCGATTCCATGGCTATCCACATCTCGTGTTCTAGCTTTATCTATTTTATAATATACATCCCAAATATTTTTGAGTTCATTTTCTGGTATACTTTTTCCAGTATTAAAGACGCTTATTCGAATATTATCTTCAATAAGCTGGCTTGTTACAATTATAGGTTTTTTAGCATCAGTATATTTTATTGCATTAGTAATAAAGTTATTGAGTGCTTTTTCTAACATTTCTTTGTCTGCCTTTAAAATATATGATTCACTACAATTTAAAGTTAAATTAATCTTTTGTTCTTCTAAAATAGGGGTAAAGCGTTTAAGTGCATCATTTAAAAATTCATTAATATCAAAATCAGTTATATTTAATTTAATCAATCCATCTTCCATTAGTGAATAATCTAAAAGTTCTTGTATCAATTTATTCATTTTGTCACATTCTTCTACTAAAACAGAACAGTATTTATCAATTTTAGTTTTATCCTTTGCCAGTCCATATTTTAAACCTTCAGAGTAACCCTTAATTATTCCTATTGGTGTTTTTAACTCATGGGATATATTCCTTAAAAAACTTTTTCTTCTATCAACATCTCTTTTTAATTCATTTATGCTTTTATTTAATTTATATGAAATCTTATTGATGCTCTCTCCAAGTGCACCTATTTCATCTTGGGAATTAACATGAACAATTTTATCAAATTCAAGATTAGATATATTTTCAGCAACATTGCTCATCTCAACAATAGGTTTGGTTATCTTTTTAGAAAAAAATAAGATAAATAAAGAACCAGCAGAAAAAACTATTAAACCTGCAATGAGATAAAACTCATTAGCGATTTGTACACTATCTTCAATTGTTTTTACATTTTTGGTTAGAATTAAATATTTGCTATTATCAATATTTGTAACACAAACTAATTTATTTTTGCTTTCGTTTTCTCTAACATATAAAACAGTATTTTGTGATAATCCATTTTTAAAATTAGAAATAGCTTGGTATGTTGGTTTGTCTATGAATTTTTTCATGTGCATTCTTTTTAAATCAAAAGAATTATATTCTATATTATAATTTTCATCTACAATAAGAGTATCTATCCCATAAGAGAGAGAAATTGTATCGATAGAATCATAGGAATTTTCAATGTTGCTGTTGCTAATATATTGATCTTTAATTGTTTGACTTGTGTTTATAAGTATAGCTTTATTTTTATAAATATAGTAGTGTTCTAAAAACAAAGAATTTAAAAGTATTCCACTTAGAATTAGTAAAGCCATAAGGAGCATAAATATTAAAAATAATTTTGTTTTTATTGTCTTCATAATTATTCAACCTCAATCATATAACCACATCCACGTACTGTTTTTATATATGTTCCTTCTGTTTTAAGTTTTGCTCTTAAAGTTTTTATATGTGTATCGATAGTTCTGATATCACCATCAAAATCATATCCCCATACACTATTAAGTATCTGTTCTCGTGTTAAGACTTTACCAGAATTTTTTATAAAGTAAATAAGAAGGGTGTATTCTTTATGATTTAATTTAATTTCAAGACCATCAGAGATTACTTTATGATTGCTTTGATTAATGATAATTTTTCCATAAGTTATTTCTTTTTCAGTATCATGTTTTATTTTTTTAGCAATATTATTAAGTCTTGCAATAAATACTTCATAGCTAAATGGTTTTCCAATATACTCATCAGCACCTTTATTAAATCCCAATAATTCATGCTTTTCATCCCCAAGTGCAGTTAACATAATAATGGGGATATCAGAATGTTCTCTTATTTCTTTTAATACTTCAAAACCATCATAAACTGGCATCATTACATCCAAAATTACTAAATCAATATTACCTAAGTCAAAAAATTTATCAATAGCTTCCTGACCGTTATGGGCTTCAATTGGAATATAGCCTTGGTCTGTAATAATATCACAGACAAGACTTCTGAATAGATTATCATCTTCAGCAATAAGAATATTAAGACTCATTGACGTTCCACCTTTACTTAATATTTTGATACTAGAATACCACATAATTTTATTAATAAAAATACATTTATAAAATCATCATTTGGTGCCTATTAGATGAATTATATAAATATAGATTTAAATTAAAGATATGTCATGCTATAATATGACTTAAAATTATGGCTTGAAAGAAAGAATATATTATTTAAATAAGCTATATAGAGGTGTGATATGAAAAAATTAAGTGGTGGATGTACATTAGATTGCTTTGATTGTTGTAAGTTTAATGTTTATGTTGATAATAATCAAGTTATAAAAATTGAAGGAGATAAGAATCATCCTTATACAAAAGGATTCATATGTAAAAAGGGGCTTATGCACCTTAATCGATCAAATCATCCTAAAAGACAGTATAAACCTCTTCTAAAAGTCAATGGAGAGTGGATCGAAATATCCTTTGAAGAAGCTATAGACATAATTGCAGAAAGGCTGTCAGAGTACAAAGAAGAATATGGAGCACAATCAATTCTTTATTATGAACAGTATGGAAGTGGTAGTCTTCTAAAAAGCATTGGAGATATATTTTTTAATTTTTTTGGAGGATGCTCAAAGCAAAAGGGTGGCCCATGCTGGAGTGCAGGAATTGCTGCACAGAAGCAAAATTTTGGTGATGTAAGAAGCCATTGTTTAGAAGATATGATAAACAGCAGAACAATTATAGTATGGGGTAAAAATCCAGCAAATACTACAATTCATACTATGCAGATGATAAAAAAAGCTAAGCAGAATGGAAGTTATATAATTGTAATTGATCCAATCAAAACAGAAACAGCAAAGCTTGCAGATTATTATGTACAAGTAAGTCCAGGTGGAGATGGTGCATTAGCTTTAGCTATTGGAAAGAAAATCATAGAAGAAAATAGGTTTGATGCTGAGTATGTAGCAGAACATGTAAATGGATTTAAAGCTTACAAGAATTATGTAGAGAATCTTGATATGAATACATTATGTAAAAGAGCTGGTGTAAATGAAGATGTTATAAATTTTATAACAGAAAAATATACAGAACTTTATTCAACAATATTGCTTGGTTATGGACTTCAAAAATATTCACATGGAGGCAATACAATATCGCTTATTGATACACTTGCTGCTATAACAGGTCAGATTGGAAAAAGTGGAGGTGGAGTTAATTATGCTAACAAAGTTTACACAAGTATTTTAAATACTGATCCGTATCATAGTGAAAATTATGCAGATAACAGAATTTTTTATGTAAGTAAGATCAGTTCATTTATAAAAGAGAATAATATAAAAATGGCTATAATTACAAAAAGTAATTTATTGAATCAGCTTCCTGACCTTAATTCTCTTGAGGAGTCTTTAAAGTCTATAGATTTTAAGGTGTGCATTGATCAGTTTTTAACTGATACGGTACAGATATGTGATTTGTTTATTCCAGCAACAACAGTTTTAGAAAGTGAAGATTTAATTTTCAGTTCAATGACAAATCCTTATATTACGTACATTGAAAAAGCAGTAGAACCTAAAAACAGCTTAATGGATGAATATTATTTCTTTATGAAATTAGCTGAAAAATTAAATATTCAGCATTATCCAAGGGTAAGTAAAAAAGAATATTTAACAAATGTCATAGAGCCATTAAAAGAAATAGTACCACAAATTAGTTTAGAGTATATTAGAGATAACTACATTACAATTCATGAAAGTATTCCTTGGATGGATAAGAATTTTATGACTCAATCGGGAAAGTTCGAAATATTTTTTAATGAGGAAATATTAAAAGAAATGCTAGAAAAGGGAAACGATAAAAATCATAAAAACTGCTTTAGAATATTAACAACTCATGGTAGAGAATCGTTATTTAGTCAGCATTATATGGATAAAGATGAAAAGGCAGAGGCTTATATTAATATGAAGATGGCAGAAAAATGTGGTTTTAAAAGTGGAGATTGTGTTTATATTGAATCTCAAAAAGGACGAATAAAAGTAAAGCTTATTGTTGATGATGGAATAAGTGACAATGTTGTTATGATGTATGCAGGTTGGTGGAAGAAGCAGGGAAATCCCAATTGGATAATGGAATCTGGAATTTCAGATATAGGCGGACAGGTTACTTATAATGATAATTTTGTTAAACTTTATAAGCAAGAATAATTAAAGTAGATATATGACCAAAATATATTAAAGTAATTTATATCTTTATTATATCTTTGAAAATAATGTATAAGATCGAAATATGTATTTAATACAATTTTCAATAAATTATCAAATAAGTATGGAGTGTTGTGAGTAATATGAAGAAAATTTTAATTTGCGATGATAATGAGGCAGTTCATGAAACAATTGGTACATATTTAAAAAATGATGGAATGATTTATATTTCAGCATTTGATGGAGAAGAAGCTTTAGAAAAATTTAAAAAAGAAAATGTAGATCTTGTAATTTTAGATCTTATGATGCCTAAAATTTTTGGAACAGAAGTATGCAAGGAGATAAGAAAAATAAGTGAGGTTCCAATTATAATGCTAACTGCAAAAGGTGAAGAAATAGATAAAATAATTGGACTTGAAATAGGTGCAGATGACTATATAGTAAAACCATTTTCTCCAAGAGAGGTTGTTGCAAGAATAAAGACCATTTTTAGGAGAGTAAATAGTAAAAGTGATTTATTACCTAACAGAAAGATATTTTCATACGAAAATTTAAATATAGATCTAGATAAATATGAGACAGTCATAAATGGAGAAAAAATAGATATTACACCAAAGGAATGTGAAATATTATATCTTATTGCAACAAATGAAGGTAGAGTTTTGAGCCGAGAAGAGATTTTAGATAAAGTTTGGGGATATGATTATTTTGGCGATACTAGGGTAGTCGATACACAGATAAAAAGGCTGAGAAAAAAGTTACCTGAAGAAGATGAAAAATGGGTAATAAAAACTGTATATGGAATAGGATATAAATTTGAGGTAGTAAAATGAAACAGAGTCTATTAAAAAGACTTCTTTGGGTTATTAGCGCTGTCTTATTGGTTGCTTTTAGCATAGGACAAATTTTAGGTTTCTTCATAATAAAAGAATGGTTTTTGAATGAGCAGTTAAAAGAGCTTACTCCTATAATGGAAAATATAGCGTCAGAAACAAGAATAAAGAATGGAACTATAAAAATTAAAAATGAAGAAAGACTAATAATTAAAGCGTATGATTTGGAGAATAATGAAATACCAATTGACGATAATAACATAAAGAAAAATAGGTTCTTTACGGATGAAGAGATAAAGGAAGATTTACAACCATATATAGACATAGTTTTTAAGGAAGGAAAAGTTACAACAATTGAAAGTTTAAATCATATTGTAGAAAAGTCTATAATAATAGGTCTTCCAATAAAAGATAATGATAGAGTTGTTGGAACTATTTTCACTGTAAAACTGGCAAGTGATTTTTCAGTTATAGTAAACAGTTTTTATGTTGTATTTTTCATATGCAGCTTATTATCTACACTATTAATTATCATTTTAATTTACTATTTTACAAGAAAACTTATAAAACCGTTACTTGAGATGGTTAATGTATCTAATTCTATGGCTCTTGGAAATTTTTCAGCACGTGCAGAGTGTGATGGATATGGAGAAATAAAGATACTATCAAATTCCTTAAATAATCTGGCTCAAAGACTTTCAGACAATGATGAAAGTGCAAGGAGGCTGGAACAAACAAGACGTGATTATATTGCAAATGTTTCTCATGAATTAAGGACACCTATTTCATCTATAAGAGCTATTTCAGAAACATTATGTGATGACTTAGAACTTGATGAAGATAAAAAGAAGAGATACTATTTAATTGTTTTAAGAGAATCAAAGAGACTTCAAAAGTTAATTAATGATATGCTTGAACTTTCAAGACTTCAATCAGGAGAAATGGCTATTTTAAAAGAAGTAGTAAGTGGAAAAAAGATAATGACAGAAATAGAAGAATATTTTGAAGTATTTGCTGAAGATATGGAGGCAGAGTTTATATTAACAGAAGATGCATTGAATATTCCAGATTTTTATAGTAATGAAAGCAGAATTATGCAGGTTATGTTCATATTGATAGATAATGGATTTAAATTTACTAAAAAAGATGGATATGTAAAAGTTAATGGATCATGGAATGATGAAATTATAAAAATAAGTATTGAAAATAATGGTGATCCAATAGATTCTGAAGATGCAGAATTCATTTTTGAAAGGTTTTATAAAGGTGATAAATCTCATAATGAAAAAGGATCCGGCCTTGGATTATCACTAGCTAAGGAAATAATGAATAATTTAGGCGAAGATATTTATATTGATGAAAGCAGGGAAGATGTAACGAGCTTTGTGTTTACTCTTCATAGATATAATAATTAATTTTAAAAGTGTTGATTCTTAAAAGATGATACACTTTTTTTATACAAAAATTTAAAATGTACTTTTTGTGACACATTTACGCCACAATTCATTAAAAAATTTCTGTTAGAATCATTGTATAGACAGCCTTAATTTATGATTCTTATAAATATTTTTAAATAACAGGAGAAGCAAGTATAAGAAAATAATAATATAAATACAATCTATATGTGTATTATGTATACATGAAAGGATGATGATACAATGAAAATTAAAATGATAACAAAGCTTATTGCAGTATCACTTGTGATTTTTTCAGTGGCAGGATGTAGTAACAGTAAAAATTTAACTAGTGGTAGTTCTAATAAAGGTGAAGTAGTAGAAAATAAAAATACTGCATTAAGCTTTAATAAAGATAACTATACGACTCAGTCTTTTACCGTTAATGGTGAAGAAGTTACTTTTCGTGCATATGAGAATGTGGTATATGTGGAAAATCCTATAGATGAAAAATATCAATCCATGAATATATACATTCCAGAAGAATATTTTAATGGAGAATCAATTGGTAATTTTACAGCAGATAATGCACCAATATTCTTTCCTAACACTATAGGTGGATATATGCCATCAGAAGCTGGAACACCATCTATGAAGGGTGCAATTGATGGTGAGGCATCAAGAATGGGAATGACTAGCAACGGTGATTCAAAAGAAGAATCTCCAAATTCACTCTTAATGGCATTATCTAAAGGGTACGTTGTGGCATCTCCTTCTACAAGAGGACGTACAAGTGAATCAGAAGATGGAACTAATATAGGAAAAGCACCTGCAGGTATTGTAGATTTAAAAGCTGCAATAAGATATTTACATTATAATGATGAAGCAATGCCGGGTACTGCAGATAAGATAATATCTAACGGAACAAGCGCTGGAGGAGCAATGTCTGCTTTACTTGGAGCTACAGGTAACAATGGAGATTATGAAGCGTACTTAAAAGAACTTGGAGCAGCAGATGCATCTGATGCTATATATGCTGTTTCTTCATATTGTCCTATAACAAATCTTGATAATGCAGATATGGGATATGAATGGTTATTTAATGGTTTAAATGATTACGAAAAAATGAATATTTCAAAAGATGAAAATGGAAATATTAAAAGAGAAAAGCAGTCTCTTACTCAAACAGAAGATCAGATTAAATATTCAAACGAATTAAAAGCTGCTTTTCCAGATTATATAAATAGCTTAAACTTAAAAGATGAAAATGGAAATTCATTAACTCTTGATGAAAATGGTAATGGAACATTTAAAGATTACGTAAAATCATATGTAGTTAAATCTGCACAGACGGCTATTGATTCAGGAAAAGACCTATCTGACATAACATGGATTACAATAAGTAATGGAACTGTTACAGATGTAGATTTTGATGGGTATGTATCATATTTATCAAGATCAAAGGCAGCTCCAGCATTTGATAATGTAGATTTAAATAATCCAAATCCAGAAAATAATTTATTCGGGACTGAAACTGTTGATAATCAGCATTTTACTAAATTCAGTTTAGATAATGATACCTCAGGTGGAACTATGGCTGACGAACAGTTAATAACTATGATGAATCCAATGAACTATATTGGGACGCAAGGAACAGATATGGCTAAGTATTGGCGTATAAGACATGGTGTTAAAGATAGTGATACAGCAATATCAACGCCAACAATACTGGCATTAAAACTTGAAAGTAATGGAGCAATTGTTGATTTTGCAGTGCCTTGGGAGCAAGGTCACGGAGGCGATTATGATTTAGATGAATTATTTGCTTGGATGGACAGCATTTCAGAATAAGAGAAATGGATTGAACTTTACCTTTATTTAGCTAACAATATTATATTAGAAAATATTGATTTAAAAGGAATTGGTCACGCAATGCGTGGCCAATTTTAAATTTAATAAGAAATTTTGATTTAACAATTTTTAAGTAATTTAAGTTGGAGGATATAAATAATTTATCATGTGTATACAGATACTAGAGTTGAATAAACTTTAGTTAGGAGTAAAAATAATGG